>ERZ795046.1505-NODE-1505-length-23489-cov-3.666297_pt1 | contig 23489 bp, 23 predicted proteins | sample MGYA00375130_ERZ795046 | MGnify/ENA primary metagenome ERZ795046 (study PRJEB30175, sample SAMN05720202) | activated sludge metagenome | isolation source: anaerobic digester from wastewater treatment plant | place: Japan | collected 2015-05-15 ...
AGTTGCAGGAGAGTATTGCGGAAATTCGGCTATAACTTCCTGTTCTATCTGGAGCTCGTGGGCGGGGTTGCGGTGAGAAAACTTGCCCACAATGGCCAGTGCCTTTGCGCCGTCATCGCACGCAGCTTTCAGTGTGGACATGGCGGCAGAGACGTCCACGGGTGCCACTTCGCGTCCTCTGTGATCGATATACCCGGAAAGCGCGTGGACAGGGAAGCCGAGCCCCATATCGTCAAAGGACATTCCCGGGCCCGGCGTGGCCAGGACGACAGTGGGATCTCCTTGTCCCTCTATGATGGCGTTGGTGGACAGCGTGGTACTGAGGTGCAGCTCAATCGGGCTAGTGCCGTCGTGCGCCTCCACCACCTGCCTATATGCGATTTGTGCGCCCTCCAGGAGATTATCGGGATTAGTGGGCGCTTTTGCGGCTGCAATCACATCTTCATCCCTTACCAGGACAGCGTCTGTGTTGGTGCCTCCCACGTCAATGCCTACAATGTCGCAACGATTCCTCAAATTGCCCACTCCCATGAAAGACTCAGTCTCTACTTTACTTCTATTATCTTCTTCAAAGCCGCCTGATTTGCCTGCCCGGGAGAAAAGTGGGGTGGAGCATATGGCGTCATGGGCGAGCGCAGGGTAGAATAAGACTTATGAATCGTGGTGTGCAGCATCTGCAGGCACTGATAGAATGGACAGCATGGGGAGGAATGAACATGCAGAAGCTTTACAGCGGCAAGACCAAGGACGTATACCTTGCTGATGACGGCAATGTTCTGCTTTATTTCAAGGACAGCGTTACAGGTGTAGGGGATAAGATAGATTCCGGCGCCAACGAAGTCATAGGCGAAGTGGCGGGAAAAGGACACTCGTCCTTCAGTTTGACGCTGATGTTTTTCGATCTACTTCATAAGGCGGGAATACCTACGCACTTCATTAGCGTGGGGCCGGAAGACAACACGATGCTGGTGAAGCGAGCCCGGTCCTTGAATCTCGAGGTAATCTGCAGGAAGAAGGCATGGGGAAGCTTTGTCCGGCGCTACGGGGCGTATGTTTGCGAAGGGCAACCGCTTCCGTCTCTTGTGGAGTTCACGTTGAAGGACGATGATCGCGGGGACCCCCTCATAACTGAGGATGCCCTAGTCGCTCTCAACATAGCCTCCAGGCAAGATATAGACTACATGAAGGAGACAGCCCGCAGGGCGACAGATCTGATCTCGGGGTATTTGGCCGACCGCGGCTTGGAGCTGATTGACATCAAATACGAATTCGGCGTCATCGACGGAAAGACCATGATTATAGATGAAGTTTCCGGTGACAGCATGCGGGTTGTAAAAGACGGAAAGGTCTTGCTCCAGAACGAGCTGTATGAGGCTCTCCTTGGACGATAGCCCATGGCCGTGGACAGTCGAGCGGGGCCGGTTGGAGGCCGATTCGGCGAAGGCTGGATCAGGAGCTACAGGCAGGGCAATTCGCGCATACATCTACTGGCAGATGAGTGCAGTGATATGTCTGGAATCCACTAACATGAAATGTCATGTAGAGTGGATTCGCCCATGGGCCCCCGCCCGACTGCTATTGCCAATTAGCGGCATTTGCGACATCCTTCAGTGCACCTTCCTTGGAATTGGCGCAGGGAACAGGTACCTGGGGGGCACACGGAGGATACATCTGGGAAAACTCGGTCGTAACTGCGATTGCAACTATGAATGAGCCGACTGCCGTTATCCAGCCGCCTATGACGCGCACGAAAAAAAGGGATTTTGCTGTATCCGATGACCCCATATGAGAGTCCTCCTCGAGAGCTCTTTTGCTCTGTTTGTTAGGGGCAGATATGTTTGGCGCAGGAAGGAATCTGGTTTACTTTGCTGTCCCCAAAGACTGTTTTCGAGGCGGCAGCCAGCTTATCCGTGCCGCCATTTGGGATGAGCTGAAATCCCAAGGTTTTTGACGCGCCCAGTCTCAGCTTCCTTACCTATTTGACCTGCCTTCATCTCGTCTCGATTAGTGCCAAACACCAGTATCAATGAATGGGCTTCCAGAATGTGGCAGTATAATCCCTTCGCCCTTCATTCAGTATGGGCCTTGTCCCGGCACACTTCGAATGTGCCGACTGCACTATTTCCCCGGTGGAAAAGTGGGCTAGTGGCGTAGGGCTAATCAGTGCCAGCGCGCTTGACTTCAATCACATACCGTCCTGAAGGATCAGGATCATGCTTCGAACAGTCATCTTGGAAGAATTCCAGCGTTACGGCGACAGCCACGATGAACGAGCCAACGGCGAGAATCCAGCCGCCTATCACTCTCAGGAGCGCGAGTGTAGACTTGCAGCTGTTTGACTTCATGTAAAGTGGCCTCCCCCCAATGCTTTCGCCAAGACTGCCGGCGCTGTCGCCTTCACCTTGCATGTACCTTATACGCAAGCCATGGCTCAAGTGTGTTCGCCTTTCGGCCCTTCAGACTCTCTACCGCGGGTGGAGCCCGGAAGATGAGTGGCGTCGGAACGGCTCGGAATATCTTTCAAGTGAATCCATCAAGATGCAGGTCTGCGTATTCTCGCCGCAAATATCGGTGTTGACCTGGGAACCGGCGGCGTATATAGTGTGTATAGACGATATACACGTATTTGCCCGGTCGGCGTGCAGGTGATGCGCAGGAGAGCCATAGTTGCATTCGGGTGATGCGGCAGACGTTTCTGGCGCCTGCAGTGCGCGATTCGGGACGGTTAGGTTGGGATGACATGGATATCGCCATTTCGCCGAACAATCCAGTGCCCATGTACCAGCAGATAGTTGACCAGGTTAGGGCCCAGATTCTCTCAGGCGAGCTCAAGCCGGGAGATCCCCTTCCGTCCATCAGGAAGCTCGCTGCGGATCTGCTTGCCAGCGTGATCACGACAAAACGAGCCTATGCAGACCTGGAGGCGGAAGGATTGATCGTGACAAGGCCGGGCCTGGGGACTTTCGTCGCTGATCTTTCTCTTGAGGATATTGAACGGCTCAAGGCCAGAGAGGTCATTGGGCATCTGGCGAACGCGGTCGAGGCAGGCCGCAGTCTTGGACTTGAAGACAGTGAAATTGCGGAATTGCTCCAGAACGTGCTGGATGGGAGGGTCAACTATGGATGATGCAGTGCTTCAGCTCTGCAAAATCTCAAAGGCATACCCAGGCTTTGAGCTTAAGGATGTCTCTTTTGAACTGCCGCGCGGTTACATCATGGGCCTGGTTGGGCCGAATGGAGCGGGGAAAACGACCATCATCAGGATCATGATGAACCTTGCGCGCGCTGATTCCGGGCAAGCAGCCATCTTCGGGCTCGACAATGTAGCCCACGAGACCGAGGTGAAGAGGCGCATAGGCTATGTTCCTGAAAACCACAACTTCTACGACGACATGACTGCAGGTTGGATGGCGCGGTTCGTGCGCCAGTATTACCCCACGTGGGATCAGAACTACTTCGACGCGCTTGCGGCCAGGTTCGAAATTGATCTGGGCAAGAGGGCAGGGGCACTCTCCAAGGGGAACCGGGCCAAGCTTTCCCTGGCGTTGGCCATGGCGCACAGGCCCGAGCTGCTCATCCTGGATGAGCCCACATCAGGTCTGGATCCGGTGGTTCGGCGAGAGCTTCTTGGGGAGCTGCTCGATTTCATGGGCGACGGCGAACGGTCGGTCCTGTTCTCTACCCATATCACTTCCGACCTTGACCGGGTTGCAGATTACATCACTATCATTGTGGATGGGCGGATACATGACAGTGATGAGAAGGATGCCTTGCTTGAGAAGGCACGCAAGGACGAGCCGACAGCGTCCATAGAGGATATCGTGATTTTGGCAGCGAGAGGGGAAAAGTGAGATGACGAATCTCATATGGAAAGATCTCTACGTAAACAGGTCCATGATATTCATTGCGATAGGGCTTTTCGGGGGGCTCTTCGTTTTTGGAGCGCTCACAGGCTCCGAAGAGATTGCCGCGTACAGCTTAGGGATTATGAATACCTTTTCACCGATGATGGTTCCGTTCTGTGCTCTCAATAGCGCTGCCAATGAGGAAAAGAACCGGACCCTCGCCCTGCTCCGATCGATGCCCATTTCCCCGCGGACGATAGTTGCCTCCAAGTTCATCTCATCTTTGCTTGCAGGCATTTTGTGGTCTGTCATCAATATGGTCGCGGCCTCGTGGGGAACCAGGCTTTTCCCAGGGGCTGGGGGCGAGTTTCCTCCGAGTTCATTGACGGGCCTATACATGATGGCCCTGACGCTTCCAATAGCTGCCGTGACATTGATCGCGTTCTTCAAGTGGAATTCGAGCGCAGCGCGGACCGCTATCATGGCGCTATGGGTAGCCCTCTATGTTATCCCGACAGCATTCCGTCCGGCTGGGATGAGCATGACGGAGTTTTACCTGAAGATCATGTCTCCGACTCCGTCTATGATATCAGTTGTTCTCGTTGCTTGCCTTGGAGTATACGTTGTGGGCATGCTGGTTGCACAAGCCGTATTTGCCCGGCGCGAACTCGCTTGATAGGGCGCGCAGCGAGGAGCCGACAGCGTCCATGGAGGATATCCTCATTTCGACCGCGAGAGGAGGGACATGAGATGATCAGTCTTGTCTGGAAGGATCTCTACACAAGCAGACTGATGCTGCTTCTCCCCATCGGGCTTTTCGGCGGACTATTAGTGTTTGGAGCGCTCACGGGTAATGATGAAATCGCATCATTGTACTTCTCGAGTTTAGCCAACACCTACTCCATGCTGATGGTTCCAGGCTGTGCGTTTGCCAACGCTTCGAACGAGGAGAAAAACCGGACTCTCTCCCTCTTGAGATCGATGCCCATATCTCCGCAAACGATAGTCGCATCCAAGTTCCTCGCGCCGCTGTTTGCTGGGGTGTTGTGGTCACTCATCAGCGTCGCTGCCCTGTTGCTCGGCGCTAGGCTTTTTCCCAAAGCAGCGGGGATCGCGCTTCGATCGACTCCATTCCTGGGCCCATATTTGGTGGCCTTGACGCTTCCAACAGCTGCTATGATATTGATCGTATCCTTCGCATGGAACGCGAACGTGGCAGGCATAGCTTTCGTAGTGTTATCGGCAGCCCTCTACATGATCTCGGCAATATTTCGCCCAGCTGGAATGAGCATCATGGGGTTCTACCTGAAGATCATGTCTCCGACTCCGTCTATGGTATCAATTGCCTTTGCCGTTTCCCTTGCGATATACTTTCTGGGGATGCTGGTTGCACAGGTAATATTCGTCCATCGTGAACTTGGTTGAGTTTGCAAGAGGAAGCGGGAATGGAGTTGTGGCTACGGTGTATGAGCATATCGTCAACCCTGGCAGTATTGTGGTAGTCGGAGCAAGCGATGATGTTTCAAAGCCCGGCGGCAGAGTGGCGAAAAACATTGTTGACCACGGTTACGCCGGAAATCTCTGGGCGGTTAATCCGAAACACGATGATGTGCTCGGGCTCGCGACCTTCAAGTCCGTCGGTGATCTTCCTGGCACTCCCGAACTTGCGATTATCGCTATCCCTGCACGCGGGGTTCGGGGGGTTCTGGAGGAACTGGCGGCAGTCGGGACGCGAGCCGTAATCATTCTGAGCGCGGGGTTTGGCGAGGTTTCGGAAGAAGGAAAGCGCGAGGAGCTTGCGCTGGTCGAGATTGCAGAGAGGCACGGTATGACTCTAATAGGACCTAATTGCATGGGAGTGCTGACTCCGTGCTATGCGGGAGTATTCGCAGGGCCCATCCCAGAACTTGAGCCGGGGTGTGTCGATATCATTAGCGGATCAGGCGCTACTGCAGACTTCCTTGCGGAGCTCGCTATAGAACGTGGACTACTGTTGTCTTCAGTCTTTACTGTGGGCAACGCTGCGCAGGTGGGGGTCGAGGACATCCTCGGCATGATGGATGAGCACTTTGGGTCGGGTTCGGCTAAGGTTAAGGCCTTGTACATGGAATCCGTGAAGAAGCCGCAAAAGCTTCTGCGCTATGCGCGGTCGCTGATTTCTAAAGGGTGCTCGATTGTGGGCATAAAAGCTGGCGCGACAGGTGCCGGAAAACGGGCGGCCGCCAGTCATACAGGAGCGATGGCCAGTGATGACACAGCAGTCCAGGCTCTATTCGAGAAGGCTGGTATCATAAGGGTTTCCAGCAGATCAGAATTGCTCGACGTGGCAAGCGTTTTACTCATGGCCGGCCCGATAGATGGAAGAAATGTGTGCGTGCTTACTGATGCCGGCGGGCCTGGCGTGCTTCTCGCCGACGAGCTGGCTCGACAGGGCCTGAAGGTCCCATTGCTGCGGGAGGCAACTCAAAAAAGGCTTGGGGAAGTGTTGTGGCCGGGAAGCTCAGCCCTCAACCCCGTAGATTGCCTATCAACAAGAACCCCCAGCCAGATCCAGCAGGCGGTTGACGTGATCTCGGAAGAAGAGCGCGACCGTATGGATGTTATGCCGCTCATCATGGGCGATCCGGGGATGGGCGGGATCGCTGAGATGTATGACGTTATTGCCCGTGCTATGGACGAGTCCCCAATTCCGGTTATTCCAGTCTTTCCATCCCCCATAACTTCAGCTCTGGCGCTGGAGGACTTCAAGGCTCGCGGGAAGTCCTATTTTGTTGACGAAGTTCAGCTCGGGCGGAGCCTGGGGCGAGTGATAAACCGTCCGCGCCTGGATGAGCCAGTAGAGACACTTCCCGGATATTGCCGTGAGGCGATCTCAAGAGCGCTGCAAGGGGATGAGGCTCACGGGTCTGCTCATGCGGACAACACCAGGACGGCTTTGGCGCCCCAGACGGCTGCTGCACTGTTGCGTGCTGCCGGCATACCTATCCCTGGCCAAGCAGTGGCAGTTGGAGTCGAGGACTTGGACGGGATCTGCTCGGATCTGGGATTTCCGGTTGTCATGAAGGTTGTGGGCCCCCTCCACAAGACTGATGTGGGCGGAGTTGCGCTGAACGTTGCGAGCATTGAGGATGCCCGTGATACTTGGCGGAGGTTGATGTCAATAGACGGGGCAACCGGCGTTCTGGTCCAACCCATGATAGAGGGGACGGAACTGATAATGGGAGCGACCCGCGAAGAGGGCTTTGGGGCACTGGTCATGTTCGGGCTTGGCGGAGTCTTCACCGAGGTTCTCAAGGACGTAAGGTTCGCTCTGGCGCCGCTGGGGATGGAGGAATGCAAGAGAATGATCGATTCCATTCGCGGGAGACGCCTGCTCGACGGGGCAAGGGGCGGACGGGCCGTCAATGTTGGCGCAGCAGCTGACATACTGGCCAGGGTTGGGCTTTTGGTCTCTGATTTTCCTGAGATTGCGGAGCTGGACCTGAACCCGGTTAAGGGGTATGGGTCAGAGCTTTACGCGATAGATGCCCGCATCATAGTAGAGAGAAGGCCTGATGAAGGCGGGGCTTTGGCTCGCTTACGCAGCAGGCATCATGCTCGCTAGAGTCAGGGGGCGAGGCCGCCCGGATTGCGTGGGCGCGAACGCGAACTTTTCCAGCGGGGAAGCTGTGGTGGAACGTACAGGTGATGCTTGGGCAATGGCAGTCAAGCTCGACGGGGTCGTTGTGGAGTATGAGTCGTGGGAATATGAAGGGCGAAGGAGAAACGAAGATGCGCGCTGGATGGCGTGACCATAGGGTTTGCGGGCGGCGAAATCGTTGGGATCGAGGGGCCTAACGCGTCTGAAAAGTCGACGCTGCTTCGAACGATGTGCGGAATACACCTTCCCATCTCCGGCGAGGTGTTGGTTTACGGGAAAAGGCCTGACATCTTTGACTCAGACTTCAAGAGGCGCGTGGGCTATGTCAGTTCCCGTCGGACATCTTCGTTTGCCCTCCATTGCGAGCTCTACGGTATGGACAAGTACGAGTGACAACGGGTAGCGTCCCGCCTTGACCTGGAACCATTGGCCGCCCGACCGCCGCGCGAGTATTCACAGGGGCAGAGGGCCAGGGCTGAGCTATGGCTTGCGCTCCTTCACAGATTGGATCTGGTGTTTCTGGACGAGGCCACAGAGGCCCTGGATCTCGAGTATCTGCCGCTCTTCTTGGGAACATGAGCGGGCAAGGCGGTGGCGGCCCGAAGGCCTTTTTGGCCCAAAGTTGTGCGGATACTGGCTAAGCAGAGGTTCATGCCGCTGCCGGATTTTCTAGGCTCAGCATTAGGAGCCACCCTCGTATTGTTGGCGCAGTCCGGGATCGATAGTTCAGGGAAGGCACCTCATTGATGGATACATGAGCGAATCTTTGCTCACCGGTATGCTTGCTCCACCCCACCCGATCGCGCTCTTGGCGGCAAGGTCCTTTTCTGGAGCGCTTGTTTCGCTTGCCTCCATCGTTCCTGCGACGCTTCTGGTTGCCAGTGGTTGCAGCAGGTTCTTCTGTGGCTGCCTTTTGTCCACATGGCCGATACGCCGGCTGCCATTGCGTCCGGGGTGGCCATCGGAAGAATGGGAATGCAGATTCTGTGGGCTGTGCTGTGTAGGAGGCGCATGGCGCGCTTTGACTGATGGACGGATGAATGTGCGTCCGCGGGCGCTGATTCAGGCGAGGCTCAGGGCTTATCGGATTTCGCCCGCGGGGTTTTGGGTGTATGTTCTCTCCGTGGGGCTATATCAGCTCATGGGATTTGCCTTCGTCGTTGCCACCACATCCAGGCTGATATCGGTGTTGTAATGCCGATTGCCCATTTTGAACCCGGCGAAATGTTCGCTTCGGTTGCGGGTTTGCCATCGCTCTATTCGGCCTGTGGATCGGAGGACGATTCACGGCGATCAATCTTCAGTGTACAGCCTCTTCGTGATCGCGGCCTCGCTCGTTCTGTACAACATGGGTCTTTCCGCCTGAATCAACCTGGCAATGGACCTCGTGCAATTCGGGCAGTATCCGATGCGCTTCTGCCCCGACGCTATGCGCATCATCTTTACCTGGGTAATCCCCCTTGCAGTGGTTGCCAATGCTCCAGCCTGCCTTGTAGAAGCGGGGTTGACAGAGATGCCATGGCACTTTATGCCAGGATTCATCAGATGCGGACATCTGGCCCTCCTGGGTTCCAATGCAATCTTCAGATAGGGAATAAGGCGGTTTTTGAGATATTGGTAAACAACTGCTCCCCTGTATCCTCCTACGGTGGCAATAGAGGGAATTGCAACCGAACTTGCGCAGCCATATAATGGGAGGACACGCTGCCTGTCCGCGGCAAGAGGGTAGAGACGAAACCCGATGTTCGCGGGGAGCCGGGGCGGAGCGGGATCGCGAGCGGCACTTTCTTACGAGGCAGGGGGAATGGTGTGGGCAGCCCCTGAACTGGGTGTGCTGATGGTGTCGGATTCACGTGCGCGTGCCTCGGACTGTGGCTGTGGTATTTCATCTGATCTGCCTTGCTTTTCTGAAGGCATGTTCTTTTTGATCATGCTGACAGCCATCAGGACACCGCCAACGATTAGATTGAGGTAGTAGGTGAATGCGCGCCATACTGTGACGAAGAGGCCTATGAGGCCATGCGGAACCACACTGCTAAATAGCAGGCTGAAGCCGAGCTCTGCAGCGCCACTCGATCCGGGTGTGGGAGCATAGGCGGCTGCAAGGTAGAAAATCAGAGTGATCCCCATAATGTGCGTGAACTTGGGTGTTATGCCCAGACCCACCAGGATTACTGCTGGAACTATGGTTATCGTGATCCACCACGCGTAACTGAGCCACATCACTTTCCAAAGCGCTGACTTTTTGTTCTCCATGAATTCTTGCAATGCATTTCTGAACTCCCTGAGCTCGTGATCGATGCGATCGAGCACTGCATCTAAAGTCTCGGGCTTGAAGAACTTCAGGGTAAACTTGTTGCGTACAACAGGTACAACGATAACGTTGATCTTTTCCGGGTGAAAGATCAGGTAGAGTGAGAACGCAAACACCACGAAATACAGGATGATGCCGATTGCGAGGAGAACGTACATAGCTTTGGGAATGCTCCAGAAGTCAGCAAAACCAAATAACCAGATCGATGCGGCTATGCCAAGAGTGAAGCGGGCAAGGGCGTTGCATATGGTCTTCACTGCGATAACTGCCGTAGATTGCCCTGCATTCAAGCCTTTTGCAGTTAGAAGGTACGCCTGCATAGGCTCGCCGCCGCTATCGAATGGTGTTACGTTAGACACGAATGCCCCCATGATGGAGATGCGCATTCCGGTCAGGATGTCCAAGTCTCCCCCAAGCGATCGAATGAGAGCCCTCATCCGGAGCGAATCGAACAACCATGTTACTACCACGAGTCCGCACGCGATAGCTAGCATTGCCGGGTCTATCTGTGCAAATTCCTTCCATGACGTTCGTCCGCCGGTAAACTGGAGCACAACGTAGAGCCCTAGCACGCTGAAGACCACGCCAATGAGCGCGCTCCGTCTGAGCTGAGCAGGGGTTCTACGGCGGGTTTGCTGTTCCTCACTCATGGGGTTTCGCCCCCTTATAGCGGGTTTTTGCAAAAACACAACATATTATATCATAGCCATGGGGCGCAAGCACAAGAGAGTTCCCGATTATATGGAAATTAAGGCAAGCTTTTGTCCCTGGCTGAAGTTAGCTGGAACCGACTGCGTACTGAGCATACAATTGATCAATCTTGACTGCCATAGATGTTTATGCCCGGCAAGCAACATCTCGGGCAAGTCTCGACAGGTTCCTGCGCGATTCCACTTAATGATTGTCTGGATTTCAAGAACACATATAGCAGCATACGAGGTCAGGGCTGTCCACTTCTTGCGCCCCTATTGTTTCACTATGCGCGTGCCTGCGTTTCCGTGAATGGCCTCAACCGCCTTGTCGAGTTGCGCGATTATCGCCGCCTCTCCTCCGCGCTCAACGAAACGGCGGCACGCTTCGACCTTGGGTCCCATGCTTCCTGCATTGAAGTGACCTTCCTGTTGGTAACGAATGAGGTCATCCAATTGGACTGTGTGCAAGTCGACCTGATGGGGCGTTTTGTAATGCAGGGCTACATGGGCCACGTCAGTTAGTATGAGAAGGACGTCGGCACCAACGTCCCTAGCAAGACACTCGCCGCCTAGATCCTTGTCGATAACGGCCTCCACTCCCTTATAGAAACCGCCCTTTTCTATAACGGGAATTCCGCCTCCGCCGTTAGCAATTACGATGGCGCCCGTTCGGACCAGTGAGAGGATGGCGTCTTGCTCCACGATTCTGATGGGATCAGGCGATGGGACTACACGTCTCCAGCCGCGTCCGGCATCTTCGATCCACTTCTCTCCGGTCTCCTTCATTCGCTGCTCGGCATAGTAAGCGCTGTAGAATGGCCCTACAGGCTTTGTCGGATTTGCGAAAGCGGGATCATTCGGATCCACCACCATCTGCGTGATTACGGTCGCTACAGGCCTCGGGATCGATCGGCGCGCCAGCATCTTTCCGATGGATTGCTGGAGCATGTAGCCGATTTGCCCCTGGGATTCGGCGCCGCATACATCCAATGGCATGGGAGGGACCCTGTCGCGGCCCGCTTCTTGTTGGATCAGGAGTGCTCCGACCTGTGGTCCGTTGCCGTGGGTTATCACTACTCTGTGGCCTTGGGCTATGAGCTCAGCTACTTGTTCCGCGGTGGAATCTACATTCTCCATCTGCTCATCGACAGTCCCGTTCTGCCCCGGCTGAAGTATCGCGTTCCCGCCTAGGGCGATCACGATGGTCTTGGCATTGTCCAACTCGAACACTCCAGTCTTGCAGATTGTCCGCCATGCTTCGGGGCTCTGGGCGCCTTGACGTCTGCATCATGCATTGAAGATCACCTTGCCCATTGAGATCGTCGTTGTTGCCCTATAAGTGTTGGCATCGAGGATAGTTATATCTGCATCCATTCCCCGCTGGAGGCGGCCTTTTCGATCGTCCAGCCCTAGCTGGCGCGCTGGTGTCGAGGAAGCCATGGCGATGGCGTCAGGCAGCGGCACGCCGACGAGACGAACCATGTTGCCGACTGCAACATCCATGGCTAGAGTACTACCGGCAAGTTCGCCTGATTCCAGGCGGGCCTGACCCTCCTTAACGATCACATGCTGGGTTGCGAGGGTGTAGTCTCCGTCGGGCAGTCCTGCTGCGCGCATCGAGTCGGTGACCAAAACAACGTGCGCAGCCCCTTTCATCCTGACCACAATGGAGGCGGCGATCGGATGGACGTGCACGCCATCGATTATCAGTTCGCATGTGAGATCATCGATCGTCAGCGCTGCGCCTACAACCCCTGGCTCTCTGTGGTGGAGGCCGCGCATGCCGTTATAGGTGTGAGTGACATGCCTGATTCCAGCTGCCACGCCGCGTTCCATGTCGGCATAGGCTGCATCGGAATGTCCTGCAGAAACCAGTATTCCCTGGGACGCGAGGGCGTGGATTATGTCGATTGCTCCTGGAATCTCCGGGGCTACCGTCATGGCCATGATGTGGCCGCCTCCCGCATCTAAGAGCTTCTCGAGGACAGAGATGTTGGGGGCCATGATTCCTTCTTCGGGTTGTGCGCCCTTACGAATCGAATTGAGAAACGGTCCTTCAACATTTATCCCAAGGATGCGCGCGCCCTGAGTACAGCGTGAGCCTAGACGGTCAGCATCTATCGCCTCTGCGGCGGCTTTGCATGCACCTGTCATTTGCTCTAGAGGGGAGGACATGATTGTCGGCAAGAAGCCAACAACTCCATGGGAGGCCTCAAACTTTGACATGCAGTTGAGCGAATCGAAGCTCGAGTCCATGGCGTCTGCGCCTCCGCCGCCATGGACGTGGAGATTGATGAATCCGGGAGCTATTATTCCGCCCTTAGCGTCTATCGTTGCATCGACCGTTTCTTTGCCGAGAGAAGCGGCCGAACCGACATTGAGTATCGTGCTGTCTTCTATGAGGACAGCTCCGTTTGCAATCACGGATGTGGGTGCTATTACAGGTCCGCCTGTAATTAGGGTTTTATGGGCCATTCTTTAAACTTCCTTCCAAAAGAGTTCGACGCAGGCATTATCTTATGCCGGACGTCTACCACCCGAATGTTATTCTCCTTAGTCGCGCTTTCTTCCTTCATGGGGACGGTTATCGCATATCATCGAGTATTGCCGCTCAGACTAGTGCTAAGGGAATGGAGGACTTTCTGCCATACAACTGTGGAAGCACGGGGCGTAACCTCAAACCGAAATCGACAAAAGTCGGCTGAGGGACGCTCACAAGTGGCCAGCACTGTAGTGGTTGATTACAGCTGTGAGCAAGGTGCCCATAATCAGCGGCTGATTAGGGGCGGATCGACACAATTCGGGGATTGGAGTGATCAGGGCTTGAGCAAGTTGCGTGTAGGCGTAATAGGAACGGGCATGGCATTCGAACGGCTCCACTATCCGGCCTACGAGAGGCTTTCAGATGTTTACGAGATCGGCGCCTTGTGCGATCAGGATGCTGGCAAATTGGCGGATTGGGGACAGCGGTTAAGGTTGGGCGCTGAGAGCTTGTATACTGATTGGCGCAAGATGGTGGCCAGAGATGACCTTGATGTGATCGACATAATGGTCCCCATCGAGCTCAATTACGCTATCACAGAAAGGGTTGCGCGGGAGCTGGCAGGCAAGCGGAAGGCGATTATCTGTGAGAAACCCTTGGCCGGCACCTTCAAGGAAGCACTTTCAGCAAGAGAGCTGGCGCAGCGATACAGTGTACTGATCATGATCGCAGAAAACTACAGGTACAGTGAGGAAATGAACATCATTCGGGACCTCGTTGTGAGCAGGCGAGTGGGAGATCCGGTGTATTTCATATACAACCGAACCGTGGATTTCCCCTCGGACATGTGGAAAGATGATTTTGCCGCAAGGGAGTGGCGACAGTATCCCGAGTTTCCTGGCGGCGCCATTGCCGACATGGCAGTGCACGACCTGGCCGCCATGCGCCACATTTTTGGCGCAATCGATCGGCTGCAGGCTTTCGGCAGGCCGCAAGATGCGGAGTTCTCTCCATACAGTGTAATAGTGGTAAACATGCTCTTTGCAAGCGGTATGATCGGCCAATTCAGCTTCTTTTGCTCCGGCAAGGAGATGCAGCGCCCTCTTGTGGGGTTCAGGATCTTCGGCACCGAAGGAATGATCTATCTGGAGGACCGGAACTCAGGAGTGATAAATGTCGCTTACAACGACAGGCGTTCGGAACAGATCCCTTATGATCCCCAGAAAGCCTACTACAATGAGCTGCTCAACCTCGCCAACGCCCTTAGAGGAAAGGAGCCGGTAAGTGTACCGCCGGAGATGGAATATGGAGACCTGAAAACGGTCAGAGACATACTAAAGTCCATTCAGGAGCAGAAGATCGTCACTGTGGACAAGACTGCGGATTATCTTCCCGACTATGGCCAGCCGGGACGCGAAGGGCTATGGCTACAGTAGGCTAGCCTCAAGACGCGTCACATGGAACGGGCGGGGCTGGCGGCATAGCTCGGAGCCAAGGAGTCAACGTCATTTTGACAAGAAATCTGGCTGTATGGCCTCCATATGGATTCCGCCGGCGGGCCGGGCTTGTGCCCGGCTTCTTCATTTAGTGCGCCATAAGGGGATAAGAAGTTGTGGCGGTTGTTTCTTCGGCCTAACGTTCAGTTTTGTTGCTAGGAGCGGATTTGTGCGATCCGGCATCTGCGACAAAAGGCTCTAGGTCTGAACGGAGGATTCTCCAATCCCGTCCTCGCTTGATGCCATGGAGACGGCCGTCTCGCATCATTTTCTGTATAGTTGTGGTCGAAACGGCTAGTACTTCCGCGGCTTTGTCTATCGTTACCGTCCTAGGTTTGGTTGAAACGGCTTTCCACTTTTTCTCGGTCATGATGACACCTCCACTACTTATAATAACATAAAGCCACTCGAAGGAGGTTATGGCCACCAGAATGGGAACAAAATGAATACCGCTCGACAATTCTATTATGGTAGGATGTTCTTGAAGTAGCCATTCATTGGCAGTTCCAATCTGGCGCGAGGAGGCACGAAATACCATGTTCAAGGCCAGGCATCTACCTTTACTGCTTTTAGCGCTCATATTCATAATGTCGATCTTTGTGTACAGGGTGCTCCCCGATAGAGTCCCAATGCACATGAACTGGAAGGGCGAGATTGACCGTTACGGGTCGAAGGCGGAAGGGGCCTTTTTCTTTCCCGTCGTTATACTCATTGTTCACCTGATAATGTCGTTGGTCTTCAGGGCCTACATAAACAGTATCGATGCGGACGCCCGTAGCGTTGCCGCGGATAGACTTGGCATCTTCAAAAGCCTTTTGATTCTGCTTTTTGCGGCCATGTATGCAGACTTCGTAATGGTCGCCTTGGGCAGGCCGTCCAGTATGTACGAGTTTCTTGGCATCCCTGTTGCACTGCTTTTCTATTACACAGGCGTTCTGATGAAGGATACGCCCAGAAATGGGATAATGGGGGTAAGGACGAAGTGGTCGATGGCGGATGATGAAGTATGGGTGAAGACTCACCACATGGCGTCGACGGTGTACCGTGTGAGCGCTCTGTTCCCACTGCTCTCCCTGGCATGGCCGAACCTCTTTTGGTTGTGGCTTGCGGTTCCATTGATCCTGGCTCCCACCGTGATGATATTTGCATCGAGGCGTTACTATATGGAGCTGGTCGGAAGGAAATGATCGAACAGTTGAAAAATGGCGGCGGAATCGCGGGAGCCTTGCGGGCTGCAGTTGACTCATGCCGGATTTGACCTGAAAACCAGGTAATTGCGAGAATCTTCATGAGAAGAGGACATCGGGTTGCAGGGATTGCGATTGCCATGTCCGCTATATTAACTATTTTGGCCGATGGCGCCATACAGCTGACCATAAACGGGCGGGCCCCTTGAGGCCGATAATGTCCCCAGAGTTGACAATGGCAAGGTGGTGGCGCTGTTGCAGAGGCGCTTGGGGATTTGCGGGCCCAAAACATCATCGCTTGAGCGGCATATCAGACTTTTGGAGGAAGCGATATCGCCATCTACTCCCAGGGAGGCCGTGGAGAAGTGGGCCGAGACGCGCAATTGGGCGCTCCAGTATGCGGTGATCTATCCTGAATTGCGAGAGGTCGCAAGATGTTTGGTGGTATTCGACTCTTCAACATCTACAGGACCTACCGTGGCCAGAATATCTGTTGAAAGAGACAAGAATCGAGCCAGGCTCTCGCGGCATATGTCGGAGGAGAGGTGGCATGTGGTAAAGACTTCCGTAAAGCCGGAGTCAGACTGCCAGTTGAAGCGATTGGTCAAGGACTTGATTGAGGAGAAGTAAGATCTTCATTTTCGACGATTAGCCATGAAATCAGCAGGAAGCAGGCATCATCTCGCTGCCTGCTTCCTGCGGGAAATACTCTTGCTTGTCATCAATGGGAATTACCGACCAAAAGCTCCTCGCCCAGCTGAGCTTTGAAGGCCTCAATATAGATTCCAACAGCCACTATAGACATGCCGCCTTCACTGGAAGGGTCAGGCGCCCCGCTGATTTCTATTCATCCACAACCAAAGCCTCGTAGAGCACGCGCCCTGTTGCGTTTGCCGGCTGTCTGAGCCCCATCAGCCTCGACATAGTTGGCGCTGCGTCGATGATCTGCACTGGCGAATCGATGACGACTCCCTGCTTCACACCGGCTCCGCTTATGAGCATGAATACATGCCGGGAAGATTCTTCGCCCGAGTCATGTTGCCCCCCAAGGCCGATTAGTTTTCCGGAAGTGTGGAAATGGTTGGGCGGCTCAGGCCAAATCATGAGAGATCCGAGGGACGGATGGGCTCCTTCTTTCTTCAGGTCATCTGCCGTGAAATAGCCGCCTACATACGGCTTTGAAGCCAATGTATCTATAAGAGCCTTGTACTGGGCGTCAGAGATCGCGTTTCTGAAATAGAACTGTACCGAAAGGCCGGCGCTTACCAGCACTATGTCCGTGTTCTTGCTGGCACGCTCGTTCTTGCCCAAGAACTCGCACTTGTAGCCGAGACTTTCCACGGTCTTTATGAGATCTTGGAGGCTCGATGGTCCCCAGTAGGGAGTCATGCCGTGGTCTGCTGTGAGGATGATCGCTGTCTCCTCGAATATTCCTAGTTTCTTGAGGGCGTCGATCAGGTTCCCCAGCCCCTCATCCATGTCGATCATGAGTTTGGTCATCTTTGCCTTCCACGAATCATAATCTCGCGCCACTGAAAACCCGTAGCCAGGCGAAGCGTTGTGCCCTGCAGCGTCGAGGTCATCGGCGTAGATCGCCATGAAGGTGGGCCTTTCGGCGGGGGTTATCATCTTTCCATTCATCCCGAACACAGGTTTCAAATTGAGAATCTTCTCCGCTTCTGCCACGCGCTTCAACCATCCCGCGCCAGGCTGGATATACAGATGGTAGGGATCGTCAGTATAGGTTCCCCGCTCCTGCAACATGAATTGCTGCACAGATGCGCACGGTAATCCGCTCTTCTCCACGACCTCGGCAATGGTCTCAGCGTCATTGTGACGGCCGGTCTCCTTAACGAGGTTTTCCACAGGGTCGTAGTAACGGTATGTATTCCCGTGCACAGCGGGCCATGTGCCAGTGACTATGCTCGTTTGCATGGGGTTGGTAATGCCGGGAATACCGTTTCGGGCATTGGTGAAGAGTGCTCCTCGCGAAGCAAGATAATTCAGGTTGGGAGTGCCCGGTTGGCCGGGTGAATTAGCCCATTCATAATACCTGTAAGCACAGGCATCCCAGTTGATGTAGATGACGTACTTGGCCAGAGCGTTCTGACCAAGGGCATCTTGCCCGGCTGCGCTGTCTGCACCGGGCTTTCCGCTATTTGCCCAGGTTGTTGAGACCAGTGTCAATGCCAAAACAACAATGATAATGCTGCATAAAACTGTGCCGATTGTTGCCATCCCCTTTTTCATGCCATCCGGCGCTCATCGACGTATCCTTGTGGAAACGTGGGGGAGAGCGCCTTCCCTCCTTACTCTGCTAGAATTATGCTCTGCGCACAGAGGGTGCGCCAGGAATGCTCACTGTGCCCCGGACGGCTTTGGTCCGGCGGCTACTGGTCATCCGACATCTTCGAATACGCGACTCCAGTAGAATTTGTCGAACACGAGCCCGGCGAGGCCCAGTGCAATTCCCATATCGCCAAGCTGTGAAGGGACTAACCGCACGTTCTTGCGCGGGGTCAATACCATGCGATCTCGAACTACCGTTTCCACCTGTGATACAAACTGAGGTTCTTGGCCTATATCTCCCCCAAGCACCACCAGTTCCGGATCGAGCAGGTTCATCAGATTCACAATGCCGATTGCGGCGCAATCCACGATAGAATCGCTTTCGTTGTTTCGCCTCACCTCGTCAATGGCTGGGTATGTAAGCGTCACCAGACAGCCTCTGTTCCCACAAGAGCATTGCTTCCCGTGGATGTCCACGGTCATGTGCCCAATCTCGCCAGCCTGCATTCGCGCGCCAGCGTAAGGTTTGCCTCCCAAGATCAGCCCTGCCCCCAGCCCGCCCTCGCAAACCATGACGTATACGAAATCGTCAGCGCTTCGGGCGAGGCCATACGAGCGTTCTCCCCACGCTGCGGCACGCACATCCCTTTCCACATAAGAAGGCAATGAGAACTCTTGCTGCAAGCGGGCCGCTAAAGGCAGCTCTTTCAGACGAAGGCGGGTCGACTTGATAACGGTGCCGGTCGTTGTGTCAACTATGCCAGGAATGGACACGCCTATCCCTGCCGCCTGTCCGCCAGACCGTGGCAGCCTGGCAAGGGTTTTCGCTACTATCTGAAAGATCTGGTGGTAGGTGTCTTCCGGACTTGTCAGGTCGAGCTTGTCCCTTGCAGTCCAGACTGGGTTGCCCGCTAGATCTATCACGCCGTAGAGCACGCGGGATACCTGAACATCGATTATGGCGGCACAGCTTGCTGAGGCGTCGAGGTCGAGCATAATGGGACGGCGTCCGCCGCTGCTGGCAGCAGTGCCCTTTTGCTCTCGCACAATGCCGGATTCCACCAGTTCTGCTACTATGCTAGACACCGTTGATGGGCTGAGCATGGTTAGCCTGGCAATATCGGCACGCGACAGAGTCCCATATTTCCTAATGCAATCGATGACTACATCTCTATTGAGCTTCTTGGCGAGCGCGGAATCAGCAGTGCGTTTGAGTTTCATATGTGCTTACCTCTCAGCGTGTAGTCAGGTTGCGCTATCGAACTGGCACAAACGGCGCGAATGACGATTGCGCCAGTGGCGTGATTTTTAGAGTGGCGAATAAATTCGCCATGCAACTAAACGGCTTCGAATCAAATGCCTTTACATTATCATATGGTACGTTTAGTGACAATGCAAGATTAAGATGACGCCAGAGACAGATCTGGTCTGAACTGGCCATTTAACGTGAACTTGACAATCGTTGACTCTGCTGAGGCCAGGTGGTATATTAATAGTACATTGGCATGGCAGAAGCGCCAGTACATTCGACTCTCGCAGAAACTATCGGATTACGCTGGAGACGTACGACCCTGCATTCCCGCGATGGGAATCGGCCGGGAAAACTCCCGGTGACTCTACGACATCCATATGGGTGTTACAAGATCTAAAGGAGGGTGCAGTCATGTCTAACAAGAAGACAGGAACGATTGTCGCAACCGCCGCTTTGGCCGCGATCATGCTGCTGGCAAGCATAGGCGTTTCGGCGTCAGCGGCCGACATCTTCGCCGGATGGAGCGAGCCCATGCTCTGGGAGCATTCCGGTGGCGACACAGAGAGGATGCCATATTTGGCGGGCAACGATCTTTACTTTGCAAAGGATTACGACATCTACTGGTCGACCTTTGACGAAACCACAGGCAAGTGGTCCGAGCCGGAGCCGGTCCCGGGACCGATCAACACCGCAGCCAACGAAGCCTGTCCCTGCGTAGTTGGAAACGGAAAGGTCCTCTATTTTTCGCGTTATGACCCCATCACGGATTACGATTTCTATCGTTCAGAATGGGACGAGGAAAAAGCCGAATGGGGCGAGCCCGAGCTCATCGAAGAACTGAGCACCGACGGACAGGACTGGGCGATACACGTAAACGAAGATGAGACGATAGCGTATGTGATATCGAAGATACCTTACGACGAGGCAACCGTTGTGGGCGGCCGCGACATCTGGAAATCCGTCAAAGTCGACGGTGTGTGGCAGACCCCGGTCAACCTTGGAGAGCCGCTCAACAGCAACGGTGAGGAATGGAGCATCTTCGTCGATTACATGGGCCGTTTTTGGATAGATGGCAACCGCGCGGACTCCCTCGGCAACTTCGATATATATGTAGCCGAGAACGAGAAAGCGACTCCGATCAATCTTGGCGCGCCAATCAACACTGACGTGGCGGAGCGCGAACCCACAATAAACGAGAAATTCTTCTTCTTCGCTGCCAACAAGAGAGAGGGAGGCCATGGTGGCTGGGATCTTTGGTACATGGTGAGGCTGCCATAGGCTTTTCGTCTGCTCAAATTGCAGCGATCACAATGTCAATTGGTTAGGCTCGACGTGAAGGCAGCTTGAGGTTGGCATCGTAGCGCGAAGGCGGCGGCCTTGGAAATCGACCTAATACAGACATGGATTGTCAAGGAGGGCTATTGGGTGCATACCGTGGCTATCTGGGGAGCCGGCACCATGGGCCGGGTCCATGCAAAGCGTTATGCCATGACTGGCGAAGCTCAACTGAAATACATAATAGACAACGATCTTGAGAAAGCGACCCGGCTTGCACAACCTTTTGATGCCGTTGCAACGGTCGATCCAGGCCCCGCTGTTCGCGATCCGCAAGTGGACGTGATCGATGTCTGCCTTCCCACTTATCTTCACAGAGAATCAGTGGAGCTTGCCGCAGGCCATGGCAAGCACGTATTCTGCGAGAAACCTATAGCACTTACACTAGATGACGCAAATGCCATGATTTCAACGTGCAAGTCCAATGGCGTGAAACTCGGGATAGCGCATGTAGTCCGCTATTTCCCGGAATATGAAATGGCGCGCGACATGATAGCCTCTGGCAGGCTGGGGCGTGTGGGCGTTGTGCGGCTTTCCCGCACAGGTCCGTTCCCGGGTGGATGGAACGATTGGTACGCCGACCCCCAGCTTAGCAAGGGGCTTTTTGTAGATCTATCGATACATGATTTCGACTTTCTGAACTGGTGTTTTGGCCCTGTGGAACGAATCTGTGCGCGTAAGGTCGCAACGAGTAGGCCCCTGGAGTATGGCCTTGCAACTCTACGGATGGAATCGGGCGTCATCGCTCACGTAGAGGGCAGTTGGGCACATCCAAGGCCGTTTTCCTACAAGTTCGAGATATCTGGAAGCGAAGGCATGATAGAGTGCGACAGCGCAAAGACCAAGCCCCTAACGTTGCTCACTCTTGCACAGCCTTCCTCCGATTGCTCAAAGAATGAAAAGGCGAGAGAGGGAGGCCCCGAGGCGGGTTTGGGAGTTGCAACTTCCGAGAGTCCCCTGAGGGAGAGGGACCCGTATCTTCGAGAAATTCAGGATTTCCTGGCGTACGTTCGAGGCGAGCGGTTGCCCCGGGTTCTTCCTGAGGACGCTGTGGCGGCGTTAGAAGTCAGCCTGGCGGCGACCCGCTCGGCGGATCTGGGAGAGGCGGTGAAGGTAAGGTGACGGATGGTGCGGAGAAGAAGCTCCGCGTTGGAGTAATGAGCTTTGCGCACATGCATGCCTACAGCTATGCCCGGGCTGTCTGCTCATTGCCCGATGCCCAGCTGGTTGGGGTTGCGGACGATGACGAGGCGAGAGGCAAAGCAGCAGCCGAGCAATACGGCATTGACTATTTCAACGACATTGAGCAGCTGTTGGATTCGGGGGTTGACGCTGTCATCGTCTGTTCCGAAAATGCTCGCCACAGAGACCACGTGGTTGCTGCGGCGAGAGCAGGCGCGCATGTACTGTGTGAAAAGCCTATTGCTGCCGATGTCTGCGACGGGGCCGAGATGATTGAGGCCTGTAGAGCCGCAGGGGTTGTGCTGGCCACTGCCTTTCCCGTCCGTCACGTGCCTGCGGTTGCGCGAACGAAACAGCTTGTGGAGGAGGGGAAGATCGGTAAGGTGTTGGCCGTCAAGGCCACAAACCACGGGCGCATGCCGGGAGGGTGGTTCATCGAGCCTGACCTTTCGGGCGGGGGCGCTGTGATCGACCATACGGTTCACGTTGCGGATCTGCTTCGGTGGATCCTCAATGACGAGTTCAAGTCGGTTTATGCGGAGATAGACACCAGGTTCTACGATTTTGACATCGATGATTGCGGCACACTCTGTCTAGAGATGGAAAATGGCGTGTTTGCTACTTTGGACCCGAGCTGGTCGAGACCGCGAACCTATCCAACCTGGGGCGATGTTACGATGGAGATCATCGGGACTGACGGGGTTATCTCGCTGAATGCATTCGCCCAATGCTTGGTCGAGGCCAGCGATTCTCAAGGAGCCGTTGTATACAGGGGGTGGGGCGACAATTCCGATCTTGCCCTCGTTGCGGACTTCGTCTCCGCGGCACGCGAGGGACGTAGGCCCGCTGCCGACGGCGTGGACGGCCTCAGGGCGTTGGAAGTTGCTCTGGCAGCATACGAGTCTTCCAGGCTCGGGGAGGTTGTCGCACTCGATAAGTTGGATTGCTAGACCGTGATTTGGGTATCAGTCAATTGAATTATGCGGCCGCGTCTGAGGCGCGGTCAGCAAATCCTAGGAGGCAAGAACCATGACCAAAAACATGAGCAGGTACGGTGCGTTGTTGCTCGCAGTCGTGCTTCTCGTAGGACTCTCCTGCAACGTAGCGGCGCAGAAGAAGGTCACGATCGTGCACTGGCAGCATCACTCTCCTGCGCGGCTCGAACTGGTCCAGACCTTCGCAGAGGAGTTCATGAAGCAGAACCCTAACGTCAAGATAGAGATCGAATCGGTGCCTGAAAGCGACTACTTCCAGAAGCTTCTTCCGGCGCTTGCCGCAGGATCAGGTCCCGACACGTTCCAGATTCCCACAGGCCAGGTGCCAGCGTATGCCGCCTCAGGCGTCATTCAGCAGATTGACCCGAGAGTGGCCACCGCCCGGCAGATTGAGAATGATTTTATCGCGCCGGCAATCAAGAGGCTTAAGTATGATGGAAAATACTACGGTTTTCCCGTTGACACGCAGACGATAGTCTTGTTCTACAACCCGAAGCTCTTCAAAGAAGCTGGGCTTGACCCCGCAAGACCTCCGCAGACATGGGACGAGTTGATAAAGTATGCGCAGGCAATTCACAAGCGGGATGCCAAGGGCGTTACAACGCAAATGGGCGTTGCTACAGGCGGATATGGCCCCGTGTTGGTCTCTCTCATGATTCAAAATGGAGCTCCGCTTTGGGATAACAAGACGCAGCTCCCCGATTTCAACTCTCCACAAGCCATAGAAGCGCTGAAGTTTGCGACGGACATGGTGACTACGTACAAAGTTGAGGATCCCCA
>ERZ795046.1517-NODE-1517-length-23340-cov-10.384110_pt1 | contig 23340 bp, 18 predicted proteins | sample MGYA00375130_ERZ795046 | MGnify/ENA primary metagenome ERZ795046 (study PRJEB30175, sample SAMN05720202) | activated sludge metagenome | isolation source: anaerobic digester from wastewater treatment plant | place: Japan | collected 2015-05-15 ...
AGCAACATTGCAGTAAATATAGCCAAACAAGGTTTTAAAACCGCAATTATTTCTCGAGTTGGTAATGATGCCTTTGGAGATTATATAATGTCTCAATTAAAAGAATATAAAATTGATACAAGTGCAGTTATACAAGATGATCTTTTTCAAACTGATGTGGTTTATGTATTAAAATCAACATTATCCCCCGAATTTTGTGCATATAGATCTGCTTCTTTAAACTTAGATCTATCTGATAATTGTAAAGATATGATTAAAGACACCCAAGCTTTTCATTTATCATCTTGGGCAATTTCTTCAGACAACAACTTAAAAAACGCTATGCACCTTTTAAAAACAGCAAAACAATTTGATGTTTTAACTGGTTTTGATCCAAATTACAGAAAAATATTGTGGAAGACCTCTTTAGAAATAGAAGACGTCCTTAAAATAATACTTCCTTATGTAGATATAGTAAAACCATCATTAGACGATTGTTATCATCTTTTTTCTAACAAAAAAAACGAAAAAGAATATATAGATATCTTTCATAATCTAGGTGTTAAAAATGTTGTATTAACGATGGGTGAAAGAGGGGCTATTGTCTCTGACGGCACAAAAATCTTACATTTAGATTCCCTAGCTACCAATGTAGTTGATACAACAGGAGCAGGTGACGCATTTTGGTCGGGATTGTACATTGGATTAATTGAAGGCTATGATATATTTACCGCCTCAAGACTCGGAAATGCTTTTTCCGCTGAAAAGTTGAAACATGTCGGAGCCATTTCAGAGATAGGTCATTACAAAGAATTAATAAACAAATATAATATCTATTAAAGAAGGCGATAAAATGAAAGTAATACTGATTATGGTACAAAGTATTAATGGTAAGGTTAGATTAATAAACGATAAAAATCAAGTATGGTCGTCACCAGAAGATAAAGAACATTTTTCAAATCTTACAAAGGAAATAGGGATTGTAATCATGGGGAGAAAAACTTTTGATGAAATAGGTAAACCTTTAAAAAACAGGTTAAATATTGTACTGACTGGTGAACCAGAAAAATTTGAAAAACTTGAAAAAAAATACACTGGTTCATTATACTTTACAGACGAAAAACCTGAATCTCTGCTAAATCGATTAGAGAATGAGGGATATCAAACAGTTGCACTAATCGGAGGTCCAACAATAAATGCCTTGTTTTTAGAAAAGAATCTAATTGATGAGATATACTTAACCATTGAACCCGTAATTATTGAAGGAGACTTATCTTTGTTTTCGTACGTTCAAGGAATACATAAATTTAAATTAAATGAAGTATCAAGTTTGAATAATGATGCGATTATATTGAAATACCAAAAAACAACAAAGGTAGGAATATCTGAATGAAAGTATTATTCCTTAACCCTCAAGGAAACTTTGATAAATACGACTCACATTTAACTGAACATCCGGACTTTGGGGGACAACTTGTCTACGTAAAAGAGGTTTCAAGAGAATTAGCAAAGAAAAATGTTTTGGTTGATATTGTTACACGTCAAATAATTGACGAAAATTGGCCAGAATTTGCTAAAACTATTGACTATTTTGATGATGCAAAGAACCCTCGGATTATACGGATTGCCTTTGGTGGAAACAAATTTCTGAATAAAGAGCTTCTCTGGCCTTTTTTGAATGAGTACGTTGAGAATATAATAACTTTCTATAATGGCGAGAAAATAGACTTTGTAACAACTCATTATGCTGATGGCGGATATGCTGGTGTCTTATTAAAATCAAAAAAAGATATCGATTTTTCATTCACCGGACATTCTTTAGGTGCCCAAAAAATGGATAAAATGGGTGTAACTTATGAGAATTTTGAAAAGTTAGATAAAGAATATAACTTTTCAAAAAGAATAATGGCAGAAAGATTATCGATGAAATATGCATACAAAATCATCGTTTCAACTAATATGGAAAGATATGAACAGTATTCTCACCCGCTTTATATAGATGTCTCTGACGTAAATAACGATAATAAATTTAAGGTTGTTCCTCCAGGTGTCAACACGCAGATTTTTAATGATAATTTAAAAGACATCGATGAAGATACAATAAAGCAGATCAAAGAAAAGATAAACGGGATATCAAAACCTTTTATAATACTGTCAAGTAGATTAGACGAAAAGAAAAATCATATAGGTGCAGTTAAAGCTTATGCAAACTCAAAAAAGCTACAAGAAACTGCCAATTTAGGAATTTTTTTGCGGGGTATCTCTAATCCTTTTGAAGATATTCATAATCTAAATGTGAAGGAGCAAGGCATATTAAAACCAATTATTCAAGAGATTAAAAAAGCAAAAATAGAAGATAAGGTATATTTTTTTGATTTTAGATCACAAAGAGCTCTTGCCTCTGCATACAAATACTTTGCACAATTCAAATCTGTATTCGCAATTACCGCATTTTATGAACCTTTTGGGCTAGCACCTATAGAAGCTGGGGCGTGTGGGCTTGCAATAGTTGCCACAAAAAATGGTGGGCCAAGTGAGATTTTTTCTGACGGTTCTGGGGTTTTAATAGATCCATTTGATATCAAAGATATAGAGAGAGGTCTACTAGACGCCATACAAAATTATGATCTATACTCTAAAAAGGTTAAAAATCGAATACTCCAAAAATATACTTGGCAGAAAACCGCTGAGGGTTATTTAGAAGTAATTAAAGAAGGAATAAAAAACAAAACACCTAAAATAAATAATCCAAATTTAGAATTAAACGCAAAAGAACTCATACTTAAGTACCTGAAGGATAGTATATAAATATGGTATAATCATAGTAGAAATGATAAAAAATGGCTAACTTTTGAGGTCGGTGGATGGCATGTTAGTATCTCTTTCAATGAATAACTTTGGTCTTTTCAAAAAAGCGAATATTGATTTTAGTGATTCATTTAATGTTATAACTGGAGAATCCGGAACTGGTAAATCTATGTTTTTAAACTCGATAAACGTTTTTTTAACTGGAAATGTCCCCCAAAACTTAAAGACTACTGAAGGATCTGTATCTGTTTTTTTTATAATTAACGATCAAATCAAAGAAATTGTACAGGAATATGCACCTGTTCAGGATAATGAGTTAATCGTATCGGTTAATTTCACACCCAAAAAAACGCTTTTTAGGATTAACGATACAATAGTCCCAAGGGATATAGTACAAGAAATTTCTAGATTTCTTATTGAATTACATTCGCAGGAATCAAACATAGCATTAAGAGATGAAAACTATCAAAATTCCTTGATTTTTAAAATTTTGAGAGAAAATTTCCCTAATTATTTTGAATCTTATGATATCAAGTATCAAGAATATCTAAGATTGAAAAAAAGATACGATAATTTACCTTCAAATATAAACGAAGTGCTTAGAAACATTGACTTGTTGGATTATCAGATAAAAGTAATTGAAGAAGTAAACCCAAAACCGTTCGAAGATAATGAACTTTCTGAACGTTTTAAAACTCTAAACAATAAGGAAGAGATTAAAGAAAAAATATATGAGTCGCTAAACATACTAAAAGATAACGAAGTTCATAATCTGGATATAGATATAGGTAATATTGTATTTAATCTTTCAAAAATATCTGATTTTGGTTTTAAAGATGAATATAATATGGCTGTCAGTATACAAGAACAATTAGATATACTTTACAACATCCTACAGAGAAAAGTAGATGACCTAGATTTAGATCCACAAGAATTACAGACTATCTCTGACAGGTTAAACAAAATAATAGACTTAAAAAGAAAATATGGACCAACGCTTGAAGATGTAATAGAAAATCTTGAAAAGTATAAGAAGGAAAAATCAGACTTAGAAGAAATAAAGAAAGATTTCAACGAGTTAGAACCAAAATTAAATAAGTTAACCAAAGAACTTATAGAAGAAAGTGAAAATATTATAGATAAAACTAAACCCTTTCTAAACAGCTTAAAAACCAGCATAGAAGAACATTTAAAAGATTTAAATATGGGGAACGCTGAAATAGATTTTAGGATTGAAAAATTGAAAGAACCCAAAAAAGAAGGAGCCCATCGTATATGTTTCTTGTTGAAAACTAATCCGAAAAGTGATTTTTTACCTCTTTCGGAGATAGCATCAGGTGGTGAATTATCAAGGATCATATTAGCGCTTGAAGTTGTTCTAGGAAACAATCACACAATTGATACAATGATATTCGATGAAATCGATTCAGGTGTAGGGCCAAGAATGGCCGATGTTGTTGGTGAAAAACTCAAAGAATTATCTAAAAATAAGCAAATAATCGTAATAACCCACATGCCACAGGTAGCTAACTTGGCTGATACCCACTTTAAAATTGTAAAATCTATGAACGAAGATGACGTTAACTCTGAAATTATTCAATTGAGTCAAGATGAAAAACAAAAAGAAATCAAAGAAATGTATGGAAGTATCATCTATTGAAAGGAAGTGTCTGTGTTGTACAGTCGCGATGAAGTGATATTAAAAATAATAGAAGAAAAAGGTATTAAAGCGATACCAAACTTGGTTGAACTGCTTGAGGATGAAAATCCAGAAGTAAGAGAGCTAGCGTTGGAAGCTTTAAGTATACTTGCACCAGAGGGCAAAGACTATTTGCTGAAAGAATTTAAAAGACGTTTTAGAATGAATCTTCAAGACGACGTAGTATTACTCTATCTCGCGGAGTTACTTTCTGATTATAGATGTCCTGAAATCAAGGAAGATCTTGAAACGATGTTCAACCGATTTACTGATGAGAGGGCTTTTCCTCTTATTTTAGAAAATTTATTGAAAGTAACTCAAGACGAAAAATACTTAGACTTATTAAAAACTTATCTTGATGGTGAAGATATCGATGTAGAAGAAATTTGCATAATGGCAGTTACTGAATTACCCTCTAAAAAGTCTATAGATATTCTTTTAGAAAAATATTATAAGACCAACGATAACTCTCTTAAATTATTAATACTAGATTCAATGACAAAAATACTTACAAACAACTTTGACTTAGTGCCATATTTAAGAGAAAAAGACAGTGATATCTATGAAAAAATAGAATGGCATATCAAAAATTATTGAAATTGGTGTGAATTTGTGGTATAATATAGATGCATACAAATGTAGACTGACATATGGGGACGTTCCGGATTCGACGGGGATAGGTTGGTTTCGGGAAGCGAGCCGAGGGTCTGCAACCTCGAAAAAAAGCAGAACAACTTGAAATGCCGAACAACCAGAATTAGCTTTAGCTGCTGCCTAATATAGCGCACAGCTCGTCTCTCCTCAAGTTTAAGAAGCCTTTCTTGAGGAATGAGGCGTCAGAAAAAGGCTTCACTTTTTGAGTCTAGTGTTCGGACTCAAAAAGTAACAAACGGGCACTAGGGAATTGAGACTCTGTCCGCAAAGTCACAATTCCCAAAAAACGATTGCGGACTGCGCTCGGAGAAGCCGAGGTCAACTATCTTCGGACGCGGGTTCGACTCCCGCCGTCTCCACCAGTACTTGGTAACCTTACAACATTAATAGATATGTGTAAATTTTGAAGCGCTAGATTAAAGCGCTTTTTTTATTTTTATTGAAAAATAATTCTTGTTCACATAAAACAAGTAATTAGTAATACAATTAATAATGAGCAGCTTTGAAACATTCACAAATTCAATTTTTTTTACATACTCTTTATATTTTTTCGTTTTTTGTCACTTATAATGTAGTACAATATAATTAGTTAAGCTAATTAATACACTATTTATGAAGAGGAGACGGAAGATCAGTTGAAAAAGGATAAGTTAATAAAAGAAGAAAAAGCTACAAAGTTATCTCTAGACTCCTCTCTCTGATTGTCACTAGAATACCGAGCATAAATAGCCGCTTTCATTTTTTACATCACCTTTAAACACCTTCATAATTTTCTTGTGATAACTCTTCTGATTCTTCCAACTCGGCTTCAAGCTCTGATTTGAAGTGTTGATATTTCTTCTCTCTTAATGCTTTAAAGAAAATAGAATAGCTATTTGGAGAAAGAAAGTAAAAATAAAATTTTTGCTCATCTTGCATTTCGTTGACTCTATTAAAATGATTTTTGGCATATCTAAGTTTAGCTTTATTTTCATCTGATACGTCACGATCCATTTTAATTTCCACTACGACAATATCATTCCCTATTTTTATAAAGAAATCTGGATTAAACTTTCCTTGTTTAGGATGCTCGCCTTTCCTCCATGAATACTCAATGCTATAAAAACCCACATCACGAGATTTGATCCAAGCATCAATGATTTTTGCTGTAGATCCTTCTGTCAGACCTTTTATAAATTTGCGCTCGGGTACATAAGAAGCTAAAACTACATTTAGAGGAGTTTTGAAGTTATATTTATTTGATATTTTTATTAACGCAGATCTAGGAAAACTATCATCTTCCTCAAGCTCTTTCAATAATTTTTTGTCTGGCATTTCGCTATTATTTAATGAATAATCATCATAGAATATTGTGGCATCACGGCGAAGCGAACCTACACCAATTGAGTCTTTTGGCATTTCCCTCGTATTCTTCTTTATCAATTTATGAGGCTCAACCTTTATTCTCAAGCTTTTAGATCCTTTTCGCCTTATAACACCAAATGCCGATAAAGTCCGGTTGCGATTGCCTTCGCTTAATTGGTCAGTTTGATCATTAATTTTGCTAAGAGAATTTTTAATAATGTCTACAATCTTTTCTTCAGAGAATTCTTCGCTATAATTTGTTCCTGCTTCTTGATCAAAAATAAGAAGACGGTTATAAATATCATGAGCCACCTCATTAATAGGGTACATTCGGATTTTAATAGTTGTGGTCTTATCTTCTGTTTCTCCGGATATTGCTTTAACATAAGTTGTTGTTTCATCAATTTCTTCTGACTGTTTTGCATAGGTTATATAACCTTTTTTTAGCAAATCGTAAGAATCATCTTTAGAATGTTCAATTTCTTCTTCATTTCTCTTATAACAAATATTATAAAGATCAAAATTATAATCTTTACTCTTTTCTATAGGATATGAATATACTCGTCTTTCTATTTCTAAAACTTCATCTACTAAATGTTTGATATTGCTTGACCAGCTATCGTGATTAAAAACAGTTACAACCGGTTGATTTCCTTCTTTTTTATAGACATCCGGGATTCTTAATCCTCTTCCCAAAACCTGAGCAATAAGAAGTTTGGAGTTAAATGCCCGTTCTTCATGCGGGACAATTTGAAATACGTTTTTTACATCCCATCCCTCAGAAAGCATGCTGACAGAAGTTATCCATTCTATAGGATTTTCTGAGCTATCTACTTTTTTCAAAAGTGGTATATTTTTTTCATGTTCTTTTGAAGAGGTAACAATTAAAACTTTATTTGCTGCCTGCTCCTTACTAATATTCTCTTTGTCAGAAAGAAAACTAATTAGTTTGTTGGTAAGATTTTTACACGCTGCAATGTTTTTGGTAATCAGAATTGTTAAAGGTTTAACTTCTCTGTATTTTATTGTCTTATTTTCTAAGTGATTATCATATATTTTTTGAAACTTTTCTTCTTCACTATTAGAAGAATCTTCGGCTACATAACGTATGGTTTTTATGAATTTTGCTTCAATAGCATCTCTTAACGAAAAGCGATGAATCACATCTGAAAAATATTCATCTTTGATATAACAAGTTCCTGAAACGTTCACAATAAATTTAAAGTTATATTTAGGATCAAGCAAAAATTCTTTCCATTTTTTAAGTTCCCTATCATTGTAAGGGCTCATTAGATGGTGAGCTTCATCATTGAGTATAAGAGTTCGTTCTCCCTTACCCACAAGGCTATCTTCAATAGATGACTTTGTGTTAATATATGTTGCATGTATATTTTCAATACAAATATCACCTTTTTCTATAGTGCTTGATGCATTTATAATGCGCGGATTCCTAATTTTAGCATCTGGTGGCATAAGGTCTTTTAGAGTTTTATCGGCAGATAGACTACGAAATTTTTCAGTAAGGCCGGCTTCTATAGTGTTAGAAGGACAGAGAACTAATACCCAGTCTACTGCTCCTTCTGAAAGCATTATGCGGGCAATACCATACATTACATAGCTTTTGCCGGTGCCTGTTGCATGATCTATGGAACATGCAAGCTTATCTGGAAATTGCAGATAATCCTTAAAATCATCAAATGAGGAATATTTCTCTTGGAGTTTTGGATTATTATGATAGTTTTCTTCGGCCAATTCCTTAAGATTTTTATATTCGCCGCCCAGGAAATAACACACGGTAGTGCGAATAGCTTCTTTTTGATATTCTCTATCGCTGCAAAGAGCATCCAAGAAGGCTTCATATTTGTAAGGGTCATAACTATGCGGGTCATAATTTTGAGATACTTTTAAGACAAGGTCCTTATTTTGAAATGTTTGTTTAGCTAGCATAATTATCCCTCCGCTTCAGCAACGAAGTTTTCAAGCGTTTTTGTCTCACGCTTTTCGTTACCAAAAATGTCAATATAAATAATCATGAGCTGCCGTTTAACTCTGTTTTCGTCAAAACATATTTCATAATTATTTTTTATTAACTTATCTGCATAAAAAACTTCATCAAAATCAAAAACTTCACCATTATAATCATAATCCAACATGATCATTGATAATGTTTCCATATTGTCAAACTTTACAGGTTTTTTGCTGATAACCTTACTTTCAAATCGATTAATTTTGATTACACATTCTTTTGCGCTCTCGTTAAAACTCATTTGTCCTGTCTTGGACTTTATTAAATATTCGCATTCTACATAAGGGATTTGAATAAAATCGAATCCCACTGCTTCAACAGTATCATTAACATCTTCTTCACTCATAGGCTGTATTATTCTAGTAAATCCGCGCTTATGAATTTCGTCAATAATTGAGTAAGGGATACGAAGAATAAAATATTTTGTCCGGCCTTTCTCAATATAATCTTCAAGAAACTGTACTGATGCAGCGGGAGCAATTATAAAAAACCGTTTGCCAATTTTATCGCCAAGATACTTATGAAGATCATCAATAAATTCTTTACCTAGCAATGCGTCTCTGTGCTTCTGATAGTTAAAAACCAAAACATGATCCATGCCCAAATAGCCATCAAGTTCAATTGCTGATATCTCATGCTTCTCGTCACGGCATTGGAAAAGCTTTAAAGCAAAATCCCGATATTGTTCCCATGGAAGTTCCTTGATCATTTTATAATCATATAAGCCGGCGTTATAAAGAGTAAATGGTTTGCAAGGCTTACCATATTTCCTTTTTGGATTGTCTAAATCTTTGCTTTTTTCAATATTTAACAGCCGTTTTTGCATAGTGTAAATGGCAAGTTTTCCGCAATCTACCCCTATCCAGCGTCTATCTAGCTTTTCTGCTACGGCAAGTGTAGTACCTGAACCGGCAAAGCAGTCTAATACAAGATCACCAGGGCTTGAAGAGGCCTCTATTAATCGATATAATAGAGCTTCAGGTTTTTGAGTGGGATAACCTATTCGTTCTTCAGCAGTTCCTTGTACGAAAGGAATCTCAAAAATTTCTGTTGGTTTACCCTCTTTTAGGTAGGCTTTTCTAACTACGCCATTATCATCGTAATAAAGCTTATATCGTTGTCCATTATCGTCTATTTTATCATATCGACGAATCGCTTTACTATCATATTGGATAAGAGTTGCTTTTCCATTGAAAAAATAATCATCTGTTTTTGTGTAAAAGAGGATGTTATCATGTTTTCTTGGAAAATTTTTCTCTGTACTTGTTGGACCAAAATATTTCCAAATGATCTCGTTTCTAAATTTAGTTTCACCAAATATTTCATCCATTAACACTCTTATATAAGAATTTTTTTTCCAATCTAGATGGACATAGATGCTTCCGTCATCGCTTAGTAACTCACGTAAAAAAATCAGTCTCTTTCTCAAAAATTCTAAAAACTTTGCTCCAGCTATTTTGTCTTGGTATGCTTTTTGTTCCTGACTTCCCCGAAACTCCTGCCTGGTAGCAAATGGAGGATCAATATAAACCAGCCTTACTCCATCTGTGCCGTCAGCATTCTTGAGCTTTCCTTCATGCTTCATTTGCAGTAGTGTCTTCAGAACTTGAAGATTATCGCCAAAAATAAGCATATTTCCCCAATCTTTATTCCCACCATTAAAAAAAGTTTTCACTGGCTGTAAAGGAACAGCCATCGTATCAGCTAAAATATCCTCTTCTCGTTCCTTGCCATCATAAATAAGTTCATATTCTTTTTTATTTTCAAAAAGAATTGCTTTGTAATCCTCCGGCAAAGGATTGCCGCTTTTTAAGTATTCCACTATTTTGTCAATTTCTTCTTGCGAAAATATATGCATTGTTTTTATTAACCTCTCTTTCATTTATTATTTTTCAACTGTACCCTCAAACGCATACCTTTGCGTATCAAGTATGTTTATGCTATAGAAGCAATGGGTTGCGATGGTTGCGGGTAGTAGTAAGTACTATTTTAAGTGAAAGTATTCCATTTTCTAGAATACTCTATTTTTTATGTTGATATTTATAACGGCACTTTGTTAAATAGTTAGCATTATTTTTTATATTTTTTATAATCAACGAAACAAACTCATCAGAATATAAATGGACATTAAGATTTTTTATATAATAATGATATTTATTGTTATTATCTTTGATTTTTTCTACATAAATAATTGACATAACATCATGTTTATTAAAACGTATATCATCACCAATTTCATTTTTTACTTTATTAACAACATCGGTCATTCTATATGGGTGAGTTCTATCAATATCTTTTGGAACATGTATTTCAGCAACTTTATTTTTGCTGTTATTATCGAAAACTACTACAATATCAGCAAGTTTTGGATTTTTAACATAGGCTAATGTATATTCAATGGGTATAGTATAATATTCTCCCTCTAAGTTGTTTATTTCAGAAAAGGTATCATGCTCAATTTTTTGTTTCGCTTGCTGCACAAAGTTAATAATATCTTTGTTGTATTTTCTCCTTAATTTTATAAAATCAATTTCACTGTTTCCAGATGTTATTGCCAACATCCCTGGAGAAAGCTTTTCATCCATTGAAATATCGAACCATTTATTCAAATAGTTAATATAATTTAATATGCATGCCTGAAATAGCCCGATATATAAACCTTCAATTTCAGGTACAATTAAATGCGTTGCAAAATTTCTGATTTCCATTATCTTAAGCAAATTACATTTTACAGGACTAGTAGACTCGGTAAAAATTTTCTTTAAGCAATCCGGCATGCTTAAAGAATTACTTTTAGGATTTTTGTTATAATAAATTGCCTTATCATCTTGGTTAATTTTTATTAATTGCGCTTTTAATAAAAGCTCCCAAGCATTAATTATGAAAAAACTAAATCCTTCTAATCGATAATCGTTATTAAATCTATTGAACAATTCAAGAGATAGTACGAAGGCCTCTTGGCTCTGTTTTACCAATTTGTTCATCATTCTCTCGCCCTTCATAGATATATCTCCTTTTCATAATTTAAAATACTAATTATATTTCAAAAAATTTCCTGCAATAAAATCAGCTTCTTGTTCAATATAAATATATCGCATATCTATACCAATAATATAACCTAATTTTTGCAAATCATATGTAATTTGTTTAATCTCATGAATAAAAGTTCTACATTGTGTTTCATAAGATTTATTTCTGTTTAGAACTAAATGGCAATTGCCCTTTCTACTAACATATACAAAGCCATATATATAAGCAGACAAATCACAACTCACATTAAAACAATCCGCTAATTTTAAAAGTTTCTCATAATCAGGATGTTTTTCCTTTTGTTTCATAAACAGCTATAGTTGCACGGCTCACATTTAAAATATCAGCAACATCTTGCTGAGTGAGTTCGTTTTCTTCTCTTAATAATTTTAATCTGTCTGCAAAATTTGTCAAATAATCATTTCCCTTCAAATATATTTATACTTTACATTAATTATATACTAAATGTGTCTAAAATGAACATATGTAACGAAAAACAACATAATATTTAAAAAAAACATATATAGTACTTGACAGAGTTCCGAAAAGCCACTATTATTTAAATATAAGTTTCCAATTAATTATGTATGGAGGAAAAATATGAGAAATAAATTGTGAGAAATAAGGCTAAAACAAAATCTCACACAGTATGAAGTTGCGCAAAAAGTTGGTATTAGTAGAACTACTTATACAAACATTGAATTAGGAAAGAAAAACCCTTCTTTAAAAATTGCTTTAAGAATAAAAAATGCTCTAAATTATAAAGAGTATGATATTTTTTTATCTAAATAGTAACTTAAAGACATACTAATAACAATCATTGATTCAAAAAGGAACAAAAATAATTGAAAGGGGAAATATATATGGAGGCAACTGTTATAAGAGTTAGAATTGGCAGAAAGACCGTGAAGAAATTAGAAGAGAAATCATTGGACATGAAGAAGTCGACGAAGAACTGTTTTATAAGCCATTAATTGATTTATATTACGAAAGATACCCACTTTAGAAATGACAAAACATTTAGATTAAAGCGCTTTTTTTATTTTTATTGAAAAATAATTCTTGTTCACATAAAACAAGTAATTAGTAATACAATTAATAATGAGCAGCTTTGAAACATTCACAAATTCAATTTTTTTTACATACTCTTTATATTTTTTCGTTTTTTGTCACTTATAATGTAGTACAATATAATTAGTTAAGCTAATTAATACACTATTTATGAAGAGGAGACGGAAGATCAGTTGAAAAAGGATAAGTTAATAAAAGAAGAAAAAGCTACAAAGTTATCTCTTTCAAACCCTTTATTGAAAGAGTCTCTGAGAATTGCTGGTCCAGCATTCGTAGAGTTAGTCATGTCGACACTCTTTGGAATGATAGACATGATAATGGTTGGTAGAATATCACCAGGTGCAATTGCAGCCGTAGGACTTACAAATCAGCCTTTTAACTTGTTAATAGCAGTTTTTGCAGCGCTAAATGTTGGGACTACAGCTTTGGTAGCTTGGAACATTGGATCTCACAATATACAAGAGGCACAAGAAGTTACTAGACAATCTCTGAAAATGGGATTAATTTTGGGGATCATTTTTAGTATCATTGGTGTTATTGCCGCACCAGCAGTTATTACGTTTATGGGTGCTCAAGAAGATACTTTTCCACTTGCTACCCAGTATTTCCAAATTGTTGGAGCTGGAATGATTTTCCTAGTACTAAACATGGTTATAACTGCAGCTTTAAGAGGAGCCGGTGAAACAAAAATCCCTATGTTCTATAACCTAGGTGCAAACTTGTTTAACGTGTTCGGAAATTGGGTCCTTATATATGGTAAATTAGGATTCCCAAGATTGGAGGTTGCAGGAGCCGCTATTTCTACTGTAATTTCTCGTTTACTTGGATGTCTCGCTGCTTTCTATGTTCTTTATTTTTCAAAGAGAAGTGTGTTGGCATTAAAATATTCTGAAGTTAAAGAAAGTAGAGGGTTAGATTCTAGTATTATAAAAAAGATTTTTTCTATAGGAATACCTTCTGCGCTTGAGCAGTTTGTAATACAAAGTGGTTTAATGTTTTTTGGAAGAATAGTATCAGGATTAGGTACAACAGTTTACGCTGCTCACCAAATTGGTTTAAATATTAATGGATTAACTTTTTCTCCAAGTCAGGCATTTGGTGTAGCTTCTACAACCTTAGTAGGACAGAGTTTGGGTGCAAATGATCCCAAAAAAGCAGAACAATACGCAAATATTATCCATAAAATAGGATTAATCGTTGCTTGTGGTGTTGGAGTTGGATTTATATTATTTTCTCATCCAATAGCTAGGTTGTATACAGATGATTTAGTTGTTGCAACTATGGCAGGAACTGTATTAAAAATCATGGCTCTAGCTCAACCAGGTCAATCTACTCAATTAATATTGTCAGGAGCCTTAAGAGGAGCAGGAGACACAACATATCCTTTAATTGCATCTTTGATTGGTATTTGGGGTGTTCGTGTTGTGTTGTCTCACATATTCGTACGAATTTTCGGTTGGGGACTTATTGGTGCATGGACTGCTATGGTTATCGATCAGTACATTCGTTCTTTTATTGTATTTTTACGTTTCCGCTCTGATAAGTGGAAGTATAAAAAGGCTTTAACTGTAAAACAGAAATAATAGCTCATTTTTATGAATTGTTTGCCTATTTGCTAGCTAATTGATAAAGAATTGTAAAGTAAGTTACTTTTTCTGTATAGAAAAAGGTGTATCATTAGGTTAGACGACGTGGGTACCACCATAATATTATTCTTTCTTAGAATAAGGCGGTGGAAAAGGTGAGTGGCAAAAGAGAGAAGAAATACCATCAAGAAACAAATTTAAAAGTATGTTCTCAGATTGATTTTATTAGACTAATTAAAAATGCAAAAGATCATAAAAGCTTAGAAGAATTAGTTTCAAAAAAAGAAGATCTGTTGTTTAATAACATAAGCAGAAAAAACGATTCGTATTAAAGGAATAAAGATGGATAAATCTCCAGTAATTCAGTTTATAGATTATTCAATGAAAATAGGTAATAAAAAACTATTAAAAAACATAAACTTGGAATTTTCACAAAATGAAACTTTTTTAGTCTATGGCCCCCGCAACTCTGGGAAGTCTCTGTTATTAAGATCAATAGTGGATCTTAATAACGAGCTTTTCAGGAATGTTAGTAATAGCGGGGCAATTTTATTTCAAGGCGAGAATATTGCAAACCTTAAAGGACAATTTCTACGTTCTCAGATATCATACTGTGAACCAACATTCATAGAAAATATTAATTTTTTAACCTTAAGTGAAGTCTTATATTTAGCGTTAGGTTTAAAAAAATCTGATATTACCAAAGAACAATTTATCCTTTTAGAAAAACTTAATTTATCGCATATTTTTTCAGACAAAAATACCTTAAGTACATATGAACATTTTGACGAATGGACAATTGGTGATAAGATATCTTTCATAATCTTCCTAAATATTGCAAGGAATCCTCAAGTTTTTATATTTGATTCTCTTCTTGATCACTTAGACGATTTCTTACTCAACGATATTAAAGAGTTTCTTTACGAAACAAAGAAAGATAAGACTCTAATTATTTCTACAAGAAACATCAGATTATTCTCGGATATTGCTGAAAAAGTCGGGTTTATAGCTAATGGGGAAATATTATTTACAGGAGAAATTCAAGATTTCATGTTAAGTTTTCCTGTGTGAATCTTTCATTCGACAACTTTCTGAGTGACTTCTTGATTGGTATTATAAATATTTATTATATTATCTTTGATTTCTATTGTATAATCTTGTGTTTTGTACAGCTCTTTAACAGAATAATCAGGAAGGTCTAAAAGTATGTTATATACATTCCCTTCTTTATAAATACCTCCTGAAAAATCAATCTTATAATTTTCTAAACCAAAGGTTGTAACTTGTATATAGTTTGAAGTCAAAACAATTGATAAAGGCGCACGTCCTAAATCTTTATTCAAAGTTTTGTTTCCTAAAGTAAAAAAATGACCTGAACTTGATATTAAATATACTGTCTTTTCTTTTTCATATGCAAAGACAATTTCTCCGTCTATGTAATAAGTCCTACTTTTTTCTTCCATATCACCATAGTCACAATAAAATCTGGATTTTATTACCACGGGTTCACCTTTTTTGGGTATCCAAACAGAAAGTGGAAGACCATAAAAATAGATACCACTTTCAAGCTCAAAAGCTTTTTTTATCTTAGTTTCAACACTTTTATATAAATCTTGCCGTTGAAGATCAACTGAATATAAACGATCATTGAAATGAGTTAAATCTAACTCTAATTTTTCAAATCCATATTCTATAATTATTTTTGATGGTGGCACAGAAATCTTGATTGGCAAGTCTAATTCAACCCCATTAACTTTTGCTGACTTTGAACCAGTTATTTCTAAATCAATCCACCTTGTTGGAATATTTACAATGAATTCACCTAAAGGCGGGGTAAACTCGTGTGTATAGATAATATTGTTTACCATAAGATCAACCATTATTTGCTTATCCCAAGGTAAAAAACCGGAAGTTTGTGTCCCGTCAGGAGTTACTATTAAAGAGTTTTCTGCTATAACGAAGATGCTTTTTTGGTATTCATTTATGAGATTTTGTATTACCTGTTCTATATTTTCAAATGATGCTGACTCTTTTTGCCCACGATACTCTATATCAAAATATCCAGTTTCATACTTTATCTTTAAAGTAGGATAGTTAGGATCTGGAGGAATAGATACATCTGCATACTTATACACTAAATAAAAAATATCATTGAAAAAACTAGCGGGACCATCGTATACAAGTCCCACTTTTGTTTGAGCTATTGTTAAATTACTTATTAAAATAACGCAGAATAGAAATATAATCCTTGTGCAGGAGCAGAGGCTGGAGCTAAAGATCGTTGCTTCGCCTCTAGTATAATTTTTATTCTTTCTGGTTCCCATGCATCCGTCCCTACCTTCACTAAAGCTCCGACTACATTCCTAATCATTCTTCTTAGAAATGATTTTCCTTCTATTCTAATACAGATAAGATTATTCTTATAGTTAATAATTCTAATTCTATAAATGGTTCTTATAGGGTTTCGTTCGTCATTACCAGTTTTGAAGGTGGTGAAATCATGTTCCCCTTCAAAATATCTTGCAGCATCTCTCATCTTTCCTATATCTAAATCAAAAGGTATCCACCATACCCTATTTCTTAAAAAAATATCAGGCTCTTTATTTGTATATATTAAATAAAAGTAGACTCTTTTTGTAGCTTCTGCCCGGGGATTAAAATTATCACGAACTTGCCTTATTTCTCTTACATATATATCTTCTGGAAGTATAGCGTTTAGTGCATCTTTAACATTTTTATCGGTCATATTATCATTTAAAACAGGAAATGACACAACCTGTCCTAGTGCGTGAACTCCTGTATCTGTTCTTCCACAACCATAAGTTGCTATCTTCTCTTTGAAGATTATTTCTAATGATTTTTCAAGCTCACCTTGAACTGTCCTGTAACCACTTTGGCTTTGATATCCAAAAAAATTAGTACCATCATATGCGATCGTTGCTGCAACCCATCTCACAAACTTTTCCTCCTAAAAAGTGCTATAATATTTTTTGCATTATTCCGGTTTCAAGAATTTTATATGTAATTTGTGATTCGTATTTTTTTAATAAATCGATGTTTTTTCTAAATAAACCTTCATAAATTCTTATCAAATATAGATTTACAAACTTAGTTACACGTTGTGCTATTAAATCCTGTTGGTCAAATGAAACATCCATAATTATATTTTCTAGCCAAAAATCATACGAATTTAAAATATTGTTTTCAACAATTAGTTCATTAAAGGAAGTTATAACTTTTCTCAGTCCAATAAATCTAGATATTATCTCAACAAAATCTCCATACAATTCCCTTACCTTATCAGATATATAATCTATATAGACAGCTTTTAGAGAACCTTTCCCACGATGATCAACTTTCAAATATCTAACTATACCTGAGAGATCGTTATTGTCTTCTTCTACTAAAAAATATCCTATGTAATCATAGTCAGCTCTTTTTTTCTTATTACTCATCTGTTTGAGAAAACTATCGTTGATAACTAAAATATTAGGTTCTTGATGATTGACATCTTTTACTTCCACAAAATCTCCATCTTGTGAAAATAAGAGATAATGAAACTCCATAAAAACCACCCCTAACTTTTTAACTACTATACGTTTACAATCTCAAATACGGCCTTTTCTGCTTCGTTTATAAGTTTTTTAGCTTCTTCATCAGATTTGCCATTTACCATAAGATAAAACTTAATCTTTGGTTCAGTACCAGATGGCCTTCCTATTAGTTTAATCTTTCCATATCTCAATTCTACAACATTTGACTTAGGAAATCCCTCCACACCTTTCAGATAATCTAGGGTTTCTTTAAGCTCATACTCTCCAATTTTTACCGGTGGCATCTTTCTCATCTTATTCATAATTCTATTTATTTTCTGAATTCCAAGGAAACCTTCATAAGTAAAGGAGAGCAGTTTTTCTTCAAAATATCCGTACTTTTCTTTCAATTCTTTCAAATATTCTGTCAGAGTCTTGTTGCTTGATAACATCTCTGAAGACATAACAGCAATAAGTGCAGCAGTAATAATTGCGTCCTTGTCCCTAACATGATCATTAGCTAAATAACCATAACTTTCTTCAAAACCAAACAAAAACTTTTTACCTTTCTTTTTATTTTTCTCAATCTTTTCACCAATAAATTTAAACCCAGTTAAAGTTTCTTCGACTTCTACCCCAAACTCTTGTGCAATTGGTTTTACCATATCAGTTGTTACTATAGTTTTTACAATATAGTCACCAGGTTTTATAGATGAATAATCATAAAATTTTTTCAGCAAAAAGTGAGTTAACAATACGCCTACTTGGTTTCCTGTGAAAGTTACATACTCATCGTTATACTTTTCATATACACCAATTCTATCTCCATCAGGATCGGTAGCAAGTACTAAATGTGCATTAAGTTTTCTTGCCTTCTTTAACGCTAATTCAAAAGCATCTTTTTCCTCAGGATTAGGAACCTTTAAAGTAGGAAAATCAGGATCAACTTTTGACTGTTCTTCAACAAGATTAACTTCAAATCCTAACCTAGTTAAAATTCCATGCACCAACTTTAACCCGGCTCCATACAATGGAGAATAAACTATAATAGGCTTAATATTTAAATTTGGATTTAAACCTCTTATATACCCTTCTATTTCATCCAAATAATCGTTAAATATTTCGTCATTAAGTATAATTATCTTATCAGATTGTATGCCTTCTTCAAAGGATACTATATTAATATCCTTAAAATAATCTAATTTTTCTATCTCATTCGTTATCTCATTAGCATATTTTGGGACAGCTTGTGTTCCATCAGAAGTATAAACCTTATATCCATTATATTCAGGAGGATTGTGACTAGCTGTTATAATAATACCTCCATCAGTTTTTAATCTCCTAACAGCAAAAGATAATAATGGGGTAGGAGCAACCTGATCAAAAATATATACAATAATATTGTTTGCAGCTAAAACACTAGCAGCAATTCTGGCAAAAAGATCAGAATATTTTCTTGTATCATATGCAATAACTACACTGGGGAAATCTTTATATTTTTTAAGATAATTTGCATATCCTTGCGTTGCACGAGCAACGGTGTAAACATTCATCCGGTTACTTCCTGCACCTATTTTTCCTCTTAGCCCCCCTGTACCAAATTCCAAATCTTTGTAAAATCTATCTATTATCTCTTCTTCATTGCCCTTTAAACTTAACAGTTCTTCCTTCAGTTCATCATCATCAACGTTCTTAAGCCATGTTTTATACGATTCAAATGCCTTTTCAACAACATCATCCATAGCTTGCACCTCCTTTTTGCAGAACAAATTATTATAATATTAGAAAACTATTATTTTATCATACAAATTATATCATACCTTCAAAATAAAAATTAGAAAGTATCAAAATGAATAATTTTTTCTAAAGGTCTTTTAGGTACATGATAGTTACCGTTTTCATCCAGATAATATCTTACCGTATCATCATTATCTTCAGCAAATGATTCATGAGCCTTATAACCTAAAGCAATTACTGTATCAATCTCATATTCAAAAGGAATATTTAAAATCTCTCTGATATTTTTTCTGTTGACCGATGCAATAACACAACTGCCTATTCCTAATCCCCATGCCCCTAGCAGTATATTTTCAAAGGCAGCCCCGATGTCATGACCTATCCACTTTGTAGCCCGAGATTTATTTATCAGAATAACAATGTAAGCAGTTGGCCTTTCCCCTTCTTTAGGAGTACCATTTGGAGCAATATATCCTGCCCAAGATAAATTCTCAAACACCTTATCACAAATTTCTTTCTGAGAAACTACAATATATTCTAATGGCTGCATATTTGAAGCACTTGGGGCTAACCTTGCACAATCAACCAAATCTCTTAAAATTTCTTGGGGTATGGGATCTTGTTTAAACTTTCTAATAGTCCGTCTTTGCTTGATAATCTCTCTTATATCCATATTAAAGATCAACCTCCTGTTTTTTGTATTTTATTCGCCTATTATCTTAACCAAAACTCTTTTTCTTCTCATTCCATCAAACTCACCATAAAATATCTGCTCCCAGGGACCAAAATCTAATTTTCCATCAGTAATCGCTACAACAACCTCTCTTCCCATAATTGTCCTCTTTAAGTGTGCATCAGCATTATCCTCTAGGGTATTGTGCCTATACTGGCTATATGGCTTTTCTGGAGCAAGCTTTTCTAGAAAATTCTCAAAATCTTGAAGTAGTCCCCTCTCATCATCATTAATAAAAACACTTGCAGTTATATGCATAGCGTTGCATAATAATAATCCATCTTTAATTCCACTTTCTCTCAAACATTCTTCTACCAACGGAGTTATATTGATAAACTCCCTTCTTTTTTCAGTATTAAACCAAAGTTCTTTTCTATATGACTTCACCATTAATCCTCCTCTAATTTAGATTTTTAGATAATTTATATATCTTCAAACATCAATTTTAAGCAGCAACAAAAAGCGCTCTATGCAGCCTATTTTGTTATGACTATCGTTAATTCTTAGTTGTAGAAACGTGCTACGCACGCATCGTATTTTTTTTGCTTCAAATTATAATTAAACCATAGATCTTCTCTACATTTGATTTAATCAACGTTTAAACAATTATTTATGGGTAATATAAAAATAATACCTTACAATAACAAAACTAATCTATTTCTAAACCCATCTCTATTACACTATAAAATCTTCTATCTACATAAAAGTATCTAGTAATTGTTCCCTCTTTTTTAAAACCAAATTTTTTATACAACGCAATGGCTCTAATATTATCCTCTCTTACTTTCAAATTAATTTTTCTTATTATATTTGTCTCTTTAGCCCATTCAATAAGATAAGACAACAAGTTTGATCCGACCCCTAAACCCCAATATGCCTTTTTAACAGACATTCCAAATTCACCTATATGTCTTGTTCGCTGTGAACTAGATGCACTAAAAGTTAAAGTCCCAACAATTTCATTATCAACTTCTGCTACTAAAAATATGCAGTTATTCTTTTTGTTTGTTTCTTCTATTAATTGCTCTTCTTCTTCAACAGAAACTAGAAACTCCTCTGGAGTACGTGTCAAATAAGTTGTTTCTCCAAATACAGTTTTTGTATAGTCAATTATATTACAGGCATCTTCTCGTACTGCTTTCCTTATTACTAACTCTTTCCCGTCTTTCAATTCACATGTTTTCATACTTAATCCCCTTATTTCAAAATTTTTTAAATTAGCTGGACATAATTTTAGCAAAATGGATAATGTGTAAAAAAAACTTCTTATTAATTGCCCATATAACATTTGTTACCAATTATACCTCAAATAATTTAATTTGTGTAAACTAATTTTATTTTTTGTTTTTGAAATCTTTGGTTGGTTATATATTAAAGAGAAGCTCATAATGAGCTTCTCTTTGATAAAATACCAATGTATTATATTATGTCTTTTGTAAAAAATGAATTCTTCTTAATCAATATTCAATATATTCAATGTCAATAATAGCTTTAAATATTATACTATCATCTATTTTAATCTCTAGTGTTTTATTGTCTGAAGAATAGAATGTCAAATTATTCAAAATAGCATTGATTAACTCTTCTGCTTCATCTTCTTCAATTTCTTCTTGAGCTAAAAGTTCCCATATTTCTAATTCTTTCAAATCTTCTATCATTGTATCTTTTATACCTAAGTTGTTATTTTTTAAATCTAGGGATTCGTCTGATAGCTTGTTAAAATCTAGAGTCAGAGAGATATCAGCACTTCCTGAAATACCTTCTGATTCTTCTGATTCTTCTGCTTCCACAGATACTTTCAAAGAAAAAACTAATTTATTGTTAGGAAGAATGCTATCAATCTTTTGTAATAAATCTTTCCACTTCGCACTAAATAAATCATTGTTTTTTCATTTGTCCTTTCTCCTCTTTATCTAAAAACTATAATGGTTGACAATAATATCTATTATTTGTTTTCTTATAATGTTACCCATTTACTAAAGGAAAAACAGGAATGTGTATAACATTCCTGTATAATATAAACACACTTATTCAGCATCATTATAATTGCCTGTATTTCTGTTGTTTTTTCTAAATTTCGGCCAAGGTGTGTCTGCTAACCCCTCACTTCCTCCTTGTATCGCATGGAGATAACCATCCCTTGATCCCACATATATAGTTCCATCACTGCCTATCGCTGGGCTTGAATCAATGCCCCAACTAATTTCATACTTCCTTTTAAGTGAACCATCTGGGTTTATCGCATAGAGATGCCAATCATCTGATCCCACATATATAGTTCCATCACTACCTATCGCTGGGGTTGACTCAATGCCCCAACTAATTTCATACTTCCATTTAAGTGAACCATCTGGATTTATAGCATAGAGATAATCATCATTTGATCCCACATATATAGTTCCATTACTGCCTATTGCCGGGCTTGAATCAATCCCACCGTTTGTCTTATACTTCCATTTGAGTGAACCATCTGGTTTTATCGCATAGAGATGATTATCATCTGTTCCCACATATATAGTTCCATCACTGCCTATCGCTGGGCTTGAAAAATAAATCCAATCGTCTGTCTCATACTTCCATTTGAGTGAACCATCTGGTTTTATCGCATAGAGATATTTATATGATCCCACATATATAGTTCCATCACTGCCTATCGCTGGGCTTGAATCAATCCCACCACTAGTTCTATACCTCCATTTGAGTGAACCATCTGGTTTTATCGCATAGAGATAACTATCCCTTGATCCCACATATATAGTTCCATCACTGTCTATCGCTGGGCTTGAAAAATAAATCCAATCGTCTGTCTCATACTTCCATTTGAGTGAACCATCTGGTTTTATCGCATAGAGATATTTATATGATCCCACATATATAGTTCCATTTCTGCCTATTGCTGGGCTTGAAGAAATCCAATCGTCTGTCTTATACTTCCATTTGAGTGAACCATCTGGGTTTATCGCATAGAGATAACTATCCCCTGATCCCACATATATAGTTCCATCACTCCCTATCGCTGGGCTTGAATAAATCCCACGGTTTGTCTCATACTTCCATTTGAGTGAACCACTTTGATTGTTAGTACTCGTTTCAGAAGGTATACATCCTACAACTAAAAAAAGAACAGATACTACTATACT
>ERZ795046.1519-NODE-1519-length-23316-cov-3.937793_pt1 | contig 23316 bp, 14 predicted proteins | sample MGYA00375130_ERZ795046 | MGnify/ENA primary metagenome ERZ795046 (study PRJEB30175, sample SAMN05720202) | activated sludge metagenome | isolation source: anaerobic digester from wastewater treatment plant | place: Japan | collected 2015-05-15 ...
TTAATCTGATTGGAACAGTTTTCTTTGAAGGCCTTCTCGATGAGGTACGAATCTACGACAGGGCGTTAGCTTATGCTGAAATCCTCGCGCTGGCATCGATTCCCCTGCAACTGCCTTCCAGCTGAGAGTGACGGGGCTACAGCATATAAACTGTTTTGTGACTGTCCTGCACAGCAGGTTGTCGGCTTTTTATTGGACCAGTCGTGGTATTGCCTGATGTTCTTGTCTTAAGAATACCGTTATCGGAAAGACTATAATTTCTCATATTGATTTGAAGATGCGGAATACCGTAGCTGTTGCTTCAAATCATACGATAAATACAGTCGATGTTATGAAATGGCGTTTTGAGATCTGATGCATCGGATTATAATGACGGCCTGAAGGGAAGCAAAGCTTTTGTCTCAGCAGGAACTTTTAAATGGATGCTATACATTCCAGCGTGTTCTCTACCAGATACACTTCCCAATGTTGCACCATCAACGCTTTTAAATACTGCAAGTTTATAAGTATTCCTAACATGCTGGACATTAACCTTCTGCCGACTGCGGCCATTGTTGTCCGGCATATTTTACAGATGGTTTTAATGTTACTAAGGGCTGCTTTTTATCCACAGATGGAGCAGGCTATTCGGGTCGGGGCAAAGGATTGCTTGTGGATGTGAAAAACACCCAGAAGCATGATTAGAGAAACAATGAATATTTTGGAAAAGAAAATCGACATTTTAGGGATTTTTATTTTTTTGCTTGCTGCGGCCTTTAGCTCGGCCGAACTTTTTTCTGTTCATCCTGATGATAGCACCGGGACGGTCAGGGTGGCGTGCGTGGGTGACAGTATTACCTGTGGTCTCAAGATTGAAAATCCGCAGGAAAATTCATACCCGGCACAACTTCAGAAACTTCTTGGAGACCGATACGAGGTCCAAAATTTCGGCTGCTCCGGGGCGCGAGTCTGCAAAGCTACCCGCGTACCCTATTTGAATCAGCCGGAATGCCGGAATGCTGTTTCTTTTAAGCCTCACATAATCATAGTTTGTCTGGGAATTAATGATGCCTCGGTGCCGGAATGGCACAACAACAAGCCTAATTTTGTCCGGGATTATCTGGAGTTAATCCAGCATTTTACCAATGTACCAAAAATCCAAACGCCCAAAATCTGGCTGACCACGCTGCTTCCGGTGATGCCGCCTTATGAACCTTATGTAGAGATCCAGCAAACAAAAACCGAAGCTGATGCAATGATTCGGCAGGTGGCTGATCTACTGAACCTTCCAGTAATTGACTTATTCAGTCCGCTGATTTCTGAGCCGCAGTTTTTTCCCGATGGACTGCACCCCGATATAAACGGAGCGGCTATTATCGCTCAAACTGTAGCCAAGGCCATTACCGGCGATTACGGCGGTCTGAAACTGCCATGGGTGTTCGGGGATCATATGGTTTTGCAGCGCCATATGCCGATACCGATTTTCGGCACTGCCAATGTTGGTTCGACTGTCTCTGTAAAGCTGGGCAATACCACAATCCAGACAACAACGGATGCCAATGGGCGATGGCGCATAGATCTGCCTGCAATGGAGGCCGGAGGCCCTTATGAATTAGTCTGTTCGGATAGGTCCAAGACATTGAGATTTACAGACATACTGGTCGGGGAAGTCTGGTATGCTGCCGGACAATCCAATATGGACTGGCCCTGTCAGCTGGATGCAGACTGGAAAAACGAGGCGCCGTCAGCTGACCGCTTTCCCCAGATTCGTTTGCTAAATCGGCAAGGTTATCCGTCCACCGGCCCTATCAGGTGGACGCAGGAACAAATCGATCGGGTAACGATTGACGCTTATTACAGCGGCTGCTGGCAGGTTGGATCGCAAGAATGGGCAGCTTCCATCTCGGCAGTGGCGTATTACTTCGCCCGGGAGATTTATCAGGCTATCGGCGTTCCGGTAGGAATAATTGAAGCCGCTGTCGGAGGGGCTTCGATGGAGGCATTTATACCGCCGGAGGCACTGGCAGCCGAGTCCCTTTATCCTCTGACCAAACAGTGGATCGAGGCGTCCGATGCACCAGACTGGCATCGTAAGCGGGCACGCCAAAACCTAGGCATCTGGTTTGACGGTCCGCGCCAGACTCCGATGCCGCATCATCCCTTTGAACCCAGTTTTTTATTCAATGCCGACATCGCCGATTTAATCCCCTTTGCTATTCGAGGGGTTATCTGGTACCAGGGTGAAACCAATGCAACCGATGCATCGAATCAAATCGCCTGGAATCCGGAGCAAAACCGTCTGCTTTTCAAGACGTTGATCCAAAGCTGGCGCCGCAGGTGGGGACAGGGAGATTTTCCTTTTTATTATGTGCAGCTGCCGAATCTGAACCGACCGTGGATGCTGTTCCGGGATATGCAGTGTCGAATGTTAAACGAGCTGCCTAATTTGGGGATGGCTGTGACAATTGACTTGGGGCATCCCACAAATGTGCATCCGCCGGCCAAACGGGAGGTGGCCCGGCGGCTGAGTCTATGGGCGCAAACGCATCTCTACGGGCGTCCGATGGCAGTCTGTTCCGGCCCCTTGCACAATGGTTTTATTCAAAAAGATGCTCATACATTAAAAGTTGGTTTTGATCCGGCCACAGGACCGTTGTGTTCCCGGGATGGGGATACGCTAAGGGGATTTGAGGTTGCAGATTCTGCGGGCCGATGGTATTCGGCTAACGCAACCATCGAGGATCATCAGGTAATTCTGTTCAGCCCCGAGGTATCAAATCCTGTTGCAGTGCGTTATGCATGGGCTCCCAATCCGCAGGCAACCTTGTATAATACTGCGGGTTTACCGGCTTCGCCTTTCTGGTCTGGATTGATGGTATGCGAACGCCCAGAAAAGTTCTTATCGCAATAAACCTATACACAATCTGCCGAATAGCCGCTGCTGGTCACCATTGATTACCAGTACATTACAGGATCGGCTAGGCGACACCGGCAATGCGGGACAGCAGGATGAGGGTCGAAAGTGTACGCACTTGTACACTTAGGACTTGCCGCATTGCAGAACAAAAACACTATGAGATAAATACTGATCAAAAGGAGATACAATGAAGTGGGCAGCGAAATTGACCGTGTTGGTTGTGTTTATGGGGGTAATGAATTGCAGCTATCTTTCTGCCTCCAAAGCAATAGACCAAGATAGGGAATATATAAGGTGGACTCCTCTTCCGGACCTGCCGGAATCTTTGGGTGTAGCCGGTCCTTTTGTGGGCGTCCACCATGACGTATTGCTGGTTGCGGGGGGTGCAAATTTCACTCCGCCTGTATGGGAAAGCGAAAAGCAGTGGCTCGATAAAATATGGGCATTGGAAAAGATACCGTCTTCCGAGGAGAAGACAGCAAAAAAATACCAATGGATAGATGCCGGAAGGCTGGATGTTCCGGTTGCTTACGGAGCGGCTGTCTCTACCGAACAGGGAGTTGTTTGCATTGGCGGCTGTAATTCCGAACAGGTGTTCCGGAACGTTTTTGCCCTTGCATGGGATCCTCAAAAAAGAACTGTATGCAGAAAAGACCTTCCCTCCTTGCCAAAACCCTGTGTGTATACGTACGCTGCCAAAATCGGTTCCGTCATTTATGTGGCCGGAGGCCAATCGGGAATCTCTCTGGATACTGCGATGACCAACTTCTGGTCCCTTGATCTATCAAAGGAAGGCACGGAGGCTTTCGCTTGGAAAGAATGGACGCCCTGGCCCGGACCATCTCGGGCATTCAACATCACCGTGGCCCAGCATAACGGCATGACAGATTGTATTTACGTAATCAGCGGCAGACGGCTTAATCCGGGAGCTGACGCAATAGAAACCGAATTTCTTCAGGATGTGTATGAATACAATCCACTGAAAGTTAACAGTAAGGAAGGACCGTGGCGCAAGCGGTGTGATGTCCCTGCCTGTGTGATGGCAGGCGCAGGAATCGATATTGGGCAGAGCCATATCTTTATATTGAGCGGTGCAGATAGTTCCCTGTTCTTCAAGAACACACAACTGAAGGATGACCATCCCGGATTTCCCCTGCAAGCGTGGGCCTACCATACAATTACCGATACTTGGATAGACGCAGGCCGGACTCCTGCCAATCAAGTAACGACTATTCCCGTCAAATGGGGTAACTCCATTATTCTTGCCAGCGGAGAAATAAAACCCCGCGTGCGTTCCCCCAAAATCTGGGAAATTACTCCCGTTACAATAAAAAATTCCTTTGGGATTATTAATTTCACAACCTTGGGAATTTATTTATTTCTCATGATAGCTGTCGGTTTTTATTTTTCCGCGCGGAATAAAAATACCGATGACTTTTTCCGAGGCGGACAGCGGATTCCCGGATGGGCAGCGGGATTAAGTATATTTGCTACAATGCTCAGTTCGATTACTTTTATCGCCATCCCGGCCAAAGTCTATGCGACGGACTGGACCTTCTTTATTGTCAATATGATGGCCGTTGCAGTTGCTCCTTTTGTAATGTGGTATATCCTTCCGTTTTACAGACGCATTGATGCCACGAGTGCTTATGAATATCTTGAAAAAAGGTTTCATGTAGCTGCCCGCCTGTTTGCCGGTTTGTCATTTGTGCTGTTTCAGACAGGCCGAATGGCGATCGTCATATTTTTGCCATCTTTGGCCCTTTCGGCAATCACCAATGTAAGCGTCCCCTATTGCATTCTAATTATGGGAGTTGTGAGCATTATTTACTGTACACTGGGGGGCATAGAAGCGGTGATCTGGACGGATGCCGTTCAGAGCTTTGTTTTATTGGGAGGAGCCTTTATGAGTTTGGCCGTTATCATCTTGGGCATCCAGCGAGAGGGAGGAGAATTTTTCGCCGCCGCTTGCAGTCATAACAAGTTCCATATGATTAACTGGGATTTCAGCACAGCCAGTTATATGACTGCATCTCTGTGGGTGATGGTCATCGGCGGGATCGGCCAGTCACTGGTTCCCTATGTTTCAGACCAAGCGGTTGTGCAACGGTATTTATCTGTTCGTGACATAAAAACCGCTAGAACATCCATTTTGACCAATGCAATCATTGTTATTCCGGCTACAATTTTGTTTTTCGGAATCGGAACAGCCCTGTTTGTTTTTTACAGGGTTAATCCTGAAAATCTGGATCCGACCTATCAGAATGATGCAATCTTCCCGCTTTTTATCGCCCGTCAGCTGCCGGTCGGAATTTCGGGGCTGGTAGTGGCGGGAATCTTTGCAGCGGCACAATCAACGATTTCAACCAGCATGAACAGCATTTCGACGGTGATTGTAACAGATTTTGTAAAACGTTTTTCCCTGTTAAATACTGAGAAAGGGTATCTGAATGTGGCCCGTTTCTGCACGGTCTTCTTTGGAATCTTGGGGACGGGTCTGTCATTGCTGTTAGCCAGCGCCGACATCAAATCTCTTTGGGAATCTTTTATGGAGGTTCTGGGGCTTTTCGGTGGTTCCATGTGCGGATTGTTTCTACTGGGAATTTTCACTCGCCGCGTCGGCACCGCAGCGGCCCTTGCAGGTGCAGCCTTCAGCGTAGTAATTTTGTTTCTGATCCAAGGGAAAACCCATACATCTGTCTTAATATATGCGTCTATAGGTATCGCTGTCTGTATGCTGAGCGGCTATCTGCTGTCATTTGTTTTTCCCCAAAAGCAGAAAGATCTCGCGGGATTGACCATTTATACTGTTTGACAGCGCTTCATATTGACTTTCCGGTTAACACGTCTTTCAAAATTACTGCAACTCACTTTTTTATCTTTGCCGATTCTCTTATCAGCCCAGAGGTTACCTATGAAAAACAGTGATATTTTCACCGCTTAAATCTACAACTGGTTTTCTGATTCATCCATACCCGCCGGCTAAGCCGGCCGGAACCGGGTCTGCGGACGAACCTCCTGACGTACATGGTCTTATAGGCATGAAGGAATAATCCCTGCATTGGACGTGCCGGCGGTACAACTACAGCTGCTTCCATAGGAATTCGGACGGCAGCTTCTGATTCTTTAAACATTCAACCCGCACAAACAGCTGGAGATAGTCAGCGGGATTTTGTGCTGATGAAGCTGCTGCCCGCTGGGTATAACCAGCGGGATAAATACCGCTTTTTTTCTTTTTGCCATACGCCATCTGCCTATTAAATTTCAGGACGACTCCTGCGGAGTCCCGAAGATAAGTCCGATAATTCTTGGTAATTCCCGCATTAGGGTCTGTTTTTGTATGCATTTAGGCAATTGCACACAGCAAGCTGCTTCCGGGATTGACTAAATAATCAAAAATAAGTATAATAAGCATAACTGACATAATAGCACAGACCTATCACAATTGGGAGCCGCAATTTGTACAACGCCTTAACAAGGCAGTGCAATAATTTCAAGGAGGTCCAATGACACCATCGAACAAAAAGAAGAATTTGCAGATAATCGCTTTGGTGGTGCTGGCAGCATTTATCAGTCTGCCCGTACTTTCAGTCCGGCTGCCCGAGCCGCAGACAGAACAGCAGCAGCTGCTGGAACAAAAGGCCGCTGCTGAAGAAACAATCAAAACGGCGGAGGACATTCGGCCTGCCGACAGTTCGGCGGCAGGATTGCCTGAGGACACAACCCCCCGCTTTACCATCCGGCGGATTGTATTCAGCGGCAACACCCTGCTGACAGACAAACAGATTCTGGCCGCTATCCCCGCTGTTTATGCGGCTGACGGCCAGACGCTTTACGATTTGCGTCCCTTGCAGGCACTTGCAGCTCACCCCGGCACAGAGCAGACGGTCTCGGCCCGGAGCATTCAGGGCTTTACGCAATATATTCTGTCGGTCTATCAGAAGAAACAGTATGCAGGCATTTATGTTTATATCCCTGCGGCTGCCTTTGCGTCCGGCGGACAGCTGTCCGAAGGGATTCTGCCCATTGAGATTATCGAGGCTGCCGTATCTTCTGTTTCGTCTGCCTATTATAATCCGAGCAATCAGCCCGCGCAAAAACGGCATCTGAGCGAAGAGAGACTGCTGGGCTGGTCGCCGGTGAAGGAAGGCGGCGCGCTCAGCCGCAAGCAGCTGGATGATTATCTCAACCTGCTGAATTTGAATCCCGACCGCTATGTTGCAGCGCTGGTCTCAAAAGGAGCCCAGACCAACAGTTTGGCCGTGAAGTACAATGTGTATGAGGCCAATCCGTGGCATTATTTCATACAGCTCGATAACTCCGGCACAAAGGATATCCAGTGGCGGCCTCGCATCGGTGTTATCAATACCAGCCTTCTGGGATATGATGACAAGTTTACAGCCGTCTATCAGACAACGCCGGATTCAACCTGGGATGACGAGTATGCCGTTTACGGCAGCTACGATTTTCCCCTTATGGGCCCCCGACTTCGGCTGAATCTGTTTGCCGGCTACAACGAGTTCAGCATTACGGATCCGGATACGAATTTTCTGGGCGCCGGGAAATTCGCCGGCGGCATCCTGCGCTACAATGCCCTGCAGTTTAATGACTGGTTCTTTGATATTACGGGCACACTCAGCTACGAAGAAAGCAGAATCACTCCCGAATTCTTCCCGGAGTTCTTTGAAACGGATATTCGCATGGTGCTGTGGGGCTGCGGAGCTGACCTGTATAAAACAACCGATACAGCTGACACCTTCTTGGGAGTCAGTATGCTCAGTCCGCTGGATACATCCGAGCTGCAGGAGATTCGAACAGCCCGCACCAACGCCGTGGACAATTTTCACATTTATTATGTCAGCGGCCGCCACAGCCGGTATCTGGACTCCGGCAAGATCCAGCGGGTATCTGCCTCGCTGCGCTATATTACCTCCGATGACCGCCTTGTGCCTGCCAAAATGACATCGTTCGGCGGAATGTATACCGTACGGGGATATGATGAATATGAAATCGTTGCCGACGGAGGCATTATTGGTTCCTTCCAGTATGAATACGATTTGGTGCGGAAAAGCCAAGTAGAGCTGTTCGGTCAGGAAGTAAACGAAAAAAGCCGCAAGCCTTTCCTGAAGAAACTGGCTCCCTTGGGCTTTTTTGACTACGGACAGGCCCGCATCAAAGATGCCGTTTCAGCAGCTGCTGAAACAACCGATCAGGAATTGGCTTCGCTGGGCTGCGGCCTGATTGCTGAACTGGGCAGCCATTTTACCGGTACAGTCTATTATGGGTATCCACTGATACCCACTGACGATACACGAAGCGGCAAAGGCCGGGTGCATATAGGTCTGCTGCTTCGGTGGTAGAAATCGCAAACTGCTGATAAAAAATTGTTGAGGGGAAACAAATGAAAACTCTAAAACATTTTCCGTTTGCGCAGATCGCGCATAAGACCATTGCCTGCCTGTTGACATTCTGCATGGTCAATCTGCCCGTATGGGCGTTGGATGCCGGGGATGCCTCGGTATCTGCCGGAACGGCTGTTATTCACAGTCCGGCGGCCAATACGGTTTCTGTGGATCTGATTACCCCGCGTGCCGTGGTGGATTGGACCCAGATGAATGCCGCCGGCACCGAGACACTCAATTTTGCCGGTGCTTCAGGATTTGCCGTGTTAAACCGGGTCCAGTCGGCCGTGCATTTTGACGGCTCCCTAAACGGCATCGGCGGACATGTTTTTGTCGTCAGCCCCAATGGGGTTGTTATTGGCCCCAATGCGGTCATTACGGCATCGGCCTTCACAGCAGCCGGCCTGAACATCTCCAATGCCAACTTCATGAGCGGCGTTTATGCGTTCGTACCCTTCACAGGAGGCGTAACCGGCGATGTGGTGAATCAGGGCAGAATTCATGTTACCGAGCAGGCTGCTCTTCTGGGCCGCATGGTAACAAATAGCGGAACAATTGTATGCCCATCCGGGCTGGTTCTGATGGCCGCCGGGGAAAGCGTTTTTCTCTCCACCTCCGGAAGCAATGTAATTGTTGAGGTTGACGGCGTGAATGCCGCAGCCGCCGGGGCCGGCGATGTCATCAATTCCGGAACCATTCAGGCGGATGAAGGGCAGATTATTCTGGCCGCTGGAGACATTTATTCATCCGCACTGGGCATACGGCCTGAGGAAGGCATCGGCCGAGTCATCCAGAGCGGTCACATGCATGCCGACGGCACCGCCGCCGGCTCCGGCAGCGGCGGAAGCATCCTGCTGACCGCCAGCGATGAAGTGCTTTTGGCCGCCGGCAGTTCCACGACTGCCAATGCCATTCCAGACGGCATCGGTCCCGATCGTCCGGATGGCGGCAGCATCGTCTTGTCTTCGGCCAATACCGTTCGGATGGATACCGATGCGTTTGTCAAAGCCAAAGGCAACGGCTGGTATGATATCGATAACAATCTTCGTTATGACTTGGGTACAGACCCTGATTTCCGCGGTTCTATTCAGGTGGCCGGCCGCTATATCGTTCTGCCTTCGCCAGACGATTATGCATCCGCTGTCGCATTTCGCAACCACATTGATCTGATGCCGTGGTCCGGCAATCCGGAGCAGGTTGGACTGCTGACAGCAGGACCGCTGACCGGAGACCTGCATATTGCCAACGGCGATGCTGCAGGAATGCCGGCAGCAAATACGATTTACGAAGAATGGATCGAAGATGTCTCAAAGGCAGGCATCAATGTGGATCTGCTGTCGCCTGCTGACATTCTAATCGCCGATTTGAATCCCGGTGAGCCGAAAGACCTCGGCTTGGTCGGCGGAAGCGGCGATTTGTCATTTCGAACAATGTTTCAGGACGGCGGCATTTCCCTTGCCGACATTGCCGACCTGATTGCCACTTCCGACGGCGGCAATCTATTTATGCTGGCCGGAAGCGGAGGCATTTCGGTAGGGGATTTGAAAACCTATACATCCAGCAGCGATAAAGTGACAGATTCCGGTCAAATCTTTTTGCTGACTTCTTGGCCTCAGGGAGCGGAGACCGGAGCGGATATTTCCACCGGCTCGATTACGGTTAACGGCGGCGGCAATTCAGAAATCAGCGTCATCGCCACCGGCTCGCTGACGGTCAATGGAGATGTCATCTCCACACGCAACAGTGTTCCGCAGCAGGATCCCAGCGTCCGCAAGGCGCTGGTTTGCCTGATAGCCGGAGAAAATGTAACCGTCAGGGGAGATATTGCTTCTACTTCCCACGGGAAATATGCGACAACGGCAGCCATTCGTGTTTCCGGAGGATGGGATGTTGTTATCGGCAATTCTTCCTCTATTACGGCGGAAGCCAAAACCTCTGAGCAAGGACCTTACAAAGCGGATGCTTCGGTTGTTCTTCAGGCAGGATGGAATAAGAACAACGCTGACGGAATCATTACCCTTAACGGCATTGCCTATAATGACCAGCCCGGCGGAAGCAACAGCGCTTATGCCTCACTGATTAAAGTCAGTGCCTCTGTTTCCGGCATAGGACAAAATGCCAGTGTTAAAACATCGGATTCCTGGAGCGAGAACGATCCGCTTCCAGCGGCTTCAGATGACGGCTCGCACAAGTTCTGGAAGGATGAAAAATCAAAGGGAAGCGCAACAGCGGCAGCCAGCATTTTGATTGATAATACAGAAGAAGTGCCCCCTGCCGATCCAGCCAGTCCCTGCGTGGATTGCCCAACCCCGCCGTTCCTTCCGCCACTGCCGCCAATATTGCTGATTCTGGACGATGCGTATCTGATCAACAACAAATATGTTGTCAATTTTGGTTTGGATGTTCTCGGCAATGACGGTCCGAACGAGACGGCGCTGGACGGCGAGATAATTTGGTGGAGCAATGGCACCAGCGGCACGATTACACCCATTTATGACGCCTCTGACCCGACGAAGATTATCGGTTTTGAGTATACGCCAAATTTGGACACAATCGTTTTTGAATGGGACGGCACCAGCGATTATGCATCCTTTACCGATACATTCCGGTATAAAGCAAAAGATGCCGACGGCAATATTTCTCTGAATAAGGCAACTGTAACCATCGAAGTGCGAAATCTGCTTCCGGTTGCACAGCCGGATGAGTACACAGAAAGCCACAATGTTCTGCTGCAAGCCGACGGCACGCCGGCCGGCGTTATTGAAGGCATGATTCCGGCTGCAAGCGGCGACTATGATCTTGATGCAGGCGATACACTGAAAGCCATTCTGGTTGATGGACCCGTCTGGGGAACGGTTGTTCTCAATCCCGACGGGACATTCGTTTATACACCCTCAGCCGGCAATACGACTGGGACAGATTCCTTTACTTACAAAGTTACCGACGGCTTCAATGAATCAAATACGACAACAGTAACGCTGAATCTGACCAACGCCGACCCCGTTGCCTATGACAACAGCTACGGCGTCAGCCACAATGTCCAGCTGACCGTCAGCAGCACCGACGGCACCATCACCGGCACCCTCAACGGCGCAGCGGCCGACTATGACCCCGACAACGCCAATGCCGGCAAGCTCTTTGATGATGTCCTGACCGTCGTGCCTCTGACCAATGTCCCCACCGCCAACGGCGGCACCGTCACCCTGCAGGCCGACGGCTCGTTTGTCTATACCCCCTCGCCGGACAACAAGACCGGCACCGACTCGTTTACCTATACCCTGCTGGACGGCTTCGGCGGCAGCGATACCGCGGTGGTTACCATCAATCTGACCAACGCCGACCCCGTTGCCTATGACAACAGCTACGGCGTCAGCCACAATGTCCAGCTGACCGTCAGCAGCACCGACGGCACCATCACCGGCACCCTCAACGGCGCAGCGGCCGACTATGACCCCGACAACGCCAATGCCGGCAAGCTCTTTGATGATGTCCTGACCGTCGTGCCTCTGACCAATGTCCCCACCGCCAACGGCGGCACCGTCACCCTGCAGGCCGACGGCTCGTTTGTCTATACCCCCTCGCCGGACAACAAGACCGGCACCGACTCGTTTACCTATACCCTGCTGGACGGCTTCGGCGGCAGCAGTACCGCGGTGGTTACCATTACATTGTCGAACCAGCTCCCGATAGCCCGTCCGGACAATTACGGCACCCAGCAGGATGTTACGCTGATTGTAACAAAACCCAATGATGTAATTACCGGCGTCATTCCTGACATTAACGGAGACTATGATCCTGACAACAGCAATGAAGGTAAAGTGTTCGATGATGTGCTGAACGCGGTATTGGCCGGAGATGGAACAACCGCGCTTGGGGGCAAGGTTATTCTCAACGGTGATGGTACTTTCACTTATATCCCGCCGGCCGGTCAATCCGGAACGGACAGCTTTACCTACTTTGTAACCGACGGGTATGGCAATTCAAATACCGTTGTCGTAACCATTGCAATCGAGGGCAGTTTTGCTGTTCCGGCGGCGCCTCTGCCGGTACTCGAACTGCCGCAGCTGAAGGGCTGTCCGGTCGTAATGGATGCTGTCGCTGCTGAATTAGGCGTTCATTCAGACCAGCTGCAGATGATGATCCGAAATTCGCTGGCGGCCAATCCCAATCTGCAGCCGTGTGAGGCATGCGAAAATCTGCTGAATGCCGCAGCTACATTGAAGGGCATCGATGCAGAACGGCTGGGGGCTATGAACCAGATATTCAATACGCTGGCTCCTGCCGATGCCCCCTTCACACCGGAAGTCAGGGCCTCTGTCCAGATGGCATTTGAAGGTCTGGCAGCCAGAGAAATCCAGCTGGCCGAAATGACCCCCGATGAATATGCCCAATATCAGCAATATGCAATGACCAATGAAATCATCGAGGCCTTCGTCCGGTATGTTGCTGTTCTCAACAGCGACCTGAAGCTGCCTATCGGCAATCCTGTTGCAATGGCTGTGGAAAAATACGGAGCTTCGATAACCAACAGCGAAAATCCGAATATGGCCGCTTATATCATCGCCCGGATGGAAGCAGCAATGCAGTAAGCGGGCTGAACAGCTATGAAAAAACCCTTGGAAGTCGCCCAGACTCCAAGGGTTTTTTTCTGTTGGGTCATACCAGACCGCTTAATCCGGCTGACTCTGCAGAAGTGTCAGGACCTCTTCTTTTTTAGGCAGGGCTTCCTGAAGGCCGAAACGGCTTCGCATCAGGGCTTCAGCGGCGATGGCAAACCGCACCGCATTATCGGCCGTGTCACCCGTGCCGTAGCAGGCCGTCAGAGCGCCGGTAAATGCGGAATCGCATCCATTCTGGTCAACCACTTCTGCCGCTATGCCGGGCAGATGACGGGGTCCCTGCCGATCCATTATCAATGCGCCACGCCACCCAAGACTGATGACAACACAGGCGGCTCCTCTGGCAACCAGTTCGGTACCGATAAATTTCAAATCGCCTTCGCCCCCCGCTCCCAGTTCGGTGCCGCACATCATCCCTTTAAAACGCACAACAAGGATATCGGTATTGTAAAACTCCATCGGCCAGTCGAGGGACTGCACGGCATCACGGCTTGGCTGAGGCAGCTTGGCACTCAGCACCACACGGGTTTTGTGAATTTGTGCGCTCCGGATTACAGCCACCGAAGCAGCCCGGGGCACTGCATCATTCACCAGCACCGCATCCGCCGAGCCGATTTGCTGTTCGGCGGCGGCATACTCAATCTCATCGCGGCTTAAAATGCGGGCAGCTCCTTGCGAGCGGCAGCTGATATTCTCTCCTTTGCGGTTGACAAGCGTCAAAATAACACCCGTGCTCATTGCCTGCGTGGGATAGACCAAATCGGTCTGTACCGAGTGCCGCTTGAGATTCTGTATTATCATTTCCCCGAAACAGTCTTCCCCGACCCGGGTCAGCAGATAGGTTTCACAACCGCAAAGTGCTACCTGTGTGGCTTCCATCACCCCGGCACCCGCCGGCGTACAGGTAAAACCGCTTCCTTCTGCAATCTTGCCCGGCATTGGGTGTTCATCACATTTAACAGCCATATCAACAAAAGCCGGACCGACCACAACAATCTTCGGAATCCGTTCAGTCATACCTATTCCCTTCAATACCTCGTGTGTCCGTTACTATATCCGACAATCCTGATTTTGAAAAGATTTTTCCATTTTTTCGCCCTGCAAGGTTATACGATACGGTAGGGCTGTCTTAGGTTTTGGATGAATCCCGCCGCAGAAGCATTTCAGCTGGAAGATATATATCGGCGAAGGGAGTATCTGGATATGTTATATCGCCAGAATACAGATGTTTTCGCTAATGAATGATAAAATACGATGAAAAAAAGAGGTATTAAATCCCGTTGATCTTGACGACATCTTGGTATTTGGGGACCATTACACTCCAGCCGGTTTGCTGTATCAAATAATCTTTGAAACTTTCGGAAGTTTCTTTTTCCCCATGCACAATGAAGATTTTTTTAGGCGGAGTTTTGAAATTTTTCAGCCAAGCAAGTATTTCCTCCCTGTCGGCGTGTGCTGAAAAGCCGTGAACACGTACAATCTTTGCACGGACAGGATACATCTGACCCAATATGCGGACTTCCTGACCGGGCTTGGAATCCAGAATCGTTCGCCCCAAAGTGCCTGACGCCTGATACCCGACAAAAAGTATCGTGCTTTCAGGACGGGTGATATTATTAACCAGATGGTGCTTGATGCGTCCGCCTGTACACATCCCCGAACCGGCTATAATCATTACCGTGCCGCGGATGTGGTTGATGGCTTTGGATTCCCGTGTGGATTCAATCAGCTTAAGGCCGCGGAAGGAAAACGGCGATTCATTCTGTTCCATCAGCCGGGCCATCTGGGCATCATAAAGTTCAGGGTGCTTCTTGAAAACATCGGTAACCTTGACCGCCATCGGGCTGTCTAAAAAAGTCATAATATGGGGGATGCGATCTTCCATCAGCAGCTCATTCATATAGTATAAAACCTCTTGACTTCGCTCGATGGAAAAACTGGGAACAACAATATTGCCGCCGGCGTTAATTGTGTCAATAACGGCCTGATACAGCTGTTCTTTGGTATCCTCGGTGCTGGTGTGCTGCCGGTCGCCGTAGGTTGATTCAACGAGAATATAGTCGGCCTTATCGAAGACGGCAGGATCTTTGAGAATCGGCTTGCCCACCCGCCCTAAATCACCCGTAAATAAAACCGTTCGGTTTTGGCCATTGAACGATAAGACAATCTGAATAATAGAAGAACCCAGAATATGTCCGCCCTGATGGAAACTGACCTTGATGCCGTCCGCAACAGAAACGGTTTCTTCAAAGGCAACCGCCTTAAACATCGGGAAACAGGCCTCGGCTTCCTGAATAGTATATAAGGGTTCGACCGGCCGGGGGGGAGTATAGTTGGCCTTTTTGTGCCGTTTTCGCTTGAATTCGGCATCTTCTTCCTGAATCTTGCCTGCATCAGCCAAGACGATCTTGGCTAACTGGGCAGTGGCCTCCGTACAGAAAATCTTTCCCTTAAATCCCTCTTTGACAAACTTCGGCAGAAGACCGCAGTGGTCCAGATGAGCATGGGTTAAAAGAATTGCATCGACATCAGCAGGATGGACGCCAAAATCTTCCCAGTTGCGATATTGCAGGTCGCGTTCCTGATACAAGCCGCAATCAACCATCACCTTGGTATGGTTGAACTCCAGCAAATGCCGAGACCCGGTAACCGATTCTGCGGCACCCAAGAATCGTAGCTGAAAATTCATATATGCCTTTCAACCACTATTGTGCCTTTGTCTTATCTGCCGTCCCCTGTGGGGTCAGGTATTGGCCGACAAGGTCAGGACGCAGGAAAAGATAATACAGCTTGCCTTCTTCATAGACCTGACCAGCCATTCGTCCGGCCTGTTCGCCAATACCCATATAGACATCGCAGCGCCCCGGCGCCCGAATTGCTCCGCCGGCATCTTGGTCGAGTGCAAAACCGGTATAGGGGGCTTTTTGTATCGTGCCGTCGGCCATTGGGCGAGGCAGCCGGGTATTCAGAAACGCCAGACATGCCCGCGGATAAATCGATTTATCCGTGGCTATCGTACGCATAGGCAGAACAGGTTCATTCAGACAGCCCCGCGGATTGCCGCTGTCGGTGCGGAAAAAGACATAGCGGGGATTCAAATAGATATACTTATCAATCTGCTGGGGATTCGCTTTGAAATAGTCAATCATCGCTTTCAGCGACAGGCCCTGTGCAGGAACCACGCCATCCTTAACCATTTGGCGGCCGATGCTGTTGTATTCATGGCCGTTGCTGGCCGCATAGCCCAAGGTTACCATTTTGCCGTCAGGGGTACGAAGCAGCGCAGACCCTTGAACATGAGCAATATAGACCTCAAACGGATCCGCCATCCAAGCAATCTCCTGCCCTTTGAGCATCCCAGATTGCTCAATTTCTTTACGGGAGGGATATTTCCGCAGTGAACCATCCGGCATGCGCTGACCAAGGATATCGCCCTTTTCATTCTTGACCAGATCGGCCGGCTGTTTGTAGAGCGGATAACGGTATTTATCCGATGGTGTCAGAGACCCATCAAAAATGGGGGTATAATAACCGGTAAACAGCACCGTTCCCTTGTCATCACATCCTACGGATTGATACACTTCAAATTTGCTGCGGATAGCCGCATGCAGATCCTTCCCCTAAAGACCGCTGTCCAGCAGTTCGGCCATCGCCCTCAGCGAAGCTACGGCGCGGTCGTGTGTGATGTCGGCCATAGGGAAAAAGCCCTTGCTGGAGGGTTTCGACAAATAACTAAGGGAATTCTGAATGCCTTCCCGCACATCCTTGAGATTGTAGCAGGCAAACGTCATATCCGGAATCATCGACGGGTCGGTAATCTTTCGAAGAGCATACTGTCCGGGGGGCAAGGGCTTGTCATACTGGGGGGCCTCAACTTTTTGGGGGGCTTTGCACCCAATCAGAGCAAGACAGCACAGCAAATTGACACTGATAAAAAGTCTGCATTTCATAGAATCTCCCTGCATTTTAAAAATCCGTTTTGGCTTTCGGGTCAAGGTAAAAATACCTACATTATGGGTATTCCGTCTGCTTTGTCAAATATTTTACACATCGAACTTTTAGAGGCAGTTTCTTTAATAAAGAAAAGCGTTGACAATTTAACACACACACCTGAAAATATTGCGTAAATCGGAAATTAAGGTGATTTAGGAGCATATTATGAAAACACTATTGAAGGTTTCGGCGTGTTTGAGTATCGTATCACTGCTTGGCTGTACATCCGGTTCAAGCTATTCCCGCAAAGGCTTTGACTTTTCTCAGATTGACAAGGTGGCAGTGGTGGATGTCATCGGGCCCGTAGGCGGTGAAGCGGCCAAAAACCAGATTGCCGACTTTTTTATGATGGAACTGCTTAAAAAAGGATATTCTCCAATTGAACGTTCCCAAGTCCAGATACTGCTCAATGAACAGAAGTTTCAGGCTTCCGATATAACCAGTCCGGAAGGTGCAGCCAGAGCCGGCCGGATTCTCAATGTTCCTGTCATTATGTACATCAATGTCCCCAAGTTCGGGGAGAATATTTCGATGACAGTCAAAATGGTCAACGTTGAAGACGGCAGCATTTTGTGGATGGGAGAAGGCACAGGAACCGGCGGCAAGACACTCGGGACGATTCTGGGTGCTGCGGCTGGTGCGGCTGTCGGAGCGGCGGCCACCGGCAGCGATGACCGCGTTGTGGGTGCTGTTATCGGAGGCGTTGCCGGCGGCGGCGCCGGCTATCTGCTGACACCCCAAACCGAAGAAAAAGTGCGGAAAATGGCCGAAAAAATCTGTAAAACCATGCCCGTTCGCCAGTAATGGTGTTGTAAATTAAAACTACCCCCTTCTGATGGCACAGACAAGAACAGTCAAAATCGGCATGGTTGGATACGGCACCGTCGGTACGGGTGTTGCCAAAGTTTTGTTCGAAAATGCCGATGAAATTACAGCGCGGACCGGCTTGAAACTGGAGCTGGCCTGTGTGGTGGATAAAGATACCCAGTCTGCACGGAAATTTCAAATCCCGCAAAAGGTGCTGACCGATAATCTGGACGCCCTGCTCAATGATCCTTCGATCGAGATCGGGCTGGAACTGGTTGGCGGTACAACAGCGGCCAAAGATGTGCAGCTGAAACTGCTGAAAGCCGGCAAACATGTGGTTACTGCCAACAAGGCGCTTCTGGCCGAACATGGGCCGCAGCTGTATCAGGCAGCGCTGGAAGCAGGCCGATGCATCGCTTTCGAGGCAAGCTGCTGCGGGGGAATCCCGATTATTTCCGCGCTTCGAACGGGTCTGGCAGCCAACCGCATTACCGGACTTTACGGCATCTTTAACGGCACCTGCAACTACATCCTGACAAATATGACCCGCCGGAATATGCCGTTTGCAGAAGCCCTCAAAGAGGCCCAGGCACGCGGATTTGCCGAACAGGATCCTTCTTTAGATATCAGCGGCATAGATACAGCCCACAAACTGGCTATTTTGGCCGGTCTGGCATTTCACTGCCCTATCCGTATGAGTGACATCTGCATAGAAGGCATCGAACATATCGACAGCGTCGATATTCGAAGTGCTCTGGAAATGGGATATATCCTCAAGCTGCTGGCTATTGGCGAAAAAGATTCCGAAGGCAGAATATCGCTGCGGGTCCATCCCTCTTTTATATCTGAAAATACCCCTTTGGCCCGTGTGGATGGGCCTTTCAATGCTGTCAGCGTTTTCGGCAACGCAGTCGGCAATACAATGTTTTACGGCCGGGGCGCCGGGATGATGGCAACAGCCAGTGCGGTCGTGGCAGATATCATCGATATCGCCATCGGCAACAGCTGGCGATTGTTTGAAACAATGCCGATGGCAGTCCACTCTCACAGCCGCGCGCACATTAAGTCAATTGAAGATATTGACAGCCGGTTTTATCTTCGGATAATGGCCAAAGATGAACCCGGCGTGTTTGCCCAGTACGGCCAGACGCTCGGCAAGCACCGCATCAGCATCAGCGGAGCAATTCAGCATGAGTGGACAGGGCCGGATAATACCGTACCGGTGGTCATTACAACTCACCCAACAGCTCAAAGAAATATGAATGCTGCATTAAAGGAGCTGGAGCAGCTGGATATTATCCGGCAGAAACCGGTTTGCATTCGTATTGTTGATATTCCAGAGGACAAAGAACCGTGACAATGAAATATGTGATTATTGTACCTGACGGAGCAGCTGATAATCCGCAAGCCTGTTTCGGCGGCAAAACTGTTCTTGAAGCCGCCGAAACCCCGAATATGGACAAAATTGCCATGGACGGCCGGCAGGGCATTTGCCGCACTGTTCCAGCCGCTATGACCCCCGGCAGCGATGTGGCCATGATGTCGCTTCTGGGATATGATCCTGCCAAGTATTACACAGGCCGTGCCCCTATCGAGGCCGTAGCCCAAAATATCCCGCTGGGTCCTGATGATTGGGTTTTTCGATGCAATTTGGCGACAACGGCAGACAATAAAATGATGGACCATAGTGCCGGCCACATTTCTACAAAAGAAGCCAGTGTTTTAATTAATGAGTTAGATAAGGCGATTTCCTTAGACTCCGTTGCCTTTTATACAGGCGTCAGCTATCGTCATTTGTGTGTCATTAAAGGGCAGGATTTTTCAAAAGTGGTAACGCAGCCGCCGCATGACTTTATTGGAGAGAAATTGTCAAAAATCCTTCCCAGAGGCAAAAACTCCGAATTTCTCAATACACTCATAGCCAAATCCGTACAGCTTTTTGAAAATCACCCCATCAACAAGGTCCGTCGGGATTTAGGTGAGAATCCCGTAACAACAATCTGGCTTTGGGGGCAGGGACAGCGAGCCTCGATGGAGCGATTTGAAAAAAAATACGGCAAAAAAGGAGCTGCTATTACTGCTGTTGATTTAGTGCGGGGTTTAGCCAAACTCATTGGATTCGACTTAATCAATGTTGCGGGGGCAACTGGATATTTAGACACCAATTTTGCGGGCAAAGGCGAGGCAGCTATCGAAGCGCTTGACAAATACGATATTGTTCTGGTTCATATCGAGGCGCCGGATGAGGCAGGGCATTCGGGAAATCCATACCACAAAAAACAGGCGATAGAATCTATCGACAAATTTATTGTAGGTCCTGTTTACGAAGCACTCCAAACATACAGCCAATACCGAATCCTCGTCATGCCAGACCACCCGACTCCGGTAGAGGAACGCTGCCATATTGGTGAACCTGTACCTTTTGCTTTGGCCGGCTATGGAATCAAGGGTATTCTCAAAAAGCCCTTCTGCGAACGTAACAGTTTTGAATCGGGCTTTGAAATCAAAAACGGCCCTGATTTAATGGAATACCTTATCAAGGTATAACCGACTACAGAAAAACAGGGCAAAAGATGTCCAAAGGATAATGTTTTAACTCTGGTTTGACCATTTCGTTGGCTTTCAGCGTATAACATTTAAATACGCGGGAAAAAAGATGAGCAGAAACTGGCGCAATAGACTAATTATTATCTTTTGTTTGAGCAGCATACTTTCTGCCGACACTTTTCGTCATCGAAGCCAGAACATTGTTTATACCGGCTACGCGACACATAAGACAAACAATGGCCTCAATGTCGTAAACACCCTTGAAAAAGGACAGCTCGAATTGAATTTGGCTGATTATCAGATCGAATTTAATGAACAGGGAAGAAATCCCTTTGTGCCCGTTCTCGCAATAGACGATGAGATTGCCTATGAATACGCTGTACAATCTTTTGAAAGTGCTATCATCGAAGAGTCCGATAAAGGGCCTCTGATGATTTTAATTGAGCTGGATACCCCGGGGGGACGGGTAGATTTAGCCAAACGCATCTGTGCAGCAATTACCGGCATCAAATATTGCAAAACTGTCTGTTATGTAAAAGGGGGCAAACATGGAGGGGCCTTTTCGGCTGGGGCAGCAGTAGCATTGGCCTGCGATACTTTGTATATGGCACCTGAAACATCCATCGGGGCGGCTGCTATGATTGCCACCACAGAAGCCGGCCTGACAATGGATATGAAACAGGCTTTCGGGGAGACGGTAGGAGAAAAATACAACGCCGCGTGGCGCAATTATCTGGCCTCTTTGGCACAGGAAAACAACCGCCCCGGGATATTGGCCAAAGCAATGGCGGATATGGATATCGCTGTGGTAGAAGTGAAGCGAAACGGCCAGCAGCTGTTTATAGATCCGCAGGAACAGCGAGCCAATGATGCTTTTGTACGGACGATTTCACGCAAGGGTGAACTCTTGGTCTTGACGGCGGCTGATGCGGCGGCCCTGCATATCGCTGACGGTGTGGCTGATTCGCTTGCGTCTCTGATCAGCCGGTTAGGGTATCCTCAGGCCAGAATTGAAAGCAATAAACGTCTGATTGCCGCCAAGGAAGATTTTGAAAAGGCGCTTCGCCGATTTGACCAGCTCAAAGAGAAATTGGATCTGAAGTTCAAGGAGATAACTGCCAAAAGCCAGCGCAGCGCCCTGACGCGGAGCCAGGCCGTTCACGACTTGGACGAATTGGCCCGCAATGCAGAATATCTTCTTCGACTCAAACGCAGCTACCCGGATATTCCTGTCTCGGAAGAAGCGATTCTTCAGCTTGTCAACAATATAAAGGCAGAATCAAAATCGATTAAGGCAATGCGATAAACAAGCCAAATGGGAGGTGCTTTATGAAAAATGCTGTACGATTAAGCCGATGGCTGCTGATATGCATTCTGGCTTCCGCGGCACCAGCAGATACATTCAAAAACAGGCAAACCGGTGAGACTTTTACCGGATTTGTTACGCAAAAGACAGCGGGCAGCAAAACCCTGATTTTCAACAGCGAACAAAATAAGATGATTCCAGTTGTCTTGAGCGATTACGAAATTACTTACAATATACAGGGCCGTCGGGACAGTGTGGTGGTGATACCTATTACGCAGCCGGAAATACTGCTTTCGCAAACACTTTCGGAAAAAGTTGCCGCCGCAATCGTTGATGCTTCCAATACAGGCCCTCAGGCGATTATACTGCAAATAGACAATCCCGGCGGGCGCGGGGATTATATGGCTCTCATTGCTTCGGCTCTTTCGCAGACGGCCAATTGCCCGACGGCGGCATTTATCTCAGGAGGGGCTCACGGCGGAGCATTTGCAGCCGCCGGCGTGGTGGCAGCAGCCTGTCAGAAAGTCTATATCGCCCCCAATGCCTCGATAGGAGCTGTAGGACCAACCACAGGAATAGCCGCAAGCACATTGAGTTTTGGGGATTTCCTTTCAACATACTGCCCTGACACTCTTGTCACATACAGTACGTATGTGTCCACACTGGCCCAGCAGCGAGGCCGTCCCGACCTGCTTGTGCGAGCGCTGGTGGACAAACGGCTGTCTATTGCAGAGGTGATGAACATTAACGGCAGCCGGCAATTTATTCAGAAAAATGACCGGCAGCCGACACAAACCCTTGTCCGCACACTTGCCGAAGGACTTTCAGGAACAGCTGCGGATACATCAAAACTTACGCCTTCCGATCTGGCCGGAGCCGTTTTGACAATGACACCGCAGGATGCTGTTGCTGCGGGGCTGGCGGACAAAATCGTCAGCTCAATAGCAGAAATCCTTGCCGATATGAACATTGCTGATGCCAAGGTAACCAGCGCTGGGGGTCTGGATACTTTAATCAAACAATTCAAAGCTGCCCGCCGCAATATTGCACAGGGTCTTGCCTCCATCGAACGACTTGAAGAGCAAACGGCCAGACTCGATGAACAGTTCTTTGAAATTGACAAACAGATGCGCAGCGGCTTGATGACCCGTGAGGTAACTCAAGGCGGCAGCAGCGTTTATCAGCGTCGCAGCAGAAACGGTCTGCCTTCTGATTACAACCGCTCTCTCAGGGATTCTGCCGGGGACAGTTTGCCCTCCAATCAGACTTCCGCGTCCGGCCGAATCCGCAGTCCCCGCTCGGAGAGCATAACTACAATCGAACCTGCGGCCAATATTGAAGTCGTAAGAAGCCAGCTTATTGCTTCGCTTCGGAATCTTACCGCAGAGTACCGCCGGGTTATTAATCTTGCCAAACGCTGGCCGGGGGGGCTTCCAGCCCAAGTATCCATCGACCAGCTCCAGACTAATATGAACTCGGCAGCAGCTCAACTGGATAGTCTATACCGCTATCAGCCGATTTATCAAAGTCAACCCATTCAGCCATCGGCAGGCAGGCTTATCCGCTGATTTTTTCGCTATGACAATTTTACCGCCGTAAACCATATATTGTGGTTTACGGCTTTTTTATTACAAGCAGTAGAATATTCTTGACGATTTAATGTCTTTTTAATATCGTATGCTTTGGGTTTATACAAAACAGAACTATTTATAAATGCGGCAATTGGATTGAAAGGAAAGCAATAAT
>ERZ795046.1522-NODE-1522-length-23269-cov-86.368226_pt1 | contig 23269 bp, 15 predicted proteins | sample MGYA00375130_ERZ795046 | MGnify/ENA primary metagenome ERZ795046 (study PRJEB30175, sample SAMN05720202) | activated sludge metagenome | isolation source: anaerobic digester from wastewater treatment plant | place: Japan | collected 2015-05-15 ...
GTAACTTGCGGGGTAGCTTGCGGGGTAGCTTGCGGGGTAGCTTGCGGGGTAGCTTCCAAACGGACGACAACCTTGAATAGTTCTTCCTCGTAAATTTCTAGCCGCCCCTGGGGCGCATAATGGGGTAGATATTTTTGCACATTCAAGAGGCCCGATCCTATTTCTTCTACCCATCCAAGTTGTAAGAAAAATTTGGAAATAAGGGGGTTTCTCTGGTAAGGTACGAGGGATTTGGGGTCCAGTCTTCCCTGCCAATGGGGAGTACAGGGATTGGTACACTCTACCCGATCCTGATAGATAACAATACGGGCCACATCTGCCTTGGTGTACTCCCGGTGCACGAGGAGGTTAGCTACTAGCTCCCGAAAAATCTTGTTCCTCAGGCTTACCCGTATATCCTGTTCCATATAGAAGGGGTCCGGCAAGGATCGTTCTATAAAATCCATGAGGGTGCTATAGGCTTCAATAAGGTTAGTTTGTACATAACAACGGTCATCGTAGCGATCCACATTAAGGCGTTTTAGAAGGGCATCAATCTTATAAAAGGGAAGGATATTAAGAATGGTTTCTTCTAGTCCAAAGAGCAAAATTCCCGCCAAGGTAATGCCTTCCTGACCGGTTTCCATATCCCGGCTTATGAGGCCCGCTTTTTTTAAAAATGCGGTATCGTCCAATGCCAGCCAGGGATGGTTGGGACGAACCGTACTCAGCCGGGTACGGGCCTTTTTTAGGGTTTCAGAGCTTAAATCCTTCACTGAGATAAAAGGATAAACCTTCGCTTCGGAATAATAGGTGCGTTTTTTATTTACAATACGCGCAATTGCAGCCGGATCTGTAAGCCGGTAATCCCCATCGGCACTGCGATCGTATATGGTCCCCCTGAGTTTATGGACCTGGGAACTCTCAGGGACCTGGATCACCACAATCCAACGATCCTGATACTGAACTAATTCGGGGTACAACAAAAAGGGAGGAGAGAGCAGTGTGCTATTGTTGGTGGCATTGGCGATATCAACACAATAACGCTCTGCTGTTTCCTTTTCGATACCCGTAACCTGTCCCGTATCATCAACCCCTAAGAGGATATCGCCGCCCCGGTGGTTAAGAAAGGCACAGATGGTCTCGTAGAGTGAATCGGGGATCTGGTGCTCCGCTTTTTTGAACTCCAGGGTCTCTTTTTCTCGGGAAGCCAAAAGCCGCGCAAGCCGTTCGCTCGTCATCGGGATCCTACATAGTCGTTACGGATAAGGCCCGCAAGGAGAGCTGCGGCCTCCGCATCCTTATGCCAGTGGGAAAAACCAGATATAGCCTTTGCTGCTCCAAAGTATTCAAGCAGATTGATGATATCATCCCGCCGGCCCCAGTAGTCGGGAAGCTCCGTCTTAAGGTAATTAAAGCCCTCCCGGGGGTTTTCGGTTTTGACCGTTTCGGAGAGGGCAAAGAGGATTTGCCGGGTAAGGCTTTTTGCAAAGGCGGCCTGGTCAGAGTCACGGCTGCCTGTCTGCACCGAGAGGATGGTCCGCTTGAATTCCGAGGCGGTCTTAAAGCGGGCCATATTGGCATCTGTGTCGCCGAGCAAGAAGCGGTATTCGTTTACCCCAAAGCCCCGGGCCAGTTCCTGGTAGGCTCCCTGCCGGCATTCGCCGTGCCGCTCCAGTTCTAGACCAGATAGATAGAGCCGCTCGATGGCTTCCAGATTGCGCCAGGTGTAATTAGTAATACCCCGGGGAATACGGTAGTTTGTGGCGATGCGGACTGCCCGGTCAATTATCTTTTCGAACTGGCTCTCTTCGTTTTTCCCCCTGAGCCGGAAGAGCTCATGCTCTATATTCATGTCTTCTATCTGGGAATAGGCGGTCAGCACCCGGAGGGCCGCCGCATAGGCTGCAAGCTGATAATCCGTGTCACCAAACTGGGGAGCCAAGGTATCGTCGATACCTTGCATCGTATCGAGCTGGCGGCGCACCTCGTCTTCCACCTCAGGATACAGTTCATCGAGCCAGACCCGGCGGGTGTCGGTGCGCTTGCGGAGCACGAGGAGCACCGTCCCCTGGACATAGTTACCCTTTTTAAGGCCGCTTGAAGTCTCAGTACCGATTGTCCAGGCGGCGGTAACCCGGAGCCCCGCAGCCCAGAGGATCATGCCCAGGTCTGCCCAGACCCCCGCATCTTGATGGGTAAACATGACAAGCTGGAGGCCATTATCGCTCATGTGGGCGGCCAGGTTTTTGTAAATATCCACCATGCTTCTTTTAAAGTCCTCGTCGGCGCCCCGGACCGCCAGGGCGGCACGGCTCGATGCATACCACTCGGGGAAGAGCCGGGGCAGGTGTTTTTCGTACCAGGCTAAAAAGAAGTCCGCAAGCTCATGGTAGTTTACCGCATCCGCATAGGGCGGATCGGTAACCCAGAGGTCCGCGGTGTAGGTAACATCTCTGGCGTCGAGGGGGAGGATGGTGTTTTCTATATTAATTTTTTGTTGAACAATATTTATATTGAGATCAATAATTGTTTTTATTGTTGAGAAAGCTCTGATCGGATAATTATAAAATGTATTTAATGCTTGGTTTGAAAATGTTTGAGATGATCCTTCTCCAGGTCGTAGACTAAGCCATTGTATCAACTTTGAATCCCAATTATTTAATCTACCAACCATAAATAAAAAGGCTTTTTGAATATTAGCAGTTTTAATGTTACTAGCTTCCTCCATCAACAACCCATGAACCAACAGCTGCCGCGGATTAAAGAGGTGGTGCCAGTAGGTCCAGCCGCGTTCTCGGATTGGTTGTTCAGTGTTATATCCTGGTGTTATCTTCATCGACGGGATGTAACCCGCTTCCTGCCAGGCATGGAAGCGCTCTTTAAGGAGCGCCAGCACCTTCGCTTCCCGCTCCAGGTCCTCATCGGTAACACTTTTGTAGATCCGCTCTCCTGTGGAGCTTACCCAGCGCACGCAGTAGAGCCGCTCCTGGAACACATCATCCGGCCGGGGTACAAGGTCATCGTTCTCCCAGAGCCTGAGGCCGTAGATGGTTTCTCCATGCTCTCCCCGCCGGTCCCCCCGGAGACTTGCAATGGAGTAGCGCCGGCTTGGGTCTTCTGGATCCACCAGTTCCGAATCCTGTACGGTCCCTTTCCGGGCTGCTGCCAATTCCTCATCGCTTGCGCCGGTAACAATATCGATGTCGTAGCCCCTGCGCCGGTCATTGCGCCTGAGCTTTGCCACAACCCGGTATTTTTCACTGATAACCCAGCTTGGCGCCAGGGGCACCCAGAGCCCCGTGGCGGGGCATTGTACTTCCACGCAGTAGAGGTACGCATCGGCCCGGTTGCCCTGTCCATCGTGTTCGATGCCCCAGGCGGTAATTTGGACATCAACCCTACGCCAGACCTCTTCCTGGGCCCGGCGGATTTCTTCCTGGAGCTCCTTGCCGCCCCCCACGAGGTTAATCGCCCCCCAGGTAAGGAGGGTAGCCACGGGGTTAAGGTCGCTCCCGTAAGCCTCTAGGCCAAGGCGGGCTGCTTCAAAGGGTACCGAGCCTCCACCGCAGAAACAGTCCCCCACTCGAGCCCGGTGTCCAAAGGCTTTTTCCGAAAGCTCGGCAAAAAGCTCCTGGAGATTGTGGGACCGGGTCCCCAGGTGGGCATTGATAGCTTCCCATGCTTCCGGCCCCGGGCCCTCTATCTCCTCGGGACGACAGCAATAGGCTAGTTTTTCCTCATAGGGGAGCCGGGCAAAGGCGATTTGTTCTAGTCTTGTTTTTTCCTCTTTGCTCATACCCCTAACCCAGGCTGGCTTTCCGCCCGAGACATCAATGCGGCCCTTATATTCTTCCGGGCTGAGCCGCTCCGCAATATCGGCGGCGCTCATGGTTTTGGTTTTGCGCCGCCAGAGCCCATCTTCATCCATCGTAAGGATCTTATAAAAGATTTCCCGGTCCTTTTGGGGGTCCTCCGAAGCAGGCATGAGGAGTCCAAGGAGTGCAGCCCGTACCAGGATAAGGGGCTTTCTTCCCCACCACTTACCTAAGCCAGTCAAGGTTTGACCCGAACCGGCTTTCCGTTCCTTATAACTTTCCGCCGAAAGCCGGGCCAGGGGGAACTGTACTTCGATAAAGGGCTTATAAGACATGGTGCACACTCCTTAGGTGGGTTATAACATACGTTCAAGCGTATCAAGTTTCTCTTTTATTTCCGGGTCGAGTTCCTCTGGCCGCGCCAGCTCCGCGAGGAGATAAAAATCGCTTTTCCGCAATTCCATGGGGTACCTGATAGCTTCGTAATATTTTCGCAATATAGGGCTTAGCCATTTGTCGGATAGCTTTTCATTTTTCCAGAACTCATGGTTTGGATCGACGAGGGCTGCCGGAGCTGTTTCCTGGGTAATTATTTCCTGCAATAGAGCTTGAGTCTCGGAGGTAAACAGCTCGCTTCTTTGTTCTGTATTATCTGAAAAATAACGGTATAGAACAGTTGGAAGGGGAAGATAGCATTCTATTTCGTTCCGTTTCCATTCAAGATGAAGAAGACCCGGCGGCATCTCTGGTTTTGTCGTTAGATGGTCGGTAAGAAGTACTGCTTGTAGCTCAGGGACAGCCTCTTTAAGGCCTAAGAAATGCTTTCTGCAAAATGAAAGGTCATTGGTATTCATGTAGACCACAAAGGTCTGTTGCAATTTTTCTTGCACAGGATGCTGTAATACCTTTGCAAAGGCCTTGAGCATGGCTAGATCTGTCGTGCCCTCTACATACAGAATGCGTTGCTTTTCCAGGGCCAGCATATAATCCGATGCGGGAATATCAGAGAGGGATTTTTTTAAGTGTTCCAGTTTTTGAACCCGGTGAGGGGTTCCTACAAAGGCAAGAATGAGATCCCCATTTTCCGCAGCGGTATCCAGAATAGCTTCCGAATGGGTGGCAATGATGAGCTGGTTATTATTTTTTTTACAATAATCCGCAAGGGCGTTAAAGAGAGATTTCTGACGAATTATTTCCAGATGAGCATCGGGCTCGTCCAGAAGCAATATGGTGTGTTTTTGATAATACAAATAACTATATAGCAAAACGAACTGTTGGAATCCCCTTCCGCTGGCGGTAATATCCATTTCAGGATGATTCTTTTCCTTTATTCTGCAGGTGATAAGGCTCGTTGCACTATGATAGTGGGGCGGCAATAGTTCGGTAACAAATTCTTTATTTACAACCTGGCAAAGTTCATTCCAAGCACTTTTATCGGTATCATAGATTTTCCAAAGCAGGTTCCGAAGCACCTCGGCGGTACGACCTTCTCCGATACGCCTGCGGATACTGCCTTCTTCCAGGCGTTCTTCTACGGCTGAAAGGCCGGACATGGGCGGCAAATATGCTACTGTTTCTTTTTGAGCTAGTTCAAGATTTTCAGGATTATCCAGCCCTTCCATGGGCTTTACGTATAACGATTCAGGGTTAGCATAATAAAACTGCAAACCCGCTTTCCATTTTTTTTGGTCTGTTATACCTTCTAAAACAATCGTTAAAAAAACAGCGCTGTTTTCGCCAACTCCGGATCGGACATGCAGATCGTGCCAGAGGAGCTTTGCTTCCGGTACGGGGATAGCAAACAAATCCTGCCTATTGATGGTTACGCCGGTCCGTTCTTTTGCTTTGCTGCTCGTTTTCTTAGCAATCCATTTTCGCAGTGCTATATCCCAGAGTGTTAAAGCCTGTAATATGGTGGTTTTTCCGGAATTGTTAGGCCCCACCAGGACAGTAACCTGAGCTACATCAATCGAGATGGTTTCAAAATTTTTAAAATTATGGATTTCAAGTTTCGTAAGCATCCTATTCGTCCTCAAACAGCTCCAGTTCTAAAACCGGCTTTTTCCTGATAATTGCCATATCGGTAATAGGATTTTCGCAAAGGGCAAAGCGAAGCGCCTTGCGCCAGCCCCGGTTACGGCCCGCAAAGGCCTGGCCTGTGGCGGCATTGGTCATGGTATAGAGCCACCAACGTTCCTCAGGAGAAAGCCCGAGCCAGTTACGGACCGCATTCTGAACCAGGGTTGGATCCGCATCCTCTATAGCCCAGAGAAGAACCAAAAGCTCTTTGCCAAATGCGGGGCTTAGCAAGGCAGTACCACCTTTTGCAGGCCACTTACCGGTTGGCAGCCCCTTTGCGGTAAGGCGGCGATTAAATTCTGCCTTTACGGGCTCAGTTATTTCTTTAAAAAGTGAGAGAGAAATAAGAGCTTTTAGTTCCCTGCTGTCATAGGGAACGGCAGCTATATCAGGGATACTGTCCTTCCATTCAAAATGTTCAACAATTTTAACGACAGCTTTTTCTGGACTACCCTTTGCTACAGGCAATAACAAACTAAAAAAATGGTTATACTTCAAGGGATCAAAGCCAAAACCAGCAAACTTACCGGTCACTGATGTACCTCTCGATCAAAATCGTAGGCAATTCTATATTTATTAACCCAATCAAGAAAACCTTGCCCCCGTTCAAAATGCAATTGGTGAAGGCTCAACGTGATATTTGGAGTGTCCCCATAGGATCCTATCATTTCTAGGATTTTTCGGAGTTCTACACCGCTTTTTTTAATTCCCGGGGGAGCGGTATAATTAAATTCTTCACCGCCAGTCTCAGGGAATTCCAGATAGAGAGTTATACCTTCTCCTATAGCATTAAATTCTTCCATACGACTAATAAGTTCCCACGCATCATTTGTAGTAAGGTTTATAAAACGCTTTGTTTTCCAGATTAATGAACGGGCGGGGTCCACGCTTCTATTTGTTATTTGCTGAATATCCCGAGTAAGCAGATCGCTTTCGATATCATCTTTTTTCCCTATGGCCTGAATGACCCTGCAACCAGAAGGAATTGGAAAAGGGCCCTCGTAGGACACTCCATGAATTCTTGGATCGGTGCCATCGGTTGTATAATAAATAGGAACAGGAGGTATCGCCAGGAGTTCTATATATCGTTCTCCTGCCTGCTCAAAAACCCGACTTTGCAGAGTAATCTTATTGGTCCATCGGACAATTTTACTCTTCCGGCCTGGATCATTTTCATCGATACACTTAAATGTCAGCCGTAAATCCTTTGTTTCAAAGGCCGAATAGTTTGGAACAACTTCACTCGTTGTGGTAGGCTCCCCATCTCCAATTTCATAAACGACTTTGGTTCCACCTACAGGACGAATATCCAATACCGTAACACCTGTGGTCTCATCCCTGTTTTTTACAATAATAGAAACAGTACTAGGTTCTTTCGGGAACGGTCCCTTTCGAATAAGATCCCCCTCTTCGCGCCATTTACCCAGGCGAAGAGCCTGATTTTTTACATCATCAAGGAATCGGGGCAGATGTAAGGGCCAATCCGGCTTAGTGGCTGCCCGGGCTTTAATATCCCGCCATCGAACTGGATTTTGATTATCGAACAAACGGTCTTCTATTTTGCTAATCCAGCTTTCAATATTTCCACTCCCATCGCTAAATTTCTGGCACTGCTTCAGGGCTTCACGGATCTGATCTTCACCATTAAAGGAATTGGCATCAAAAACAAACTTAATTTCTTCTTTCCGTAAACCTGACCGTCCCGGATAGAGAACCATACTAAAGGTTTGCTGTATGGCGCTCCTGAGACTCAACAAAATACGATCTCTGCTCCGGTTAGCTTCTATCCTTTGAGGATCCCGTTCAGAAAGATGTTCACTTTCCTGTTCCGCCAGGATAGTACGGATAGCTTTAAGGAGTGCGGCATTTTTTAATACCTCTTCCATTGTATCCCGATCACCGGTAAGAAAAAGCACCCTATTTTTGTATTCCAGGTTCTCATAAAAATGGATCCATTCCTGGTGCAAAGGTATTTGCTGTGAAGTGCCCGTTACAGAGAAGGGATCGGTAACAATTAACACTGTTTTTTCTATTCCTGGTTGAGCTTCCTCCCAATTCGGTAACACCAGGCATTCCTGGTATACATCTCCTCGGATGGGTTTAAACAGGCTTACTAAATATTCCCGCAATTCTTTTATTTTTGTTTCCCTATTGTACGATTCTACATAGCTATGAAGGGTTGCCGCGAGGTTTCGTACATTCTTAAAATAAAGCCTTCCATCATTAGACACGTGGAGGTACCAAGCACTGGCCGGAAGCTGTTCCAGCACATCTGTTTTCATACGGGACACATCTCTGCCGGGTCTGCATAGCCATGCGATAAGTTCACCGTCATGAAGCCCCAGTTCTGGATTTTGTGCAGTAGACAAAGAAGCGACATACAAAAGCTTTGCCGCATCCTGAGCTTGACTTTCACCACCTAATTTGGCATCAAGCTGTTCGGCATGGGATGCACCAAAGTTGGCAATGTCTACCCGTATTGCTTCGGTAAGGGTTGGATTTATTGTAGAAAATTCATTAAAGATTTCCTGAACATTTAAATCAATATCGTAAGGATGGATAAGTTCAAGCCGTTGGGCTTTCCCCGATTCCCAAAGATTTGCAGTAACAGCCCTCATAAGTCGGAGTAATCCCCTGGTCTGCTGGAATCCTGGGTTGGCTTTAAAGCGACCATAAAGATCTCGTAGAGCATAATGAAAGGGATAGGATTCCCGAATCTGACTTGCAAAGGAAGCGGGTGTTTCTGCCGTCAGATCCATCTGCCTTGCCTGTTCCACCGACTTTGCATAGGCCACTGCAATAGCATCACGAACAGCGTTATCTGGCAGGGTTTCAAAAAGGCGAGTCCGGAGAATATGAAAGATTTCATCCCCCTGGGTTGCCACTGGTTCGATAGGAACAACATTCCGTTGTGTTTCTTGTCTGAAATTTTCCAAAGCTTGGTTAATGAGCAGCGAACCATCAGTATACGCAGTGGAAGAAAGATCAGAGATTATAATGACTACCCGAGAGAGTTCTTCCCGATTTGCAGCGACAAGCAGGTTAGAAAGGGCTGTGGCGGTAACCTCAGCTAGATTGGAAGAGCCAATCTGGATAGAGCGGGCATTATTAAAATAGGGAGGCAATTCATCTAATAGAATAATGACAGATTTGTTTTTTAATAGATGCACCCAGGATGTTACCCCTGGGGCCTGCAAAGGAGTATACAGGGATGCAAAGAGGTCTTTCTGCCCTAACTGATCCGCCAGGGCACCCCATAGACCAAAGGGGTAATCCGATTCCCGACCATCGAAACCGATAACAGTATAGACCTCATTCCCTAATTGAAAATCCGTCCCTAATCGATGACGGATTTCAGGATAGCGGGCTAAGAGCCCCAGAGCAATCATGCTATGGGTTTTACCGCCACCCATAGCCTGGGATAAAAGGTACGCAGAGGGTTGATCCTGTGCTCCGGAAAGGCGATCAAAGCTTTTCTGAATAAGAACCTTCATGCCCACGGTAATATAGTTTTCAGAGAAAAATTGGCGAGCAGCCTCAACGTTAAATCTATTCTGCAAAAGGTCACTTAAATTAAGTACCGTGTCACGCCGGGTCCGGTCAAAAACGGACTTCCGGGGGATACAGGTTTCAGCTAGTGTTGGCATGGCTATAGTATTACCCTCTTTTAAAATATGAGCAAGAGATTTTCTTTGAATTATACATTATCAGAATACCATCTTCCTTCTCTGATTTGATATTCTAATTTTCTATATAGTTCAGGATCTATATCGTTTTTTCGTTTTTTTAGCAATTCAGGTATATACTTTTCTGCACATTCATTGGCTAACCATACTTGGCCATTTTTTATAGCGGATACAATTATCTGATTTAAGGTCTCTTTATCTAAAACATCGAAAAAGGGGTACAGTATTTTAAAAACTATTTCTGAATATCGAAAACATCCAGCCTCTTTTACAAGTTTAGCAAAACCTAAGCCCCCATTCATAATATGATTTTCCAGTAGACCTTCTGCTATGAGTAACTGTAACCCATAATTCTCATAGGATCTTGTTTGCAGATGATTGATAAATCCATACGGTTTTGTACCATCAAGGCTAATCGGAATTATCTTTTTCGCCTGCGAATAAGCAATCCCTAGCTCTTGAGAACACCAATCAGAGGCTTTAAATTCCTTAGAAAGTAAAGGTATAAATATTTCTGATGTATTAATTTCTTTAACAATTGTATTTTTCCAATCAGATGCAGTTCTTAAATCGTCATCTGCTAGAAACGATTTAATTTCTATTGCCTCTAAAAATTCTTTTGCTTTTTGAGCATGCTGGTAGTAGTTATGTGCACAATAACTAATAAAAGCTTTCATAATACTATCCCCTCCTTTTACCGTATGTCTTTAAATAAAAACATTCTTTTTCTTTAAATACTATAAGCAATTATTACCCTCTTTTCCCCTCCCGGCAACTCGATTTTTTCTAACTATTCGCAAGATTCTCTCCGCTGTATGCTACTCCCCCACCCCTCCCGCCCCTTGACATTTTGCTTCTTCTCGCCAATGATGAAGCCATGGTTTATCAATCCTCTTTTTCAATTTCTTCTTGTTCCGTCGCAGCAGCCGCAGAACCACCGGGTCGCGGCTAGCTGTTTATATATCACAAAGCCGCGATCCACCATGCGGGGATTGCGGCTTTTTTATGTCCGTCGGACAAGGGGCCCAACCTCGAGGAGCGGCAGGAGGCCCCTATGCGCAGAAGCATTGTTCATCCCCATGCGGGTAAAATCCACTATGAAATCCGGGACATTGTGGCCGTAGCCAAAACCATCGAAAGCCGCTGGCATATTCCCATCATCTGGGAGAACATCGGGGACCCCGTAAAAAAGGGGGAAATCGTTCCTGAATGGATTCGTTCCATAGTGGCAGAAAAAACCAAAGAAAACTGTTCCTATGCCTATTCTGAAACCGAAGGTATCGGAGAAAGCCGGGAATTCCTTGCGGCCCAGGCAAATCAACGAAGAACACAAGATGTACAAGGAACTAACGGCAACACCTTGCCTGGGGCTCCCTGCTCCCGCCTCAAACAGGAGGACATCATCTTTTTTAATGGTCTTGGGGACGCAATTGGAAAATTATATCACCTTTTAAACCCCGTTTCTCGCATCCTTATCCCCTCTCCTTGTTATCCTGCCCATGCTGGCGCAGAGACCTTCCATTCCGGGAAACCACCCATCACCTATCTCCTGGATCCTTTACGGAACTGGGAGCCCGACCTCAATCAACTAGAACAGCTTGTGGAAATGAACCCTGATGTCGTCGGAATTGTATACATCAATCCGGGGAATCCTACGGGAACGGTATATACACCAGAAACTATTTCACATATTGTAGAAATTGTTCGGCGCCACGGTTTGTTTATCATTGCCGATGAAACCTATCTTAACATCCACTTTGGCCCCTCTCCTACCGCATCCCTTGCCCAGGTAATCGGGGATGTCCCTGGTATCGCCCTTCGTTCAATTTCTAAGGAAATTCCCTGGCCCGGCGCTCGCTGTGGCTGGATTGAAGTATACAACAAAGCAACGAACAGAGAATTTGCCCTCTATATCGAAGGCATCGCTGCAGCAAAACGGCTTGAGGTCTGTGCCACTAGCCTTCCCCAACTCTGCATTCCCGCCATTATGGGTAATCCCCAATATTCTGCCCATCTGGAAAAACGGAAAGCCCAATTTGCCCAGCGAGCCCAGGAAGCCCGTGAAGCTTTTCGAGGGAAAGAAGGCCTTACATTTATCATGCCCGAAGGGGCCTTTTATGCCACGGTTCTGTTTGATACGGATTTCTTAGCAGAGGAAAGGTCAAAAAAAAGGCCCTTCTCTATAGAAACAGCATCCTTAGCCTCTTACATAGAAAGCATCATAGAACACGCAACTCATCCATCCGCTCCGGACAAACGTTTTGCGTATTGGCTTCTGGCAAGTACAGGGATCTGTGTGGTTCCCCTCTCGGGTTTTGCGACTGAGTTCCAAGGCTTTCGCTTTACCCTCCTCGAACAGGACGATAGGAAACGGCAGGCTATTTTTGCTACCCTTGCAGAACGCGCCCAACGGTATATGGAAGAAAACTAAATGAAACAATAACCAGGATGGGAGTTTATTATTTTCCGAAAATGAGTTAGAATATTCTCATGACTGAAGCCCAACATATAGAACAGGTAAACGAGATTCTCCATCCTGGTAAGCGTTTTGAAGAACTAGTAAGCAAAATAAATATGGCTCCCTCATTGTTCTATAAAACAGATAAAACAGCCTTATTCAATGCCGATTGCTTAGAGGTATTAGAGAAACTTCCTGATGAATCGATAGACATGATCTTCGCAGATCCTCCCTATATGCTTTCTAACAATGGTATTACCTGTCAAAATGGGCGAATGGTAAGTGTCAATAAAGGTAAATGGGACAAAAGCAAAGGGTTTGAGAACGATACGCTTTTTCACGAAACATGGATTGCTGCTTGTAGAAGGGTTTTAAAACCAGAAGGAACCATTTGGATAAGCGGTACGTATCATAGTATCTATCAGTGTGGGTATTTATTGCAAAAACTTAATTTTCATATTTTAAATGATATAGCATGGTTTAAGCCTAACGCAGCTCCTAATTTAAGTTGCCGTTATTTTACTGCATCCCATGAAACCCTTCTTTGGGCAAAAAAGGATAAAAAAGCTAAACATACATTTAATTATTTAAAAGTAAAAAACGGGAAATATCCAGAAGATTTCTTAAAAAAAGAAAACACCCAAATGCGTTCGGTTTGGTCTATTCCGACTCCGAAACAAGAAGAAAAAAAGTTTGGAAAACATCCTACACAAAAACCGGTAGCTTTATTAAAAAGAATTATAGAAGCTTCTACAAAACCAGGAGATATTATTTTAGATCCTTTTAATGGAGGAGGCACTACGGGTGTGGCTACCATATTGATCGGCAAGCGATACTATATAGGAATAGAAATAGACCCTGCCTATTGTGCTATTACAAAAGAACGGCTTGAGGATAGCATAAAAACAAATCTGTCTCTTTTACAATTTGAGAATTACCAATGAACAGAATTACCGAATTGCTTGGATACAAAACAGACGATGAAGCTTTTGAATACATACTCAAAACATTCGAAAATAGGACCATTTTTGATTGGTTTGTGGACTGGGAGAAAATTTATAGCAAAATTAATGACATTGAGTATCACTTAAACGTACTGAACTATATCATTGGTAAAACCGATCCTCAAAAGGCCTTAATAGAAGTTATTTCAAAAGATCCAGGAATAGTACCAATAATTCCATTTTTAATTGCATCTCGCGAGAGGGTTTTCAATATTTTAGATGAAAATTCAGGATCCGAGCTTTCAATACCTGAGTCTATTAAGTATGATTTTAGGTCTAAACAAAAATATCCGAAAGAGGAGATTCAGAAAATTGCCGATTTCTTTCTGAAATCAGGCCTTAATGCATTAATACTTGAAAACAAAATTAAGAATTTTGTTGATTATATGTATGGTATCGAAGTTGGTCTTGATTCCAATGCAAGAAAAAATCGAAGTGGAATCTTAATGGAAAAAATCGTTGGAAAATATTTTGAATCTTTGAAGAAGAAATATCATGATGATTTTTGCTATTGTAAACAGGCTAACAATGATAAAATTGAAAGGACTTTTTCTGTGAATATAGAGATACCTGATAGAACTTATGACTTTGCAATACGTTCAAAAGACAAACTTTTTTTGATGGAAGTAAATTATTACACCGGTGGTGGATCGAAGTTAAATGCTACTGCCCGGGAATACAAAGAAAGATTAAATGACATTAGGACACATTGTGATACCATTGACTTTATCTGGATTACCGACGGGAAGGGATGGAATTTTGCCAAACGTTTTCTAAAAGAATATTATCTACAGGGTGGGTACTTGTTCAATTTAAATTTGCTAAAAGATGGAATACTAGAAAAATTGCTTTTTCCACCGGCAGAATACCACTAGAGGGCCTCTCCCTTAACTTGCACAGCATATGTTTCGTCATCCTATCTTTTATATAAAAAGGGAGCCCTACCGCCATCTCCCCAAACCTCAGTGGCCCAGGTCATGGGAGCGTTGTTCTTTAATCCGCCGTAGGCCCTCATTAAAACGCTCGAGAATAGCCTGAGCCCGGGGATACCGTTTGGAAACCATCAGCCGGTACTCCCGCTGGGCCAAAAAGGGCTCAGGCAAGAACTCAAAAAGAGCTTCCTTCCCGGGGAAAAGACGACGGACCGCATCCCGGATAGTCGCTTCTTCTTCGATTACCAGATCAAGCCGTCCTGCGGCAAGTTTTTTTATCGCCAGGTCAAGGGTACGGGAGGGCTCCACCACCACCCCCGCCGCCTTTAACGGGAAGATCACCGCATTGGTCCCTTCGGTGGTCCCCACCCGGAAAGCCTTTAACGAAGCAGGATCCCCGTCATATACAAAGGGATTGGTTCGCAGGTTTGGGGTATACCGTAGGATCTTCACCGAAGAGATAAATAAAGGGGCCGAAAACCAAAAGTCCTCTTCCCGCTCAGGAATCAGGAGATACGGGAAAGAAGCAAAGTATTCTCCCTTTTTTACGAGGTACTCGCAGCGATTCCAGGGTAAAAAGGTATACACCGGAACTAAATCAACGGCCCGAAAAGCGGCTGAAACAATTCGAGCCGCCGTACCATATTCAGGAAGATTTTTCCCCGTATAGGGGGCCCACTCTCCAATAGCCAGCGGGATAGTACGGGAGCTATCCTTTTCTCCTATCCTGCCTACAAATGCCGTTCCATCTTTCCTGGTAAAGGGGCTTCCCCCCAGAAGCAAACCAAACATAGTCAGGAAGGTCCCCCCCCGGAGCAGCCATTGATAAAATCTCTTTTTCCTTTCTAAAAAAGTTTTTCTTTTGGCTACGATATTCTGGAATGAGAAAAAAGGGGGGGCCTTTCCTTAAAAACCCTTCTAGCCCTAACGGGCGTATCCTCAAAAGGGAATAGTATCTCTCGACCTTCATTTTTTATATTCATATTGAATACAAAGGTTCCTTAAAAGAGTTTTCCACCACATCCCGAGGGAAGGTAAGTTCCACATGACAACCAACGGTATCCTTCCGTTGAACCAGCGTAGCCCGTATCTGGTCGGCTAGCACTCGAACAAAGCGGAACCCCAGCGTTCCCTCAGGGGGCGTATCAAAGGAATACAGACATCCCTTCCCTTCGTCCCGGACAGACAAAAAAACAAGGGGGCCTTCCATTTTCAAAGAAAGCCAGACGGATCCTTTCTGTTTCTCATAGGCGTGGGAAAGGGCGTTGGTGAGAAGCTCATAACAGATAAGGCCACAGGCAAGGGCCACATCCAGAGGAAAAACCATAGCGGAAAGAGCCGTATGGATCTGAATTTCGGGGGTAATTCCCACCTGTTGAACAAACCCCACAATCCGTTGCAAATACTGGGCCATTTCTACCCCGTTCACATGTTTGGCTTCCCACAATTGATTATAGGCCTCCGCAAGCACTTCGATACGCTGGATCACCTTATCAAAGACCCGATACTCTTCAGCACAGCGAACCCGCTGGACCTCCGCCTGCTGATTCAAGATGGCACCGAGCAGTTGCAAATTGTTAAAAACCCGATGATTTATTTCTCTCAGAAGCAGTTCCCGTTCCTGGTGGGCCTCTTCCAGTTGTCGAAGTTGTGTAAGGATGGTGTTCTTTAGATTGGCCAACAATGTATATAGTTCTTCAAATTCTTTATACAGCGGCGCGGGAACCTGATTATAGAGCATGATATGTTTATTCCGCTCTTGAGGACTTGCCCTATCTTCTGAAAGTAAATGAGCATAGGTGGCTATCAAGGCCTTTAATTCATCCAGGGGTTTTTGTAATTCTATGAAAAGCCGTTTTCGCAGGGTATACAGGGTAATCAGGAGCACCAAAACACCCCCTAAACCAAAAAACAGTATCCCCTTGAATACAGAGGCACACACAAAAGAGTGATCAACACTATAGGATACGGTTCCCAGGGGATAGCCCTGACGGGAAAGGGGAATAACTGTTACATTTTTAGGGGAAGCTGTTATACTCCCATTCCGCTGTTTTTCAAACAAAGGATATCCTTCTTCGTTTTCAATTCTCAGAAAAGAAAGATTCCAATTATAAAAGAGGGCCTCCGCCTGTTCGGTAAGCCGTTCATTATCCATTTCCCAGATAGCATCGGTTAGAGTAGTATGAACAACTCCTTGCACAGCAAGGGAGTCTTTTTTGACGGTTTCTAAAGTATAAAACACCGCAAAGAAAGACCAGAGGAGCAAGATAATTGCCATGGTTACTGCAAAGGTTCTAACCAAAGAGCGGGAAATAACAACCAGTAACGAGAGAGAACTCTCTTTTTCTTTCATTGCCCCTATATACTCGCAAGACCGAAAGGCCTATTCTCTTAGTGATAGCCCCAGATTTTTTCAATACCTAGAGCTACGGATCTATATCTATTACCTCTTAAAAGTATAAAAGAGGGGCAAAAGAAAATGCAAATCCAAAAACAGGGGGGCATTATTTTTTGTCATTCCAAAAGTGAGGGCCCCTCTATCGCTATCGGGGAACCTTCTACGGGTATGGGGGAGGTGTGTGTGGCTGGGGAAAACGAGGGAGGAACACCTCTTCGGGCCCCCCCAATGACGAGGGGGAGCCCATTTTTCAGGCTCCCTCCAACGCGTCTTTAAGAAGGCTTCCCTTTCTGCCCCTCTCAGAAACGCCGAAAAAGCCAGCCCTTCTGAGAGGGGCTGGCCCTTTTCAGGACTTCCTGAGGGGCTAGTTTCCTGTAGGGCAATCCCAGCCCTTTCACATACCAGGCTTACTCAAGCCCAAAGAGCTTTATTCCCTCATGGGGAAAACGGAGTTTTACCTCTTCCACGATTCGGGCAATCGTATGGGCCTCTGATTCATCACACCAGATCACCAGGGAAAAATTTTCTTCCGGCCAGATGGCGTCTCCCATCCGGGGGCCCGAAGAACCCACCCCATGGACTACGGGGATTTTGGTGTAGTATTGGGCTACCTGGGCCTTTTTAAAGGCCTCCAGGAGATCCTCTTCCACCGACCGATTCGCAAATATTTCTATCCGTACCATGGCCTACCTGCCTTCTGCGATGCGTTCTATCCGGGCTTCCTGCCGGGCCTGCCGTTCGTCACTATGTCGATTAAACACATAGTAAATCACCGGCATCAAGAACAGGGTCATGAGGGTACCAAAACTTAAGCCCCCAAGAACGGTCTTACCGATGGGAGCCACCAGTTCCGATCCTTCCCCGGGGAAAAAGGCCATAGGGACAAGCCCCAGCACCGTCGTCAGGGTGGTCATCAAGATAGGTCTCAGGCGGTTACCCGCCGCCTCCACACAGGCTTCATGGAGGGACAGCCCCCGCTTTCGAAGAAGATTCGTGTAATCCACCAGTACAATCCCATTGTTTACGATGACCCCCACAAGCACCAACAGCCCCACCGCCGTAAGGATATTAAAGATTTCGCCGGTAAGGCCGTAGATGGCCACGATCCCAATCACCGACATGGGGATGGTAAAGATGATGATGAAGGGGTCCCGCAGGGATTCAAATTGGCTCGCCATCACCCCAAAAACAAGGAAGACCGCCACCACCATGATCAATATAAATTTGACAAAATATTCCTGCAGTTGCTGGAAGTCCCCCGAATATTCGATGATCACATCCTCTTCCGCGGGGATTTCCTGGCTGATGAGGGCCCGGATCTGGTTTTCCACCACATTGAGGGGTACGCCCGGCAGGGTGCCGGCCGTTACATGGATCACCCGGCTCTGGTTCTCCCGCCGGATAGTGATAGGGCCGGTGCTCTTTACATAGCGGGCAAAGCTAGAAAAGGCAATACGCTGCCCCGTGGGACTATTCACAAATAATTGATCCAGGTCGGGCAATTCATCCCGATCAGATTCAGGGAGAATCAGCACCACATCGTACTCGTTCCCCCCCTGGCGAAGCTTTGTGGCGGTAAGACCATCCACGGCCGCCTTAAGTTCGTTCCCCACGGTGTATACATTAAGGCCCAGGGCATACATCCGCTCCCGATCAAACTGAACTTCGATCTGGGGCAGCCCATCCCGAAGATCGATAGAAGGTTCTGTGGCCTGAGGAACCCGCTCCTTAATGAGGTTCATAATTTTTTCGGCGATAGCCTTGCCTTTTACAAGGTCATCGGTTTTCACCAGAATATCGATGGGACTGGCGCTGCCAATGCGCATCCCCTGGGTAGAACTGGAAAAACTAAAACTGACCCCCGGGAACTGGGTAAAATGGGAACGCACCTTTTGCTTGATGGTTTCCGCCGAATCGATCCGCTCTTTATACGGCGGCAGGGTAATCTGGATAGAGCCCCGGTTAACGGAGGAACTGCCGAGCCCAAAAAAGCCCTGTTGCCCCACATTAACGATAATCCGCTTATACCCCTGCACCTCCTGCTGAATCAACGCCTCCAGGCTCCGCAACACCGTATCGGTTTCTTTTAAGGGCGTTCCCACCGGCAGGGTGGCATTCACCGTAATGGAATCGGCCTCCTGTTCGGGCATAAAGATATAGCCAATCACCGGTATCAGCAGCAGGCTTCCCACAAAGAGGGCCCCAATGAAAAGCACCGTAATTGTTTTATGGCGGAGCACCCAATCCACCGCTCGACGGTAGGCCGCATCCAGACCATCAAAAAAGGCCGCAAAGGGTCGGTCGATCACCGCCCAAAAGCCCTGTAAAGGTTTTTGTTTCCTCGTCGTCAGGGGAAGGTAGTGGCTTGCCAGCACCGGAATAAGGACCACCGCTACCACCAGGGAGGTAGTCAGAGAAATAACCACCGTAAAGGCAAGACCGCTAAAAAGTTCGCCCACAATCTCCAGCATGCCCCGGAACATCACCAGGGGGGCAAAAACACAAATAGTGGTCAGGGTCGATGCGGTAATGGCGGTCATCATCTCCTGACTTCCTAAGATTGCGGCGGGTCTGAGTTTGGTCCCCTTTTCCCGGTACCGGTAAATGTTTTCGAGAATAACGATGGAGTTATCTACCAGCATCCCCACCCCCAGGGCAAGACCCGCCAGGGTCATGACATTTAGGGTGAGTCCCCAGAAGTACATGATCATCAGGGTCAAAAGCAGGGAGACCGGTATGGTAATACCAATGATAATAGTGGGTTTTATAGAACGAAGAAAGACAAACAAAATTAGAATCGCCAGGAGTGCCCCCTGAAGGGCGCTGGATGCTACCTGGTTAATTGAGTTTTCGATAATATCGGTGGTGTTAAAAATTTCGGTAATCTGCACCCCCGGCGGGACCTCTTTGGCAATCCGCTCAAGGTGCTTGCGGAGTTCCCGGGCGGTCTGCACCGAATTTTTGCCGCTCTGTTTTTGCACCGAAATCTGTACCGCCGGGATGCCATTCACGTACACCAGGCTATCTTCGCTCCGATACCCTTCGTAAATATCCGCAATGTCCCGCAGATACACAAGCCGGGGACTTTCAGCCTGGCCGCCAACCATTCCCCCACCCTTGTAGGCAATCACCGTCGCACCCAGTTCGTCTATACTCTGGTATTCACCGGCGGTCGTTAACAGGTACGAAAGGCCCTCATCCATAATGGATCCCGCCGAGACCGCCACGTTCTGACTTGCCAATATTGAACGGATCTGGGTAATGGTAAGCCCATAGGCGGCAAGACGATTCTGGGGAATCTCCACCCGGATAATTTTCTGCCTTCCCCCGGAAACACTGGCCATGGCTACACCAGGGACCTGCTCAATCCGGGGAACAATGGCATTCTCCGCAATTTCCCGCAGTTCCTCCGGGCTCCGGTTTCCCGTCACCATGAGTCCCATGATGGGAATCATAGAGGGGTTAAACTTAAAGATTAGCGGCGTATCGGCCCCTTCAGGAAGAAAACGCTTTACCAGTTCCAGGTTATCCCGCACCGAATTGGCCGCATCGGCCATGTCAGTCCCATAGGTAAAGGTGAGCATCACCATGCTGGACCCTTTGGACGAGGTAGAGGTAAGTTCCTCCAGGTTTGACACGTTTGAAAGGGTCCCTTCGAGGGGTCGGGTTACGGTCTTTTCGATTTCCTCAGGGCCAGCCCCTGAATAACTGGTATAGACCACCAGGATAGGGGGTTCAATTTCAGGATACAGATCGATGGGAAGGTTCAGGGTTGCAAAAACGCCCAGCCCAATAAGAAGCACAAAGGCGATAAAAACGGTGGTTGGCCGGGACACGGCGGTTGACGAAAGACTCATCGGCATACCCTCCGTTAGCGGGAACCCACACCGGGTTGTCGTTCTACCACGTTTACCCGGGCTCCATCATCCAGCAGGGTCTGGCCCCGGATAACGATTTCCTCATCCGCAGCAAGGCCTTCTAGGACTTCAAGCTGGTTATCGATAAGAATCCCTCCCTTGATGGGGCGCTTCCGTACAACGGTAAAGGCCGGGTCTGTCGGGTCAGACTCTACCACAAAGACCCACTGTTCACCGTAGCGAGAGACCACCGCCGCAGAGGGGATTTTAACCACATTCTGTTTTTCCTGGGTTATAATCCGCACCTTGGCAAACATACCGGTTTTAAGCTTATTCCCCTGATTCTGCACGCTAATGCGGACCTCCATGGTTCGGGAAAGGGGATCCACCACAGGGCTTACCTCCCGTACCGTACCGTAGAAGGTTTCCCCCGGATACGCATCCAGGGTAACCATCGCAGAAAGACCCACCCGAATTTTCGATATGAAGCGCTCGGCCACATAGGTTTTAATTTCCAGGGCCCCCGAGGCAGAAAGCCGTACCACCGGCACCGACTGGGCCACCGTCATCCCAACCTGGGCAGGCACGGCAATGACCACCCCTCCAATAGGGGCCTTTACCAGGCTGGGCACAAAATTCATGCCCGGTCGGGAAGGATCTACCTCAATAAGCACCTGGTCCTTCTCCACCCTATCCCCCAGCCGGACCATCAATTTCGTTACCCGGCCGGCCACATCAGGATACACATCCACGGTGGACCCGGCCACAAGGTCGCCAGACAGGGCAAGATAGTCCCGGATTTGACCTTTAACTGCCCGGGTCGTGCTTACCGCATACACGGGCCGCTCCTGTTGCCCCGCCGAGGCCCTCGTATCAGCTCCGCCAAGGCGGGAACAGGAAAACAAACTCCCCCCCACAACGAATATTCCAAGCCCTATCAGCAGGGGACCTGCCCACCCTTCACTTCTAAAAAACCTCGTTTGCGATGACATATGAATCCTTTTCATCCTTACTTACTCCTTGTAAGACTTCCATAGGGGACCCCCATGGCATATTCTAGATCGATACAGGCGGTAAGATAATTAAACTGCTCTTTTATGATCTCCAGCCGGGCCTTTTGCATCTCCAATTCCGCATTCTGAACTTCCAGAAGTTCCTTACTACCCGCCCGATAAGCCTCCTCGGTTAAACGATAGGCCTTTTCCGCCAGGGTCGCATTCAGATTCAAACTTGCAATGGTTTGTTCACTTTTTTTAAGTTTCAGCACCGCCGAATAGACTTCAAGTTCCACCCCCCGCACCGCCTGGGCTAAGGAGACCTGGAGCTTCGAAAGGTTATCCTCCAGGTCCTTCAGGCTCTGGGCTTCCTTAGAAAAAGGGAAAAGCCCATTCAAGCGCCAGGCCAGGGAAGCCCGAAACATGCCCGACCGTTGATTCCACTTATCCCCATCAAACCAGGAATCCTTCCAGGGGTCCCCCGCAAAGGTGGGATCAAAATTCCAGCTTAAGGAGAGGGTCGGGGTGTACAGGTTATACCAGGTTGCTTTTTTGGTGCTTTCAAGGACCAGGATGGAATTCCGCAGTTCCTGCAGTTCCGGTTTATTTGCCACGGCCTGCCGAACGATAGCCTCCTCATCCAGGGGAACCGGCGCAGGGAGATCTACCGGTTCAAGACTAAAGGCCGCGTCCCCCGGGAGCCCCAGCAAAAAGGCAAAATTGGCCCGATAGGTTTTGATACCGTTCTCCATCTCCGTCAGGGTGGGTTTCAGGTTTTCCAGGGCCACCTGAGCCTGAAGCATGGTAAGCTCCGGCACGAGGCCAGCGCGGTAATTGGCCCGGGCCTGTTCGTAGCGCCGCTGGGCGGCGGCCAGGTTCTCCTGGAGCAGGGCCAGATTCTTTTGCAGGAGCAACAGTTGTAAATAGGCTTTCCGCACATCCCGCTCTAGCTGGGCCCGGGCCTTTTCGTAACTGAGCTTTCCTGACTGGTAATCAAGCTGCACATTGCGGATCCCTTCAAGAAGCGCCACATTCAGGTTGAGCGAAAAAGAAAGGCTTCCTGCCATGCCCCACTGGGGAGCGGTGTAACTATAGGGAATAACGCCGTAATATCCCCCTGTTAAGGGCCCCACCGGAATAAGGGTTGTACCACTCTGTTCCTTGTTCAGGCGGTACAGACTTCCGGCCACATCTATCGTCGGGACAAAGACATTCCAGGCGGTACTGGCCTTCCGCTCCTTTACGCCCAGATCAATCCCACTGGAACGAAAGCCCAAATTGTGCTCCAGCGCCAGGGCTACCGCATCGTCCATGGTAAGCACCTGGGGTCTGCTCTCAGCCCCGACCGGTGCCTTCTCTCCTTCAGAACCACCCTTGCTGGCACTGATGGCGGTCTTTGGCTCTATGTTCCCCTGGGGCCCCCTGTCCTGGGCCCAGAGGCCTCGCCCGTCGGACAGGCCCATCAGAAAAGCCCCCAGGAGCAGCCCTCCCATAAGAGACCCGGGCGCAAGGGGAAAACGCCGATGTGTTACCGCGGCCGCAATCCCCGTCCCAGTCCCTGCCGGCGGACTTTTCCTGCAGGGGTGCCCCACTAGCCCCATTAGCAGGGGCTGTCCTACCTGCGAGGCACCAGACATCGTAACTAAACCGCATTCATCCTGTTTCATGCACACCATCCTTCCACCCCAGCGGCGAGGTAGGTAAAAAGTAATTTCTGTATGCTCTTCCGTTCCGGCCCCCCACCGGGCTGCCGAAACTGCATCATAAGCAGACTAATCAGGGAAAAGAGAATCCATCGGTGGGTGTTGTAAGGCCCCAGGGGTAGCTTTTCCGTAAGCCGGGGGAAGGGCCCCATCAGGTCCCAGAGGGCCTTTCCTTTTTCGGGAAGCTTTCCAATATCAATCCGTTGAATCCGCACCCAGTCCAGAATAACCAGCAGGTCCCGATGGGCAGAGAGGTAGCTATACAGGGCATTGATAACCTGCCACAACCGCATCCCCCGCGATAGGCTGTTCTTTAAACAGACATGGTACCCCCCTGGGCCTACCCCGATCCAACGGATA
>ERZ795046.1527-NODE-1527-length-23223-cov-9.753669_pt1 | contig 23223 bp, 26 predicted proteins | sample MGYA00375130_ERZ795046 | MGnify/ENA primary metagenome ERZ795046 (study PRJEB30175, sample SAMN05720202) | activated sludge metagenome | isolation source: anaerobic digester from wastewater treatment plant | place: Japan | collected 2015-05-15 ...
CACCCTTACATACTTCCCTGCTTGACCAGAATAACTTGATGGAGTATCAGTCAAACCAAGAAATGTTGATGCTCCACCACCAGAACCACCTGATCCAAAGTTATACCAATTGACGCCATCATTTGAATACTGCCATTGACTCAATGTCGCAGAATATCTTATTGACGGCGCATATGTTGAAGTATTCGCTTTGATAACAACAGTTTCAACCGCTGTCTTATCGCTTAAATTTAATTGCTTTCGCAACGATACTTTCCCCTTGATAGTCAAATCGCCGTTGATTGTCGCTGAAAAAACTGATGCGACAAACACAAAAGAAAAAATGAAAACAATCTTCTTTATCATCTGTTATCCTCCTATGACAACCTTCAAATCAGTTCGCTCATTCACTGTGATTTTTACATTGTTTTTGTCTACAATTCTGACTTCCTCAACCTGGATTAACACCTTGTTTTCATAGCAACTCACAGTAACATCTTCGGAATTCAAGCCGTGTTCCACAATGTAATAATACTTGCCATCAGAAGTAGTCAACCAATCTGACAGTTTAATATTTGCTACTGCCTTGTATTTAATCCAGCCCCTTTGTGCGTTGTCATCAGTGCCATAAACAATGTTCGGCAACAATTCATTGTCAGACAAATCGTTGACCAATTGAATTTTCCCATTTTCAGGTGATACAGTAATTGACTTGTCAACCCGGCCAGTATTGGTAGAAAACAATGTGTAAAGATAATCCAGTGCATCATTGATTTTTGAAGGCAATGTTTTCAATGATTCTTTTACATCGTTCAGTGGTCTATATGCCATTTTATTCAACCCCTTGAAGTGGTAACACTCTTTCAGGTATCAGCGGTCTAAAAGTTTTTCCCTCATCGCCACTGACAGCAATTCTCAATCCAACCGCTGTATAAGTGCCATCATCCTTTTTCACAGCAGTTAAATTGCCGTGCATCCAACAAATAAAATGAAGTCCTGTATATTGACTAATCCAATATCCTGGCTTTTGATTATATTTCAACGGTAAATCATAATAATAGTAAGCCAATTGTCTTCTAATTTTTTCTTGTTCCTCTGCTGTCGGTGGAGTTTCCCAAGAAAAATACCCTTCTCCAGGAACATTCGCATTTTCAATCACCCATTCTTTTTCATTATCTTGTGCCCACTGGTCTTCATACTTTGTTTCTGTTTCAAAATCGTGAGTCGTCAACACATCATAATTTCTACCTGAAATAATTTGATATGGAATGATGTCGCTTCTGCTATCATATGTGGCAATGAAAGTATCCCCGTATTTATTTTGTCTGATGTTGCCGTATGCTGTGCTTACCTGTCCAATTTGTTTTCTTTCATCATTTGTATCGGATAATGTTACTGTGATAACACCTTCATTTGAAATCCTGACTTGTTGTCCTGCGTGATTGTAGACGACTGATGTATCATTTCTCAATCCCTCTTTTTCATAGTATCTAAACCTTGTCGTCTGTTGCGCGTCTAATAAATTTCCGCCCATTCCCCGCAAGTATAAATCCCCAGTCAAAGGATGCTGTGTAAATTCTGTGTATATCTTCATTCCTTCGCTTTCTGACACTTCACCACCAATATCACCCTGAACCATTGAGAGATAAGTTAAAAGCCCGTTCAATCCTGCTGTCGCAAAATCATACATTGTAAAATTATCATCAGTAATTTGCAGTGGCTCTTGTGTGATAGTAGTTTGCTCAAACCATTCAAAAGGAAATGCGCCTTTAACTTGTGAAAAATCATCAGCCCGAAACACCTGCCAAAAATTCATTCCTGCTGTTGTGCCGACATTTGTCGGTCTAACATAGCCAGGATTTTCATAATAATTTACACCCATCGGGTCTTGTGCTGAAATCACAGGAATTCTATATCCTACCCAAATTCTCCCAGTAATATCCTTGATAATCGCAGGATTTCTACCGAGAATAATACTGTTGTAATCAATCCTCTTTGTGTAATTGTCGTAAATCCTGGTAATAATCAATGCTCCACTGTCATATCTATACCTTCGCTTCCACACTCGTTCAATCTCTTCTTCGCCTTCAAAGTCAGCCAGTGGCGGCACAAGACATTGAGTTACAATCCGTCTCCCGCCCCATACTACCAGCAGTTCACCTTCTTTTGTCTCAAAAATACAAGTGTCAAAAATGTTCATGTTCCTGTCTCGATATATCTTCTTTCTATTTGTAGATTTTCTTTACTAATTTGAAAGAAAATCCCACTTATATTTCCAGCCAGTAAGTCATCTAAATCTAAGGACGTTATCGGTGTCGTGGTATTTTTATCAACATAGGTATAGGCAGACGGCGGATTAACATCCACAGTAATATCAATCTTTGACGCAACATTGACACCTGGCTTCCTATTTAGGACGAGAATTTTTTTCCCAACCAACGCCATCTGCTTGGCACAAGAAGCCAACAATGTATTATTTGTTCCTTCCTTCAATACAATTTCCAGTTCTCTTGCGAAATCAATCTGTAAATCATTTGTTACATCCGCCTCTAATAAGCGATAATAAGTGTATGCGCTGACATCACTATCTACAACGATATAAAAATTTGGAAACTTGCTTCCTTCTGGTTTTTCTTGGGTATATCCAGTCACAGTTACAATTTTGTAATCTGTGTTTTCTACTCCTATATCTCTTGCTTCAAGTGATAAAAGTATCCTGTCCCATTCTGACACATTGAGAAATGTTTTGCGAAAACTTTCAGGTATTGATGTATCAATTGGCGGCAGCAAACCAAACTCAATGATACCTTTTTGAACATCCTTATAACTCAAAATCCAAACATCAATATATGGTGTGATATCCAATTGTTTTACGCCGTGTGCCCTCAATTCAAGAGCACTGGTATAATACAATCTTTCAATTTCAGGATTTGTTCCGCCAGTTTCATAAGATATTGAACTAACTGCTGGATTTTGACCAGTCACAATCTGCGCATTTAGAACAAGGTTTAATTCGCAAGGTGGGTATGGCTCCGTATTATTATGAACCCATCCAACCAAATCCATAGATTTTACAGTGCAGTTCATTGGTATACAAGACCCGCCAACTAACCTGATACCGTGAATTTTCTTTGTAAAAGATGGTCGCAATAAAAACTCATCGTAAGCGAAATCATTAAGGCACATCATCCCGTTATCAATTGGAGTATTCAAATAAACATTGTAAAGCATTCTTTGATTTGTCCTGATTGGTGTATTCTCGCCGTCAATTTCAACGCCGTGATAAGTAGTCCCAGTCACCATATTTTCACCTCATTTAGTTATCACCGCATTATTATACGCTGTGATATTAGAAAAATCTTGCGTTGCTAACAAAACCCCAGTATCAACATCATATTTATTTATCGTCAATACATCCGTTGAATCGTTGTAAATCCCAAGAACAATTGAATTATCAGAAGAATAAAAATGAAAACTTGACCGCAATGTTCCGATGGAAGTAGCAAGCAACTCATTCCCTGTTGATTTACTAATCTTAGAAATATAATAATTCGGTGAAGAATATCTTATCGCCCAGATATTGTCATCAGCATCAATCGTAATCGTTGCGGTAATTTCAAAACTACTCGTGCTCGTCCAAATAATACTGCCATCGCTTCGTGCCCAGCGTTTAATACGATAATATGGACTCAAAGTAGAAAATCCGACAATATCTCCTGATGATAAAAACTTATGATGACGAACGGGAAGATAAGCATTTGAAATTGTCAACAAAATTTCACCAGTAGAAGCGCTTAAAATATATAGTTTACTTCCATCACGACCAATTACAAGAATTTCGTCTTCTGCGCTGGAAATATGCTGCAATATAACATCGTCAGTGCTTCCTTCAATTACATCTTTTGTCCACAAAATATCGCCATCATTGTCGTATTTATAAACATTACCACCAGAAGAAGTATAAAGATTTTGTTGACTATCAACAAGAATTTCCCTGCTCAAATAAGAAACATTAAAATCTTTTTCCCAGATTAAAGAGCCGTCAGCCCTTGCCCGCTTTTGAATAGAGCCCTCACTTGCACCCTGACAATAAACATATTGTCCTTTTGCCGCCAAAATCCAGTTATAGTTTGCAACTGTTGGTATTGTTATTCCCCAATTCTTTGTTAATTCGTTGACTTCAATTTGAGACAATCTCATTGTATTCCTCCTTATGTTGTTTCATCGTGATTGATATACACTACATCAGAAACAGTTTCTCTTGGTTCTGTCGCTTCATCAGGGTCATTATGATTGATGTAAAGAATATCTGATTCAACCTTAAATGTGGCTGTGATTTCCAAATCATCAGTCATTATCCAGTTCAACGGATTGTCATAATATCGTGTTCCGTTGATTGTCCAGTAAGCAAAATACCAGCCACTTTCGGGATTGCCTGTAAATTCCACTTGTTCGTTCGGTCCATAATCTTCTTTGTATGGGGCAATATCAACTGTTCCTTCTCCTTCAATAGTTAGTGTGATGTGATATATTCCGCCGAATTCAGCATAGATTGTCCTATCAACTGTCGGCATCGTAATAGTGATAGGATTTTCAACCGCTACAATGTCAAAAGTATCTCCTTCTTGAATACTATATGTGCCGCCATAAACACCTTCCTCAATTTCCTGCGTAATAACAAACTGGTCTGGTGTGCCATCAATTGATTGAATAATATTAAAATACTCGTCTTTTCTTGTCCCTGATGTCATCTTGATTTGATAAATTATTGTCGGCGACTCATAAGCAGGAATATAAATAGGCACAAGGTCTTCTGTAATATTAACAGTTTGATTTTGCGGGAAACAAAGGAAAGTATCGTTTTCTGACGCTTGATGGTCTCCTGAAATTACAATAGTATCAGGTGTTCCATTGCTTGTTGAAACTATTTCAAACTCTTGTCCTGATAAATCACCAGAAGTAAATTTAATTTTCCAGGTAGCGCCATCTGGTAATACTGGAATACTGCCAGGAACAAGGTCTTCCTTGATTGAAATCGTGGTAGTATCACTTCCTGCATTATATGTCGTCTCATCAACAGTGCCAGCAACCTGTGTAGTGTTTGATGCAATTGTTCCTTGTGCAAGATGCCATCGTCTCCAACTCCAGCCACTCGCAGGTTCAGATGTCAATTCAATATCGTCTTCAGGAAGATAACTAATTTGGTCGGGATTTTTCACAACTTCACCATCTCCCCATTTGACAACATATAATCTTGGTCGTTCAGTCGTGCCAATCATTTCGTTGATAAGTGTTTTCCTGATGATAACCTCATCAAGCACACCATCAATTCCATATCGGTTTGAAGACGGAAATGGAAGTCCAAGTTCAGCAACTTCTATTGCGCTGTTACTATCGCCTATAACAAGATTTGCCTCATCTCCACCAATGACGACTGGAGTCAAGGCAAAATTCATCGGGATATTAACAAAATATTGAGTATCAGAACAAATGTAATAATCCCCAAAAAATATGCCATACTTTGAATACCACGCTTCCGTATTCGTTTGTGTGCCGTCTCGCAGGTCTAATTGAATATACACCTTATACCAAACATTGGCTGGAATAATTCCCTCTTCAATCGTGACATATTTTCTTTCCTTTCTCAATTGTGCATTGACATCAAGATAATGATATTCAAAATGTAATTGTAAACTTTCCAAACGACAAACAAAGTAAGCAAATAATCGCATTCCACTTGTCCAGGATTTGCTGAAAAACGAATATGTCCTATGTTCCCCTGTTCGTATTTCCTCTGTCAATTTCAGCCAAAATTCTATTGTAAATTTTTTTGTCGCAGGAATTTCATCAAGCACTTTATCAATCACAAAATTACCGCTACCAGATTTTGAAAGTGGAAGCCCGTATTTGTCGTAACCTGTGACCCTTGATGTAGCAGCAGTCGTTCCGTGAAAATTGTTAGCAACATCAAAAACCTTTGTAAAATTTTCTGTCTCATTCAACGGATAATAAGCGATGACATCAGACCCTATTGGAACTCCTGCTATACCGCTTGAATATTGTGGTGTTATTATCAGTATTGCCATATTAGGTCTCCGATGTAAAATTTATTTTGAATGTGATAGCAACTGTTGATAAATCATCATCCGCTGGGTCTGGTGCATATACTATGAGTGCATCTCCAGAATTAAATTGAGTTTCAGTGCAAGAGAAAACACCAGTATTACTCCCAGCAGGAAATGTGATTGTGCCTATCTTGTTTTGATTTTTATAAATTGAAAATACTGCTGTATCGTGTGGTGCTGTGCCACACAACGCCAAACTACCCGCACAATCTTCGGACAATGTGAAAGTCCTAACAACAGGAACAAGCATTATGCACTGACCGTCAGTGGGTTTGCCAAAAATCGGTGCAGAATGGTCATACACCATTATTTTCTGTATTTCTTCCAATATCTCATCTCTTACATCTTGCATTGTCTTTGCTTCGTCTGGACTTTGACTTGTAGAAATACCATAAGCAACTCTTGCTACTAATTCTAAAATCTTATACATTGTTTCAAGGTCAACTTCTGATGCATCAGGTAAAATTCTATTTGCTTCTGAAATGCTATCGTATATACTTTTTATTGTTTCTATATCGTATTTTGCCATTGTCTCACTCCGTTTTTGTTGGTGTCCAGGTTATCGTGCACTTTGCCTTCACTGATGGGATATAACTATCACCCCTGACAAACTTATTTCTGTCATCAAATATAAAACTATTACTTTGTGGTGTCACTGTTTCAATGTGTTGTCCTTCAATGCTATCTGTCGCTGTTTGAACTATGTATAAAGGATATGAACCTTCTGTAAATTTTGTAATATTGCTTGATACTACACCAGCGGGAGAAACCTCAATATAATTTGTAATATCAGGTTTTAGGGTAATATATCCTGCTTCAACATCAATCAATTCATTATTAGCGGTTAATACTTTGCCTGCTTCGTAAACAAAATTCAATCCGCTATGAATACCTTGAGCAAACCAATCATCGTAAGGGAACACCGTAATTATTTCACTGTCTAATGTAATTATTCTATAAAGATTATAATTAACATATTCGCTTTCAACTTTTTCATAATCTCCTGTTGTAACTTTATATTCACCTTCTTTTGTGATTTGAACGAAGTTTATTTCGTTGTCAGTTAATTCAATCCATCCAGCGTTAATTTCAAGCCAGTTACCGTCATCGTCTTTTATTTTGCCGTATCCGATTTTACAATACAGGCCTGTTGTGTCCTCAATATCAAACCAATGTCCTGTTTGAACCAGCACTACATCATAATAGTATTCGCCGACTGCTAAATCTTTTGTATCCGCTGAATGGATTGGGATTGAAACTGTTCCGCCATCATCAACGGATGTTCCTTTGTATTCAACTTCGCCGTGTAATTGAAGTAATGCATCAGCGGTTTCAGTTTCTCTGATTGTGAAAATGACATCAGTAATATCGTCTCCAAAAACCCAGCCCTTGTCTCGTGAGTCCTTTGGTTCTATCACAAGATTAACGGTTTCACCTTTAACTAAATATATGTCCATAACTATTACTCCGTTTTTTGATAGACAGAAACATCTGTAATATCCTGCCAGTATAAAACTTCATTTAATAGTGTTGTTTCAATGTAATAGACAACTGCTGTATCGTCAGTAGTCAGTTTTTCAAGAGTTCCATCAGTGGTAATTTTTATATCTGTTTCTTGTAAATATCTTCTGCCGTATTCATTGTCTTCTTTTGCTCTTGATACACCGTATTGAAATACCCTGCCGAAAATTAAATTGAAAACTGATGTCAATTTCATTTTCGCAAAACTTCCACCAGCAGTAATCGTTGAAGAAATACTATCTCTATAAAATCCTCTTGCCCTGTCTTTTATGCCTTCAACTGTGGAAGAAAAAAATCGTTCTTTGATTTTTCTCTCAATATCCTGTAATAAAACATTAGCGCTTACTCTGATATTTTTCAAAAATCCTGTTATGGTAATTTTTTTGCCGTCAATACTCGTCAGACCTGTTCTCAGCCATCCATCAATTTGATTATTCTTGATTAAATTACTCATCTTTGAAAATTCTCACTGTGTATTTGCCAAGTCGCAATCCCTTTACTATTTCAAGGTCTCGTGTTCCGAGTTCATACAAAGTTTCATTATTAAAAGGCATACCCTTGTTTACTGAATAAACAGCCGACTTTTTTAATACGTGTGGCAATTTGTTTAATTCAATATCTCTTTTACTCATACAATCATTTCTCCCGTTATTGTTGCCTCACAATTTGCCATATCCACAGTAATAGAATAATCGGTAATTAAAAATCGTTTATCATGCACTGCTGAAAATGACGGGTCAAACCATTGAAAAACATTAAATAGAAAAATTTTGTCAACGTAATCTTTAGCATATGGGATAGTGAAAACAATTTTATAATTTGCAGAATTAAATTTGTTCCACAGTTTATTGCCGTATTGTTCAACCATTTCCCAATTTGTCAGTGCGTCGTTAATGCAAACATGTGGAGTGTAACCAATTTCCTGTTCCAGTGTTGAATTTCGCCAAATACCGACAAGTTTTTGACCTATTTTATATTCTTCTGTGTTTTCACCAGCAGTGCCGACTACAATTAACCTTGATTTATAATTTTTTAATTGAGTGTAAGTGATATTTTCAGTCAAACTATTTTTTGCTCTACCGATTATAAAATCCGTTGTGCTTTTAATTTTTTTGTAACACAATTTACCCTGATAAGGATATAACAAGTGTCCTTGAATTTCTGCAAGTTTAGCAAGAATTTCTAAAAAAGTTACATTCGGTTGAAATGTATAAGTTCCTTCCTTGTTTTCAATATTATCAGGGATTGTTTGACCTTCTACATCTGTTTCAAAATCTATTTTCAAAATATCACAAATTGTTTCCATTGCTTGAATATCAGCGATATTCATATCGTCAAATGAAATGATATAGCCCGTTTTTTGATTGAGATAATGCAATATATCGTTTTCAATAGAATTAAAGGTTAATTTTATATTTTCAAAGCCAGAAATACTAATCTGTGGCTCTTGGAAGATGAAATTATATCTATTACTATCAGTTAAATTTTCTTTCAATCTAATAGTGATATTGCCGAGTAATTTTTTGTTCGTTAAATTTGTTGCATACAGTTTTTCAAAAGACCCATAACACTCAACTGTCGCTGTGATATTATTAGCAATACCGTTATTTGAATTACTTGTTTCGGTGAAAGAGATTATTTCACTTTCAATATTTCCAGGTAAAGTTAAATCAGTTCCTTTTTCTCTTGCTTGATTGTCTACAATTTTCACCTTTATAAATGATGGCGTTGTTTCTGTATTATTATTTCTATAATCTATAATTCTATTTTTTGCTGACTCATCATAATTTATCAATGCTTTGGTATTTGTCGGCATTTCTTGACCTGACAAAGTTATTTCGCCATAAACTTTATAATCTGATTTAGTTGTTCCGTGTTTATAGAATTTGCAATCCACTCCATCATCATTATTTCGTTTCACCCGTAAAACTTGATACTGAGGACTGTTTAACACATATCCTGGCTTAAATTCTGGCAATGTGATTGTGGCTTTGTTTTTATATGCCAGTTTTTTGAAACCAAGCAATACTTGACCCTTTCCAGAGATGAATAAATTAGCATCCTCTCTAACAAGCACAGGATAATTTAATCCATCCATCGTTTTTCCAGTTTCATAATCCTGACATTCCATAGTAAAAGGATTGTCCAATCCATTGACGCCAAATAAAATGTATTTATCACTCATCATTAAGACATAAAATACAGGATTGCCAGGCCATTCAACGAATTTTTTCTGCGGAGTTAAACTTCCTTGCTCCCATTGAGTAAAAACTTTCTTTCTCGGCGGAATTAAACCCGTATCTTCTATATCAATATAATGACATATTTGAAATTCTTTTGACGCTGTAATTTTGATATAAACACCATTAACAACTTCTTCTTGATTATGAGGGTTAAGATGATAAAGATGAAAAACTAATTCGTTTTGCACATTGTCAGGCAATATATTATTGGCAATCCATATTATAAATCCTTGATTTTCTTTGAAGCCGTCTAACTTAAAACCGTAATCACTACCAGCAAAAATAGACCAATCAACTACTTGATAATTATTATTTATATCTTTATATTGAACATTTTTTTGATATAGCATCAAGCATTCAGGACTACCCATAATTTTTCTAACTTCCCAATTTGCGTAAGTGCCGTAAGCATTCCACCAATCACCGTTATATGGAGCGTTAAAATCTTCAACTATCATATCAATCGGTTCAATGTTCGGCCTCAATAAAATTTGCTGTATCTTATCGCTGTAAAATAAATTTTCTGACGATGTGTTTATTTGACCGCTGCTTGTGTTATCTATTTTTTTTCTGCTGAATTCATACCAATCCCTTGCTGTATATTCAGCAAAATATCCTTCAGCAATTACTTTATTATTCGTCATTTGTTGCCAGTTAATTTTAACTTGATTACTTTCTGCCATGGTTTCAATGTCCGTAATTTGTTACCATATCGCCAAGCACAGTGTTTAATTTTTGTGGCAACTCTTCCTCTTTAACGAATTTCATATCTGCCTGAATTTGAATTAACCTGCCAATTTCGTAAGATGTTTTTTGTAAAGCACTCATACCATATGTTGCTGAATATGCTCCAGCAATAGGTGTAGCACCATAAAATCGTTCAGCCCCGCCTTTCATCCGTGCAAGCGCTTCTTCTTTTGTTATGCGACCTGCTTTCCAATCTCGTTCAATTGCTTCAAGTTCCTTCATTCTACTTTCAGCAAGATTTTTTGTTTCTTTCGCTTGCTTCATCCCTGTGAAAGCAGTAAAAATTTCCATCAGTGAAATTGCAAGTGCAACGACTGATATAAACCCTATCATTGAAGAAGTTAATGCGCCGATATTTGCTACTCCTAAACTTCCCAATTTTTGTAAAAATCCAATAAGAGCCATTGTTCCATTGATTGTTCTCAAAATTGCTGATGTAAATAACAATAATCCGCCTGCTGCAACCATTCCAGCACTACCGATTAAAAACAGTTTTGCTAAAAATTCTTTTGTCTCTGGGGATAATTCTCTGAACCATTGCAATATACCAATTCCAGTTTTTACCATATCTTTCAAAAAAGGAATTAAAGAAACACTTATTTGGTCTTTGATGCCTTTCAACACTGTCGTCAATATTAATACCTCATCGCTAAACAGTTTCAAATCTCTTACATTTTCGCCTGACATCATTCTACCAGTTTGTCTAAATTCATCTCTCAATTCTTGTATTCCTACGCTCCCAAGTTCTAAGAAGGGCACAAGTTCACTACCTGACCGTCCAAACAATTTTAATGCGATGGCGCTTTTTGCTGCTTCATCATTGCTTGCCTTAAACCAGTCAGCCACTTCTAACATTACATCGCCAAGATTTCGTAGTGTTCCATCAGCATTTGTTACTGAAATTCCCATCATTTCAAAAACATCTTTTGCTTCTCCTGTTCCTTTTGACGCATCATACATATTCCTTGAAAGCATTTTGAAGCCCGTCGTCAATCCTTCAATTGATCCATGTTCCTGTTCAGCAGCATATATCATTTCCTGAATAAAATCTGTTGATAATCCAGTGGTCTTATTTAATTTATCAACTGTTTCAGCATACATTACCGTTGACCTGACCATTCCAGTCATTGCGGCTACGCCTGCGCCACCTATCGTGGTCCATTGCTTGCCGATTTGTTGAAGTTTATTTGCCAACTGCTCAATGTTTCTTTGAACATTCTTGACTGTTTCAGAAGTGTTATCTTTTGAATTTATCAGAATTTCCAATATATTTTGTGCTACTACTTCCGCCATTTTGACCCCTTTATCTTGGTCTCATACTCAATTTTTTCAGCAGTCCACCGCTCAAATCTATCGTTGATATCCTGAATGAGACAAATCGCCTCAAACTCATCATTTGGCAAATTATATGCATCAAGACCAAACTTGGTGATAATCCAGTATTTTTCAATATATTCATTGCTTGATACTTCTTTTTGTGCCATCTTTTTTTGCTGTATCTTAACATCTTTTTCATAATCTTTCTCACTCCATCCTAACGAAAAACAAACTGCTTTTATTATGTTTTTTTTTCAATGGGTTTAAGATTATTTACTTCAACTGCGGCTTCCTGCAATTCATTTGTGATGTCAGCAAAAACATTGTTATGAAAAATCTCTCTCGTAATTGGCAAAATATTGCCGTCTTTATCTTTTACGTTCCAACTCACAATAGAGTAAAAAACTAAATCGTCAGCAAACTTGACGGCGTCATTGGTGCTCATATATTCTCGTAGTATTTCAAGATACCTGGCTCTTGTCATAGTCCTTAATTTTATCAACAAGTTACCACTTTCAATTATTTTTTCTTTCATATTGTTTTACCCTCCTTTTTATGCGACTGTAAATGCAATTGTTTCTGCTGAATAAGTTAACCCGTATTTCACAATATCTTCTTTTGTAACTTCTCTTGGACTTTCGCCGGCAAGTAAGTTCGTCATAGTGATTGTCAATGTTTTCAAACCGTTGGCGGATTTAATCACTACTGTTCCTGTGGTTACTTTTGAAAGAGACCCAAGAATATCAATCCCTGTATCTTCATTGAATTTAATATCTACTTCTATATCCATATATCCTTGCGCTAAATGCGACGGCAATCTACTTGTGCCTTTTGCTGTGTATTTTGCGCTCACAGAATTTGTTATCTTTATTTCAATACTTTCAAAATCTATTGTTGACGGAAAACCTGTCAAGGATATATTCGCTCCAATAAAAGGATTTGACAAAATAGGGTCTCCTTCTGGTAAATTTGATACTGCTGTTGATTTTGCTATGAAATCCAAACTCACTTCCACAACATCAAGAGTGGGAACAGTAATTGTCGCTGATGTAAAATACGCCGTGTATAATTTATTACCATCGTCTATTTCAACTTCTTGCATTGCCCCATTTTCATCAGATAAAACTAAATCCAAAATATCAGTCAATCCTTCACCGAGATTAAACTTGATATTTCCAGTTATACTCGCTTGACCTGGAAATGAAGCATACGGCTCTCGTTTTCCTGTAGCGTGAATGATTTTTCTTTCGCTTGTTCTGGACACTTTTATTTCACCAGGGACAAGAATTTCGTTGATTGCTATTTTTTGAAAAATGCTATCTTGATATGCCATCTTACGCCTCCGTCATTAGGATTTTTTGCTCAACAATTTTATTATCCACAGTAAACCTATTTTGAAAAAAACCTTATCTACTGTTTCATCAAGAGTATCAATGCCTGCGGTTGCTGACAGGACACCTTCAAACGAATTCAGATTGGGATATTTCCTGATAACATTTTTGACCTGTTTCAAAACATCATAACACTGCGCTCTTGTTTGGAGGAAGGTTTTCGTTGTCGGCGCTCCTTGATAGGCAATGACCGATAAAGTTACTTTCACTGTTGACATCGGTTGATTGCCTATCGCTTGTTGAATTTCTGACATCACTTCAATATCTCTCAATATTACACAAGGATAACTAAAATCAACAGGTTCATTGTCAAGGATATAAACAGGGTCTTCCTGACGCCATTTGACAGTGCCATCAGTTTTTTCACTCCAAAAACTTGTCGACCAAACAGGTTCGGTTTCATCACTAATACCAGCAAGAATACATCTATAATAACTACCATTTGATACTGTAGGAACAATCAATGAATTTGTGCTATATTCTTTTTTTGGCGACCAGACAACTGGCGTAAATTCTGTCGCTAATAAGTTTTTACACCTATCAAGGATTGAAAAATAATCAGTTAAAAATGTCGTTGTCATACTTAAATTGCCTCCCGATACATCACATTCATTTTTATAACAGCATATTTCCCGTTCAAGTCGGGAAAGTCGCCAATTTCTTCTGTTGATAAATCAAAATAAAGGCATTTTTTATTAAGCGAAGGATATTGACTATTTATCGCTGTCTTAATGTGGCTAATAACATCAATTATGCCTTTAATTGTGGCATCCCCTATTAACGCTTTATCTCTATCTGATATTTGCACTGCTGGAATAATGTTTATCTCAAGATTGTTTTCTACTGTATTGCCTCTGTATCTTTGTATCAATCTATCAGATATTACCTCAATAACTATACAAGGAAATGTATCTCCATAAATTCTCTGTCTATCACCAACAAAAATGGCTTTAATATATGTCTTCAATGTATTATCATTTGTTAAAATCGTTTTTAATTGAGTGATAATATCTTCTGCTGTCATTATATTAACTCCCTGCTATCCTTAATGCTGTTTTAACACTTTCACCGACAATTAAACTGACTTTTTTCTGTGTTTCTTTTAATGCTGGTCTGAAATACGGTCTTTGTGGAATTTTGACACTCGTTTTCAAAAGAAAAATGGGTTCTAATCTTCCTTTTTCTGTAGTGAACATTATTTTATTTTTACCAATTGTCCTGACAAAAGTATTCCCATATTCTTTTGCTGGCTTGCGTAAAACACCTGCTGGAGTCATTGCTGCTTTTAATGGTATTGTCAAATATTTTGTATTTTTTGCTGTGATAGTGCCGCCTAATTCGTGAATTCTGGAATATATCTTTGGAGTGCCTACTCGTCCTGCAACATCTTTTCCTTTTTGAAACACTTCAAAACTAAGTGATTTGGCTAACTGCCCGCTTCTTCTTCGTAAAACCTGACCAGATAATTTATTTTTTTGAATATAATTCTTTATGTAGATACAAGCAATTCTTACTTGCTTAACTCTATCCTGCAATAGAGTATTACCAAACTTTTGCATCTTCTCCATAAAACTGAATTGTCCTGCCATCTTTGTGTCTATTATCATATTGATATTCTCTTGTATTTATTCAAAATGTTTTCAACTTTTGAAGACAAAAAGGTTTTTTTCAAGTCCACTATATTTTCACCGACCCTGCTTTCACTGAAATAATATTCGTATCTCAAAATTACTTCGTCAATAATTGCTTGCTTTAATCCTGCGGGGGCTTGTGTTTGCCCTGTTCCGGTCCCATAACCCGCTATGTATTCAATGACAATGTTATTTACACCTGACGGAAAATATACTGGAAATGTTGAAACATACCGTATTGTGTCATTGTCAGCAATGCTAAATTCTGTTACATCCTGTTCTATGTCATTTATCGCTATAGAGTTTAACTTTGATACTGCGACACCTTTCAAGAATAAAAAGGTTCTTGGTCTATCATAATCACCGCCTGAAAGTGTCTCTGTATAAGTATCATAATTAAACCATCGTCCTGTGTTTATTTCCATGTCAGAAACTACAGCATCAATCAACTGTGAAAGTGTCGTGTCATCCACACTCATTCCAGGCAGCATAAATCGTTTAACTTCAGTCGTGCTGACAATCGCCATAATTTTTTACCTCCACATTTTTTGATTTTTTGCCAACCATTTTATTTTTTCTTTTTTTCTTAAACTTATCCTTCATTGATTATCTCCACATATTCGTTGCCGAGTCGTTTTGCCAACAACAATGAAACCTGCATCTCTTCCCCTTTTTTCAACAGCCCATAATTTTCAATAAAACAACTTCTTAATGCTCGTATCTTCACTTGTGTTTCTTGGTCTTTTAACATTTGTTGATTTAATTTTTCATTGTCTTTAATACATTGATTAAAAACCTGTTTATACTGTTCGGCAATACTTTTTATGTCGTGATGCTGTTCAGCAAATTTTCTACTTTCTTTTTTTAATTTGTTAAACAGTTTTTTATCGTCCTTTAATCTATTGATACAGTCAACAATACTTTCAACAGTTCGTTCACAGAATAAAACATTCTTGCTATCTTTCAACATTTCGCCGTGATATCCTGCGGTTCTTGTTGTTATCACTGGAACACCGCAAGCAAGGGCTTCCATAATAGTATTTGAACACCCCTCTGATTTTGTCGGATGAATTAAGACAGAAATTTTGTGATAAAATTCTGACTGCATTTTCTCGTGCGGTATTTGATTTTCGCCGTAAAGGGCTGATATTAGTTCAATCCCTGTTTGCTTACAAGCATCAATGACTAAATCGTATCCTTTATGGTCTCTATATTCTGGCGTGCTCACATTGCCAACAAAACCAGCAATAAATTTTGTTCTTCCTCTTTTCGGTTTTACTGGCTTCCATTCATCCAAATCTAATCCATTAGGAATAAGATATGTTCTTGGATTTGCTCGCTTGCCTATTTCATAAAGATATTTATTTGTTGCTATAATTGAGTGAACATTTTCCATTAGATTTTTATATCTCATTTCATCTCCGCTGAAGGTTCTATTACCACCCAATCGGCAAATTGTTTTAACATAATCTTTTGCTGAAACAAATTTCAAAAGTGTAATTTGCTGCAAAAACAAAACTGCATAATCTGTTTCTTTCTCGTCCTTTGTAAAAAAAAATTCTGTGTCAAGTTCTTTCAATAATTGTTTTACTATTAGTCCCCAAGACCAACTGTCGGAAAAAATCTTGTATAAAATTTTTTTCATTTTAATGCCCGCTCACTATCTAAATGTAGAATTACTTTATTTAACTGCTCAACATATTTCAAAAAACTGGGACTGACAACACAATAAACATCAGCATATTGATTATCACCGCTAATACAATCCAAGTGATTATATTCTTTCATCTGTTTTTGAAAATGCTTACAAACATTTTTGAACGCCCAGTTATCATCGCATCTTATCCAACCTACTTTATATTTTTTTTCGCTCATTTTATTTTGCTCCCTGCATCAGGGGAGAGACCATTCTTATCTCCAGCCCCTCCCCTGACAAACCAGTTAAGAAACAAATTAACTGGAAGCGGTTTTTATATACGCAAACGCTGTCGGGAACGCCACTTTAATGTCTATCATCTCCTCAAGTTTGATGGCCTGCATTCCCTGTTGCCAAAGATTATAAGTGGTGCCTCCTTCAATAATCGTGGCTTCTCTCGCTGTGTCATAAGACAGTTCACCCAATCTTCCGATGATGTTATACTTCAAATTGCCGAACGCAATAAACTTTGTATTCGCACCACCAGAAGAAGGTAAGCAACTTACTGTCTCAATCGGAAACCCTCTCCACATAGCAGGCCTATCTCCTGTTGCTGGCTGATAAATCAATCCAGCGTTTTCACCTGTGTTTTCTTTGAGATTAGCCACAACCCCATAAAGCACAGCAGTATTCATAAAGAATCTTGCTCCATCAAGCACTGACGAATCTACTGACGCTATACAATCGTCAAGGTCTTTCACCTTCAAGGAAGTTATCGCCGTAGTGCTGGTGGTAACTGCTGTTACTTCTTCATTCGCCAAAATTCCTGGCATACTGGAAACCGTTGTTCCTGCACTGGTCGTGCCCAAGAATGTAATTGAATCAGTTCCTTTTGCCAACGCTCTGGCAATTTCCTCCATCAGGAAGTCAACTACATTCACAGATGCACTTTCAATCATATCATTTGTGATAGGGACAATGCTCCCGTGCCTCTTCGCTGAAAGCGGAACAACACCGAACAGGTTTCCAGATGCTACTGGTGTGAGTGATACTCCTTCGTCTACAACATAGTCATACAGATTAGCAATGGCTTTGGGAATATTCACATTCTTTGACCCCATCGGGAAGATTGTGGAATATCTCAACGCAACACTGTATTGATGGACGATAGAAAGAATAGTCCCTGCGACTTCTGTTGGTATCAAATATCCACCAGTGGCGGGTGATGCGCCGGAAACAACTTTTGCTTCAGCAATATCACCAGCAAGCAACGCCCTTGTCAGTTTGATGAACTTCATACAACTTTCTTCGGATACCCCATATTTTGAAACTGGCTTGGCGGTTTTCAGGGCATTAAGCAACTTGTTATTCGCTTCTTTGGCGATCTCTTCAAGTTTAGCAATTTTCTGTTCAAGCCCGTCAACTGCCTTCAAAAGATTGTCAAAATTTTCCATACTTAAAACCTCCATGTTTGTTTATTACAGGAATAAGATTGACTGTTCAATTGCTAATGTCTCTGGCATTGCCTGACATCTCCGCATTGACACAAACATCAATCCACGCTCCCTGTAATTTGTTTAATTTTTTCTGTCAACTGCTGTATTTTTTCTTGCAATTGTTTTTGCAACTGTAATTCCTCTTGTGAAACTTGGTCAGGTTCTTGTGGTGGTGTTTCTGTATCACCGCTTTCTAAAATATCTAAAGTTTGCTGCAGTAATCCTATGGCTTGCTGAATATTGTCTTTGACTGTTTTCAATTTATCCTCCTCTGATTGTATTGGTTCTTCTTTGACCGGTTCTTCTTCAACTGACACTTCTTCTTCCTGATGAAATTCTGGCGGTTCTTTATCGACCTTCTCATAATACTTGACTAAAAAATTATATGCTTGTTTTCTATCATCTTCTGGAATATCTACACCTCCTCTTACACCAAGTAATGCTCCCATCGCTGCGACTATTCCTCGCCAAATTGCTGTTAGTTTTCCGTCAATCACTTCAGCAAATGGAAGTTTGTATGAGGTAAAGTTCTCAATATCTTCTTCATTTCTCCAGACAAAACCTCTTTTATATTTATCCCAGTCAATTTTATTTTTGTCTCCTGTTCCATCAGATGAAGCCCACTTTCTAATTGATGCTTCCGCTCTATCACCGTCCCAATCTCGTTCTTCATCTACTGGAAGTTCATCATCGCCACAAATATCTTTTACTTCAATTGTCATCTTCTCTTCCTCCAAACATTTTTTCATGGTGTCAGATTTAACTGATTTAACCATCAATCCAATTGCGTCAGGATTGGCAGGTACATTACAAATGGAATATTCTAATAATTCCCATTTTTTTATCACTCGTTGAACATCGCCTTCAATCTTATATTTTCGTTTAACCTCTTCAATCTCTTTTTTGTCCATTGTGTCTTCTATAGGGATAAATCCGACAGAAAAACCGTTCAAAAATCCCTCCTTCCTCAAATTGAAAACATCGTTTGCAAATTCAGTATTGGCATACTTTGTCTTGGCAACAATTTTGTCATCCTGTATTTTTATCCACAATGCTTTACCGACAGGGAACAGGTCGTAACGATGTGCATATTGAACAACAGGATTTTTCTTGAAATTATCCAGAATACAACCTTCGGGCAAAATAACTTCATTGTCTCTATCAACACTTACTGATGAAATTATTGAAACATCGGTCCGTTCTTTTTCGTCAACTTGTTTTATTTCACCGATAAAAAATTTTTCTCTTTTAATAGCCATAATCTACCTCCATTTTCCAGCAAGGATAACACATCTGCAATTGGGATGTAAGGGTGGACATTGAACGCCACCTGAAAAAGTTTCATTAACGCCGACAACCTCACCTTCTAACGCTGAACATTCTTCGCAAGTGAATTCATCAAGGGCTGTTGACCAGGTTTTATACTCATATCCAGTATCAACATACACATCAAGTTCAGTTTCATTCATTATGCGAGATACTTCGGTTCTTGCTATCCTCAATGCTCTTTCGGGTGTTATGCCTGTATCATATCTTGAGTATAAATCAATAATCGCTTCCTGTAATTGTGTTACTCCCCAACCCTCCTGGACTGATTGCGCTAATATATCTCGCAATTCGTTTTTCATTGTATTGTTTATAGTGATTCCATATAAATCTTGCCATCTTTTTAGTGTCTCTTCGACAAACACATCAAAACTATCAAGAGTCATGCCGATTGCGCCTAAATCGTCTTCAAAGGATTTATTGACACTTTTACCCGTAATTGTTTCTGCGGCGAAATGTATTCCTGCTCTCATTGCGTTAACAAAGTGCTTGTAACTTATTTCAGTCAATCGTTTCGCTTCATTATTTACTGGCGGAAAAACAAATTCAATTAAATTTTTTTTATTGATACTTTTATCGCCATATACCCTCTTTACATTAGCCAGCACTATTTTTTTCTGTGATTCAAAAAATGATTTCAAATCTCTGATATAATTTTGTTCAATGTTTTCTTCAATTTTTACCCAAGCATACCATTTTTGACCGACCTGTTTATTTAGTGCTATTCTTTTTACCGGCTGTTCTTGACTTCCACTTGTCCCTGATAATGGCATAATACTAAATGGCGCAAGAGGTTTATTTCCCCAAGATGCGGACTTGATACCAAGATATTCTCTGTATTCATTGATACTGCGAACATAGTTTTTCAGCCACATTTCCCATTGTTTTAATTCAAATTCTCTATCTTCTGGAACAGGACTTTCAAATTCAACAATTAAACTTTTATCCCATAGTGGCAATAATTTCTCATTGATTTTGTTCTCAATTCTTTTTAATCTCGGCAATATGGTTTCTTTTTGAAATGTGTAATCCAATGCGTCAGCAACTGCTCTGTTAACTAAATCACCCATACCAATTTTTGTTTTCGGCACTCCATAAATAGCAAGGATTTCCTCCATCAGAAATTTTCGTCCTTCAAGAAAATTTATTTCCATCGGGGACAATCCAACTTTTGTCGGTTTAATGCCTTTCAATATCATTGTCTTTCCTGCTCTTTTTACGCCTTCATATTCGGTTTTAATTTCTTCTTTTGCAAGTTTTAACATCTCGGTATCAACCCATTCTTCTGCGGTAAATATATTTCCTGGCACTGCTTGATTACGTAATACATTGTATCCAAACTGATGGGCTAAATCGTTCTCGCCTACTGCGTAAATCATTGCTTGTAAGGGACTTAAGCCATAAAATTCGTTTAATGGGTTTGGATACTTAAAATGTAAAATTTCATCAATAGTAAAATCTATATTTCCTGAACCCGCTGTTAACCTATATCCTGATATTCTCTGTTTGCTTCCACTCTCACTTAAAAGTATTTTCACTCTTTGAGTCGGTAAAGGATATATTTCAACGGGTTTATTCAACTTATTTAACACAATATACCAATAGGCGTTTCCTGTCAGGTCCAAGAAAATTTGGGTGATTTCAAGTAAGTCAAAAGCATTCATTTCAGGATTAACCTTTCTCCACAAATCCCAGAAAGGGTGGTTTTCAACCTCTTGATACTTTGGCTGTTGTCCTGTCGCTTGATAAAGATGCAAATTACATCTTGCGACATTCCTTGCGATACAACTGACAGCAGCATAAATCCAGGTTTCATAACTTTCTACCATTGATTGAAAATTGCCAGATTGAATTTTGGGATTTAATCCTGTATAAACATTACTTGTTCCAAACTGAAAAAACGCTTCCTTTTGCCTTCTACTGAAAAATCTTTTAATGTTATTTAACATAGTTTATATCCTGGCAAACACCCATTCATTTTGATTTTTCATAACTTTTGAATAATATCCAGCGATAGCGTATCTAATAGCGTCCATTGCGTGGTCATTAAATTTAACAGGTTCATCAATCAAATTGCCGTTTTTATCTTTTTTCCAGCAATAATTTTCAATCTCTTTTATTGCATCAGGACTATCGTTTGATAACTTCAATTTGAACCGTTTTACTATGTCGATACCATTTCTTACGCTATCTTGACCTTTTTCAGCAGGAATGATATTAAAACCGGCCCTGTAAATTTCTTCAATTGTTTTCGGGTCTTCACTGTCAGCAAAGATAAATTTTCTCCTGTCAACAACTCTTGCCTCCATTTTTGCTATAATCTCTGGTGTAGTCAATCCTGTATCATATATTTTTTGGCGAATAAATGCATCTTCCTTGCCAATTTTTATCTCAACTAATACTGTGGGATTATTGAAGCCAAAATCAAGCCCATAAATTGTTTCTCCGCCCTGAAACCTGTCATAGTCCATGTCTGTTATAACTTGATAATTGGTATAAATCTTGTTTTCTAAAAATCCCCATTCGCCAAGTGCGTAAATTTTATGATACATTTTATCCTGTTCTTTTAACTTCTCTATTGTTTTAATATAGTCCTTCGGCAAAAATGGATTATCTTTGTATGTGGAGTGTATCTCTTCCACATCGTCCATCTGTAATAATTTTGTCCGTATCCAGGAATTACTATCAGAAGGATTGAAGGATAGAAATATCTGGTTACGCTCATTACTCGTTGTTTTACCTGATAATCTCAATTTTAGTGTCATGTAATCGTCAAATGTGAATTCAGCGGCTTCCTCCATCCAAATGTAGTTAAACTCCGTTGACCTGATTTTTTCAGGGTCGTCAATTGAGAAAAAATAAACCCTGTTCTTTCCCCAATCATATCTGTTCTCTGACTTATTATGATATTCTACAGAATATCTGCCGTATTCTTTTAATAAATCTATAAACAACCTGTAAGCAGTCATCCTTAATGCTGGCATTGTTTTGCGACAAATGCCTATAACTTTATTTTCTTCATTGTTTAATTTCATTATCAGTAACTGTGCGAGAGAATATGACTTGGAAGACCTTGCACCGCCACGATTGACTACGGTTTGTGCCCTTGCAGCAAGATTTTTTTCAAAAACTTCTGTAGTGTGCGCTTTCACTACACCTTTTTCACTCATTCTTTATTATCCTTTGTGGCGGACTTAAATGGTATGAATTCAATCTTCGGGATGTCTCGCATAAATACTTCAGTTTTTTCAGATTGTCCTAATATCTGTTTTCCGAGCCAGATTAACATTGATACGTTGCCATTCATCGCAATCTCGTATTGTTTGCGTCGCAAGGATGCTTTACCCTCTTCTCTGCCCTTTTTGAAGACTTCCGCAAATTCAGGTCTTCTGGTCAATGTATCAACTGAACATCCTACTACTGACGCAATTTCTTCTTGGGTGCAATGAATAGCCGCCAATTTTTTCACCAAGTCCCAGTCAATTTCAATGCGAGGATTCTTGGGATAATACTTCTTCTTTGTCTCCATACTGATATTGTTATACCTTCAAAAGGTGGGAATTGTCAATATTTTGATGCTTTTTTTCTATTTATCCCTCCTTATTTTCGGTGGGTTTTATTCCCAAAATCTTTGCTTTAAGTAATCTGTAGACGTCTAAAAGGATTTGAATCTCTTTGTTCTTGTGAAACTCTTGTTCATTGATATAGTTTACATACATTGATTTTACTTGCCTTAAATCTTTTTTTTGATTCATGTTTTCACCTCCAAGTGATTTTTTTCTATCCTTAAATCTTTATTTGGCATTATTAT
>ERZ795046.1532-NODE-1532-length-23188-cov-4.796265_pt1 | contig 23188 bp, 18 predicted proteins | sample MGYA00375130_ERZ795046 | MGnify/ENA primary metagenome ERZ795046 (study PRJEB30175, sample SAMN05720202) | activated sludge metagenome | isolation source: anaerobic digester from wastewater treatment plant | place: Japan | collected 2015-05-15 ...
ATGGCGCTTATGGCGCTTATGGCGCAACCGCATACCACTTCTCTACCGGCCGTCCTTCCGTTTGCACTTTTCCCATCCGGGCCATTCCCGCTGCTTCCAACAATTTAAGGGCCACGGTTATTTCTTTGCTCGTCTTGTGCCGTTGAAAAACGTCCACGTAAATTTCTTTCCGGGTGAGGCCGTCCGGGGATTGCCGAAGGTGGGTCATAATGGTGTCGGCCACGGGATTCCCGGTGGCGTCACCGAAGATGTAGCGAGCCGAATCTTCCGCGTACCGCCAAACCGCCAGGGCCGCCTTGAGGTGGGGAACGTCCACGATGCCGGATGGATCCAGGGCCGCGCGCGGGTGAGGTCCAGGATTTTCCGCCTGCCGAAGGCCGGGAGAATACGGGTATCCAAGCGCGGCCGGCGACGAAGGGATTCACCGGCCGCAGAATACAATGTAAATTGAACCCCATCGGCGGTATGGGCCTGAATGGCGCTTTCGTCACCGAACAATCCTTCCCCGGTTTCGCATTTCAACCAGTAATAATTTATGAATCCGTCTCATTCTTCCCATGGTTTGGTATTTTGTATATATCAAACTATTTTTTCCTCGATCAATTCTACGTTCCATTTCTGAGCCGTAACACCGGCCAGATACAACGACAACCCCGCCCTCTTATGCTATAATCTGCATAAAATCAAATGGTTTTGTTCGATACCGGATCACTGAAGCGGAGGCGGGCCGGAATGGTTTCCCTGCCGCCGGGTTCCAGAAGGGAGATACTTTCCCTAGCCTGAATCCGGCTTGTTTCGATTGATTAGATATGGGGATTGATGAATCCAAAAACAAGGAAAGGCAAAAATCCATGTCCTCTCTATTCCAAGCGATAAAGCAAAAATCGGGCCGCCGCCTCCCAGCCGCGGGTTTGGCAGTGGTTTTCAGCCTGATGCTGCCCATCCCAGGATACGGTCAATATCTAACACCGCTTTACGGCGCAACCTTCGACGAGGCCGCCTTCCCCCTAACCGGCTGGACCGCCCTGCCCAGCGGGGCGGGTCAATTCCAGCCTGCCGCGGTCAGCATCGGCCTAATCCCCACCAGCCCCCAATCTCCGGCTTTTTCGAATGGCCGGGGTGTCATTATCACCGCCGCGCCGGGACAGGGATCGTTCGTTTTCGGTCCGGCGGTGACGGTGGGCGCGGATCTGGTGTTGTTGCGGCTGTCGGTGCATGCCCTGTCGGGGGGGGGAAGCATCGCCATGGGGGCCTTGAACGTGACCCCGGGCGGCACCTTGGCGAACGCGGACGGCAGCGCCAATTATGCCCTCGAGGCCGATACGGCGCGTTTTGCGGCGGACTTCGAATACCTGTTTGCGGTGTACCGCCCCCAAGGCCAGGCGATCGTCCCTTTCTTCCAGTTGGCGGTGAATCCCGGCATGCCCACGGCGGTGACCGCGATGTTTGACAATTTCGAGGTGTATCCGCTAAACGAACAAACCGTCACGGACCCGGCGTGGCGGTTTATATTCGGCTTTGGCGGAATCGGCACGCCTACAGCCACTCCCACCCCGCCCCCCGGCGCGACACCCACCACGACACCCACGGTGACGCCCACACTCCCGCCAGTGACGGGAGGGCTTGAACCGGGCCCGTTGTTTACCATTACATCCATCGAGGACCAACGGGAGGCGTTTTCGCCGCGTACGGCTTACGACCGGGGCAACCTCTTCGCGGTGGTGGCCGCGGATTTGACCACCGGGTATCAAGATATTCTCATCCGTAACCTGGATACCGGATCCGGATCGATCTCCACTCCGGCAGCGGTCAACCAGGGATATGAAGACACCGTGGCCCAAACACCGGACATCGAAATCGACGCCGGCGGCGTCCGCCATGTGGTCTGGTCCGACAACCGCAGCGTGAATCCCAAGTTGTTTAGCATCTATTTGGCGGAAGTTGACTCTTCGCTTCACAAACTGATCGAAAAGGACTTCGAGATCAACAACCTCTACGAAAACACCAACACGGCGGAACCGGCCGTGGCACTCCGGGGGAATGGAGAAATCACCGTTTGCTGGCGCGACGACCGCAACTTTTTGATGGATCTGTTCGTCCGCCGGATGCGCTGGACCGGCAGCGCGCTTCAAGCCATCGACGCGAAGGATTTTCAGGTCAACATCCCCTACGACAACACCAACGTTTCCCATCCGGATGTGGCGGTGGACGATCAAAACACCATCGTGGTCATCTGGTCGGATGACCGGGTGCTACTAAAAGAGGGGGGCAAAAAACGCAACGATATTTACGCGCGGATCTTTAATTCCTCCACCCAGCCGGAGGTAATTACCTTAGAGACGGGTGAAATCCGCCAGTTGCCGGAGAGCGTGCCGGAGATTCAGGTCAACGCCTTGGATGACAAAGAGGAGCAAGCCAAAGAACCGGCTATCGCTTTCGCGAAAGGCGTATTCCTCGCTGTATGGCGGAATACCGACGCCCAGGCGGTTTCCTCGATTCGGGGCGCGGTATTCAATGCCCAAGGGCAAATTCTGGTGCCGGAATTCCAAGTGGACATGGGGTTAGGAAAAGCCAGGGCGCCCTCCGTGGCCGCGTGGAGAGACGGCCGTTTTCTGATCACTTGGCATGATGAAGGCACGAAACAGATGCTGGGCTGCATTTATGACTCCGTTCAGAACGCGTTTCTGACCGATGACGTGCCCCTGGTCGATGGAGTGGAAGGCTTGGAACGCACTGGCGTGGCGGTTGGCGGTTCGGATCAGGGACTCGCGGTCTGGGATGGTGTCATTGGTCAATTGCATGATATCTTCGGCGTTTCGCTTTTCGCGGCCGGCAATACTGTCCAGGCTCTCCGGCAACCGATATCTCTCCAGGAGGCCTTCGGACGGAACCGGACGCTGTCGGCTTCCACTCTGAGCGTGGAGGGAGTCCGCCAGAATGTGGAAACCAAACCCAGCCGGAGCGGAACCGGGGCGTCCCAATCACGGAGCCGGTGAACGGCATTAAAAATGATCCTGTTTTGCCTTTCGCGGGGGCAGTTTTTGGGCCCCCTTAATTTTTATTGCCCCAGCAATTTAAAAAACGGCCGCAAAACTTGCGCGGGGTGGGAGAGGGCCTATGGCATCTCTTCCTCACCCCGCTCGAAAACGGCCGATCTTTTATCGCGTACTTAAAAAACAATCACAGTCGCTTCCGGATTTAGCTTGGCCCGCCGTTGCTTGTGCCAGGCCGCGTTGGAGAGGTGGGGGCCGCAGACCGCGGTGTGGCCCACTTCGACCGGCGCGTTGGGTTCTTTGCGGGATTTGACGCAATCCAAGAAGTTTTGGGTATGCGGCTCGGTAGGAATACCGCCCTTGAATTCCAGCGCCGGTTGGCTGTCCGGTTCCCAGGGTTCATCAAACAAGGTGTAGCCATTATCGTCCAGGATCAAGGTTCCCTTGTCTCCATGGAAGAAAATGGTCCAGCCGTTCTGGTAGCGGTTGGTATAGGCCAGCGTCCAGGTAGCGATGAAATCCCCGTAGTCATAGGTGGCGGAGAAGACGTCCGGCGTTTCGGATCCGATGGTCTCGAACACCTTGCCGAAACATTCCGCCTCTTTGGGGGTGCCCGAATTCATGAACCACTGAATCACATCCATCAGGTGCGTGCCCTGATCGGTTACATTCCCGCCCGAGAAAACCCAGAAATACCGCCAATACCGGTATTTCATCGGCTCGAAGGGGATTTCCGCTCCCGGGTAACAGAATTGTTTCCAATCCAATTCGCCGGCCAGCGGGCTGTTGTCGAGCGGTTGATTGTGGTGCTGCCAAAACCATTGCGCGCGGACCAAATGGACCTTGCCCAGCCGGCCTTCATCCACGATTTTTTTAGCGGAATGCACCGCTTCCGAACTCCGGCGCTGCATGCCGATTTGCACGATCCGGTCGGTTTCCCGCACCGCTTTGATCATCTTGACGCCTTCCTCAATGCTGTGAGACATCGGCTTTTCGCAATACACGTCTTTACCGGCCTGCACGGAGTCGATCAGCTGCACGCAGTGTTGGTGTTCGGGCGTCGCGATCAACACCGCATTGATGTCCTTGTTCTCCAACAGGCCGCGGTAATCCGGATAGGCCTTGGCTTTCTCTCCCGCCCGTTCCAAGGCACTTTGCTCGTTGGGCCGGTAGGGATCGCAGACGGCTATGAAAGCCGCGCCTTGGCGGATCAGTATGGACATCACGCCCTGGCCGCGCCCGCCCGCGCCGATGATCCCCATGAGGATCTTGTCATTGGCCCCCCACACCGGACGGGGCAGAATGTTCTGCGCCGCGAGAAGCCCGGCTCCCAGCGTGGCGGTCCCGCTCAGGAACGAACGCCGGTTGACATGGTTTTTCGATTGCATCGCTGTTACCTCCATAGGCTATTGGATACTCCAGATGTATGGAATGATTTTTGATTCTCGCTGCCCATCCGGCTGACGTTGTTTAGCGCCCCACTCCGGACGGATCACGGTTCGACCGTTTACTATGACGTATCCACAGTAGGTGTTTCAAGAGAAGAATACAAGAAGGATGGCCGATGAAGGCGCGAAGAAGTCCAAGCCGGCTTCCCGCGGCAGGACTCCTCGAAGAGAGAAAGGGAGGAAAACCCAGCGGCACCTGTCCGTGGCAACCTCCACATTGACAAATCGGGTTCCCGTGAACATACTCCCCCGGCAACCTCGCCAATGATCGCCAAGGGGCCTTATTTTTGGATTTTTCTGCTAAGATGATCGAAAAAATCCATTCGACGCTCGAAATCACCATGAGTCTATCGATTCTTAACCGCCCCTCGCGTCCCCCTGCGGTTCTGGTTTTGGAAGATGGTTCTCTCTATCGCGGCCGGGCTTTTGGCGCGGTGGGCGAAACCGGGGGGGAAGTGGTGTTCAATACCGCCATGGCCGGCTACCAGGAAGTGTTGACCGATCCTTCCTATCACGGCCAGATCGTCACCATGACCTATCCCCTCATCGGGAACTACGGGGCCAATGAAGAGGACGTGGAATCCAACAAAATCCAGGTGGCAGGATTCATCATCAAAGAACCCTCGGCGATCGCGAGCAACTGGCGCAGCCGGTTCACGCTGGAAGATTGGATGAAACAACACAACACGGTGGGATTGTGCGGCATCGACACCCGCGCCCTGGTCCGGAAACTCCGCAATTTCGGCGTCATGCGGGGGGTGATTTGTCCCGCGGAAGGCAGCGAGGACGATTGGCGGGCGAAAGTCGAATCCGTGCCCTTCATGGCCGGATCGGATCTGGCCCGGTTCGTCACCACCGATCAACCCTACCGCTGGAATGATCCGTTGCACCCCAGCCACAAGCCCCGGGGCTGGCCTGAACCGCACCGCGCGCCGGTGCGGGTGGTGGCGATCGATTACGGCATTAAACAAAATATTCTCCGCCATCTGGCCGAGCGGGTCAGCGAAACCTATGTCCTGCCCGCCACCGCCACCGCGGCAGACGTGTGGTCCTATAAACCCGACGGCGTCTTCCTATCCAACGGTCCCGGGGATCCGGAACCGGTGACCTATGCCATCCATACGGTCCGCGAACTTCTGGGCAAGATCCCCATTTTCGGCATCTGCCTGGGCCATCAGATTCTAGGGCTGGCCTTGGGCTGCAAGACGTACAAGTTGAAATTCGGACACCGGGGGGCCAACCAGCCGGTCAAGGACCTGGCTACCGGAAAGATCGATATTACATCGCAAAATCACGGATTTTGCGTCGATATGGCCGATGTGGATTCCACCCGGGTGCGGGTGACACACATCAACCTGAACGACCACACCGTGGAAGGCTTGGAATGCCGGGAGCTGAACTGCTTTTCGGTCCAATACCACCCCGAAGCTTCGCCCGGGCCGCATGACGCCACGCACCATTTCGACACCTTCGTGAAACGGATGACCGAGGAGAGGAAATAACGTCTTCCTATGCCCCGCCGCACGGACATTCATAAAATCCTGATTATCGGTTCCGGGCCGATCGTTATCGGCCAGGCCTGCGAATTCGACTATTCCGGCACGCAAGGATGCAAAGCCTTGCGGGAAGAAGGCTACGAGGTGGTGTTGGTTAACAGCAATCCCGCCACTATCATGACCGATCCCGACATGGGCGACCGGACGTACATCGAACCGGTCATCCCCGAGGCGTTGGAAAAAATCATCGCCCGCGAGCAGCCGGATTGTTTGCTCCCTACCTTGGGCGGCCAGACGGCTCTCAACGCCGCCGTCCAACTGGCGGAAAACGGCGTTCTGGACCGCTACGGCGTGGAACTCATCGGCGCCAAGATTGAGGCCATTCAGAAAGCGGAGGACCGGGAGCAGTTCAAGGCCGCCATGGCCCGCATCGGCCTGGATATCCCCCGCAGCGGCTACGTGCGCAGCCTGGACGATGCCTTGCGCGTCATCGAGGAGATTGGCTTCCCCGCCATCGTCCGGCCGTCCTTCACCCTGGGAGGAACCGGCGCGGGCACCGCCTACAACCGCCAGGAATACGAGAACGTGGTCAAATGGGGACTCGACATGAGCCCCACGCATACCGTGTTGGTGGAAGAATCGGTTCTCGGCTGGAAGGAATTCGAACTCGAGGTCATGCGCGACCTGAAGGATAATGTTGTCATTATCTGCTCCATTGAAAACTTCGATCCCATGGGCGTGCATACCGGCGACAGCATCACGGTGGCTCCCGCCCAGACCCTGACCGACAAGGAATATCAGGTCATGCGGGATGCCTCCGTGGCGATCATCCGCGAAATCGGCGTGGAAACCGGCGGCTCCAACATTCAATTCGCCCTCAATCCGGACGACGGCCGCCTGGTGGTCATTGAAATGAATCCACGGGTTTCCCGCAGCTCCGCCCTGGCTTCCAAGGCCACCGGATTTCCCATCGCCAAGATCGCGGCCAAACTGGCCGTCGGTTATACCTTGGACGAGATTCCCAATGACATCACGAAAGAAACTCCTGCCTCCTTCGAGCCTACCCTCGATTATTGCGTCGTGAAGATCCCCCGCTGGGCGTTCGAAAAATTCCCCGGTTCTGATCCCACCCTGGGGACCCAGATGAAATCGGTGGGTGAGGCCATGGCCATCGGCCGGACGTTCAAGGAAGCGTTGCAAAAATGCCTGCGTTCCCTGGAAATCGACCGGTACGGGTTGGGCGCGGACGGCAAAGATATCTACGTTTTCGATGACCCTTCCCATCCGGCGTACCGCGATCCCGCCGATCCCGGTCTGCGGGTGGAAATCGTGGAACGGCTGCGGCGGCCCACGCCGGAACGGATTTTTTACATCCGCCTGGCCCTGCAAACCGGCATACCCATCGAGGAGATTTACCAATACTCCAAAATCGATCCCTGGTTCCTGGCTAACTTGGCGGAGATTGTGGAGATGGAAGAACGGCTCAAGGGGTTGAAGGGGGAGATGGCGGGGTATTGGTGAAAAAGACTCTCGTCCCCGTGGTGAAATCGATCCATGAACGAACCCGAATTGAAAGCGCTCTTGCTCGAAGCGAAACAGTACGGTTTCTCCGACCGCCAATTGGCGTATGTATGGGGCACCACGGAACGGGCCGTCCGCCGGTTGCGGGAACGTCTGGACGTGCGGCCGGTCTTCAAAACCGTCGATACCTGCGCCGCCGAATTCGAGGCGTACACTCCGTATCATTACTCCACCTACGAAAGCGAAAGCGAGGTCCGGCCGTGTGCGAAAGAAAAAGTCGTGATCCTCGGCGGAGGCCCCAACCGCATCGGGCAAGGCATCGAGTTCGATTATTGTTGCGTGCACGCCGTCTTCGCTCTGCGGGCACTGGGATATGAGACCATTATGGTCAACTCCAATCCGGAAACCGTCTCCACCGATTACGATACCGCCGGCCGCCTCTACTTCGAACCGTTGACTTTCGAAGATGTCATGAATGTCATCGAGGCCGAACAACCCAAGGGGGTCATCGTGCAGTTCGGCGGACAAACGCCGTTGAAGCTGGCGGTTCCCTTGGAGCAGGCCGGAGTGACGATCCTGGGCACATCGCCGGACTCCATCGACTTGGCTGAAGACCGCCGGCGTTTCGGGGCATTGATTGAATCCTTGCACATCAAGCAGCCTCCCAACGGCACCGCCACCCGGACGGAGGAAGCGCAACAGATCGCCAGGCAATTGGGGTATCCGGTGTTGGTGCGGCCTTCGTATGTATTGGGCGGGCGGGCCATGGAGATCGTCTACGAGGAATCCAGCCTGCGGGAATACGTGGCGCGGGCGTTCGATGCCTCCCCCGGTCATCCGGTGCTCATCGACAAGTATCTGGAGAGCGCCGTGGAGGTCGATGTGGATGCCATCGCCGATACGCGGGATGTCTATGTCGGCGGGATCATGGAACACATCGAATACGCGGGCGTCCATTCCGGCGACAGTGCTTGCGTGATTCCCCCTCATACCTTAAAGCCCTCGACCGTGGATCTGATCCACAAGCAAACCGTCTCTTTAGCCAAGGCGCTCCATGTGCAAGGATTGATGAACATCCAATTCGCCATCCTCCGGCAGGGCGGGGGCGAGGAGGTGTACGTCCTGGAGGTCAATCCCCGGGCTTCCCGCACCGTGCCCTTTGTCAGCAAGGCGTCCGGCGTGCCACTCGCCAAAATCGCCGCCCAGGTCATGATGGGGGTCCCCCTCGCCTCCTTTGGGCTTCCCCTCTATCCCACCTTCGCGCATATCGCCGTGAAAGAAGCCGTACTGCCTTTCGTGAAATTCGCGGGCGTGGATACCCTCTTGGGCCCCGAAATGCGCTCCACCGGCGAAGTCATGGGACTCGACACCGATTTCGGCCGGGCGTATTCCAAGTCCCAGGCCGGCGCGGGCATGCGGCTGCCGGAACCTCATCCCACCGGGGTGCAGCGGGTGGTCGTGATCAGCGTGAACGATCGTGACAAACCGGCGATGGTCGAACCCGCCTGGCAACTGGCGCGCATGGGATTCGAGATTTGGGCCACAGCCGGGACCTGGGAGCATTTGAACGAACACGGCATCTCGTGCCAGCGGGCGTACAAGGTAGGAGAAAACCGCCCCGATATCGTGGATATGATGAAGAACGGCAATGTCACCCTGGTGATCAACACGCCTTCCGGTAAAAAATCCACCTTCGACGAGCAGGCCTTGCGCCGCTGCGCGTTAGAGCGGAATATTCCCTATGTCACCACGGTATCCGCCGCGGAAGCGGCCGTGCGGGGCATCGCCGCCGATCTGAAGGTGAATCTGACCGTTAAGGCGTTGCAGGACTATTTTCCCTCTCTCCCGGGCTAACCGGACATCCCGTTTTTCCCCAGGGATGGACCTGGCGTCTGGAGAAAAAAAGAAGGTGGCACAACATGAGCAAGAAGCTTGCGTTCATCGGTGGCGGGAACATGGCGGAAGCCTTGATCGCTGGACTCCTGCGGGAGCACACGTTGACCCCGGCGGAGCTTCTCGTCTGTGAAAAATCCCCCGAACGCCGCGCGTACCTGGAAAACCAATATCGCATCGAAACCGCCGCTGAGAACGCGCGGGGGCCGCAACAGGCGTCCACCCTGTTCCTGGCGGTAAAACCCAAGGTGTTGGCGGAAATTCAAGAAGAAATCCGCGGCGCGCTGACCCCGGATCACCTGGTTATCTCCATCCTGGCCGGGATTTCCCGGGAACGGCTGGCCGAAGCTTTGGGGCATCCCGAACGCATGGTGCGAGTGATGCCCAATCTCCCCGCGCAAGTGGGCCGGGGCGTGAGCGCCATTACCTTTCCCGCCACGCTCCCCGAAAGCGGCCGGGAATGGGTGCGCACAATATTCCGGTCTGTGGGCGAAGTGGTGGAGGTGGAAGAATCGTTGCAAGACGCGGTGACGGCGGTGTCGGGCAGTGGACCGGGATATATTTTCTATCTGGCCCAGGTATTTATTGACGCGGCCGTGCGCGAAGGGCTTTCCCGGCCGGTAGCCCGGCGTCTGGTAACCGAAACCCTGGCGGGCGCGGCCGAGGTTCTCCGGCGGAAGGAAGACAGTCCGGAAGAATTGGTGCGCAAAGTGGCCACTCCGGGCGGCACTACCGAGGCGGGACTGGCGGTTTTGCTGGAAAATGACCTGGCCGGCACGTTTCAAACCCTGGTGGCCCGCGCGGCCCAGCGTTCCCGGGAATTGGGCAGACCTCTCCCCCCGGCCGGAGAAAAGGTATAAACTAAAGCCGAAAGGCGCGGTGGGAAGGTCCGCAGGAGCGGAGAGCGGGGAAGTTGACACTGAGTGTGTCTCATGATACCTTCCAGCAGGAAGAAAAGTCTGTCCATCATTAAGGATAGGTATCGCCGGAAAAGGGTCGAATCATGAAAGGAATACAATCCAGGGCCTTGACATACCTTAGCGTTCTTACGTTGGTGTCGCTTGGGATTCCCGCGGCAAGGGCTCAGGGAATCGGCTATGGCGGCATGGGTATGGGTTATGGGGGCATGGGTATGGGGTACGGCGGCATGGGCATGATGGGGTACGGCGGCATGGGCATGGGCCCGGAAGGAGGCCCGGGCGCCACCGTCACCGTCAAGTACGGGGAAAAAGTGTACGACGCCGTGTTTGGCGATTTGATCGACTACAAGGTCTATTTCATTCAGGTTCCCAGTGACACAATCGGCGTCCATTATTTTGATGATGGCACCCATGGCGATGAAGTGGCGTTTGATGGCATGCCCAGCAACATTACCATCAACCGGGACACGTATTTGGGCCCCTTTGCCATCCGCTACAAAAAAATGTTGAAAAACGCCATGATTCAAGCCAAGGAAATGGGAGCCCTGAATTTTTACGAGTTGAATGTGGCCACTGAAAATCCGGATTCGATTGTCACCAAACTGCCGGAGTGGGAAAAACAGTTGCAGACTGAAGTCTTGGACGTCATCGCTTCCCGGCTGAGCCAATTCGAAGGATTCGACGATGAAACGTATAAAAAATCCGTGGATCCCACCCTCTTTGAATCGATGGAAGGTTACGGCGGGATCGGCGGCGGTTTTGGAGCCGGCGGCTTGTTGCCGGATCTGCCACCTCCTCCTGGACTTCCCAATCCCTTGGATTTGAATTTTGGCCTGCTGGAAGGCACCACCGAGCTGGAAAGCCCGGCGCCCGGTTATCCCCAACCGCAGCCACCGGTGGAAGGGGCGCAGCGGTTTAATCCGGTGCAGAACACACTGGATACCGTGGATGCGATCAATGTCTTGAATCAATAATGCAACCGGCCCGGCTTCCTCCCCGCTCGCGGGAGGGGCCGGTCTTGTTTTCTTTGTTGAGTTGATTGGATTTCACAAACAGAACGGCCAATAAAGATCCTGAATACCCGGTTGGGCCAACCTATTCGCAAGGCGGGGCAAGGTGTGTCTGTTCCCTGTCCGGTACGGCGAATCCGATGCGTCCTCGTTCGATCCAGGATACCCGATTTTGCTGAAACGGAGACGTGGAATATTCGATGGCTACGTGGCATCAGAAAGATAAAGAAGAAATTGAATTCCGTATTGCCGCGATCAATCAGTTTTTGGAGATGTGGATGCGTTATGACACCCTTTTCCGGCACGCGTACCGGGATAAGGAAGCGACCGTGGAAGAGGAGGACGAATTCTTCCGGCTGAAGGGGCAATTGGCGCGGCGGCACCAATATTTGATGGAATATCTGGGCAAGGAATACGAAAAGGCGGAACCCATCACTTCGTACCTCTCGGATACGGTTACCTTGAAAGGCATGATTGGAATTCATTTCGATTTTTATAAGAAATTGCGCCTGCAATGGCATGCTACATTCCTTCGCTTGAACGAAGCGTTGGGGTATCTTTTGACCCATCTGGAATTGGAAATACCCTTGGAAGTTTGATCACCCCTCCTCCGATGCCGTTTGGAATGGGGAAAGTTGAAGCGATTCATCAAGGACCGCCATATCGATCAAGGAGATGTTTGGACGACTATGAGGACCTCCACTTGGCTGAAAATCTTGTGCATGATTCTGATCCCCCTGCTCTTGACCACGGGATGCGCCAAGCGCGACGCGCAGAAAGCCATCGCCCAGGCCCAAGCCGCCAAGGATGAAGCCCAACGGGCCCAGGCGCCCGGTTACGCTCCCCGCCAATTCGAGGACGCGAACCGGATGTTCAACCAGGCCCAGCAACAATTCGACGCCGGCGAATATAAGCAGGCCATCGAATCGGCCGTGCAGGCGGAGGGACGCTTCAAGAACTCCATCTCGGTCGCCGCGGAAGTAAAACCCCGCGTGGAAGCCATCATCCGGCAGATCGAGGACGCCTTGGCCAAGGCTACCGGCAACGTGGACAAAGCCCGCAGCGCCAACGTGCTGACTCCGGAAGAGATCAATCCGGTCGCCAGCGAGGTGGACGGTCTCCGGCAGCGCCTCGAGACCGAAGTGCGCAACATGGTGGATGAGGAACAGTTGAACGCGTTTCTGACCGAAGTGGAGCAGACGGTGGCCCATACCGAGACCTTGGCTCTAGCCTACCTCAAACCCCAGGCCAACACCGCCAAGGAAGAAGTGGACGCTTTGATCGCCCGCGCCCAGGAAATGAAAGCCGATATCTTTCTTCCCGAGCGCTTCAACCAGGTGATGCAGCAATACGGCCAACTGGAAGCCGGCGAACAGGAAGGCAATTGGCAAGCGGTGATCGACCTCGCCGGACAAATGAAGGACCCCTTGAATCAAATCATCCAAGCCTCGCAAGAAAAGGCCGCGGGGGAAATCCTCCGCGAGACCGCCCAACGCATCGCCCAGGCCAAGCAATTGAATCTGCAGAACGTTCCGGCTTATTCCAGCGCGATCGAAATGGCCGAAACCAGTTTGCAGTCCGGCCAGACGGCCTTGCAAAACCAGGATTACGCTGGGGCGATCAACGCGGCGGATGCCGCCAAGGCCTCCTTGCAGCAAGCCTACCAGGCGGTCGGACAGGAAGCCCAACGCTTGATCGAGTCCGCCAAGGCCAATCTGCAGTCCGCCATTGATCAGGAAGCCGAAAAATACGCCCCCTCAGTAATTTCCCAAGTCCGGGAAGGCATTGAGGGCTCGGAAGATCTTCTGAAAGCGCAAAACTTCGCGATGGCCTATCAGGCGGCCCAACGGGCGTTCCAAGCCAGCGCCGACGCCCAAGACGCGGGGCATCGGGGCCGGGCGCAGCTGGCCCTCGACGCGGCGGAAAAACCTTTCTCCATCTTGTACAGCCAAGGCGGTTCCCAATATGCTCCGGAAGCGTACAGTCAGGCCCAAGCCGCCATTCAAGACCTGCGTAACAAATTGAAAAATAAAGAATACGACGCCGTGGTGGAAGGTTCTCCCGCTGCCGCCCAGATCGCTCAGAAGGCCCTCCAAGCTTTGGCCCAAGCCGCCCGGGAGCATATCCAAAAGGCCGAGAAAGCCCTGGAGGAAGCCCGGCAGGCAAACGCGCCCGATTGGGTGGGGATGCAATTCGCCAACGCCGTGAATCTCCGCTCCGCCGCCGAGAAAAATCTTCTGACGGAACGTTACCTCGATAGCATCCGGAATTCCGAAGCCGCCGTCAAAACCGCCGGCGACGCGCAAGCCCGCGCGTACCAACTGCAAACCGAACAGAACCTCCGCCGCGCCGATGAATTCCTGGCGCAGGCCAAACGCGCTGAGCAAGACCGCCTCAGCCCCCTGGCTTACCGCCAAGCGGTCCAAACCCGGGAAGCCACGATACGGCTGATCGAACAACGGCAGTATCGGGAAGGTTACGAAAGTTCCCTGGTGGCCTTGCAGAAAGCCGAGCAGGCCTTGAACAACCTGGTGCTCACTGCCCGCGCGCAAACCGATTCCGCCCTCGCCGCGCAAGCCATGGAATATTCCCCCGAAGATCTGCAAAAAGCCCTGGCCTTGCTCACCCAGGCGGAAGAAGCCCAGGCGGCCCGGAATTATCCCACCGCCAACGAACTGGCCATTCAATCCGCCCAACTCGCCAGCCAGGCCGAATACGCCACCTGGAAAGTACGCAGCGCCCAACTGATTCAGGACCTCAAGGGAACCAAGGAAGAGCTGGAATATCATCTGGCGCCCGTCAAGACGCCCGATTTATACCACGAGGTTTTGGTCAACCTGGCGGAAGCCCAGGTAAAACAGATCGATCAGGATTACAAAGCGTCTTTCGATCACGCCGACAAGGCGCGCGAGGCTAAAGAGAAAATCTGGGCCAGCATGCGTGACCGTCTGAATCAGACGCTGGCGGAAATCAAACAAGCCGCGGATTGGCTGGGCGAAAACACCTTGGAACCCAAGGGACGGGACTTGAAAGTGAAAATGCTGGAACCGGTGCCGGATCTGGAGCAGAAAATCGCTCTCCGGGATTGGCGTGCCGCCCATGCCGCGGCGGAAAAATGCTTGGACACCGCCCAGAAAACGATGGACAAATTGAAGGATCAAAACCGGGCGGTCATGGCCCGCCAACTGCAAAACGCTTTGGCCGAATACAAGAAGAGCAACGTTTTGGCCATCCTGCCGGAAAAACAAGAACAATTCCAAAAAACCCTTCGATCGCTTTCCCGCTCCGAGCCGGACGTGACTTACGCGGAAGCCTACCAACAGTTCCAGGAGTCTTCCCAAGCCGTGGAAAACCTTCCCAAGACCATCGTGGCGGAAGCCAATGTCCAAATCGAGGAAATCGCCAACATCCTCCGGCAGGCGGATGAAGCCGGCGCGTTGAAATATTACAAGGATTGGTACCGGCAACAATCCTCCAACCTGCAGCTGCTGCGCAACGCGGTGCGGGGTGAAAACCATGAGGAAATCGCCAAATACATGAAGATCCTCGAAAAAGAGGCTCCGAAACTCTTGCTTGCCACGCAGAAAGCCGCGGCCGAGGACCAATACCTCACCAACCTGCAAAGCAACCTGAACCAAATGAACAATGTGTTTCAGGATTTCGGATTTTTGGGGTCGATGTCCAAGAACATTATCATCGCCGCCCGCCTGACCGAGCATCAATTGGAGAAGACGGTCAAGGATATGTACCTTGCTTTGCAAGGCACCATGACGGTTTCCACCTTCCGGATCAATGCCGAACTCTTAGAAGAAGCCGTGAAGGGGATGACGCCCCCCGACACAATGAAAAACATTCATAACAAGGCCATCCAATCCTTTGTCGCTTTCCGCAAGGCGGCCGAAGGCTTCGAAATCTACGGCCAAAGCGACGCGTATGATTTGTATTTCCGGGAAAAATCCCTGGCTCAATCGTATGAGTACTTGCAGAAAGCGCTCCGGATTAACAAATCCTTGATGTTCGAAATCACCCAGGCCCGGAAAATGCCGGTTTGGGAAAAAGTGTTATGGAAAATCGGGCAACTGGAAGAATCCGCTTCGAACTTTTATTTCGACTGGGGGTACTGATAGGACTTCTCAAGTCAGCTTCGTTCATGGATACTCATACAACCAAGCATCGGGTTGCGCGGGCAGCCGGGTGAAGACAGGGCAGAGGTCTTATGGGGTCACAATTCATTGATTCGGTGCAAATCGGCTGTGGTGTGGGAATTATTGCGTTTGCCGTGTACATTGCTTTTACACTCGGGTGGTTTAAAAAAGAATGAAGGACCACCCCCGAAGCGCCCGAAAGCGGACCGGGCGGGTTAGCCCGAACGATGCAAGAAAGATGGCGGACGTTTGGTGCGGGCCGGATCGGCGGTTCGAAAAACCTACTCAACAGAAGGCTTACTCCTCATGGTTATTGATGTTCCACCGGAAGTTTTGATCCAGCGGTTGCAGGAATTCGGCAAGCTGTGGCAAAAATTCATCGAATTGTTCAACCGGGGGCTGGAAACCGAGTTGCCAACCCAGGAAGAGGAGGATGAATTCCGCAATCTCCAGGTGGAGATCACCCGCCGCGCGCAGTTTTTGGCCATTGCCATTCCGGAAAAGCGTTTTGATCTTTGGAAAGATATCAAAAAATTGTTGGTGGATTGTCCTTCGCTCCGGATTTTGAAACGCGAAGTCCCCATTCGCATTTCCGCCATGCGGTCTCTCTGGCACGAAGTCTCGATCGCCCTCAATCAGAAGCAGGGACAATTGCGGATTTGGCTGGAGGAAAAAGAACACGGGAAGACCAAAAAACGGCGGTAAGAAGCCTATCTTCTCTGCCCAGGGCCGGCGTGCGCTGCCGAAGGGAATGTTCTATTCAATCTTTCCAGAGCGGGGAGCGGGAGATAGGTTGGGTATTGAACAAAAGAACTCTTTCGGAGGCTCATTTCATTAGCGGCCGCCGGAATTCAACGATCCGGAATCGTTATCCTCATCCTCCGGGGCCGTTTCCTCCTTCACCCGCACATCGAAATAGTCATCCAGGTGGCATTTTTGGAAGAGATTTTGCAAGGTTGGATTGGCAATCACTTTCAACCGGCCTTTTTTCTCGTCCACCATGGATTTGGTCTTGACCACTACCCCGATCCCGAAACTGTCAATGTAATCGATCCGCGACATATCCAACGTGATTTCGCGCGCGCCTTCTTCAATGGCCTTGTCGAGATGCCGCTGCAATCCCTTGGCGTTGGTGATAATCAGGTCGCCGATGATCTTGATGACATAGCATTCCTGATCCCTCCGTTCTTGGATGAATAATCCCTCCGGATTCATGGTTCCCCCTTTCCCCTCCGGGTTGAATCAGAATGGACTGCCCTAGCCGTACGTGCCATTCAACAATCGTCCCCTTTCCTGGTTTTTCTCCCGTCCATGAAAAATGCACGATTGGAAAATTCGCAAGGTGTGTCGAAAGCGTGAAATCGGGGCATTATCGCAAATGAACTGGATCTCTGTCCAGTGAATCATAAGGAAACAGGGCCGGTTTCTCCATTTTTTTTCCGCCGGATATGCGGGATCCGTTTCTTCAAGCATTCAAAGAACCTCCATTCATTCGGGCGGCCGCTTATTAATAGACCGGCCAGCACGTTGAATGGGATATACATCTGGCTAAACAAGTCCCAGTCCAACCGGCCGAGGTCGGGATGCCACACCGTCGTCCAACCCAGGCCGGTGAGCGAGCCGATCAGCAGATACTTGTGGAAGGGCGTTTCGATCCGCCGGAAGAATAAAATCAACACGATCCATGAAACTGGAATCATCCGCAATAAACCGGCCTGCCGGTGAAAATAAAGCAACAATTCCAGATGAGCCGGAGAAAACAAGGTGAAGAATTGCCCCTTCCGGTTGATCTGAAACAACGGGACCAACCGGCCCAGATTCAGATCCGGGCCTTCCCGCGGGAAAATCACCATGATTCCGATCGACAAAAAGACGAAAAGTAAAAACGGGCCGGCGAATTCCCACGGCTTGAAATCATCCTGCTGATACATCACCCAAAAAAGGGCCGGGAGATAAAAGAGGGCCAGCATGTGAAACAGGGCGGCCGTGAAAAAAAACACCGCGGCCGGCCAGAAGGGCCATTTCCGTTCCAGAAAGCGCTCCACGGCCAAAAAGGTCCAGAGCAGAAATAAATTTACCCAAGCATAATTCTCTACCTCCCCCACGAACACTAAAAACGATCCCGAGAGGATATTGATGGCCAGGAACGCGGGATGCCGCCGGATGGCGTACAACACTTGCAGGGCCATGCCCCCCGCCAGGGAACTGCTGACCATGACCGATTTCCAAGCCGTCCATCCCCAAGGCTTCAGCAGGGTATAGACGCATTTGTGCATCAAGGTGGTCAGCGACGAGTGCATCAACACCACCCAGTCCTTCTCGGCCAGCTCCTCGGTGTAATGGCCGTCACCGGAATAGGGAAGAATCCAGTCATACTGGCCCAGCCGGTAAAGCACCGTGGCGAACAACAGGGTTAGCGGAATCCGGACCGCCAGAAATCGGGCAAGATCTTTTCTTGATGGACGAAAAAAGAATTGCGGGACATTCAAGGAGCCGGAAATCATAATCGCGGTATTTAATCCTGATCGAGTCAGGCTGTTTTATTTGCGGGAAACGGCAAATGGCATCATAATGCCTCTTAACGGAATCCGGCAAGCGGAGCGGGCCGGGAGAATTCCTAAAACGTAGAAAATAAGGGACTCTTCTTGGATTTCGCATGAACGGGTTTTTAACCTGAAAGGAACTGGGAATCATGATGGAACGACGGGAATTCATGAAAAAAACGGCCTGGACCGGCCTGGTGTTGTCCTCACCGGCCACCTTGAGTTGGGCCCAAGACCCCGAGACTTCGGAAAAGCGGCACAACCCTTTGCCCCGCCGGGGATATGGATCTTCGGAGCCATTGTCCATCATCGGTTTCGGTGGCATTGTGGTGATGAACGCCGAACCCGCCCACGCCGCCCGGGTCGTGGCGCGGGCGGTGGACCGGGGGGTGAATTATTTCGACGTGGCCCCCACTTACGGGGACGCGCAGGACAAATTGGGTCCCGCCTTAGAGCCCTATCGCGACCGTGTTTTTCTAGCGTGTAAAACCACGCGGCGGGACAAAGCGGGCGCGGAAGAGGAGCTGAACGATTCTCTGAAAAAGTTGCGAACGGATCATTTCGACCTGTATCAACTGCACGCGCTGTCTACCATGGAGGATCTCGACAAAGCCTCGGGGCCGGGCGGCGCGCTTGAAACCTTCGTCCAGGCCCGGGAGGCCGGAAAGATCCGGCATATCGGATTTTCTGCCCATTCCGCCGAGGTGGCCCTGGCGGCGATGGACCGCTTCGATTTCGATTCCATCCTGTTTCCCTTTAACTTCGTGTGCTGGCACGAGGCCCAATTCGGTCCCCAGGTGTTGGCTAAGGCAAAAGAGAAAAACGTGGCGCGCCTGGCCCTCAAGGCCATGGCCTATTCTCCCTGGCCGGAGAACGCCCAACGCGATGCCTATCCCAAGTGCTGGTATCAACCCGTCGCTGATCCCGAATTGGCGCGGAAAGCGGTGCGGTTCACCTTGTCCCTGGACATCACCGCCGCTATTCCGCCGGGAGAAGAAACGCTGTTCGAGATGGCCTTGGATATCGCCGAAAACTTTCAGCCTCTTTCGCCCGAAGAAGAGGAGAACGTGAAAAAACTGGCCCAAGGAGTCAAGCCCATCTTCCGGCTTTCGGCGTGAAGATAATGCCTTGATCTATCGAGGGGAGATTCTAGACTAGAGAAAGTGGAGTGTTGGACCATTCCTCCGGTGAGAGCGTCGTAGACAGCGTTTATGGCCACCGGTTCATTTCCGTTATCTGGAGGGAATGGGAGCCTGGCCCTGCCAAATCCCCTTACCCGGGTCCTCTCCCAGAGGGAGAGGGCGTTTGGGGTGGGATCGGGATTCCGGCGGAAATTAGGTTTCTTTTACGCGGTGTATGGAATCAACAAGGTAGTTCAGCCCGTCTCTTTGTGCATGCGGCCTGGACAGAAAGAAAGAGCGCAGTTTTTTCATGAAAATTCCCATTCTTTTTTCAAGGCGGTTTCCATGATGACGCTTGAGGAAAAATTCGAACGCCTGCGGGCGATTCTGCAAGAAGCCGGCAGTGTCGTGATCGGCTATTCCGGCGGAGTGGACAGCACGTTTCTGGCCAAGGCCGCCACCGATATCCTGGGCGACAAGGCGTTGTCCGTGGCCGCCCTCAGTGAGAGCTATCCCCGGCACGAACGCGAAGAAGCCGAACGGTTTGCCCGGGATCTGGGATTGAATTACACCACAATTTTCACCTCCGAACTCGACAATCCCGAGTACCGCAAGAACGCCCCCAACCGTTGTTTCTATTGCAAGCAAGAACTGGTTATCCACCTGAAGCGGATCGCCCGCGAACGGGGATTCAACGCCGTCGCCATCGGCACAAATTACGACGACTTGGGCGATTACCGCCCCGGCCAGCAGGCGGCCAGGGAAGAAGGCGCGTTGGCCCCCCTGGCCGAAGCCGGGCTGACCAAAGAAGATATCCGGCAACTGTCCGCGCGCCTGGGCATCCCTACCTGGAATAAGCCGTCTTTCGCCTGTCTGTCGTCTCGCTTTCCGTATGGCGAAGAGATCACCCGGGAAAAACTGGAGATGGTCGATAAGGCCGAGGAGGTTTTGCGCGAATACCGTTTTACCCAGTTCCGGGTGCGGCATCACGCCAATCTGGCGCGCATCGAGGTTCTGCCGGAGGAGATGCTCAAACTAGTGGAGAACCGGGAAGAGATTACCCGCCGTCTGCGGAAAATCGGATACAATTATGTGGCCATGGATCTGCTCGGCTACCGCACTGGCAGCCTAAATGAGGTGTTGCACCAGATCGCCCTCCCTGCCGGAGAGAAGGTGTGAGGAGGAGGCACAATTTCTCTCATCCTAGGGTGAGGGGATGGTTTAGCGCTCAGCCATTCATATACCACGGATAAAGTACAGAGAAAGTTTTGCTATCGCGTTAATATTTTACGATCGACGATTCGCGGGCGAATATTGTCCCCGGAGTATAACCACCATGCCCGATTACGTACCATTGACCTTTGGTTTCGAGGCTTTGTATCCCCCCATGGCGTTAGTCGCCAATTCGCTAAGGGATCTGTACATCAAGTTGGCCGAACCATGCCGGTTTTCCGAATTCCGTCTGCTCGGGGAAGGGCAGGGCGCCCGGCTGGCGGAGGGAGCCAACCGGCAGCTGACCATCACCAATGACCGCTTCGTGTACCGGGACGAATTCACGCGGCAGATGTTCACTACCTTCTCAGAGGATGTCAATCTGATTCTGCGCAACCTGCGGCAAGTGTATCAGATCCCGGTGATCTTGCACACCAAGATCCTGGTCCGCCTGTTGATGCCCTATCAGGGGGAAGGCACAACGGTCCAGTATCTCGAAAGCCGTCTGATCAGCGAAGCATCCTCCCATTTGGGTTATTTCAACCGCCCCTTGTCCGGTACCGGCATCCGCCTGGTGTTTCCCCCCACGCAGGAACTGCATTCCACCTATCATTTGCGGATTGAGCCGTATTTCCGTGATTTGAAGATGTTTTTCCTCGAAAATAGCGCCCAGTTTTTCGATCCCCTGGTGGATTTCAGCCAAGCCCAGCACTACATGGAAGACGCCTACAATTTCGTCAAGGAACAAGCCGGCCCTTTTGTGCTGGCCCTTTCCTCGCCCTGAGATCAAACGGCATCCAGCGGATTTCCCAGCAGTTCCGCCAGTTTGGCCCGGATATTCTGGTTTTGCATCAGCGAGGTGCCCACCTGGATGGCGTCCACTCCCACTTGCTCCAAAAGGAGCACGTCCTCCCGCCGCGCAATGCCGCTCTGACTGACCAGCACCCGGTCCGGGGGAACGAGGCCGCGGTTTTTCAGCGTGGTTTGGATATCCACGGTCATGGTTTCGAAATCGCGGTTGTTGATTCCAATCACCTCCGCTCCAATGGAAACGAGAAACTCGATCTGCTTTGGCGTGTGCCCCTCGGCCAGCACATGCAAACCCAAGGCCCGCGCCTGGTGGTAGAGTGTGGCGAAGGCCTCCTCGGGAAGCACCTGCGCCATAAGCAGCACCGCGTCCGCCCCGATCACCCGGCTTTCGTACAGCTGATACGTGTCAATCGTGAAATCCTTGCGCAACACCGGTACGGAAACGGCCGCGCGGGCTTCTTCCAGATGCGCGTCGCTTCCGTTGAAATAGCGGGCATCGGTCAGTACCGAAATCGCCGCCGCGCCACAGGATTCATACAACGCGGCTATCGATCCGGGATCGATGTCCGCGCGGATTGGGCCGGTGGAGGGAGAAGCGGCTTTAATCTCCGCCAGGAGCCGGACCGGTCCGCCGCGCCGCCGCAAGGCCGAACGGAAATCCCGGGCGGGTGGCCGAACGCTTGCCGCTTCGATCAAGGCTTCCAGAGGGCGGATCTGCTTGCGCTGCTCCAGTTCCTGTTTTTTGTTTTCAACGATTTCAGCAAGGATTCCGTTCATCTCACAATCCATCCGGGACTTTGTACAGTTCGTATTGGCCTGGAAGAAACGCCGGCCGGCCGTTTTGATCGGTGACCGGCTCCAGGTGCTTCCGGAAAACGCCCTGCCGCATCCGTGCCGCCAGGGGTTGAGATTCGCGGCATTCCGGTGGAATGAACACCACATAACGAATTGAATATTTCTTGAGGATGCCTTGGGCTTCCTGCCAATCGGCGGTGGTATAGAACCGTTCCGCGTCCTGCTTGCGTTGATAGACATCCCCGTCCCGTTTCGACGGCCGCCAGAGCAATTCATGGCCGGCCCATCCGACGACCGCGGGCCGTCCCGTGAAAGCCGAAACCGTGCTCTCGAACCAATAACTGCATCCCGGGACTTCGAGAATCACATCAGAGGGGCGGGTAAAGGCGCGCACCCATTCGATCATCTCGTAATGAAACGGCCGGTCGCGCGCCAGCGAGGCCAAGCCATTCAAACTGACCATCCGGTGAGGTTCCTCCAGGCGGAACAAGGATCCCAAAAAAAACACCGGAGGCAACAGCGACAGGGCAAACAGAGTCAAAACCGGCGTGAACGCGAACAGGCGCGGCACGAAGGAGGCCGTTTCCTTCCAAGCGCGGTACACGAGGTATGGCAATCCAATCCCCAGCAAGAACCAGGCGGGGAAATGGATCTTGAACAGTGTGTTCATGCGGGCCACGCCGTAGTTATCCTTCAGGTAGATGAATTCGCATCCGGCGATCATCGACCAGGCCAGCGCGCAGGCTAACAGCGCGAAAAGATCGGGAATCTGAATTGTTCCCGCCGCCTTCCCGTTCAGCGGATACATATTCACCGCCGCCAGGATCCAGAAAGCCAAGGCCAGGAAGGGCGTCAGGGCGCTTACAAAATAGCCGGTCCCGGCCCAAACAGCCGCCAGCGCCAGACCGGTCAGAACCAACATGAACGCGGTTTCCTCGCGCGCGCCGGATTTCCCGTATCTTTGGATCCAACTGAACAATACGGCGAGCGAAGCCACTGTGTGCAATCCGAAGACCTGCAGGAACTCAACCAACTCGGTGCGATGCTCACCGAAGCGGATTAGATGCTCTTCGTTGGGCGATTCGAAAAACAGCCAAAACGGAAACGCCAGCGCGTAACTGATCAGCGGGAGAGTCAAGAGGCTGCCGGTGTGGAGCGTGTCGCTCCACCGCCTGCTCCGCCGGGTGGTCCAATAGCCCAGGGCGTAGAGCACGGTGGCGGCATAGAAAATCATGGCGATGGGAAAATCAAAAACATTCGTGGGAAGGATGAACGCGCCCG
>ERZ795046.1542-NODE-1542-length-22982-cov-8.595673_pt1 | contig 22982 bp, 26 predicted proteins | sample MGYA00375130_ERZ795046 | MGnify/ENA primary metagenome ERZ795046 (study PRJEB30175, sample SAMN05720202) | activated sludge metagenome | isolation source: anaerobic digester from wastewater treatment plant | place: Japan | collected 2015-05-15 ...
TTTTAATGAGGCAACAACCCATTTTCGTATAGAAAATTAATGAGGCAATTCGTTATATTGACTTTTGAGGTATTTGGGCTTATACTATCAAAATAATGGAGAAAAAAGAAAGTTTAATAAAAAAGGGAGAGGTTGAGTATTTAGCCAATCTTGCCCGCATCTCCTTAACAGAAGAGGAGAAGGAGCATCTTGCTAAAGAACTGGGAAAGATTATAGAGTATGTCTCTCAACTTTCAAAGGTTGAGGCAAAAGGAACACCGGCAGGAGACATCTCAATAATAAATGTTTTCCGGGAAGATAAAGCCAGAAATTCTGACAACACAGAGGAGATAATATCCGGCGCACCTGAAAAGGAAGATAATTTTTTTAAGGTGCCGAGGATTATCTAATATATGGAAAGGAAATATCTTGAATTTGAAAAACCTCTGGAAGAAATAGAAAAGAAGATAGAGATATTACAGAAAGGGAGAAAAGACGGCGCAGTTGAAAATGCAGAGGACATTGTCCTGTTAAAGCAGCAACTTGCTGAAAAGACAAAAGAGATATTTTCAAATATTACCGACTGGCAGATTGTCCAGATTTCAAGGCATCCCAACAGACCGCATACACTTGACTATATAGAGAATATCTTTGATGAGTTTATTGAACTTCACGGGGATAGAATCAGTGAAGATGATACTTCTATTGTGGCGGGATTAGGGAAATTTCGTGGGATACCTGTAGGTATTGTGGGTCAGCAGAAAGGGAGAGATACAAAGGAAAATCTCTACAGAAAATTTGGGATGGCGCATCCGCCCGGATACAGGAAGGCAAGAAGAATAATGAAATTAGCAGAGAGATTGCACATCCCTGTAATTACCTTTATAGATACACCGGGCGCAAACCCTGATATAAAAGCAGAGGAAGAGGGGCAGGCACTTGTGATAGCGGAAAATCTACTTGAGATGGCTCTGCTAAATACCCCCATAACCTGTGTAATAATAGGAGAAGGTGGAAGTGGCGGTGCATTAGGTATAGGCGTAGGAGATAGGATTCTTATGCAGGAGTATTCAATATACTCTGTAATTTCTCCTGAAGGATGTGCCTCTATATTATGGAAGAGCCAGTCAGCTGTTGAGGAAGCGGCAAAGGCGCTTAAACTCACTGCAAGGGCACTTTTAGACCTTGGAGTAATAGATACTATTATCCCTGAACCATTAGGTGGAGCACACAGGGACTGGGCAAAAGCATTTGAATTGACCGCATCCGCCATTGATGAGAATATAAGGGAACTCAGGACAATAAAAGTTGAGCAACTTGTTGAGTTAAGATATCAGAAGTACAGGAAGATTGGCTTCTGGAATGAGGGAGAGGAGAAAAATGAATAAACTGAAACTTGCATTACCAAAGGGGTCTTTACAGGAATCCACAATTACTCTTTTTCAGCATGCCGGCTTTCAGATATATGCGGGTAGCAGAAGTTATTACTTTACCACTGATGACCCTGAAATTGAAGGTGTGCTTTTAAGGGCACAGGAGATACCGAAATATGTGGAGATGGGTGCTTTTGATGCAGGGATATCAGGTAATGACTGGATAATGGAAAACAGGGTTAAAGTTGTTGAGGTGTGTGAGTTAAAGTATTCCAAACAGGGGTTCAGACCTGTAAAAATTGTGCTTGCTGTTCCGCAAAAGTCAAAGATAAAAGGACCGAAGGACCTGAAAGGGAAGATAATAGCGACTGAACTTGTAAATCTGACAAAGGCCTATCTGAAAAAACACAGGGTCAATGCAAATGTTGAATTTTCCTATGGCGCCACAGAGATAAAGGCAGGGACACTGGCGGATGCCATCGTTGAAATAACAGAGACAGGCAGCACCCTGCTTTCTCATAACCTTAAGATAGTTGATGTACTGATGGAGTCCGCACCCAAACTCATAGCAAACAGAAACTCCTGGCAGAACAGGTGGAAGAGGGAAAAACTGGAAAATATCGCATTGCTGTTAAAAGGTGCTCTTGAGGCAGAAGGTAAGGTCGGACTGAAGATGAACGTGGAAGTAAAAAAACTTGAGGAAATTATAAAGATACTGCCCGCAATGAAGAAGCCAACGGTCTCTCCTCTGACAGATAAAAAATGGGTTGCTGTTGAGACCATTATTGACAAAAAGACAGCAAAACTTCTGATTCCTGAACTTAAAAAACGCGGTGCTCAGGGAATTGTAGAATACCCGCTTAACAAGGTGATATAAAAAAGGAGATGTCTATGCCGTGCGGAAGGAAGAGAAAGAGAAGAAAGATAAAGACACACAAAAGGAAAAAGAGAAGAGCAGCATTAAGACATAAAAAGAGAAAAAGATAATGCGATATATATTTACAGGGATTGTACTGTTATCAGCCCTGCTTTCTGGCTGTGCCCATATACAGCGTTCGTATGAGGGCAGGGATACATATGCATATGGTGTCCTCGCTGAGAGAGAAGATAGGCCTGATGAAGCAATTCGGTATTACAGAGAAACAATACAGAAAGCAGGAGAAGATAGCTATCTCTATGTGAAATTAGGGAACCTCTATCTTAAGAAGCAGGACATTCCTTCCGCGAAAAAGTGTTTTTTCAGGGCTGCCCGTCTTGACCATCAAAGATATGAAGCACTCTTCGGACTGGGGCTCTCCTATCTTCTGGAAAAGAACTATAACCTTGCTGCTCTATATATGGAGCGTGGACTTGTACTGGACAGGGAAAACTATTCTGCGAGGATGATTTTATGTGACCTCTATGCAGGGATGAATAAGCTGGAAGATGCTTCCAGACACTATCAATACTTAGTAGAGGTATTCCCTGAGAACTATCTTTTTCATTATAACTACGGGAATATTCTTGAACGGCTCGGGAAAAACAGAGAGGCAGAAAAGGAGTATCTCAGGTCGGTGGAACTGGCTAATTTTTTCTGGAAGGGATATTTCTCTCTGGGGCTTTTATATGACAAACTCGGGATGAAGAAAGAATCCATACAATGTTTTGAAAAAGCAGTATCTCTGAACCCTGCTGAAATCGTCTCTTATTCATTACTTGCCAGTGCCTATTATTCAGAAGGCAACAAAGAGAAGGCAAAGCATTGTCTTGAAGAGGCAATAAGAAATGGAATAAATTCAGCACAGTTCTACCAGTTTTTAGGGATAATATATATGGATGAGAAGGCATATGACAAAGCAGAAGAGGTTTTTCAGAAAAGTATTAAAATAGAGGACCTCTCAGGTACACACTTCTATCTTGGAGTTCTATATGATAAGACAGGCCAGCGGGAAAAGATGGAAGAGGAGATGAAGAAAGCTATAGAGTTAGACCCTGACAACGCTATGGCTCTAAACTATCTCGGTTATACATATCTTATACAGGACAGAAACATAGAAGAGGCATATAAAATTATAAAAAGGGCCTGTGAGATTGAACCGGACAATGGCGCCTTTTTGGACAGTTTAGGATGGGCGTACTATAAGATGGGAAATTACCAGCTTGCCAGAAAGTATCTTGAAAAGGCAGTGGAGAGAGAAAAAGATGCTGAGGTATATGAACACCTTGGATATGTATACCTGAAACTTAAAGAGTATGAGAGTGCGCTACTCTGGTTTACAAAGGCATACGAGATAAACGGAAAACAAGAGATTCAGAAGATACTGGATGATATAAAAAAACAAATTGTAGAAAATGGAACTGATTGAAAAGGTCTCACAACAACCAGCCATCTTGAAAGAACTTTCTGTAAAAGAATTAGAAACCCTTGCATCTGAGATAAGACAGATTATTATAGAGACGGTTTCTAAAAAAGGGGGGCATCTGTCTTCCAATTTAGGTGTTGTAGAACTCACCCTTGCCATCCACAGGGTATTCAATATCCCTCCTGATAAGGTTATCTGGGATGTGGGACACCAGTGTTATACCCATAAACTTCTCACAGGCAGATATAAAAACTTTTCAAGTTTAAGAACCTATAAAGGGCTGACAGGATACCCATCTCCTGAGGAGGACGTAAGAGATATATTTAAAACAGGGCATGCCGGGACTGCTGTATCATCTGCCACAGGGCTTAAAACCGGCCAGGATTTTCTTAAAGATAAAGGCAAGGTAATCGCAATTATAGGAGATGGTTCTCTTACGAATGGACTTACATTTGAAGGACTGAACTTTCTTGGGGCTCTCGGTAAAGAACTCCTGATAATTCTTAATGACAACAGGATGTCCATATCCCCTACAAAGGGTGCTTTATCATACTACCTTACAAAACTAATAACATCCCCTTTTCTTAACAAGCCAAAGGAAGAGTTTATGGAGGTGTTAAAGAAAATACCTGGAATGGGCGAAAATATTCTTCACCTGGCAAAGGACCTTGAAAAAAAAGCAAAGTATCTTATAGTTCCTGGCGTCTTCTTTGAAAAGTTAGGGCTGCGATATTTAGGGCCCATAGACGGACATAATATCCAGGAAATGATTGATATACTTACGAATATAAAGGAGATAAAAGAGCCAGTGCTCCTGCATATTATTACCAGAAAGGGTAAGGGATACAGATTTGCAGAAGAGAGACCTGATGATTTTCACGGCACAGGACCTTTTGATATAAAGACAGGTGCTCCTGTAAATAATGAAGCAGGGCAGTCAGCAGGATGTTTTGCAGGTAAGATACTTGAAAAATTAGGAGAAAAAGATACCAGAATTGTTGTTCTTACTGCGGCAATGGAAAAAGGACTGGGACTTGAGGACTTTGCAAGAAGATTTCCTGATAGATTTTTTGACGTAGGTATCGCTGAGGGACACTGCATTACATTTGCATCTGGATTGTCTAAGGCAGGAATGAAGGTATTTGTAGCAATGTACTCAACATTTTTGCAGAGATGTTATGACCAGATATTCCATGATATCTGCCTTCAGAAACTACCCGTGGTATTTCTCATTGACAGGGCAGGAATAGTTGGAGAAGATGGACCAACCCACCATGGGATTTTTGATATTTCATTCCTGCGCACACTTCCTGACCTGAAGATATTCACCCCTTACAGTATGGAAAACCTTGAATATACAATAATGAAGACACTGGAGGAAAATACCCCCTGCTTTATCCGTTATCCTAAAGGGAAACTCCCTGAAAAACTGGAACCGATAAACTCCCCTGAAAAAAAACTGGCTATACTTGCCTGTGGTAGTATGGCAGATTACTCTATAAAAGCGTGTGATATCCTGAAGAAAGAAAATATCAATGTATCCTGTCTTCCTGTAGATAAGGTAAAACCACTGGATGAAATACTGCTGAAGGAGATAAATTCTTTTGAGAGAATTGTTACTGTGGAGGAAAATACTGCATCTGGTGGTTTCGGTTCTGCTGTGTTAGAATACTTAGGTGGCAGGAAAGAGGTCTTAAGAATCGGACTGCCTGAGGCATTTATTGAACAGGGGAAAAGAGAGTTTCTTCTGGAAAAATACGGGATGAGTCCCGCAGGTATAGCAGAGAGAATAAAAAAATTTTTAAAAGGACAGGGCAATGATTAAAAGTGTATTTATTTTACACAATTCAAAAATTAAAGGGATAGAAAGCGAGAGAGCAAGAATAGAAAAAATGTTAAGAAAATGTGGAAAAGTTGTGGAAAACAGCCCGAAAAGTGTGGATTTGATTATTACGATGGGAGGAGATGGGACATTCTTAAAGGGTGTTCATCTTGTAGATAGTCCACGTACATTTGTTTATGGAATCAAATATGGAAAGGTCGGTTTTCTCACCCATAGCGCAGAGGACATTGAGGAAAGTGTGAAAAAGGTCCTTGCCGGGAATTTTAAAACATCCAGAAGGATATTGCTGGAGATTTCTGTAAAAAGAAAGGGTAAATCCATAAAGGACTTCTGTCTCAATGAAGTCGTTGTCTTTAGAAAGGGTATAAGGATTATAGATATCTCTGTGACTTCCAGGAAAGAGGAGATATTCAACAGGTTACGTTGCGATGGGATTATAGTCGCCACACCAACCGGTTCCACCGCACACTCACTTTCAGCTTCAGGTCCTGTGGTCTCACCTGATACAGAATGCCTGCTTCTGGTTCCTGTATCTCCACATTCTCTATGCTGGCGACCTGTGGTCATCCCTTCAAAGGAAGTGCTATCCATTGAGGTATCACCAGAAGCACTTATTGTTATTGATGGGCAGAGAGAGATAGCGGTAAATTCTTTTGATAGAATCGTTGTAAAAAAGGCAACAAAAAGGGTTAACATTATTATAGAGGATGGCTTTTTCAACAGATTAAGGTCAAAATTTCACTGGGGCAGTTAAATGTTCATCGTAAAGGTAAAAAAGGAAAGATGTAAAGGATGTGGGTTATGTATAGAAGTGTGTCATAAAAAGGTATTTAAAGTATCCCGGCTATTCAATAAGATGGGCTATCACTACGTTGAGCCAGAAGGAGAAGGGAAAAATAGTTGCTCGGGATGTCAGAGGTGTGTCATTATATGTCCTGATGTTGCCATAGAGATATTAAAAACGAACCCTAACAAGGAAGGAGGAGAGAATGAAGATAGGTGTAATTCCTGACTGTTTCAGAATACCTGTGAAGGAAGGAATTAAAAAAGCAGCAGAGTTGAAATTAGATGGTATCCAGCCGTATGCTACGCATGGAGACCTTGACCCTAAAAATCTTTCAAAGACAGGCAGAGAAGACCTTAAGGCATTTGTTAGACGGCTGGGCCTTACAATCTCTGCACTTGTTGGGGACTTTGGGGGGCATGGATTTACAGACCCGAAGACCCTTGACTGGCGCGTTGAAAGGACAAAAGAAGTAATTGACCTTGCAGTGGATTTAGGAGTAAGTGTGGTAACAACACATATAGGGGTTGTCCCTGAAGATGAAAATGCAAAGGAATGGAAGACAATGGTTCAGTCATTACCTGAAGTAGGAACCTATGCTTACGATAAAGGGGTGTTTCTTGCGACAGAGACAGGACCTGAGACAGCGTCTCTTTTAAAAAAACTTTTAGATACCATTGGCAATCCAGGACTGAAGGTAAACTATGACCCTGCAAACCTCGTAATGGTAGCCGGAGATGACCCTGTAAAAGGGGTATATATACTGAAGGATTATATCGTCCATACACATGCAAAGGATGGGATAAAACTACCTGATGAAAACGGACAGAAGAGATGGAAAGAAACACCTCTGGGTGAAGGTAACGTAAACTTTTTAGAGTATCTGAAGGCAATGAAGGAAATAGGATACAATGGATTCTTCACCATTGAAAGGGAAGTAGGTGAAAATCCTGAAGCAGATATAATAAAAGCGAGGGATTTTTTAAGAGACATTGAGAAGAAAATAGGAATATAAAAAAGGGGGAAATCATGGGAAAACTTATAGCAGGTGTGCAGATGTATACCTTAAGAGAATATTGCAAAACAGTTCAGGATACAGCAGAGACACTTAAAAAAGTGAGGAAGATGGGATACAAGACCATCCAGGTCTCGGGTATGGCTGAACCAAAAGATGTAAATGAGTTAAAAAAACTTCTTGATGATAATGGGCTTTATGCCTGTTCCACACACACAGGTTATGACAGGATAGTAAAGGATGTAAATGCTGTAATAGATGAACATAAAATACTCGGCTGTGAGGCAATTGTATGCCCGGGACTACCAGGTGAACTGCATAACAAAGAAGGGTATCTTAAAGTAGCAGGAGAGTTTGAAAAAATTATGGAAAAGATAAAAGAAAATGGCCTTATCCTTGGCTACCACAACCACGGAATAGAACTGCAGAAATATAATGGCCGGACAGGTCTTGAGATACTACTGGATAACTGTGATGGATTGGAAGCAGAGATTGATACATACTGGGTCCAGTATGGTGGAGGAGACCCTGCCAGATGGATAGAAAAATTCGCTGGTAGGTGTAGTCAGTTACATTTCAAGGATATGGGAATGATAAACAATAAGCAGGTAATGCCACCTATTGGAGAAGGAAATCTGGACTGGGAAAGGATAATAAAAAAAGCAAAAAAAGCAGGAGTAAAATACTGTCTTGTTGAGATGGATGAACCCACAATAGATGCCTTTGAGGCACTTAAGAGAAGCTTTGAATATCTCACATCAATGGGACTGAAGGCATAAAACTAAAGGTTCTGGTATAAGGCGCCATCAACGGGCTGGACAGGGTAAAACTCTGGCTTTTTACCAAAGGCATTCTGGTAAAGTGGTGTAATCTCTGAAATAAAATAATTGATTTTACTCTCTTCAAGCAAAACGAGACAGCAACCGCCCATACCAGCACCGGTAAGTCGTGCACCTTTGACACCGTCAAGATTTTTTGAAAAGCCAACAATAAAGTCAAGTTCTTCACAGCTAACTTCATAGAGTTCCTTCAAGCTTCTATGGGACTGATACATAAGTTCCCCGAACCCATCAGTGTCATTATTTTCAAGACATCTTACTGCTGCAATTACACGTTTATTCTCTTCAACTATATGTAGTGCTCTCTTAAATGTCTCCTCTGAAAGTTCTTTTTTGTAATGGTTAATATCATCAAGGTCTGTCAGGAAAGCAATATCCCTGGACCGCCTTATGATATTTACTGCTTCCTCTACAGATTTAACACGGCTGTTATAAACAGAAGAAGACAGATTTCTTTCTTTTTTTGTATCCACAAGTAAAAATTTATGGCTTCCCATTGGTAAAGGAACATATTTATATTCAAGTGTCTTACAGTTTATAAGCAGAGCGTTATCCTTCCTGGCAAGATATATAGAAAACTGGTCCATTATACCGCAGGCAACCCCAACAAATTCGTTTTCTGCACGTCGCGCAAGTTTGACCAGTTCAAGAGGTGACATTTCTATCCTTGTAATCTTCTGGAATAAAACTGCCACTGACACTTCCACTGATGCAGAAGAACTGAGACCGCTTCCTACAGGGATGTTACCTCCGATTGCCATCTCTATACCAGGCAGGTTATATCCAAGTTTTTTGAACTCTGCCAGCACACCAAGAATATAGTTTACCCAGCGGTATCTTTCCTGATAGGTAATATGTTCAACATCTGTTTCAAAGTACTGGTTATAGTTGAAAGAAAAAAGTTTTATGGACTTATCTTTTCTTTCTCTTCCGCAGGTAAATATGAACCTGTCCACACCTATCGGCAATACATATCCCCCCTGATAATCAATATGCTCACCTATAAGGTTTGCCCTTGCCGGTGTAGTAATAGTAATGAAAGTGCCTGCTCCAAAGTTTTCTGTAAATGCCTTTTGTATCTGTTCTTTCATAATAGAAGAATTATAACATTTTTTAGAGAAAAAAACTTTTCTTTTGTAAAGAATTGGTATAAAATAATTAGGAAAAGGAGATGTGATGGAACAGAAAAAAATAGAGAAACAGCTTTCCCTACCCCTGAAAAACGCTGTCCAGATGAGTTTTAGAAATATGAGGGTGAGGTTTGGAAGGGCAATTATTATCACAATGTCCATTCTTTTAGGCATTGCTTTTTTGATGTCTGTGCTTACAGGAAATGCCTTTATGATGAGTTTGATAAATAAGGGCCCCGAAGAAGTCAGGATACTTTTAATGGCAGATATCACTGAGGTAAAAACAAGACAGGCATGGCTTGTATCTCTCTCGCTTCTTGTCTGTACCGTCGGGATTGTTAATGCAATGCTTATGTCCGTTACGGAAAGGTCCAGAGAGATAGGAACAATGAAGTGTCTGGGAGCGCTTGATAAATTCATCGTTGAACTTTTTCTTCTTGAATCCCTTGCTCATGGAATAGTCGGCTCACTTGCAGGGTCTCTTATAGGTATCATTACAATGACTTTTGTATATCTTATCCAGTATGGCGGACTTATTATAAAAATTTTCCCGGGAGGTATGATACTTAAATATATGCTCCTCAGTATATTACTCGGAACATTTCTTGCGGTTGTCGGTGCACTCTATCCTGCGTATGTATCTGCAAAGATGGAACCGGCTGAAGCAATAAGAAGAGAAGTGTAGTTAATATTGAATTCAAAACTTGAAAAGCATGAAATTCCAGGTAAACTTTAAGGAATTTGAAACACGAAGCAGTTAAGATGAATTTAGAATATCAGAGTTTAATTAGGGCTTGGTATCTGGAGTTTGCCAAACAAAGGGGGCAAAAATGCCAAAGGAAGCAATTGTAAGAACAATAGGGGTGAAAAAAAGTTTTATGTTAGGGAAGGTACCACTTCATGTTCTTAAAGGTATTGACCTTGAAATACTGAAAGGGGAGTATATCTCAATAATGGGCCCTTCCGGAAGTGGAAAAACCACTCTGTTCAATATGATAGGCGGCCTTGATAAGCCATCTGAAGGAAAGGTTTATATTGATGAGGTAGATATCGCTCAACTTGATGCCTATGAACTCGCATGGCTAAGATGCAGAAAGATTGGCTATATATTTCAGACATTCAACCTCATCCCTGTTATGAGCGCTCTGGAAAATGTTATGTTGCCTATGATATTCGGAGGACTTTCCACAGATGACGCAAGAGAAAAGGCAAAGTCATTACTTGAAACTGTCGGACTCGGACACAGGGTGAACCATAAGCCATTTGAACTTTCAGGCGGCCAACAGCAACGTGTTGCTATTGCAAGGGCACTGGCAAACGACCCAGCAATAATTCTGGCAGATGAACCAACAGGGAATCTTGACCTGAAAACAGGTAAAGAAATTATCAATCTTCTACGTGAGATGAACAAAGAGAAAGGTGTAAGTGTTATAACTGCTACACACGACCTTAAAATGCTGGATGTCTCAGACCGTGTGATATGGCTCAGAGACGGTATGATAGAAAGGGTTGAAGACAGAGAAAATATCACCATTAAGGTAGGAGAGGTGGAAGGAGAAGAAGCAGGATAAAAAGGTTATGAAAAAAAAGGGAATAGGGATTATTGGATGCGGTAATATGGGTTCTATACTTGTAGATGCGGTTGTATCAGGAGGATTATATCCTCCTTCCTCTGTATATGTATCAGATATAAGAAAGGAAAAGTTAGATGGACTAAAAAAGGATTTCGGTATCTTTCCTGCTGATAACAGAACTATTGCAGAAAAAGCAGAAATAGTAATAATAGCAGTGAAGCCCGATAAGGTAAAGGAGGTAATTACAGAAATAAAAGATACCCTTACTCCAGCAAGTATATTAATATCAATAGCGGCAGGACTGTCAACAGTAAAGATTGAAAAATTCATTGGTAAAAAACCCATCCCGGTTATAAGGGTGATGCCAAATATCAATGTAAAGGTTAAAGCAGGCATTATTGTTTACTGTACAGGCAGATACGGAGGAAAACACTGTAAGATAGCAGAAAAACTCTTCTCTCCTTTAGGTATTGTTTTCAAACTCCCTGAAGATAAGTTTGATATAATTACAGCAATATCAGGAAGTGGCCCTGGTTTTTTATTCTACATAGCAGAATGTATTAAAAGAATATGCAGGGAAAAAGGGCTTTCAGAAAGTCAGTCAGCCATCATAACAAGATATCTTTTTTATGGTTCGGCAAAGATGCTTTTTGAGACAGGGGCAGAGCCAGGAAAGTTGAAAGAAATGGTGACTTCACCGGGAGGCACAACAATTGCCGGGCTTGAGGCGTTTGAAAAAGGGAAATTTCCATCCCTTTTGAAAAAAGTTATTGAAAAGGCAGAGGAAAGAAGTAAGCAGATAAGGAAGAAGATATAATGAAAAGGATAGGAATTATTGGCTATGGCGTGGTGGGAAAGGCATTTGTCAATGTCTTTAAGGATAAGGTGAAAATTTTTATCTATGATAAGTATATATCTGAATATAACGATATTGAGCGGGTGGTAAAAAACTGTCCCATTGTATTTGTCGCTGTTCCCACTCCTATGTATGAGGATGGCAGTATAGATATATCATGTGTGGAGGATGCACTGAAGAGCATCCTCGCTGTTAACCTCCCGAAAAAAAAATTGCCGGTAGTTGTAATCCGTTCAACCATTGTTCCTGGAACAACTGCGGCACTGCAGAAGAAATTCCCTTCACTCCATCTTGTATATAACCCTGAATTTCTCTCTGAAAGAAACAGTTTAGCAGATATGGAAAGAACCGACAGGGTTGTCATTGGCGGACATCTGAAGTACTGTAAAAAGGTTGAGGAGATATACCGGCTCGTGTTTCCTTACGCACGATATATAATTACAGATACAACAACAGCTGAGATGATAAAGTACGCTGCCAATGTTACACTGGCAGGACAGGTGATGATTGCAAATGAACTTTATCAGATATGTCAGAAACTTGGTGTTGACTGGGCATTTGTAAGGAACGCCATAATACTTGACCCTCTTATCGGAAGGAACACCAAGGTCCCGGGACCTGATGGAGATATGGGGTTCGGCGGAAAGTGTCTCCCCAAGGACCTGAATGCCCTGATTTACCGTGCAAGAGAACTGGGCTATAACCCGGAACTGCTGATTCAGATATGGAAGTCAAACCTGAAGGTAAGAAAAAATAGAAACTGGGAAGTCATAAAAGGGGCTACTTCAAAGAAAAGAAAGCATCCGGAGAAAAATTAGAAGATTGTATAAAAGTAGAGAGGAGAGAGATTTCAATCTAAAGAAGGAGGCAACATGAATGAATTTGAAAAAGTGCAGGAGGCAGTAAATTATATTACAAAACAATCATCAATTAAGCCAGATGTGGGAATTATACTGGGAACAGGACTGGATAAACTGGCTGATAAAATAAAGAAGGATGCGGTAATTCCCTATAAAGATATTCCACACTTTCCTGTTTCCACAGTGAAGTCCCATACTGGAAACCTTGTACTTGGAGACCTTTCAGGAAAAAAGGTTGTGGCAATGCAGGGAAGGTTCCATCTTTACGAGGGTTATTCTGCCTTACAGATAGCACTTCCTATAAGAGTAATGAAATTTTTGGGGGTAACAACTCTCATTGAATCAAATGCTGCGGGTGGACTGAATCCACTTTTCTCAAGGGGTGACCTTATTATCATAACTGACCACATTAATCTTATGGGACATAACCCTCTTATTGGTTATAACGATGAAAGGTTCGGACCAAGATTCCCTGATATGAGTATGGTATATGATAAGGGATTGATAGAAGTTACTGAAAATACAGCTCTTGAATTGAAAATTCCTGTAAAAAAGGGTGTTCTTGTGGGACTTACAGGACCGAATTTAGAAACAAAGGCAGAATACCGTTTTTTGCGGATGATAGGTGCTGATATGGTATGTATGTCCACTGTACCTGAGGTTATAGCCGCAGTCCATTCAGGATTGAGAATATTGGGTGTTTCAGTAATAACCGATATGTGTCTTCCCGACGCCTTAAAACCTGTATCCCTGGATGAGATAATTGAGATTGCCTCAAGGGCTGAACCAAAATTGACAGAACTTATAGAAAAGGTTATAATAAAAATTTAAGGGATATATGACCAAAAAAGAGAAAAGAACCGAGAAGAAGGAAAGACAGGAAAAAAGAACGATAAGGTGCAGGAACTGTTTTATGGTGGATAGCTATACATCAGAGGAGCAGAAATGTAAACACTGCGGAGCAAAGATATTCATCATAGACAGTGTGTAATATATCGTCTTTTTCTGGAAGGCAGATTGACAGACGGTAGGTTTTACAGGAGTAGCGAGTAGAAAAACAGTTTTAACTTTTCTATTTACGGATTTCAGTAAATCCACAGGAATGGAGGTGAAAATTTTTTAATGCGGAGAAACCCTGACTTTGAACGTATATTCAAACAGTTCAAGAGAGATGTGGAGAGAGAGGGGATTATACGGGAGATAAAGAAAAAAGAGTTTTACGAGAAACCCAGCCAGATAAGAAGAAGGCGAAAAGCAAGAAAAGGAAGGAGGGCCCCTGTAAGATAAAAAATGACTTCCCATCCTGCAGTTTATACCCTTTCTTTTAATTCCTGTGTTGACCATACATTCTATCTCAATTCCATCAGGTTTGACGATATCAACAGGATAGAAAAGTCACGTGTGGATGCCGGAGGTAAGGGGCTGAATGTTGCACGTATGCTCCATATTCTTGGTTATCAATGTGAAGCACTCACATTTCTCGGTGGTCCAAACGGGACAATATTAAAAAAACTTCTTGAGGATGAGAGAATCCCTTTCAGATATGTCCCTATTAAAGGGAATACCAGAAGTATATTCAACTTTATTGCAGGGAAAAAGGTATTAAGGATTAACGAAAAAGGACCTTTAATATCCAGAAAAGAAAAGGATGCCTTTCTCAATCTTGTTTATTCTCTAAATTTTTCAAAGGGAGACATCCTCTCTATTTCAGGAAGTGTTCCACCCGGGATAGAAAAAAGTATCTGTAGAGATATAATTAAAAAATTGCGGACAAAAGGAGGTATCGTTACCCTTGATACAGATGGAGAAACTCTGAAAGAGGGAATTAAAGGAATCCCCCATATTATAAAGCCAAATCTGTGGGAATTAACCAGAATTACAGGAAGAAGAATACGGTCTTTTCACTCTCTTAAAGATACCCTGAATTCTCTTATAGATAGCGGTATATCCACAGTTCTTCTGACCAACGGTGAAAATGGAGCAATACTATTTTCCAGAAAACACTTCCTTTATGGCAGGCCACCTGCTGTCAAAGTATTAAGCACCATTGGTTGTGGAGATGCATTTCTTGCTGGCTTTCTCTACGGATACTGCAAAAATAAGCCCCCTGAAGAATGTCTGCGTCTTGCTGTGGCTGCAGGAACAGCAAAAGTTTTAAAAGAAGGGACCAGTATGCCGGGCAGAAGTGATGTAATGAAAATACTTAAAAAGGTAAAAATTGTTAATGCATCTGAAACTACCACTCTATCTTTCTTTTAAGAAAAGTATTATAACCGCCCCGATAACACTCTGAATAATAACACTCACAAGAAATATGATAGAAAGTGCAAAGGCATTTTCTTTGCCCATAGAGGAAGAGAAGAAGTACATATAGGTGAACTCTCTTATACCAAGTCCCCCAAGAGATGGAACAAGTGTTGCTGTCCAGATAAGAGGAATATATATAAAAAACATAGAAATAGAAACACTTCCTGATTGGTTCCAGAGGATAGAAAGAGCCATAAGATAGTTATTCAGGATAGATATTGCCTGCAGAGAGAAACTTACAAAAGCCGCATATAAAAGCCACTTTCTTGCAGAAAAGTACCTGTTAAAGGCGCTGTATGTATTCTCAAGGGTCTCCTTCAACCGGTCAGGAATAAATCTTTTAACCTTTAAATAGAAAAATGAAGCAAAAGCTCTGTATGAAAAGAATATGAAGATGAAGAGTAAAAAAAAGATTAGAAATAAAAGAAAGTATTTTACTTTTACAGGGATATCCGGAGTTAAAAGTCCTGCCACCACTCCCATTGTTATAACTGTAAGTGCGCCTATAAACCTGTCTATCAGAACGGAACTGCCTAAAAGCAGTTTATTCTCTTCTCCCCTGACAAGGTAAAATACCTTTGCTATGTCTCCGCCTGCCCCTGTTGGCAGGAAGTTATTGAAAAGCATTCCCACCATATTGAGTTTCCAGATATTTATATACCGAATTTTATCTGCCTTTACCTGCCCTTTAAGAAAAAGATACCATCTGAAGGCAAGAGGGAAAGAGAGTAAAACTGCTATAAGAAGCGATAAGACAGCAAGAGGAATATAACATCCCTTCAGTGTAGTGTAAAGCAGGGAGAGGTCAATTTTTCTGAAGACAAGATATAGAAAAAAGATACTTATAGATACCTTTAAGAGTTGTTTTAAACTATTTTTTTTCATCTTCAGTTGCCGGTATCTTTTTCATTTTTTTGACATATTCTTCTTTTATCTTATGCAGGATGCCATTTACAAACTTCGGAGATTCCTTTGTGCTGTATTTTTTTGCCAGTTCTATTGCCTCATTTATGGAAACCAGTTCTGGTATCGTATCAACAAATAACATCTCAAAGATAGCAATTCTCATAATATTTCTATCTATATATGGCATCCTTTTAAGTGACCAGTTGATAGAGTATTCTGATATCTTGCTATCTATAAAAGTCAGGTTTTTAATGGTGCCCTGTATAAGAAGCCGTGCAAATTCTGCTATCTCATCATCTTCTATTCCCTGCTCTTTCAGGAAAGAACTTATGGTATCTTCACTGAATTCGTTTAACTCATCCCTTATCTCCATCTGATAAAGAAATGCCAGTGTCAGCTCTCTTGCCTTTCGTCTTTTCATCTTCCGTCTTTCAATTACAGGATGGGAGAAAGATTTGCCATTTCAATGGCTGAAAGGGCTGCAAACCACCCTTTGTTTCCCATCTTTGTTCCTGCCCTTTCTATTGCCTGGTCTGTTGAGTCCGCTGTAACCACACCAAAAGATACCGGGGTCTTACCCTGAAGATTAAGTTGTGTTACCGCCCGTGCTATCTGGGAACTGACATACTCAAAGTGTGGGGTCTCCCCCCTTATTATCGCTCCCAGACAGATAATCGCATCATACTTCCCGCTTTCAGCCATCTTTGAAACAGCAAAGACCGCCTCAACACTTCCTGGTACCCAAGCGATATCAATGCTCTCTTCACTGCCATTATGCCTTTTTATACAGTCAATAGCCCCTTCTAAAAGCCGTTTTGAGATGAATTCATTAAACCTGCTGATAACAATACCAAATTTCTTACCTTTTGCATCCAGAATTCCTTCTTTTGTTTTCATCTCTGCCTCCTGTTTTTCCCCTTTTTACGCCTTTTCTCCTATATAATATGGCCTAACTTTCTCTTTTTCGTCTCTATGTAGTTTTTAGAATAGGCAGTATATTTTACCACAATAGGAACCCTTTCTACTATTTTAATACCATATCCTTCAAGTCCAACAACCTTCCTCGGGTTATTGGTAAGCAGTCGTATCCTTGTAAGTCCGAGGTCAGCGATTATCTGGGCACCAATACCATAGTCCCTCAGGTCTTCCGGAAAACCAAGATGTAGATTTGCTTCCACTGTATCAAGTTTTTTTCTTTCCTGAAGATAGTATGCCCTTAATTTGTTCTCAAGTCCTATGCCCCTTCCCTCCTGTGGCAGATAGATTAAAACACCTCTCCCTTCCTCCTCCATCATCTCCAGTGCCTTCTGCAACTGTCTGCCACAATCACACCTCTGAGAATGGAAGATATCCCCTGTAAGGCACTGTGAATGGACACGGACAAGAATACTGTCATTTTTATCTTTCAGTTTAAGATTCCCTTTTACGAGAGCAAGGTGTGGGTTGCCTTCTATCTTGTCTCTGTAAAGTACAAGTTTAAACCTGCCAAAGTCAGTTGGAAGATGCACGGATAAGACCCTTTCTACCAGCTTTTCTCTTTTTCTACGGTACTCAATGAGGTCTTTTATGGTAACAATTTTCAATCTGTGCTTCTTTGCAAACCTTATAAGGTCAGGGATACGTGCCATCCTTCCATCATCTTTCATTATCTCACACATTACACCGGCAGGATATAGCCCTGCAATTCTTGTTATATCCACTGCTGCCTCTGTATGCCCTGCCCTTACAAGTACACCACCATCTTTTGCCTTTATGGGAAATATATGCCCCGGTCTTGCAAGGTCTTCTGGCTTCGTGTCTCTGTCTATGAGAAGTTTTATTGTCAGTGCCCTGTCGTATGCCGAGATACCGGTTGTGCCACCTTTTGCCGGGTCAACTGAAACAGTAAAATCAGTTCTGTGCAGTGCAGTATTGTCAGGCGCCATAGGTGGAAGGTGAAGTTGTTCTATTCTTTCTCCTGTAAGTGCTACACATATAAGCCCGCGTGCATGCTTTGCCATAAAATTTATATCTTCAGGCATAATCTTTTCTGCTGCCTTAACAAGGTCGCCTTCATTCTCCCTGCTCTCATCATCCACGACAATAATAAACTTACCTTTTCTTATATCCTTTATTGCTTCCTCAATTGTGCTGAATACCTTCTTCATATATTCGTCTCTCCTGCAAAATTTTTTCTATATGTTTTGCTGTTATATCCACTTCTATATTCAACATATCCCCGGGCCTCCGATATCTGATATTTGTATGATTTATTGTATACGGGACTATAAAAATCCTTATCTCTCTTCCTTTCAATTCTGCAACTGTTAAAGAAATACCATCAACTCCGATAGAACCACGGCAAACCACATATCTCTGAAATCTGTCAGGCATATCAAGTCCCATTACAGCCGTATCCCTTTCTTTATGAAGGTACTTCAGATGTGTCTTAAAATCAATATGTCCTGTAAGAATATGCCCCCCTATTCTTTCTCCTGATTTCAATGCCCTTTCAAGGTTTACACAATCACCAATCTTTATTTCTGAAAAATTTGTCTCCTTCAACGTCTGCCTGCTTAAAGAAACGGCAAAAACTTTATCCTTCAACCTTTCCACTGTAAGACATACACCATTAACAGAGATACTATCCCCTTCTTTTAACCCATCAAATACTTTATCAGCACTGACCTCACACAACCAGACACTCCCTGCCGGAGATATCTTTTTTATCTTCCCAACCTCTTCAATTATTCCTGAAAACATGGCCTGCCTCTTATAAGGAGGTCATTTCCTATCATCTTTCTCTCATAATACTCTACAATGATTGCTTCAGAGATATGCCCCCTTTCTTTTCCAGTAATTGGGATAAGAGCGTTCTTACCGCCAAGTATCTTATTTGCTATAAAAACCATTATCTCATCAACCAGTTTCGCTTCCCAGAATGAGGTAAGGGTATAACTTCCCCCTTCAACCATAATGATACCTATATCCCTTTTATAGAGTTCGTCCATCAAAACTTTCAGAGAGAGCCCGCTGTCTTCCATAGGGATTTTTATAACATCACACCCTTTTTTATTAACAAAATATCTTACCCTATCCTCTGACGCTCTTTCTGAAATAATCAGTAGAACATTAGCAGATGGGTTTTCCCAGACCCTCCCTTTTTCAGGTATTCTAAGATAAGGGTCTATTACTATTTTCCAGTATCTTTTTTTCTCTATAACCCCTTTTCCTGTCTGGAAAGATGGTGGAATATAGTCAAGGGAAGGGTCATCATTTACCACCGTATTTATCCCTGCGACAATACCATCCACTTCAAATCTCATTATCCTGACGCGTCTTCGCGATTCTTCTCCTGTAATCCATTGTGAACTACCTTTATATGTGGCTATCTTCCCATCCAGGGTCTGTGCCCACTTCAAAATTATATATGGTCTCTTTTTTGTTATATAAGTCATATATGGTTTGTTTAAATCCTCCGCTTCCTCTCTGAGAATCCCTTTTCTGACAGTAATACCATTCTTTTCAAGTTCTTTAATGCCCTTCCCTGCAACCATGGGATTCGGGTCTTCCATTGAACAGATAACCTCTTTTATCCCCGCTTCTATAATTGCCTTCGTGCAGGGTGGTGTCTTACCGTAATGACAGCAGGGTTCCAGATTAACATAAAGGGTTGCTCCTTTTGCCTTATCCCCTGCCTGTTTCAGCGCCTCTATCTCTGCGTGGGGCATCCCGAAGGCATTATGCCAGCCCTTCCCGATAACACGCGACCCTTTTACTATAACCGCACCCACCATAGGATTAGGACTTACAAGCCCCCTGCCTCTTTCTGCAAGTTTCAGTGTTTCTTTTATAAATTCTTTATGCTCTCTCATTCCTTGTTAATTTCCACCACACACTTTAGCACTTCACCGCTTCTCACCATCTCTATACCTTCATTTATCCTTTCCAGTGGCAGCACACAGGATATAAATTTCCCTGCTTCAATTTTCTTCTCGGATATAAGTTGTGCTGCTTTAATAAAGTCCTTTCTGTTTGAGGCAAATGCACCGAATACAGAGAGTTCTTTATAGTGTATAAGGTTGGCATCTATATTGATAAATGAATCGTCCTTGGGTAGTCCGCCAAATAAACTTATCCTTCCTTTTGAACCAAGTATTTCCAGCCCCTCAATCTGTGCCTGTTTCGCCGGGCAGGCAGTGATTACAACATCTGCTCCATAACCATCCGTAAGCCGTCTGACCTCTTCCTTCACACTCACCTTTTTCGGGTCAAGCAGAATGATATCGCCGAAGTTTTTCCCGAACTTTTCAAGCCGTTCATAGGCAGGGTCTATCATTATAACCTTTGCAGCACCTTCTGCCTGAGCAAGCACAGCATGCATAAACCCTATTGGACCACCGCCGTATATAACCACTGCATCTCCTCTCCCTATATTCAGGTAACTCTGCCCGTTAATTGCACAGGAAAGTGCTTCTATTAAAGCCCCCTCTTTCAGTGAAATGCCTTCAGGAAGTTTAATCACTGCCTTCTGTTCCACCGCGGGGGTAGGTATTATAAGGTATTCAGCGTAGCCACCGGGATAGAAATACCCTATCGCTTTTGTATCAGGGCAGAGATTATAAAACCCTTTACTGCACATCTTACATCTTCCACATCCAATAGATGTCACCACAGCAACCTTATCCCCCTTTTTTATCTTTTCAGGATATCTGACATCTGAACCAATCTCTTCTATTACACCTGTAATCTCATGACCTATAACAGCAGGAGGAATAACCTTTTTGTGCCCTGAAAGATATATTCTTACGTCTGTACCACATATAGCACAATAGTGAACCTTCACCTTTACCTCTTCCGGCCCACATACAGGTGTTTCCACATCTTCTACCCTTATATCTTTTATTCCATAATAGACCGCTGCTTTCATAGTCCCTCCAGAGGTTATGGTAAAATATTTTTATGAAAAAATTTATACCTTTTTTCCTTATCCTGTTACAACCAGTTTTTTCCGGGAGTTCGCCTGTGCTTTATTTTACCCCAAACAGCAAAACAGACCAAATGTTAATTTCCCTTATTGAAGGTGCGGAGAGTTCTGTATATATAGCAGGGTATTCTGTTTCATGGAAAGAGCTCACACCGCTGATTAAAAAGAAAAAAGATACTATAGAGATAAAAATTATAACCGATAAGCGATGGGAAGACCTGCCGGAGAAGATATTAAAGGTATATCAAAAACCGGGCTTGTTTCATCCAAAGTTCATAACTGTTGATGGTAAGATAGTCCTGATTGGCTCAGGGAATTTTACAGATGAAGGGCTCCATCTCCATCACAATCACTTTCTTCTCATACAGGATACAAAAATAGCCGAATTTTTCAGGCAAAAATTTATTTCCTGGTGGAATGATACACCTTCAGAGGAGGTTTATGAAGACCATATATACCAGATATATTTTTCTCCTGAGACAAACTGTGAGTCCATTATTATACAGAATATATCAGACGCAAGAGAATCCATACATTTTCTTAACTACCATTTTACATCAGAAGAGATAGCAAAAGCCATTATAAAAAAGAAGTTGTCAGGTGTGGATGTATATGGAATACAGGAGGGCTCAACAATAGAGCCATACTCTGTCTTTTATCCACTTTCTGACTATGGCTGTAAATTAAAGAAAAGCAACAGAGCCGGCTTTCTTCACGATAAATTATTTATTATTGATGAAAAGATAGTTATCACCGGTTCTTATAATCCCACTGCTTCGGCAAGAAGAAACACGGAATGCCTCATAATAATAAAAGATAAACAGACCGCAGAAAAATTGCTTGAGGAGTGGAAAAAACTGTGGCTTTTCTATTCTCTCCCCTGAATCTCATTCTGTTCGTTGTTCGTTGACTATTAACTACCGACTACAAACACGCTTTTATCTTCCAATCTTTCTTTTTATCTCTCCTGCCCTACCTGTCTCACCTTTACAAATTTCCCTTTCTGATACGACTCCTTTGCTGCAAGGCAGGTATATACACTTGCCAGTCCTGTTTCTATGGGTGTCCTTGAAATATATTTACTGTCTTTCACAAGTTTTACAAGGTCTCTGGCAAGTTCATAGTCGCCACCAAAATGTGCAAGCCCAGGGTCTGTTTTAACAGTGTCTGAAAATGGTTTGTGGTGTCTTACATATTCCAGTTGATTTTTATACCAGTCAAACTTTACAGTCCCCATATAACCGCTCACAGTTGCACCCCTTGCACCTGCATCCCTTCTGGTAAAGAAAACCTGTGTATATACTCCGTGTGCACCGGAAGGAAACTCAACAATCGCACTGGATGTATCTTCATTGGTACCTGTTTCCACAGAACCGCAGTCAACACTGAAAAGGCAGAAGTGGTCTCTCTCATGAGGACCTGAATGGTTCCTCTTCCTGTTCTCAGGACTTTCAAGACAGGCCTCAGATTCCTTACACTGTGAACACTTCAAGCCCGAGGGTTTTTTCCCACCGAATACCTTCTGAAATGTCGCCATTGCCCCTATCCTCACAACTGGCATCCCCATAAGATACATCATATAGTCAAAGTCATGGGTCGCCTTCTGCAGAAAAAGCCCCTGTGTTATCTTGTAGTTACGGTATTCCTCCTCCCAATAGACGGTCCCATAAGGTACATAGTTCCATGCCATAATATGGACCGGCTCGCCTATTGAATCCTTCTCTATCAATTCCCTTGCAAAAACGCACAGAGAAGATACCCTTAAAGGAAAACTCACCACCACCCTGCACCTTGAATTTTCAAATGCCTTTTCCAGGGCTAACGCCTGCTGCATATTAATTGCTACCGGTTTTTCAAGAAAAAGAGGTATATCATATTTTGCTGCCTGTATTGCATAAGGTGCGTGAAGATTACACCTTGTCCCGATAAACAACGCATCCGGCTTTGCCTTACGCACCATCTCATCCAGTGTTTGATAAAATACAGCCCTTTCTCTATCCTCTTCTGAAAGCCGTTCCCTTGCACCCTTCTCATCAGGGTCAACAACTCCTGTTATCTGGATATCCGGTTCTACCTGTTTAATAGAACCATAGATAACTCCACTTATCCTCCTTCCCAATCCTACTACCCCTATCTTCATTTTTTCTGCCTCCTGTTAAGTTTTAAACTCTATAAGATTATTCTAAACCCTCTCCGATGTCAAGGAAA
>ERZ795046.1547-NODE-1547-length-22955-cov-12.109389_pt1 | contig 22955 bp, 21 predicted proteins | sample MGYA00375130_ERZ795046 | MGnify/ENA primary metagenome ERZ795046 (study PRJEB30175, sample SAMN05720202) | activated sludge metagenome | isolation source: anaerobic digester from wastewater treatment plant | place: Japan | collected 2015-05-15 ...
TAACGAACTAAAACAGATACACGATACTTTAAATACTTTTAGTATCGCTGTATTGATAAGGGAAATATTGAAGTTGTATTTTGATCTTGTGGAAAAATATGGGGTTGATGGGTTTGAAAAAAGGCTTGAGAAGGTGAAGAATAAGATAGAGGATATAAGGGCAAGGAAGGTGAAATGGTATAAGGATAAGGATGAGAGGATTCATCCAGATATCCCCTTTTATATCGATCAAGAAGTATATTATTACCTTGTTTTTGGAACAGATTTTTGCCTAAAACAGATCCAATTTTTATAAAGACTGGCATTCTTTTAAACGCATTCTTTTTTTATTATTCTTCACTAAAACCATTCTTAGCATAATTCTGTTTTTAACAAGCCACAATATTTTAATTTTTTGACAAAATAAAATTCTTTTAGTATAAATCAAGAAGTTTTTGAGCGTATTTTCTGACTGCTTCTACCTTATCATTTTTTGACATATCTATTATAATGTCCCATAATGATGTATCTTTTATAAGAGTTAAAGCCTTTATTCCGCCCATTCTTATTAAAAAGTTAGGGGATTGCAACATGAGTTTTACAATTGGATCTATTTTATTTGATTTTGGAAACCCTATTGCCTTTGCAATAGCCTCTTTACCTTTATCGTTTGCATTGTTGTACAATTCTACAAGATACTGGACACTATCATCATTTGGATTTGAACTAACAATAGATGCAATATCTGATAACATCGCATCAGTCATTTTAATATTTTTATAAAATTCTTTAACTTCTTTTACCCCGATATCCCCATATTCAAGAAGTGTCTGTAAGGCAGCTCTTCTTACCTTTGCAGAGCTATCTTTCTTAAACTTAAAAACAAGTAAAGATATAGCTGATGGATCTTTATTTTTAGAAAGTCCCTGACAGGCATATATTCTCACCTGCTCGTTATTATGAAGAGCCATATTTTTTAATTTTGGAATCACAGATGGATTTTCAAAAAGGCTCAAGGCATATCCAGCATATTCCTGAATTTTTACCTCACTATTCTCAAGATTTTTTTCAATAATATCGAGTGAATCAAGATCTCCTATCTTTGCAAGAGAAAGCATTGCATACATTATTATAAATTTGTCATTATTCTTATCAGCAGCTACTTTTCTTAAATATTCTAAAGCCTCTGTTGCCTTTACCTCTCCAAAATATAAAATAAGCTTGCTCTTTATATCACTAACTAAATATTTTTCTGGATCATCTTCTGCTAATTTTAGCCTCTCAAGAATTAAAAGAGAAACCTCTTTTATCTTCATTCTTGATATAGCATCTGCTGCTGTCATTCTTATTGCATTATCTTCACTATCAAGTCTGGAAATGATCAGTTTAGCCTCTCTTTCACCACCTATTTTTGCTAATGTATTAATAAGAGCAATATTTATCTGTTTATCCACATAATCGCCAGAGGCATCTTCATATAAGGCATCTATGACATATTGAGGATTATTTTTTAAATTTCCAAAAAAATTTACAAACTCAATCTTTGTCTGCATTACTCTTACTTTTTTATATCTTTCAAGAACCTTTGGGAATAGATCATCTCTTAATGTATCTCCGGTATCTTTTAATGCTGCAATTACCTCACTATCTATCCCATATTCTAAGATTTCTTTTAATTCTTCAATATAAGAATATATTTTATCATCTGTTACATCTTTTTTATCAACAGCAGATAGATAGAATGAATAAAGAAATATAAAAAAAATAATAACTATCTTTTTCATAATCATTGCCACAAATCCATATTTATGTAATTGAGTATAATAAAATATACTGTTTGTCAAATAAAATCTTTTTGTTATTTTTAATATATAAATATGCCTAATAGTATGTCTCAAAACCCACCACCTGATAGCAATCGTTGTAGATTGCTTTGTAGAATGGCGTGGTGTTACCGGAAAAGTGGGATAATTCTCTGCTCTTCTTCCACTTTTTAATCTTTGTTAACCTCAAGAATAACCTTAATGTTATTAAACTACACTTCATCTCAACCCCGGTAATGCCTAATTTCTCGTATTCTTCAAGGAAGAGTAGGATAATTCTCCTCAGTAAAACACCCATGCTGAAAAAATTAAGATCAGCATGGATCTTCTTTAAAAAACGATAGTCCTGTTTGGAAACATATATATGAATTCTCGCATCTCCATCTATTCTTTCGTATTTATTCCCATCCTCTGGACCAAAACAGTATATCTTTTTTACCCTATTGCTATAGATCTGCAAGATATACACAATAAGCCCAGAAATAGAGATGTTAAATTTCCTTGCAATATTTTCCAGTCTTTTTTTCATAGCAGAGTTAACAACAAAGTGTAACTCATGCTCTACAGTATAGTTTTCTAAAATTTTACTGATATTATTCATAACAAACCCTCCATATAAAAATTATTTTCTATATATTAATCACAAAATTTTTGAGAAAATCCTTTACAAAATTTATGAAAAAAATTAAAAAATTTTGTCCAAAAATAAAATTGTGATTTAATCAAAATATTTACTAAAATATTTTTTGACAAAAAATAAAAAAATCTATATATATATAATAAAATAGTTAAATATAGAGGGAGAAAAAATGAAATCAAAAGAGAGATTTATATGGATTTTAATTGTATTTGTATTATTAATAGCATCACTTCTTGGTATCTTTACTAAGAATGTTTTTGCTGGTAGCATATCGAGCGATTTTCCGAGTATGCAAAAATTTATTACTGTTTTAAATAGAATCAAGACAGATTATGTTGATGAAAGTAAGATTGACGAAAAGAAACTAATTAATGGTGCGATTAAGGGAATGCTTGATGCTCTTGAAGATCCTCATACGACATATCTTTCAGAAAAAGATATGGAGGATATGCAGGATACAACAACTGGCAGTTTTGGTGGTGTTGGTATGATAATTCAGGAAAAAGATGATTATATTGTTGTTGTAACTCCTATAGAAGACACTCCAGCCTATAGAAAAGGGATGAAGCCCGGAGATTTATTAATTTCTGTTGATGGAAAATCATTAAAAGGTGTAAAGGTATCAGAGGCTGCAAAGATGTTAAGAGGAACACCTGGCACAACGGTTAAAGTAGAATTTATTAGAAATGATATGAAATATGAAGTTGAATTTGTTAGAGCCAAAATCGATGTTCCTACTGTTAAATATGATATTATTAATAATAAATATGGTTATTTGAGAATAACACAGTTTACTGGGACAACTGATTCCCATGTAAAAAAGGCTCTGGAAGAGTTTAATTCTAAAAAAAAGATAGAGGCAATTATAATTGATTTGAGATTTAATCCAGGAGGACTTTTATCTCAGGCTATAAAAATAGCAGATATGTTTCAGGATGAAGGGGTCATAGTCTCTACAAAAGGTAGAAATTATCAAAATGAAGTATGGAAAGCATCAAAATTTGATACTCTTTTAAGTAATGATGTAAAAATAGTCGTCCTTGTTGATGGTGGCTCTGCCAGTGCTTCCGAAATATTTGCTGGTGCTATTAAAGATCATAATAGAGGTATATTGGTTGGAGAGAAGACGTTTGGTAAAGGTTCTGTTCAGACAATTGTCCCATTGGGTAAAGATGGATTTAAGATTACCATTGCCAAATATTATACACCAGCGGACATCTCTATAGAAGGTGTTGGGATTCAGCCAGATGTAGAGGTTAAAGATATTACTTTAACAGATGAAGAACTTGTATTCTTTAAAAAATTGCTAAAAGATAAGATAGTTGAAAATTATATTAAGAAAAATTCTAACCCAACAAAACTTGAAATTGAATCTTATGCAAAGGAGATAATTCAGAAAGGATATTTAATAAATATTGACTATTTGAAAAGATATATTAAGAAAGAGGCTGAATTTGATGATGAAAAGAGACCGGTATACGATTTAGAATATGATATTCAATTACAAAAATGTGTTGATATTCTTGATAAAAATTTGATAGAATATAGAGATGGAAAATATTATTTAAAAAAATAATAAGTGGACTGATTTAGATGATAAAATTTAGATTTATATTAATTATCTTTTTATTTACAGGTTTTATGCTTGCAGCAAAAGAATTTGAGATAACTAATTTCTTCTCGCAAAAAGAAATTGATTTCGTGCAAAATGAGAATATTATTTCAAGAATGTATGTAAAATATAATGCAAGAAATGAAAATACAGATGAGAAAATTCTTTTGCCTGCAAGCAAATATATAAAAGAAGAGTATTATAGTTATGAGATTTTAACAGATGAAAAGGCTTTTATCCCTTATAATATCGATAGTGAAAAAGATAGATTAAGATTTTATAATATTTTGCTTTCATATTCAAAATTAAGTGGAATGAAATATTATTCAAGAAGGGATAAAAAGATCCAGCAATTTATTAAAAATGCTTATAGAATAGATATAAACACTGGTAAGAAGATAGCAGATATAGAAGAGGGTAGGGTTAAAGAATATTCAATAAATTATTTTGTTCAACATGACAACAGGCTTGGTTCTCTAACATTTAAGAGTGAAATTTATAATGACGGAAATAATTTTGTTATGATAAATACCTCTTTAACTCCTGTATCGTATGGTTTTATAAAAATTAATGATAAAGAAGAATATACGATTATTAGTTTTTTTATTTATGATAATGAAAAAAAAGGATTTTATTATTATGCATGTCAATGTTTGAGATTTAAAATCGATTTTTTATTAAAGAATGGTACAATAAGCCCTACTACTTTCTCTAATAGACTAAGAGCTGCAACTGTTCATCTTGCAAATTTATTGGGGCTTTCATGGGAGAATAAGTTAAATCCATGGAGTGGTAAGTTTGATAGTTATTGAAAATTTTTAAAGTTGAATTGTTAAAATACCGAAAATTTTAAGAAAAATAGAATATATTATAATTAAGAGAGGTTTTTACTTAATTAATGAATATTTTTACATACTTAAAGCATCTTATTACCGGTGATACAGAAGGTTTATTAAAATTAAGGGAATTAAATCTTATCTATAAACAGTTTAAATCTTCAAAATATAAATTTATAACAAAAGACAAGACTTTAACTCAACTTTTTTTGAATAAAATATATTCTCTTTATATTAATGTGCTATCTTTTAAACCATTGCTTGAAGCAACAATTTTTAACAGTGATGAGAAAAGAGCGCAGTTGTTTCTTGCTTATCTTATAGAATCAAATGCCCCATCTGAAATAGTAAAGAAGAAAGAGAAATTTGCCAAAGAATATATTTGGCAAAAAATTGTAGAGAGTGATAATCCTAATAAATTGATTAAAGATATTGAAGAAGAATTTAAAATGTATAGAAATTATTTTACAAAATATAATATGCCTAAATTTGAGGCAGAATATCAAATGCTTTATAAGTTATACAATTTAGCAACTTTTAATTTTGAACAATTTTTCTCAAAATTTGATCCCTCTTTTTCTCCTTCGTCTGGCATGGCTCCAAATTATGCACCTGTTAATGGGATGGATTTATTAAATGAATTAAAGGATCTCTATTTTTTAATTGCCTCTCTTCCTCAAAAGGTGGATGTAACTAATTCTCTTAATAGATTAAATAATCGTATAAATGAGGAGAACGCTAAAAATCTTACAAAATCCCAGATTACTGCTATTAATAATATATATAAAATGATCTCTGATGAATTATCTTCTGATAGACTTTTTAATTTATGCAAATTTATTTCAGAGGATTTAAAATTAAAGATACCAGTTGAATTTAAACAGGTAAGTATTCTTGATAAATTTAGAAAAGAGATAGAAGAGAGATTTTTAAAGACAAAAGATATGGTACTTGAGAAATATTCTGAACAATCACTACTTGCAGATATAAGAGCTTTATTTAAGAATAAAGAATTATTAAAAATAAATGGTTATACTGATGAATTAATGAATTCATTAGAAGCTAATAACTTTGACGCTATTTCTGGAATTCAGGCTTTTAGAATAACAAAAACATTCTTATTTGAAAATTATGAGCATGAAATTAAAGAGGTAATAAATACTCTTATTCTTGAAAGTTTTTTTAATGAAAAAGAGTATCAAACAGAATTTTCAAATGTTTTTTTTGCTGTAAATGAATTTAAAGACAATTTTTCATCCCAGGAAGAATTAATTGCAAATTCTCCAAGTTATTCTTTTAGAGTTTTGCAGACATTTTTGCTTAAAAGTTCAAATAGTAATGATGCAAAAGTAAAAAAAATAATTGAAGTGATAAATGAAAAGATTTATAATATTAATAAAAAGTCTGGCGAATTATTTTATGCTCTCGGTAATAAAATATATGAGGTTTTACAGGATTATAAGAGTCAAAAGCCAGTAAGAATAAGTAATATTAAAACAATAAGAGGTGTTCAAAATAGAGAATTTATAAATCAGTTGTTACAGGGTTATAATGATATTGCTAAATATATAAAGATAATTAAAAATTTTGTTACAATCGGAACAAAAAAATAACTTTGTATAAAACAAAAATTGTATTTTTTAGCAGCGGCATATCTTTCTGTTAGATATAAATATTCTCTTGCAAGATACAGAACTTAAATAATTGCAATAATTTTTATGATAAGCTAAAATTTAAAATTCTTATTTGACATTTTTTAAATATTTAATATAATATAAACAAAAAATTAAATATTTAAGGAGGATTTCTTTATGAAAAAAGGATTTTTTTTGTACGTATTAGTGGTGATTTTTAGTTTTACACTATTTTTTGGGTGTAAAGTAGCAAAATCAAAACCAGTTAAACTTCATCTTTTCCATTACAAACAGGAGATAGTAAATGAATTGAATGAAATCGCTCTTGCTTTCAGTCAAAAATATCCAGAAATAAGTATTGAATGCGAAACAATTCCAAATGATGCTCAGACAGTATTAAAGACAAGGCTTACCTCTGGAGAGGCACCAGATATAATGATGCTTCAATCATATTCAACTGTTCAGGAATATGCTAAGGCTGGCTGGCTTTTAGACATTACCAAAGAGCCTTTTATGGAAAGAATAGTGGATGGAGCAAAGAATGCTGTTAAATATAACAATGCATTGTATGCTCTACCGATGGATATGGCTGGGATTGGTGTTGTATACAATAAGCAAATATTTAAAGATCTTGGCTTAAATATTCCGACTACTTTTGATGAACTAAAGAAAGTATGTGAGACAATCAATAAAAATGGGAAAATCCCATTTTCTCTTTCTATAAAAGATAACTGGCCATTGGGACATTTCTACTCAATGATCCACACTGGCTTGGTTGGTGATAAATTATTTGACTGGCTCAAAGATATGGATGAAGGAAAAGGGTCATTCAAGAGTCCTGCTGATATGGATTATGCCTTTATGATATTTGATTTTTATAAGTCTCAGGGTGGACCACAGGCAATGAGTATGACCTATAATGATCAGACAGCAAACTTTGCCTCTGGTAAATATGCAATGATGGTTCAGGGACTCTGGGCTTATGGAAATTCTAAAAAATTAAATCCTAACTTAGATGCTGGATTCTTTCCATTCCCATTTTCTAATGATCCAGAAAAGAATAAATTATATGTAGATACAGACTCAACACTTGCTATTTCTGCTACTTCAAGCCCAGAAAAAATAGAGGCTGCTAAGAAATTTTTTGATTTCTTAACAAGCCCAGAAGGTGTAGAATTATGGGTAACAAAATGTAAATTAATCCCGACAGTAAAAGGTTCAAAAGTCGATAGTATGGATCCACCTTTTCAGGATCTTATGAAATATATCAACGAAGGAAAGATTATGCCTTGGGCATTCTCTATGTGGCCCACTACTGTATTTGAAGAATCTAAAAAGACCATGCAAGAGTATTATAGCAAACAAAAGACAAAAGATGAAGTTATTAACTATCTTGACTCTCTCTGGAAAAAGGCAAGAGGATTATAATTAGCATTTTTATATTAAAATTTTAATAGGCTCTTTGAAAAAAGAGCCTATTTTTTATTATTAAAGAAGAGATATATTATTAAAATGCCTAATTGAATGTAGAGTAAAAATCTATAAGTTTTTTTTAAGTGTTTTTAAATATAGAATAAATACAGACTTATCCTGATGTAGATTTTATATAAGAGTAATAAAAAGATAAAATTAAAATAAATTTATAAAAGTTGGATGTTTTTATAAAAATATTATTCTTTTCAGGCAAAAATCTGAGCCGAAAAAGAGAATATAATAGAGTTCCTGATCGATGTAGAAGGGGATATCCGGGTGTATCCTCTCATCTTTATCCTTATACCATTTCACCTTCCTTGCTCTCATATCCTCTATCTTATTCTTCACTCTTTCGAGTCTCTTTTTAAATCCCTCTTCCCCATATTTTTCAATCATCTGAAAATATAGATTCAATATTTCCCTCACAAGCACGGCAATACTAAAGGTATTCAAAGTATCGTGAACCTGTTTTAGTTCATTATAAACATTCTTTGGTAAAAAAATCCTTATTCTACAGGTAGCATTTACAGAAGGATAATCTTTCTCTCTTCTTTTTTCTGTTAGATGCTTCTTTTTCAAAAAAGGAAGCATTAAAAGAATTATATCTCTCACAACAAGAGAAAGGCTTTCTTCTTTTTTTTCTTTCAAGTTTTTAATCTTTTTGTAAAGATTATCGCCAATAACAAACTCATATTCTTTCATAAAAAACTCCTGATTTTTAAAAATGTCTTTTTAAATATTAATCACAAAATTCTTTAGAAAATCCTTTACAATCTTTTATGTAATTTACAAAAAATTTACTTTAATAAAAAAACAAAGAATTAAGTTTTTAGCAAATTTTGATATTCAGATATCCCCTTTTTTATAATATACCTCTCATTTATATATATTAGCCTATTTTTTAAATGTTTATTTTTTTGACAAAATAAAAAATTTTGAGTATATAACAAATATGATAAAAGAATTTAAAGATTTTAATCTGGATCAAAGACTTATTAAAAAGTTAAATACAAGATACATTATTACTCCTACTGATATTCAAAAAGAGACAATTCCACGAATATTAAAAGGTGAGGACGTAATTGCTCAATCAAAGACCGGAACTGGAAAGACTCTTGCCTATATTTTACCAATTATTGAATTATTAAATAAAAAAAGTGAGGCAGTGCTTGTAATTTCGCCAACAAAAGAACTTGCAATTCAGATTTATAGTGAATTTTGTTATTATGCAGAGGAGTTTAATCTTAAAATACACCTATTAATAGGTGGTGAGAGTCTAAAAAAACAGTCAGAGAGGTTAAGAGAGGGATATAATATAGTAATAGGTGTTACCGGTAGAATTTTAAAGTTAATTGAAAATGGTTTTTTAAAACCATCTCTTATAAGAAAAGTAATCTTAGATGAGGCTGATTTTCTAATAGATTTAGGTTTTTACAATGATTTGCAAAGAATATTTGAAATAACAAAAAATATAAATCAATTTATGTTATTTTCTGCAACACTTTCTGACAATACAAAAAAAATAGTGGATATAGTAAACAGTCAAAAATACTCTGTAAGAATTGATCCTAAAAATAGATTACCAGAGAATATAAAAAATTATTTTTTGCCTTTATTTGAACAACCAAGAGAAAAGGCGTTACTCGAACTTCTTAAAAATATAAATCCTTTTCTCTGCATAATATTTGTTAGAACTAAAAAAGAGAGTATATGGTTGTATAATTTATTAAAAGAGAATAACTATGAAGTAGGTTGTCTTAATGGTGATCTATCTCCTTCAGAAAGAAAGAAAGAAATTAATAGATTCAGAGATGCAAAAATTCAGTATCTTGTGGCAACTGATCTGGCAAGTAGAGGGCTTGATGTTGAAGGTGTTAATTGTATAATAAATTATACTATTCCTTTGAGGGAACTCGATTATCTTCATCGGGCTGGAAGGACTGGTAGATTGAATCAAGAGGGGGATATCTACTCTTTATGTAATGAACTTGATGAGGGATATCTTAAAAAGTATGCCTATTATTTAGATATAGAATTAATACCGATAAAAATTACAAAAAATGGAATTACTGAGATTAAAAATTATATTGGTGTAAAACCAAGATTTAATCTTAAAGATAAAGAATTTATTGAAAAATCTAAAAAAATTAATAAACTTAAAAAAGAAAAAACAATTAAAAAGGAGAGCAAAAATGGCATTAAAAAGAGAAGAGATACAAAAAGAAGATAAATGGAATGTTGAAGCTATTTATGAAAGTGATCAACAATGGGAAAAAGACTTTAACATAGCAAAAGAGAAAATTAATGAAATTACTCAATTTAAAGGAAAATTAAAAGATTCTGCCAAAAATATAAAAAATATGATTGATAAATTAACAGAAATAGAGAGATTCTTGAATAAAATTTACCTTTATGCCCATATGAGACACGATGAGGACACAAGGAATGAAAAATATAAGGATATGGAAGAAAGAATTTCTACACTACTTACTAAATATGATGAAATTTCTTCTTATATTGGTCCAGAATTAATCTCTATTGAAGATTCTATTATGAATAAATATCTGGATGATGAGATTTTAAGAGATTATAGATTCTATCTGCATAAGATATTAAGAGCAAAAGATCATATTCTCTCTGAAAAAGAGGAAAAACTCATTTCAATGGCTTCAAATGTATTCTTTTCAATAAGTGATTCTTTTAGATCTTTGAATGATGCTGATATTAAATTTGGCACTATTAAAATATACGATAAAGAATTAGAATTAACACATTCTAAATATTATACATATCTTATTGACAGAAATAGAGAGATTCGCAAGCATGCTTTTAAGAGTTATCATAACAAATTTAATGAATATCCAACAACTTTTGCTTCATTACTTTATGGAGAGATAAAGTCTCATTATTTTTATGCTAAGGCAAGAAATTTTAAATCTTCTCTTGAAGCATCTTTATTCTATAAAAATATCGATACAAAAGTATATACAAATCTTATTGATACTGTAAGAAAGGGGATTTCTGCTTTACATAATTACCTTTCATATAGAAAGAAGAGAATGGGGCTCGATGAACTTCATTTATACGATGTATATGTCCCATTTATAGAAGCTGTTGATATTAAATTCTCTTATAATGAGGCTCAAGATACTGTTCTTGAATCAGTTAAACTTCTTGGTGATGAATATTATTCCACTCTTAAAAGAGGTTTAAAAGAGGAGAGATGGGTTGATAAATACGAGAATGAAAATAAAAGAAGTGGTGCATATTCTACTGGCTGCTATGATAGTTACCCTTATATTCTTATGAATTTTAATGGAACATTAAATGATGCAAAAACTTTAAGTCATGAGGCTGGCCATAGTATGCATTCTTATCTTACAAATAAAAATCAACCATTCATTTATAGTGGATATCCAATATTTCTTGCAGAGATTGCATCTACCTTTAATGAAGAGTTGTTTATTCATTATCTTATTGATAAATCAAAAGATAAAAAAGAGAAGGCATATTTGATTAATTCAAGACTCGAAGAGATAAGAACTACATTTTTCAGGCAGACAATGTTTGCCGAATTTGAACTTTTGATTCATAATCTTGTTGAAAATGATATCCCCCTTACATTTCAGTTATTAAAAAATGAGTACAGGAAATTAAATGAATACTATTTTGGAAAAGATGTTGTTATTGATCCAGAGATTGAGATAGAATGGGCAAGAATTCCACATTTTTACTATAACTACTACGTTTATCAATATGCGACTGGCATAAGTGCTGCAATTACTCTTTTTAAGAAAGTATTAAATGGTGGCGAAAAAGAGAGAAATGATTATTTAAATTTTCTAAAATCTGGAAACTCTAAATTTCCTCTTGATATCTTAAAGGAGGCTGGAATCGATATGAGTACACCAGAGCCTATTGAGAATACCATTAGATATTTTGAAGAATTAACAGAAGAACTTAAAAAACTTGAATAATACGACAATTGTCGTAAAAGATTTATCATTATGAAAAAAGGAAAAAATAGAAATCTTAAAAAAACAATCTTTATTTTAATAGCAATAGTTTTAGCCATAACTGTTATTAAAGTTATTCTTTTTTTAATTCCATATAAGGAATTAGATAGATTAAAAGAGTCATTTTATTCTGTAAAAATATTGGATAGAAATAATAGGACAATTCAGGTATTGCCTCTCGATAATGGGACAAGGAGAGAATTTTTATTAGACAGGGATATCCCCCGCATAGCAAAGGAGATTTTTATAAAGAGTGAGGATAAAAGATTCTATTTTCATTTAGGTGTGGATCTTTTTGCCTTATTAAGAGCAACCTGGTTAAATATTAGTCAAAAAAAGATCGTAAGTGGTGGCTCAACAATTACTATGCAGTTAAGTAGAATTGTCTCTCCTCAAAATAAGAGTATTGCTGGCAAATTTAAAGAGATAATAAATGCGATAAGAATTGAGTCAAAACTGACTAAAAACGAAATTCTTAATCTATATCTTAATAGCCTTCCATTTGGATTTAATACTATTGGGGTGCAGAGTGGAGCAAAAATATTTTTTGGCAAAGATTTTAAATCATTAAGCCCGGCAGAGATTTTAGTTTTATCATTGATACCAAGAAATCCTTCAAAATATAATCCCTTAAATATAGAAAATAGAGAGGCGATTCAGAAAAAGGCAATTGAAATTAAAAAGAGAATAAAACTTGATATAAAAGAAGAGGATATAATAAATGCCTTAGAGAACGCAAAATCATATAAGTATGAATTTTTTGCACCCCATTTTGTCAATTATATTAAAAAATATCTTGATAAAAATATAAAAGAGGTTCAAACTTCGCTTGATTTAGAATTAAACAATTTTATTCAGAAAAAACTTGAATATTATATTGAAAAATATTCAAATAGAAGATTAACAAATGGTGCTGTGATTGTTTTTGATAACTGGACTGGTGAGATACTTGTTTATATTGGTTCAAAGGATTTTTTTGATAAAGAGAATGATGGTGAGATTGATGGTGTACAGGTGTTAAATCAGCCAGGTTCAACTCTAAAACCATTCTTATATGCTCTTGCAATTGATAAATTCGACTTTCTCCCAAATACAATACTGGATGATGTACCGAGTTTCTTTGGTGGTGAAGAGGTCTATATTCCAAAAAATTTTAATAATAGATTCAATGGACCTGTAAGGTTAAGAGTTGCTCTGGCAAGCTCTTTAAATGTTCCAGCAGTTCAAACAGTTGTAAAAATTGGGGTAAAGAATTTTGTTGCTCATCTAATAGATTTAGATTTTGAGAGCATAAAAAAATCAAAAAAAGGATACGGATCTGGTATTGCTGTTGGGAATGCAGAAGTTTCATTATTTGAGATAGCAAAAGCCTTTTCGATATTTGTGAGAAATGGGGAAAAATTAAATCCAGAGTATTTAAAAGTAAAAAAAAGGGAATTTAAACACGGTAAAAAAATATACTCTGACTACACGAGTTTTATAATTGCTGATATTCTTTCTGATGCAAAGAGTAGGACAATTGGCTTTGGTATGACAGAGATATTTAATACTGAATTTCAGGCAATGTTTAAAACCGGCACATCAAATCAATTTAACAATATCTGGGCATTTGGATCTACCACGAATTACACTGTTGGCGTATGGATGGGAAATTTTTCTGGCGAGACAGTGATAGGAGTTACCGGTAGTTCAATACCTGCAAGATTGGTTGTTGAAATATTAAATATTCTACATAATAAGAAAAAACCAGATAAATTTAAAATACCATCTGGCATCACAGAAAAGATTATATGCCCCTTGTCTGGGAAAAAGATAGGAGATAACTGCTATGGTGGAATTTATGAATATTTTAAAGAAGGGATTACTCTTTTAGAATGTGACTGGCATAAAATTGAAAATGGCAAGATAAAGACAATTCTCCCACCTTTTTATACTCAATATCTTGATAAAATAGAGAATGCAGAAATTCAATTTAACACACCTTTCATTAAGAAAGATGTTAAAATTCTTTACCCAAATAATAATGCCTGTTACTATTATGATCCTAACTATCCTTATGAGTCACAAAAGATAAAGATAGAAGTTTTTTGTAAGGATATAAAAGAGAGTCTTTCTGTATATATTAATAATGATTTTTATAAAAAGATATCATATCCTTATAATTTTTTTATATCTCCTAAAAGAGGGAAGTTTTTGATTGAAGTAAAGGGGATAAAAGATAGCGATACAATCAATATTGAGGTTAAATAGTATGGATGTAATTATCTTATGTGCGGGAAAAGGGAAAAGATTTGAAAGTAAGATTCCAAAAGTATTAGAAAAGATTGATTTTAGACCTTTAATTTATTACTCTATAAAGAGTTTTAATGATTTTTTTGAAACTGAGGGTATCTATCTTGTTGTCTCAAAAGATAATGTTAAAAATTTTGAAAAATTGCTTAGTAACTATAAAAAATATTTTAAAAAATTAAAAGAGATTATTATTGGCGGAGAAGAGAGATTTGATTCTGTAAAAAATGCCTTTGATTATCTTATAAAAAATGGTAGTTCAGAGTTTGTTGCGATTCACGATGGGGCAAGGCCATTTATAAAAAAAGAGCTTATAAATAGTCTCTATCTTGGAGCAAAAGAGTATGGGGCAAGTGCACCTGGCATAAAAGTCATTGATACCATAAAATCAGTGTCAAATGATAAATTTATAGAGAATCATTTAAAAAGGGATAAACTTATTGCTATTCAGACGCCACAAATTTTTAAATTTGAGGATATAGTAACTGCATATAATCTTTATATTCATAAAGAATTTTGGACAGACGATACAGAGATATTTTCAAAATTAAATAAAAGGGTTAAAATAATAGATGGTGATAAAGATTTAATAAAGATAACATATAAAGAAGATATGATTTTAGCAAAGAATATTTATAAAAGGATTAAACATTTATGGAAATAAGAACTGGGATTGGCTATGATATTCATAAATTAGAAGAGGGTAGAAAATTTGTATTGGGCAATGTTACTATTCCCTTTGAAAAAGGATTTATTGCACATTCTGATGGGGATGTCCTTATTCATGCGATAATTGATGCTTTATTAGGAGCAATTGCTTATGGGGATATCGGAAGACTATTTCCGGATAATGATGATTCCTATAAAAATATTGATTCAAGTATTCTTTTACGAAGAGTTAAAAAGATAGTAAAAGAGAAAGGTTATAAGATAGGTAATATTGATACAATAATAATATGCCAGAAGCCTAAACTTATGCCATATATTGATAAGATTAGAGAAAATCTTTCTTCTATTCTTGAAATAGAGATTGATAAAATCTCTGTAAAGGCAAAGACAAAAGAGGGAATGGATGCTACTGGAAAAGGGGATAGTGTTGAGGTATTTGCAAGTACACTTATTTTTAAAGAGATGTGATTTTATTTTTATGGAAGAAAAAAAATAAGAGTTATATCGAAGTTAATTTTGGTTGAAAAAAAGATTTTAATGATGTTATTTTTTTGATAGAATTTTAAATAAATAATAAGTTTCAGAAGTCACTATCTGATAGCGATTATCATATATCGCCTTGTAGAGGGTGGTATTAAAGTGCGACAATTCTCTGCCTTTATTTTCATTTTTTTCTTTCTACTACTAATAAAAGTTTAAATACGTAATTCTTTGCATAATATTTTTTTATTATTTTAAAAGTTGAATTTTGTTTTAGAAAATTTTATTTTTTATTTTAAGAAGTCATATTTTCTCTTTAAAAAACTTGACATTTTTTTTAAGATAAATTAAAAGTATTTTGTAATTTTTGCTTTTAAGGAGAATATACTTGTTATGAAAATAAAGACAAAGATTTTTGGGGAAGTTGAGGTATCTGAAAAACAAAGAATATATTTTGAAAGCGGCATTTTAGGTTTTGAAGATCTTCATTCTTTTTTCTTAATAGATATACCGGATAGCAATGGACCATTTTATTGGCTACAATCTGAAGAGTCTATTGATATAGGATTTGTTGTAATAACCCCAGAAACAATTATGCCAGATTATAAATTGGAAGTAGAAAAATCAGATCTTGAGAAAATAGATATAAAAAGTGAAAGTGATATACTTTTATTTTCAATTGTTACACTTTATGAGGATCCCTCAAAAAATACAGTCAATTTATTAGGACCTATTATTATAAATAAACGAAATTTAAAAGCAATACAGGCAATAAGTCTTAATGAAAATTATTCAGTAAGGCATCCTCTAATTAAAAGGGGAGAACAATAATGTTAATTTTATCAAGAAAAGAGAATCAATCAATAATGATTGGTGATAATATTGAAATCACAATAGTAAGTATTAAGGGAGATCATGTTAAAATAGGAATCAATGCCCCAACCGATGTAAAGGTATTCAGAAAAGAGATATTTGAAGAAATACAGAATGCCAACAAAGAAGCTGTTAATGTTGATCCAAATACTATAAAAGATATAGGCTCTCTCTTAAAGAAAAAAGAATAGAATATTTATATAACTTTTATTTCTATTAGAGTTGGTGAAAGCATTGACAATAATTTAAGAGAATTTATCTGCCAGGGTATTTTTGAACTTGCGTAAATCTTAAATTTATATTTCTCTTTTTCTGGAAGAAATAATCCTTTTTGTATCCATTTTATCAGGACCTTTATGCCACTGGAATTTAAAAAATTTAAATTTTCAAAATTTAAATTAACTTCTTTTAATCCGACTTCAATTATTTTATTATGAATATTCTCAAAAAATGGCATAAAGATTTCCTCAGGATCTTGCATATCAATTTCACCACAAAAAAATATTTGAACACTATTTTCATAATCTTTAATATTAATAGAAATTGTCGAACTTATATAATCATCAATGCCTAATTTATTCATCTCTCTATACCCCTCCCTCCAAGGCGGCAAAGATTAAAAGCTATTGAAATCTTTACTAAATCTTCCTTTATTTCAACCTCAATATCAGAGCCCGACTCATATCTTATTCTTGCAAATCCGAGTTGACTTCCACCATCTGTTCTCTCTGCTGCTTGTAACATTTTTTTTAGATACATTTCTTCTGGAGTCCCTTCGTTTACCTCTTTTATCTGATCAAGCAATATTTTTATATTATCCTTTGAAGAGAAATTTTCGACAGATAATATTAAAGTATTCTCTTCTTCAAAATAGTTTGCTGATATTTTTGTTCCTTCTTCACTTGCGTATTTAATAGCATTTTCTAATAATTCACTTGCAGCCATTGAGATAATATCAGCAGACTTATTATTTCCAATTGTTACCAAAAGAAATCTTTGTAAAAAATTTCTAACAGTTGCTATGTATGTCCATCTAGGACCAAATACCAATTCTAAATAACCGCTATTTTTTGTTTTTTCTAATTTCATTTTTTTTACCTTAATATTATTATAATATAAAATCTATTTTTATCTTTAAAAGAGAGTAAAAAATTAAACTACCTTTTATGATTATATATAAAAAAAAAATATCTGTCAAAATTTATACTAAAAATTTTTTTCTGTCAAAAATTTTTAAATTAATTCATTTGCAATAATAAATTTTAATTACTTACTTTTTATAAAATTAGCGAATGACTTTCAAAGAGCAATGGATTTTTAGGTGATTTTATCTTTAGATAAAGAAAATGAGCAGACTTAGCCTAATGTATAGTTAAAGAGAAAGTCGAGAGAATATAAAAATTTTGTTTAAATTTAAAATTTTATAAGAATTTTATCTCTTTCAGGTAAAATTTTGAGTTGAATTTTAGTAAAAAGTAATCGTTAGTAGTGTTAGAGACTGGGATATCTGGGGAACCAATCTTCACCACCACAGCCTTAGCTCCCCTTAAAGTTTCAATTTCCTTTTGACATTCTTCTATTCTTTTTGTAAACTCCTCTTCCCCCTCTACTTCAATGCCAGCAAAATATAATTCCAAAAGTTCCCGTATAAGAATCGCAATACTGAATGAATTAATATGATCATGAACCAATTTTAACTCATTATATACCTCTTCTGGAATATAGATTCTAATCCTGTGAGTGGCATTTATAAATCTATAATCTTTATCCCTCCTTTTTTCAAAAAGATGCTTTCTCTTTAATACTGGAAGCATAAAGATTATAATTTCCCTTATTAAAGTAGAAAGATCTTTATCTTTTTTATCTTTTAAATTGTTAATTTTTTCAAAAAGATTTTGATTCAATACAAAATCAAACTCTTTCATGCTTACATCTCCTTTTTATAAAAAAATATTTCTATATATTAATCACAAAATTTTTGAAAAAATCCTTTACAAATTTTTAAGAAAAATTTAAAATTTTACTTTAATAAAATTTATTAATTTTATACTTGTAAAAATTTAAAATATAAATTATTATAAAAAAAACGAAATATAAAAATAAGCTAGGTATTATGAAAAAAATCATTCTTTTTATTTTATTTATTATACTAATCTCATTTAATGTTAATTCAATGGTAATTCATGGGCAACTCGATGAGGCTTTTATACTCGAAGAGAATAGTTCTCAGCATCTTTTTTTTATGGGACTGGATGGTTATTTATTATATCATGCTCATTCTACTTATGGGCTAAATATGTTAGCTATTCCATTTTATAATGGGGGGATTGAATCTACCAATAATGACTATTTTTTTATTCTTCTTGGTAGTCCAATGATGTTTTTACCTGTAGTATCGCTTGGTTATATAGCAAGATGGCAAATTAATCCAAACTTTGAAATAAATTTTAATGCTTTTACCTCTTCACCAAATGCTGGTATTTCTCTTTTATCTCTCCCTCTTTTTTCAATTTATCAGGTTAATATATTTGGCCCTGGAGTATCTGTTGGGATAGGATTTAAAAGGAGAATAAGTAAAAGTGAAAATTCGCCTTTATCTTATAAATTTAATCTTGGGATTGATTATACTGGGGATTTACATGGAGCTATATCTATAAAGAATTCGATTTTAATTGGTATTCAAAGACAAAATTCTATTTTATCTCTAAATCCTTTTATAAATTTTGCTTTAAAAGTTGGTCTTATATCAATGAATGGGGGTGGTTCATGGGTTGTATTAGAACCAGGTTTTGAGTTGACATCAAAGATTGTATCCAAAAATAATTTTGTCTTTATATCTACTTTTATGGTAGGTTATGAGACCGATTTTTTAGTAATCGGTGCTGATTTTTTATATATGGGTAAAATAATTGTTTCTGCATCTTTTGGAATTGGAAAGATTGTTGTTACTAATAAATAATTCGAGTAATTAAACAATTTTTGATAAAACATAGAGATTAAAATTTTTATATACAAATATAAAAAAAATGTAAATTTCACATTATTTATATAAATTTTTAGTGATTTTTTTAAAAAAATATGTTACTATAATATTTCATATTAAGAATATTTTTATTATATAAAAGGTGGGATAAATATGGGAGACAATAATAAAAGTAAGTACAAAAGAAAAGAATATTATACTACCTCTGAAATTGCTAAAATTTTGCATGTAGCGGTAGGATCTGTAATAAATTGGGTTGATGTTAATGAAATAAATGCTATAATTACCCCTGGTGGTCATAGAAAAATCCCTTATAAAGAGTTGATAAGATTTTTAAAAGAACACAATTATGACATACCACAAGAGTTACTCGCAAAAAAAAGTGTAATATTGGTAGATGATGAAAAAGAAATTCATAATTTCTTTTCTGAAATTTTTAAAAATATCGAGGGTTTTGATTTAAGTTGTTTTACATCAGGGACAGAAGCACTTATTTCAATGGGTAAAAATATTCCAGAGATAATTATTGTTGATATTCTTATGCCAGATTTTGATGGTATTCAGGTAGTAAGGAATATTAAATCAAATGAAAATTTTAAAGATGTATATATCATTGCAATAAGTGGGGATGCCCATAAAAAAGATGATGCTCTTAATGCAGGTGCAAATGTGTTCTTAAAAAAGCCATTTGATATAGAAGAATTTAAGAGTGCAATTGCAAAACTTGAAGATTAGTTTTTATTTTTTATAATATTTTATAAATTAGGTTACAATTCTGACTAACTTTAAGATTAAAGTTATATTTTGTATATTTATCTTATTATTTACCTCATGTACCACAATTTTATTCAGAAAGGATAAAATATTTTCTAATTTTAATTTAAATACGACAATTGATGCAGAATATTTTGGAATGCATACTAAAAATTTTGTTGATATACCATTTAAAAATTTAAGATTATGGGATGCCGGAGTGTTCTGGCCTGATTTAGAAAAAAAAGATAATGAATGGGATTTTACAAAACTAGATAAATATGTGGAAATTGCTGAAAAGAATGGTTATACTTTAATGCTAACATTAGGCCAATCGCCAGAATGGGCTGCTTCTAATATTTATATAAATAGTCCATATGGTGGTGGGGTGAAACAGGTAGCACCAAAAAGTATAGAAATTTGGAAAAGATATATAAGAACATTGGGTACAAGATATAAAGGTAAAATAAGATACTGGGAGATATGGAATGAACCTGATGTCTGGCCATTTTATTTTGGCTCTATTCAAAAAATGGTAGAATTGGCAAAGTCCTGTTATGAAATTTTAAAAGAAATTGATCCAGAAAATAAAATAATAACACCTTCTATTACTGGATGGAAAGGCTGGCCTGGTGGGTTAGCGTGGCTTGATTTATATCTATCATTAGGGGGTGCTAAATATTGCGATATAATAGGATTTCATTTTTATAATGGAGATTTGACACCACCTGAAATTGCCTTTTCTCATATCAAAGAGATATATAAAATTTTAAAAAGACACAATTTACTTGATAAACCACTCTGGAATACAGAATCTGGCTTTCATTTAAGAACAAAATTCAATCAACTTGGTGCAGCCTATGTTGCAAGAATGCATATAATAAATTTATACATTGGAGTTGATAAGTTTTTCTGGTATGCAATGGATAATCATCAATTTGGCTTGCTTTATGATTTTAATAAAAATCAGATAAAAGAATCCGGGGTTGCTTACATAGAGACACAGAAATGGCTTATTGGTAAAAAGATAGTTTCCTTAATAAATAAAGAGGGAATCTATATCTGTGAGTTGAATACAGAGGAAAAGATTGTGTGGAAAGAAAGAGGTAAAAAAAAGATTAAAATCCCTGAACATTGGAATATTAAAAAGATAAGATTTCTTGATGGTAGAATTGAAGAGATAAAAGATAAATACTTTATTATTACAGAGACACCGGTTATGTTTTCTAAATAAATTGAAAAATAGGACAATTGTCGTATAAATTGCGACAATTGTTTAAAGTATATTTAAAATAACATTTATTTTTTTATAAATTTTTTAAAAATAAATATTGACAATAATTTTTATAAAGAATATTTTTAAAAAAATAATAAAAAATGAGGTAGGTATTTATTATGAAAAGAATTGTTTTGGCTATTTTTTTATCTTTTTTAATCTTATCTTTTCCCACCTGTAAAAAAAGAGGCGATGGGATTTATGCTGTTTTTTATACCAGCAAGGGGAAATTTGTTTGTGAACTCTATTTTGAAAAGGTACCTTTAACTGTTGCTAACTTTGTAGGACTTGCCGAGGGGACAAAGGAGTGGATAGATCCAAATACTCAAGAGGCAGTAAAAAGACCATTTTATAATGGGCTAATATTCCACAGAGTTATAAAAGATTTTGTTATTCAGGGTGGATGCCCGTATGGCAATGGTACAGGAGGTCCTGGTTATACTTTTGATGATGAAATAGTTTCAGATCTTAACCATAATAGTGAAGGAATTCTTTCTATGGCAAATTCCGGACCTAATACTAATGGCAGTCAATTCTTTATAACTCTTGCCCCAACTCCACATTTGAATGGAAGGCATTCTGTTTTTGGTAAGGTTATAGAGGGTATGGATGTTGTTAAGAAAATAGGAGAAGTAAAAACAGATGCTACATTTAATAAACCTTTTGAAAATATATACATAAAAAAGATTGAGATTTTAAGAATTGGCAATAAGGCAAAAGAATTTAATCCAGAAGAAATTTTTAAACAGAAAGCAGAAGAGAAAAAGAAGAATTACGAGGAGTTTCTAAAGAGTCTTGGAGTTGAAATGGATAAAATCATAACTGACTCAAAGAGTGGTTTAAAATATTATGTAAAAAAAGAGGGGACTGGCAGGAAGCCTAATAAAGGTGATATAATAGTTGCTCATTATGCTGGATATTTTGAAAATGGAAAGAAGTTTGATAGTTCTTATGATAGAAATGAGCCTTTTAAAGTTCAGATTGGAGTTGGGCTTGTTATTCCTGGTTGGGATGAGGCTTTTCTTACTATGAAAGAGGGGGAAAAGAGAGTCCTTATTTTACCTTATTATCTTGCTTATGGTGAAAGGGGATATCCTGGCGTAATCCCACCAAAGGCAACTCTTATATTTGACGTAGAATTGTTAGAAGTAAAGAAAAAATAAGTTTAATGTTTTATTAAGCAAGGCTACCTTAATAGAGGTAGCCTTTTTTGTAAGTTATTTTATCAAGTTATAAATAGTGTAATTTTATTTTTGGCTATGTTTATTATATTTTTCTAATTAAAAAATTGCTAACAAAAAAAATCACAATTGTATAATAAGTTGTAGATAAAACTAAAAATCAATATATAGCAAAAGTTTTTAAATCGTAAATAGTAATTTTTATTTCATATCAAAAATTCCAGTAATAGCGGTAATCTATCAATAAATTCAAAATTTTTATTCTTAAAATAAAAAATACCACAGAAAATATAATTTTCTAATACTTCCTGAATTTTATTTTTCTTTAGATTATCATTTACCTTTTTAAAATTTTTTACAAAATCCTCAATTTTTTCTATTATCTCACTCTTAAATCTATCAAACCATACTTTTCCTCTTATTTTTAACTTTTTGTTG
>ERZ795046.1549-NODE-1549-length-22938-cov-5.105624_pt1 | contig 22938 bp, 25 predicted proteins | sample MGYA00375130_ERZ795046 | MGnify/ENA primary metagenome ERZ795046 (study PRJEB30175, sample SAMN05720202) | activated sludge metagenome | isolation source: anaerobic digester from wastewater treatment plant | place: Japan | collected 2015-05-15 ...
ATATCTTAGAGAAATTTCTTAATATTTTACAGGTGGTTGCCATTCCCAGATTTGAAGTTGATTTTTATCCACTGGACATTCTGTTTTTGGCATGACCAGTTCTCTATTTGGAAAATTACCACAGTCAAATTTCATTCCTTTTCTTGCAAGTTCAACAGGACATTCATTGTACAGAAAATGAAAGATTTCAAATGTCTGACATCCATCAGATGTTCTTCCACAAATTTTACATGTAAATTTAGGTATTACACTTGTTCCTGCTTTTAAAAAGTATCCCGAAAATTCAACCTCACCTCCACACTTTATACATGTTCCTTTCATTTTATAAAAATTTACTTTTTGAAAGGTAATTGACAGTTTTTCTCTATCAAACTCATCCTGGTAATTTTTTGGCAAAGCAATTAATTTTGGTAAAGTTATTCCCATTCTGTCATTTTTTAAATAAATTCCAGGAATAAATCTTGTTATGTATTTTGGAAATTTTGAGTGGTCTATTTCTTTGGCAGCATTTGGTGAAGCACTCATAATATTTAAAAGAAAGCCAGCAAAAAACATACCTTCAATTATTCCTGTAAAAAATCCGAAAATTCTATCAACTATATGTTTTACATAGATTTTTTTTCTCAGAACTTCAATCCCGACTATTACCGAAAGGATAAACAAAAATGAAAATAAATGAAAAAAAAGTATATCAACAGGAGTTCCTATAATATTAAATCTCCTGAATAAATTAACAGGTGCTTTATATGCAATTGAAGCAAGAGAAACTCCACTTATAATTCCAACAATATCTATAATTCCACCAATAAAACCTCTTAAAATTCCTGTTAAGACACCGCTTCCAAAAATAACCAAAACAATAAAATCAATTCCAGTCATAAGTAAATAATAGCATAAAATAAAAAAAAATAAAAAGGGACTACCTCTACTTAAAAGGTAGTCCCTTTAAAATAAATTATTGCTTCTTTTCTCCCTCTCTTTCTCTTCTTCTTTCCTCCCACTGTTTTCTCATCTCTTCCTGTTTTTTCTTCAATTCCTGATATTCCTGATTTGTTGAAAGTTTCTGCTGAAGTTTTTCATTCAGTTGTTTCTGAAGAGAACTAATCTGTTCTTGCATTTTTTTCAATTCAGGGTCATTCTGGATTGTCTGGATTTCTATTTCTTTAATCTTTCTCTGAATTTCAAATGCTTCTCCCAAAGGTCCTTCTCTTCTTTCTCTCTGGAATTGATCTCCACCCTGTTTTTCTCTTCTTTCCTGTGAGTATCCATTATATAAAAGCCCTATGAAGAAAACACTTATAAGCATAGGAATAATAAATCTTTTCATATTTTTTCACCTCCTTTCGTTTCAATTTTTTCTTTCTTCTATTTCTTTTTTTCTTTCTTCCTTTTCTTTTTTCATTTTTTCATAAATTTCTTCCTTTCTTTTTTTCAATCTCTGATATTCTTCATTGTCCTTTAGTTTCTCCTGAAGATTTTGCATCAATTGAATTCTTAAGTTCATTATCTGTATATGTAAATTTTTAAGTTCAGGGTCTTTTTCTATTTCTTCTCTTTCAATTTCTTTTATTCTTTTCTGTGTGTCAAGAAATTCTTTAAGTTTTTCTTTTAAAATGAAATTTTCCTTCAATAATTTTTCAATTTTTTCTTTTGATTTAGATAAATCTGGTTTTCTATTCTGTGCATTGAGAGTAAATGAAATTATAAGATTTATTGAAAGAAGTAGTACAAAAAGTTTCTTCATTTTTTTCCTCCTTTTTTATTTTAGACATTTGAAAATAAAAAAGGTTTAGTATATTATAGTAAAACTTTTTTAGAGGAAAAAATGGGTTATAAAAAGAAAATTGCAATTTTTGACCTTGATGGTACTTTGATAGACGCATATGATTCAATTTATAAAACAATAGATTTTATTTGTGAAAAAATCAATTGTGAAAAATTTGATTATGAAAGAGTGAAAAGAGCAGTCGGTGGAGGAGATTTGAAATTAATATGTAATCTTTTTGATAAGGATAAAATTGAAGTTGCTCATAAACTTTACAGAGAATATTATTTAAATTTTTTGAAGGGTAATGTTAAATTAATGAGGGGCTGTATTGAAATTTTAAGCCAACTTAAAGAAAAAAAATTAAAAATTGCTGTTGCTACAAACAGGTCAAATTTCTGTTTAGATTTTTTATTGAAAGAAAGTGGAATTAAAAATTTTTTTGATATTATACTATGTGCTGATGATGTTGAAAATCCAAAACCGCATCCTGAAATAATTTTGAAAATTCTGGAAAAGACAGGTTTTAAAAAGGAAGAAACTTTTTATGTTGGAGATATGGATATTGATTATGAAACAGGGAAAAATGCAGGTGTTGATACATTTATAGTTCTCACCGGTTCCTGCAGAAAAGAAGATTTTTTGGAATATAAAAATCCTTTAATTTTTGAAGACCTGATACAACTTAAAAAATTTTTAATTGAAAACATTTTGATTTGAGAATATAATACTAAAATAATGAAATGAAAATAGGAGGTAAAAATGGAAATATTAAGTGTTTATGGAAGACAGATTCTTGATTCAAGGGGAAATCCAACAGTAGAGGTAGAAGTTATGCTTGAAGACGGAACAACAGGAAGAGCAGCAGTCCCTTCAGGGGCTTCAACAGGAGAAAGAGAAGCACTTGAATTGAGAGATGGAGATAAAGAATTTCTCGGGAAAGGAGTAAAAAATGCGATAAAAAATGTAAATGAAATTATAGGTCCTGAAATTGAAGGTGAAAGTGTTTTTGACCAGAGAGGTATTGATTATAAAATGATTGAACTTGATGGAACTGAAAATAAATCCCGTTTAGGAGCAAATGCTATTCTTGGTGTGAGTTTGGCTGTTTCCCGCGCTGCTGCAAATGTTCTGGATGTCCCATTATATTTCTATATTGGAGGAGTTTATGCAAATGTAATGCCTGTGCCAATGTGTAATGTTATAAATGGTGGATTACATGCAGACAATAACCTTGACATTCAGGAATTTATGATAGCACCAATTGGAGCAAAAAGTTTTAGTGATGGATATAGAATGGTTGCAGAGGTATTCCAGTATTTAAAAAAGATATTAAAGGATAAGGGATATGTAACTTCAGTTGGTGATGAAGGAGGTTTTGCTCCAAATTTAAATAAAAATGAAGAAGCAATACAACTTATAATACAGGCAATTGAAAAAGCAGGTTATACACCGGGAGAAGAGATTTATATTGCTCTTGATACTGCTGCTTCTTCTTTATATGAGGAAGGCCTTTATCAATTTGAAGGGAAAAAAATAAGTTCTGATGAGTTAATTGATTTCTATGAAAAAATTGTATCAAAATATCCTGTTTATTCTATTGAAGATGGACTTGCAGAAAATGACTGGGAAGGATGGAAAAAATTGACAGAAAAACTCGGAAATAAAATTCAACTTGTTGGAGATGATATATTTGTCACAAATCCTAAAATTTTCAAAGAGGGGATTAGACAGAAAATAGCAAATGCAATTTTAATAAAAGTTAATCAGATAGGAACACTCACAGAGACACTTGAGACAATTGAAATGGCAAAGAGGGCAGGATACAGAACAATAATATCTCACAGGTCTGGTGAAACAGAGGATACTTTTATAGCAGACCTTACAGTTGGAACAAATGCAGGGCAGATTAAAAGTGGTTCATTGAGCAGGTCTGAAAGATTGTGTAAATATAATCAACTTTTGAGAATAGAAGAGAATTTTGGAAATACATGCAAATATTACGGTGAAATAATTAAAGAAAAATGAGGAAAATAAGGAAGAACTGGTTTTTAATTTTTACAGTTTTTTTTACAATCTGCTGTGGAATAAGGTTAAAAACATTAATTTCTTCATATCAAACATACAGATTTTATAAAAATGAAATTGCAAACCTTGAAAGAGAAAATAAAAACCTTCAGGAGAAGATAGAAAAAATAAAAAATGACCCCTTTTATATTGAAAAGATATTGAGAGAGGAATACGGAATGATAAAAGAAGGTGAACTTATAATAAAAACAGGAGAATAAATGTATCCTTTTAAATTTGTAAGAGAAAATATAGAACTGTTAAAAAAAGTGGCAGAATTGAAAAACCAGAAAGTTGACTGGGAAAGATTTGAAGAACTTGATAATGAGAGAAGAAGGTTGATAATGTTTGTTGAGGAAAGAAAGAAGTGGCAGAAGGACTTAACAGAAAAAATTTCAAGAAGTAAAGAAGATAAAGATGCAGTTTCTTTTTTGATAAATCAGGCAAAAAAATATTCTGATGAAATAAAGGAAACAGAAAAAAGATTAAGTGAAATTGAAAAAGAAATTGAAAAAATAATCTCTTTTATCCCAAATATTCCACATCCTTCTGTTCCTGTTGGAAAAAGTGAAAAAGATAATGTTATTGTGAGAGAATGGGGAGAAATAAAGGAGAAGAAATTTAATGTTCTTCCCCACTGGGAAATAGGTGAAAAACTTGGTATTTTAGATTTTCCAAGAGGTGCAAAAATTACAGGAAGTTTCTTTCCTGTCTTTAAAGGCAAAGGTGCTCTTCTTGTCAGGGCATTGATAAATTTTATGATTGATTTGCATACAAAAAACGGTTTTAAAGAGGTCTGGGTTCCTTCTCTTGTTAACAGAGATAGTTTATTCAATACAGGACAATTGCCAAAACTTGAAGATGATATGTATTACCTTGAAAGAGATGATTTCTTTTTAATCCCGACAGCAGAAGTTCCTGTGACAAATCTGCATAAGGATGAGGTTTTAAAAGAGGAAGATTTGCCGATTTATTATGTTGCATATACCCCATGTTTCAGAAGAGAAGCAGGAGCATATGGAAAAGAAACAAAAGGTCTTATAAGGGTTCATCAATTTGACAAAGTTGAACTTGTTAAATTTGTAAAGCCAGAGAATTCTTATGATGAACTTGAATCACTTTTAAATGAAGCGGAAAAAGTTCTTCAGGCATTAAATCTTCCTTACAGGGTTGTTCTTTTATGTACTGGGGAGTTGAGTTTTGCTGGAAGTAAATGTTATGATATTGAAGTATGGTGTCCAGGTGTTGGAAAATATCTTGAAGTTTCTTCTTGTTCTAATTTTGAAAGTTTTCAGGCAAGAAGGGCAAATATTAAGTACAGAAAGAAAGATGGTAAAACAGATTATGTTCACACTCTTAATGGTTCAGGAGTTGCTTTACCGAGAACCATAATAGGAATAATTGAAAATTATCAGACAGAAAATGGAGAAGTGATTATCCCTGAAGTTTTAAGAGATTATATGAAAATGGATAGGTTAACTCTAAATGAATGAAGCATTAAGAAACAATCTTCTAACAATTATTTACTTTGCAATAATAATCGTAATCTGTCTTATTGTTAAGTGGTTCTGGGAATATTTTTTGATAAGAGTTTCAAAGGGAAGAGAACTTGATTTAAAAATTTTGAAAAGGACAGGAAAGGGGGTTGTCTTTTTTGTATTTTTTTCTGGATTAAGTATTTTATGGGAAAGAACATCCCTTCTTATAAAAACAGAAAATTTACCTCTTCAAAAACTTCTTTTGAATCTTCCAAAAATTATCTATTCTTTTATTGTCCTTTCAGTTACTTTTATAATAAGCGGAATAGTTGATGGATTTGTTGAGTGGTATCTTGAAAAGGTTGCAGAGAGAACAAAAACAAAAGTGGATGAAGAATTTATGTCATTATTCAAAAGGGTTTCAAGAATAATAATATTTTTTATAGGCATTACAATAATTCTGAATAAATTCAATCAGCCAATAACAAGTATTCTTGGAGCGGCAGGAATTGCCTCTTTTGCTATTGCTTTTGCTGCTCAGGATACACTTTCAAATATGATTTCAGGTTTTTTTATTATAATTGACAAACCCTTTAAAATAGGAGATAGAATTAAACTTGCAACAGGAGAGATTGGAGAAGTTATAGAAATTGGAATGAAGAGGACAAAAATTTTATCACCTGAAAATAATGTAATTATTATTTCTAATTCTGAAATAGCAAAAACAAGAATTGTTAATTTTGGATTTCCAGATTCAAAAATTAAAATAAGATTGAAAGTAGGTATTCAGAATTTAAAAGATAAGGAAAAGATAAAAGATTTATTTATGGAAATAGTTAAGAAAAATAATTTTTTTGAAAAAGATACTAGCGAGGTTTATCTTACTGAATTTGCGACTTCTCAAGCAGTTTTTCTGTTAAGTTTCAATATTCTTGATTATAAAAAAGAACTTAATGTTGTTGATAAAATTATTGAAGAAATAAAGAATAAATTTGAAGAAGAAAAAATTGAATTGCTTTTTGTAAGAAGGGAGTAAAAAATGATTAAAGAAGTGGATAATGTAGTAGAAAGGATTAAAGCGGATATAATTAACTGGAGAAGGGACTTTCATATGTACCCTGAACTTGGATTTGAAGAGTACAGAACTTCTGAGAAAATAAAGGAGGTTTTAAAAAAAACAGGTATAAAATATGAAGTCAAAGGGAAGACAGGAGTTATTGGATATATAAATAAAAATTTTTCAAAGACAATAGGAATAAGAGCGGATATGGATGCCTTACCAATTGAAGAACAAACAGGTCTTGAATTTTCTTCAAAAAATAAAGGCATAATGCATGCCTGTGGTCATGATGGTCATGTGGCAACACTTCTTGGTGTGGGTATAATTCTGAATAAATTTAAGGATTTTTTAAAGTATAATGTAAAACTTATTTTTCAGCCGTGTGAGGAAAAGCTACCTGGAGGTGCATGTGAATTAATAAAAGAAGGTGTTTTAGAAAATACAGATTTTCTTATTGGTTTTCATTTTATATCCGATATTCCACTTAATAAAATTTATATTGAGAAAGGAATAGTTATGGCAAATACGGATAGATTCAGGATAATAATTAAAGGGAAGGGTGGTCATGGAAGTGCACCTGATTCAACAAATGACCCGGTTGTTTGCTCTGCATTTCTGATAAGCAGTTTACAGACAATTGTAAGTAGAAGAATAAGTCCATTTCAGCCGTGTGTAGTTTCTGTATGTAAAATAAAAGGAGGAGAAGCATTTAATGTAATTCCTGATAAAGTTGAAATAGGAGGAACTGTAAGGACATTTTCGGAAAAAACAAGAAAAAAAATTAAAAATGAAATGAAAAATATTTGTGAGAAAATTGTCTCTTCATTTAAATGTAAGATGGATTTTTCTTATGAATCTTACTCACCTGCTGTAAAAAATGACCCTGACTTTACTGAAATAATTAAGAAAACAACTAAAGAAATTCTATCCACAAAGTTTTTCTATAAGTATCATCCATCAATGGGAGGAGAGGACTTCGCTTTTTATTCAAAAAAAGTCCCATCTACATATATTTTTATTGGAAGTGGTAAAAAAAGTGGTTTGCATCACAGTAGTAAATTCAATCTTGATGAGAGAGTTTTACCATTTACAGTTAAGTATTTGAGTAATTTAATTCTGAAACTTAAAATTTAGGAGGAAAAAAATGAAAAAAGTAATTTTTGTCTGGGGCGGATGGGAGGGACATCAGCCAAAAGAGACAACAGAAATTTTTGCTGAAATAATGAAAAGAGAAGGTTATGATGTTGAAGTTTACAATACACTTGATATTTTTCTTGATAAACAAAAAATGGGTTCAGTAAATTTAATTGTAATAACATGGACAATGGGAAAAATAACATCGGAACAGACAAAAGGTTTACTTGATGCTGTCAGTTCAGGTGTTGGAATTGCTGGCTGGCATGGAGGGATGGGAGATGCTTTCAGAGAAAATACAGGATATCAATTTATGGTTGGTGGTCAATGGGTTGCTCATCCAGGAGGAATAGTTGATTATGAAATAAATATAGTAAAAAAAGATGACCCGATAGTAAAAGGTATAAGCGATTTTAAACTTAAATCAGAGCAATATTATATGCATGTAGACCCTTCAAATGAAGTTCTTGCAACAACTACTTTCAGGAATATAGAATTTCCATGGATAGATGGTACAGTTATGCCTGCTGTATGGAAAAGAATATATGGGAAAGGAAGGGTTTTTTATGCATCATTCGGTCATCAGGTAAGTGATTTTGAGGTTCCGGAAGCAAGAGAAATTGTTAAGAGAGGACTTATATGGGCTGTTGGAGATTTATAAATTTGACATAAAAAAAAACAGGTGTAAAATAAAAAATAAAAATGGGGGCGTAAGATGAAATTTATTAAGTTTATAATAGCAGGGTTAATAGCAGTAAGTTTTTTTGGATGTATGTGTCCAACAAAAATAAAAAAGGAATTCCTTGAAGAAAAGGAAAAAGAAGAAAAACCAGAATTGACGAGCATTTTAAAGCCGGAAGAAAAGATTGAACCAAAACCAGCAGAAGAAACGAAACCAACAAAACCAGATGATGGAAAAGCAACACCAGAAGAAGTTAAGACCGCAATTAAAGAGGGAGAAATTCCAGTGACACCTATACCACCAGAGGCAAAATTTATAAAACCAGAAGAAATGGATTCAGAATTAAAAGAGATTTTCCGAAATATTTATTTTGATTTTGATAAATATAGTATAAGAGAAGATGCAGCACAGATATTAAAAAAAATTGGAGATTACTTATTAAAAAATCCTGATATAAAAATTTTGATAGAAGGTCATTGTGATGAAAGAGGGACAAGAGAATATAATCTTGTTCTTGGAGAACAGAGAGCATTGAGTGCAAGGAGATTTCTTGTTATTATGGGTGTTTCTCCAAAAAGATTATATACAGTAAGTTATGGAGAGGATATGCCTGCAGACCCTGGACATAATGAAGAAGCATGGGCAAAAAATAGAAGATGTGAATTTAAAATAGAAGTGAAAAGATGAGAAAAAAAATACTTTTTCCAATTTTGAGTTTACTATTAATAATTTCCTTTTTTACCGGCTGTTCTGATATAGCGACAAAAGATGATATTGATGCTGTAAAAGAAAAAATAAGTAATCTTGAAGATGATTTTTATGCGACTGTTAAGCAGATAAGCGAGAAATTTAATAACATAGAAAATGATTATAAGCAAAAGGATGATAATATAAAGAAAAACATAGATGAAGTTTCCGATAGAATTTTGGTTTTGAGTAATGAAATGAATTCTATAAAAGATGAAATTAATGTAATGAAAGGAAAAATAGATGAAAGCAATTTTGAAAATAGTGAAAAAATAAAGAAGTTGAATAATGAGTTTATTGAAAAAAACCTTGAAATTAAAAGAGAAATAGAATGGATAAAAAAAGATATAGAAAATGTAAAACTTTTATATAATGATTTTTCTTTAAAAATCTCAACTCTTACTCAGAATCTTTCAGAAACACAGACAAATATTAAGACAGATATAATTAGTTTAAGAGATTCACAGGTAAAAATTGTTGAAACATTACAGAACTTGCCGAAAAAAATTGACCAGATTGAAGAAAAAATTAATGTTGTGGATAAAAAATTTAATGAAGTTGTTAATAGTTTTCTTGATGAATTTGCAAGGCATGAAAGTGAAATATATCAATTAAAAAAACAAATTTCAGAAAATGAAAAATTATCAGAAAGAAATACTTCTGCATCAACTTCTTCAATTGTAAAATCAATTTTAAAGACAGGAAAGGAAAAATATCATATAGTTCAGAAAGGAGAATATCTGACTTTGATTGCCAAAAAATATAACACTTCTGTAAGTGAAATAAAGAAATTAAACAACTTAAAGTCAGACGTGGTATATCCTGGACAGAAACTTTTAATTCCATAGATTTTTGACACTCTAAAAAATTTATGTTAAAATAAAGTCCAACCTAAAAAATAAAAAATCTTGAAAAAGGGAGGATAAATGGAGGAGAATTATATCAAAATTTTTAAAAAGACATTGAGGGAAGAAGAATTTGAAAAATTGAAAAAAATAAAAAGTAAAAAAGTTTTGAATTTTATAGGTGAAAGCATTTTATTGTGTGAACCTGATGATGTTTTTATATGCAGTGATACACCTGATGAGATAGCACATATAAAAAATATGGCTATTGTCAGCAAGGAAGAAAGTGCTGCTTTACTGACACCGGGACATACTTTTCACTTTGATGGTTATTATGACCAGGGAAGGGATAGAGAAGTCACAAAATTCCTTGTGCCAGAAGGTGATAAATTGAGTTCTGCATTAAACCAGATAGAAAGAGAAAAAGGGCTTAATGAAGTAAAGAATTTATTGAAAGGTTCAATGAAAGGTAAAACAATGATTGTCAGATTTCTTATTCTTGGACCTGCAAACTCAGTTTTTACAATACCCTGTGTTGAATGTACTGATAGTTGGTATGTTGCCCATTCTGTTGATTTGCTTTATAGACATGGATATAAAGAGATATGTAAGATAGATGAAAATACAGATATATTTTTTACTCTTCATTCAGCAGGAGAACTTGATGAAAATATGACAAGTAAAAATTATGATAAAAAAAGGATTTATATAGATTACACAGAAAACACAGTGTACAGTGTGAATACTCAGTATGCTGGAAATTCAGTTGGTTTCAAAAAACTTGCTTTACGACTTGCTATAAGAAAAGCACATAAGGAAGGATGGCTTGCTGAACATTTTATGATAATTGGTGTATATGGACCTGGGGGAAGAAAGACATATATTGCGGGTGTTTTTCCAAGTGCCTGTGGTAAAACATCAACTGCCATGCTTGAGGGAGAAAAAATTTTATCTGATGACCTTGCATATGTGAGAAATATAGATGGGATATGTAAAGCAGTAAATGTGGAATGTGGTATTTTCGGGATAATTCAGGGTGTTAATCCTGTTGATGACCCTTTGATATACAGAACAATAACTTCTCCAAATGAAATAATTTTTTCCAATATTTTGGTTAAAGATGGAAAAACATGGTGGCTTGATATGGGATGTGAATTACCAGAGGAAGGGATAAATTACTCAGGCAAGTGGTATAAAGGTAAAAAAGATGAAAAAGGAGAAGAGATTTTACCATCCCATAAAAATGCAAGATATACGATTTCTCTCAGGGCACTTTCTAACTGTGATGAAGAACTTGAAAATCCAGAAGGTGTTGAACTTGGAGGTATTATTTTTGGTGGAAGGGATTACAGAGGTTATGTTCCTGTCCAGCAGAGTTTTAACTGGGCTCATGGAATAATTGCATATGGAGTAGCACTTGAAACAGAAACAACTTTTGCAATAGTAGGACAGGAAGGTAAATATGAAATAAACATAATGAGTATTCAGGATTTTGTTTCAATTCCTCTTGGACAATATATTAAAAATTATCTTTTATTTGGAGAAAAACTTGATAAAAAACCTTTAGTTTTCGGTGTGAATTATTTTTTAAGGTCATTGAAAACAGGGGATTTCTTAAATTCAAGAAAGGATAAACATGTCTGGGTAAAATGGATGGAATTAAGAATCCATAATGATGTAAAGGCGATTGAAACACCAACAGGTTTTATCCCTATATATGAGGACTTGAAAATTTTATTCAATGATGTCTTGAAAAAAGAATATTCTAAAGAAGATTATATTGAACAGTTTACAATAAGAGTTCTAGAAAATTTAATGAAGATTGAAAGAGTTTTAAAATTCTGTAGAGAAAAAATTGAAGAAGCGCCTGATGAAGTTTTTGAAGTTTTAAATCAGCAGAAAGAAAGATTAATAAAGGCAAGGGAAAAATTTGGTGATTATATTTCTCCTGAAAGATTTATTTAAAAATTAAAAATGGAGGAGGTATGGAACTTTTATCTGAAAGAGCAAAATTGTTAAAACCATCAGCAACAATGGCATTGAATAAGAAGGCAAAAGAAATGAAGGCAAAAGGACTTGATATTGTAAATCTGACTGTTGGAGAACCTGATTTTGATACACCTGAGGAGATTAAGGAATATGCAATAAAAGCGATGAAAGAAGGTTATACAAAATATACAGAAGAAAAAGGATTAAAAGAATTAAGAGAAGCAATATGTGAAAAACTTGAAAAAGAGAATAAACTTAAATATGAACCTGAAGAAATTGTTGTTTCAAATGGAGCAAAACATTCCCTTTTTAATATTTTTCTATCAATTTTAAATCCCGGAGATGAAATTATAATACCTGTTCCTTACTGGGTAAGTTATCCTGCAATGGTTTCTATATGCGGAGGAGTTCCTGTTTTCTGTAATTTCAATGAAAAATTTAAAATAGACATAGATGACTTAAAGAAAAAAATCACAAAAAAAACAAAGGGTATAATTTTAAACAGTCCTTCAAATCCAACAGGTATTGTATATGATAAAAAAGAACTTGAAGAAATTGCAGAAATAATTATTTCAAATAAAATTTTATGTATTTCTGATGAAGTTTATGAAAAAATTATATTTGACAGTGAATATTTTTCAATTGCTTCACTTTCTGATGAAATAAAGGAGTTGACAGTTGTTGTAAATGGTGTTTCAAAGACATTTGCAATGACTGGCTGGAGAATTGGATACACAGCATCAAAAAGATACCTTGCCGATGCTTTTGGGAAAATACAGGGACAGACAACTTCTGCACCTTCAACAATATCCCAGAAAGCATCAATTTATGCAATAAAAGAAGGAGAAAAATTATACAGAAATATGATTGAAGAATTTAAAAAAAGAAAAAATTTCCTTGTTGAAAATCTTTCAGAAGAAATTAAATTTCCTTATCCAGAAGGTGCTTTTTATATGTTTTTGAACTTTAAAAATATGGATTCAAAGGACTTTGCCGAAAAACTTCTTGAAGAAAAACTTGTTGCAACAGTTCCTGGATGTGAATTTGGAGTTGACAATTATATAAGAATATCTTATGCTACAAGTATGGAGAATTTAAAAAAAGCAGTTGAAAGAATAAATGAATTTGTAAAGGAGAATAAATGAGAAAAATATCAATTTTAATTTTTTTGTTTTGTCCATTTTTTTTGTTTTCTCAGGAATATAAATTCAAGCAGTCAAAACCACTCAATTATACTTTTCAAATGAAAGGAGATGTCAACTTAAATTATCCTGGAACAAATGAAAAATTTAATGTTTTTGCAAAAGGAAATTTAAAAATTGAAACTCTTGGAATTGAAGAAGAAGTATATATTCTTAAAATTACTCCATTTAAAACAATTGTAAAAGTTGATGAACAGGTACTTGAAGATATAACCAATATTGAAACAGGAATTTCTTCTGTTATATCAACAAGTTTAGTAAAAATGAAAAATAATGGTGAAATTATTGAAATGGCAGAGACAAATAAAGGGATTCTTTCTCTTTCTCAGGTTCTAAAACTTCTTCCTGTTTTCTCTGAAAATTTATCTTCTGGGAAAAAATGGAAACAGACGATACCTGCTTTTAATTTTCCAGGAATTCCAATGTGTGCACTTGAATTTAATTATTCATATGAGAAAAAAGGAAATTCAGGTTTAATTCATTTAACAGGAATACAGACAATAAAAGAAACAAGGAAAGACAAAGATACGAAAATAACATTTGACGGTAAAAATTCTTCTAAGGGAAGTTTTGTTTTTAATGAGGATGAAGGCGAGATAAGTAATTTTAACGGGAATTTTTTACTTGACCTTAACACAAAATTTGAAATTCCTCCCTCTCCTGATGTAAAAGAAAAAAAAATAGAAACCCTTACAATAAAGATAAAACTTAATCTAAATATAACACTTTCTAAACTTACCTCTTGATATTTTAAAAAACCTCTACTTATTTATCCTTTTGTAAGTAAGAAATGTAAAATAAAAATTTTTGACATCTTTAAATCTGTCCTATTAAAATAATAACTTAACCAAGGAGGCAAAAATGATTTATAAAAATGTTGAATTGTATAATGTAGAAGAAATAAGGGAAGATAATGATGGATTACAGTTATTGAGAATTCCTGAAACACTGAGAAGTAAATTGAATGACAATGCTAAAAATGCTTCTTTATATCCTTCAGGATGTGAGATAAGATTTAATTTAAAAAGCGAAATATGTAAAATTGTCTTAAAAGGAATTAATGGAAATGGAATTTGTGAAGTTTTCTTTGGTGATTTTTTTGAAAGTTGGAGATTGATTAAAGGAGAACCAACTGAAATTGAAATAAGATACCCTCAAAATATTGAATATCTTTCAAAACTTTCAAAAGAAAAAAATTTAAAATTTGACCCGAAACTTGTAAGAGTTATACTTCCACATCTACTTATCACAAAAATTGTTGATATAGGAGGAGAATTTGAACTTCCAAGAAAAAATCAGACCCCTAAGGTTAAATATCTTGCCTATGGTTCTTCAATTACTCATGGAGCTACATCATTAAGACCAACTGGAACATATGCATCAAAAATAGCACAGATACTAAATGTGGACTTAATAAATCTTGGTTTTGGTGGTGGCGCTCATCTTGAAAAAGAAATTGCTGATTATATTGCTGAAAGAGATGATTGGGATTTTGGAACTTTTGAACTCGGAATAAATATGGTTGGTGGTTTTGAGGTTGATGAATTTGAAAAGAGGGTTGATTATTTTATTGAAAAGATTGTTGATAAAAAACCTGACAAATATTTATTCTTCATAGATATATTTCCTTTTTATATGGACTTTGACAACCAAGAAAAACAGGAAAAATTCAGGGAGATTGTAAAAAATAAAGTTAAGGAGGTAAATAAAGATAATGTAATTCATATTTCAGGATTTGATATTTTAAAAAGTTTAAAAGGGCTAACCTTTGATATTCTTCATCCTTCACCTTTTGGTATGGAAGAAATGGCTTATAATCTTGCGAATATTATGAAAAGTTATGGGTTGGTAGATTAAAAGGGAGGGAAAAATGCTTTACAGAAATATTGAGTTTTATAATGTTGAGGAAATTTTTGAAAGAGAAAACGGACTTCAGTTATCAAGAATTCCTGAAAGAGTGAGGGTTAAACTGAATGATAATGCAAAAACAAGAGCGATTATGCCTGCAGGGTGTGAATTAAGGTTTAGATTGAAAAGTCAGAAAGCAAAAATTGTGATGAAAACAGATACAGAAGTTGTCTGGAGAAATGGAATATGTGAGATTTATTTTGGGGATTTTTTTGAAAGATGGTATTTTGTAAGTGAAAATCCAAGTATAATTGAAATTCAATATCCACAGAATCTTGAAAAATTAAAAGAATTAAAGAAAGAGAAAGGATTGAAGTTTGACCCTGAAGTTGTAAGAATTATACTACCTCATTTAGTTGATTTAAGAATTCTGGAGATTGAAGGAGAATTTAATCCACCTGAAAAAAATCAAGTCCCTGATAAAAAATTTATTGCCTATGGTTCTTCAATTACTCATGGTGGTTTTTCAATTGTTCCAAGTTATACTTATGTTTCGAAGACAGCATATATTCTCGGTATGGATGCGATAAATCTTGGTTTAGGGGGAGGAGCACATCTTGAAAAAGAAATTGCTGATTATATTGCTGAAAGGGATGACTGGGAATTTGGGGTATTTGAACTTGGAGTAAATATGGTTGGTGGTTTTGAAGTTGACCAGTTTGAAAAAAGGGTTGATTATTTTGTTGAAAAGATAGTAAAAGAGAATCCTGAAAAATATCTGTTTTTTATTGATATATTTCCATTTTATATGGACTTTGATAATCAGGAAAAACAGAAAAAATTCAGGGAAATCGTAAAAAACAAAGTAAAACAGATAAAAAAGAAAAATGTAATTCATATCTCAGGTTTTAAAATTTTGAAAGATGTAAGAGGCCTTATGACAGATAGAGTCCATCCTTCATCACAGGGTTTTGAGGAGATGGGATACAATCTTGCTTCAATCCTGAAAAAATATGTTGTTTGAAAGAGAAAAATAGTTCAGTGTAAAAAAGTAAATTTTATGAGAAAATATTTGAAAGAACTTTTAATTATTTCATTTCCCCTCATTATAAGTTCAAGTATATGGACTATTCAGCATTTTGTTGATAGAATGTTTATTTCATGGTATTCAGTTAAAGCACTTGCAGCAGTATTACCCGCAAGTTTTTTAAATTTAACAACTACAAGTATTTTTGTTGGAACTGCCTCTTTTGTGAATACTTTTGTTGCTCAGTACTACGGAGCCGAAACATATGAAAAAACAGGTGAAATTGTATGGCAGGGTTTATATCTGGCTCTTATAGGTGGCATTTTACATTTTCTTTTTATTCCACTTACTCCATTTATGTTTTCAATTTTTGCTCATGAAAAAGAGGTCTTAAGTTATGAAGTTATTTATTTTCAGATTCTCTGCGTTGGTGCTTTTTCTGTAATTGCTTCTTCATCTTTATCTTCATTTTTTTCAGGAAGAGGGAAAACAAATATTGTTCTTTTTGTCAGTTTTCTCCAGACAACTTTAAATCTGATTTTTGATTACCTTTTGATTTTCGGGAAATGGATATTTCCGGAGATGGGAATAAAAGGTGCAGGTATTGCTACAGTTATTTCTGGATATTTTTCATTTTTTGTTTATCTTTTATTAATCTTTCAGAAAAAAAATTTAATGTATGGGATTAAAAATTTCAGGTTTAATAAAGTACTTTTTAAAAATCTTTTAAAATACGGTGTTCCAAGTGGTATGCATTTTTTTCTTGATATTTCTGTCTGGACTATTTTTTTACTTATAATAGGTAAACTTGGAGTTATTCCTCTTTCTTCTTCAAATATCGCTTTTAATATAAATACAGTTGCTTTTATGCCGATGATAGGAATAGGTACAGGTGTTTCAATACTTGTTGGTCAGTATATTGGGAAAGGGAAACCAGAGATAGGAGAAAAAATAACTTATATTGGATTTTTGATTACTTTTATATATATGTGTTCAATTGCTCTTACCTATATTATATTTCCTGATTTCTATATTAAGTTTTTTAGACCGCGGGTTTATACAGGTGATTTTGAGCAGGTAAGGAATTTAACAGTTATACTTTTGAGGTTTGTTGCTTTTTACTCAATTTTTGATACTATGAATGTAATTTTTCTTTCTGGACTGAGGGGTGCAGGAGATACAAAATTTATTATGAATGTTTTTTTATTTGCCACAATTTTTATTTTTCTTATTCCTCTTTATATCTGTACTTTCATTTTTAATTCAGGGATATTTATAGGTTGGTCTATTGCAACGTTATATGTGATAGTTATAGGGTTCAGTTTTTTTATAAGGTTTTTAAAAGGAAAGTGGAAGAAACTTAAGGTGATTGAGACACCTGTTCTGTTATGATATAATTTTAATCCCACCTTATGAGGTGGGGAATTAGTAGGAAGGATAATGAAGAAAAAGAAAATGATAAAAAGGAGGGAGAATGGAAGATAGAGAAAAGATGGTTAGTTTTCTTGCTTATTTTTTTGGTTGGATTTCAGGACTTATTATTTTTTTAACGGAAAAGAAAAGTGAATATATAAGATTTAATGCTATGCAGAGTATAATTTTTAGTGGAGTTTTAACTGTTATTTATATTTTCATCTCTATTGTTTCTCTCATTCCTTTCATAGGTAAAATTCTATCTTTAATTCTCCATCCTCTTGTTTATCTTGCAGGAACAGCGATATGGATTGTGCTTCTTATTAAGTCATTCAAAGGAGAGTATTTTAAACTTCCTGTAATTGGCGATTATGCAGAGAAATATTCAAAAACGCTATGACCCTTTTGTCCACCTTTAAGGTGGGATGTGGAAATGAAGGCAGGACAAGGAATGAGAAAGGCAGTTAGATAGGAGTGAATAAATGGAAGAGGGAAGTTTGTTTCATGTATTTACAAAAAGTATTGCTGGCTATAAAGTTTTTAAAAGTAAGGTTGATTACAGGAGGATGGTTGAGACAATCTGGTATTATATGGATGAAAGAACGGCAAAATTTTCCAGAGTTATTGACTTAAAAAAAGAAAATAAAGGAGAGCCAGTTGTAAGAATAATATGTTACTGCATAATGCCTACACATTTACACCTTGTTTTAGAAGAAAAAAAAGAAAAAGGAATTTCACAATTTATGAGTAATATTTTAAACAGTTATGCGAGATACTTTAATTTAAAATATAAAAGAAAGGGACATTTATGGGAAAGTAGTTATAAAAGGGTACTGGTAGAAACAGATGAACAGTTACTCCATCTGACAAGATATATACATTTAAATCCGACAACCGCAGGCATAGTGAAGAAACCAGAAAACTGGGAGTTTTCTTCATACAGGGAATATTTAGGTAATGAAAAGATTTTTTTAAAAATATGCTATTTTGATGATATTATAGAAATAAATCCAAAAAGTTATAGGGAATTTGTAGAGGATTATATTGATTACGAGAAGGAATTACACAGGATAAAAGGGTTGGTAAAATTTGAATCTGAAAATCCTTGACAGACAAAGGTTTTCCAAGCCCACCTTAAAGGTGGGAGGGAGGAGGAAAAATGAAGGTGGCGTATCTTGTTGGAAAAAAGAAAATAGTTATAGAGGAAGAAAAAAATCCAGAGATTGAAAGAGAAGATGATGTGCTTGTAAGGGTTAGATGTGTTGGGATTTGTGGTTCTGATGTTCATTATTTTCTTGAAGGAAGAATTGGAGACCAGATTGTGAAGGATAAGATAATTGTTGGACATGAGGCAAGTGGAGAGGTTATTGAGGTTGGAAAAAATGTAAAAAAGTTGAAGAAGGGAGATAAGGTTGCAATTGAGCCTGGAATAAGTTGTGGGAAATGTGAGTTCTGTATAAAGGGAAAGCCAAATATATGTCCGAATGTAAAATTTCTCGGTACTCCTCCGGTAAATGGTGCTTTCAGAGAATATATGGTTATGCCTGAGGAAAATTTAATCAAAATACCTGATGGGCTTGAATATGAAGAAGGAGTTTTATCTGAGCCACTTGCGATAGGAGTTTATACTGTAAAATTAAGTCAGATTGAAACCGGAGATGATGTTGCTATTCTTGGAGCAGGACCGATTGGACTTTCTATTCTTTTTTCAGCAAGAATAAGTGGAGCAAATAGAATTTTTGTTTCTGATTTGATAAAGGAGCGACTTGAATTTGCAGAAAAGATAGGGGCTAATTATACTGTTGATGCTAAAAAGAATGATATTACAGAAATTGTGAAAAAAATCACAAATAATAGAGGAGTTGATATTTCTTTTGAAGCAGCAGGGAAAAGAGAGACATTTAGGCAGGTTATTCATACAAGCAGGATTGGAGGAAAATGTGTTTTTGTTGGAATTCCTACTGAAGATACAGTTGAGTTTGAAGCACATATAATGAGAAGAAAGGAACTTAAACTTATAAATATAAGAAGGAGTGCTTTCTGTACAGAGATTGCTTTAAATTTGATGAAGAATTCAGAACTTCCTTTTAAAGAGATGATAACGCATAGATTCCCTTTTGAAAAAATTGAAGAAGCACTTAATCTTGTTGCAGAATACAGGGATGGAGTTATAAAGTGTGTTGTCAATATATGAGGGAGGGGTAAAATTAGGTCTCAAAAAGGTTGAAAGACAAGGATTCCCAATGTCCACCTTAAAGGTGGGCAGAGGAGAAGGTGGGAAGAGGAGGAGGTTGGGAGGAAGGAGGCAAGGATGGAAGTAGTAAAGAAAATTGAACAAGTAAGGAAGATTGTAGGAAAGGCGAAAAAAGAGGGTAAGGTTATTGGATTTGTACCGACGATGGGATATTTGCATAAAGGGCATATTTCATTGATAAGAAGAGCAAAAAAAGAATGTGATTTTGTTGCTGTAAGTATTTTTGTTAATCCGACACAGTTTGGACCGAATGAAGATTTTGATAGATACCCGAGAGATTTTGAGAGAGATAGGAAAATTCTTGAAGAGGAGAAGGTGGATTTAGTATTTTTTCCAGAAGTTGAAGAGATGTACCCTTATGATTTTAAAACTTGGGTTTATGTTGAAAAATATTCTGAAATACTTGAAGGGAAATTTAGACCGGGTCATTTTAAGGGAGTTTGTACGGTTGTTATTAAATTGCTCAATATAGTTCAGCCGGATAAGAGTTATTTTGGATGGAAGGATGCACAGCAACTGATTATTGTAAAGAAGATGGTTGAGGATTTGAATTTACCATGTGAAATAATAGGATGTGAAACAGTAAGAGAAGATGATGGACTTGCAGAAAGTTCAAGAAATGTTTATTTGAATGAGGAAGAAAGGGAAAGAGCGACTTGTTTATACAGGGCACTTAAAAGAATTGAAGAGATGGTGAAAAAAGAAAAGATATATGATTGTAAAAAGTTAATTGAAGAGGGGAGAAAAATTATAGAGAAGGAAAATGTAGAAATTCAGTATCTTGAAATAGTTAGAATATCTGACCTTATGCCAGTTGAAAAAATTGAAAAGGATGTTATTGTTCTTGGTGCGGTAAAAATAGGAAATGTAAGGTTGATTGACAATATAAGATTAAATGGATTTGAAAACCTTTGATAATCAGGCGACTTCCAGTCCCACCTTAAAGGTGGGAAAAAGTTGACTTGTAAAGGTGGGAAAAAGTTGACTTGTGACTTGGTTTTATAAATAGGTAAGATATAAAAATGAAAAGAAAAATTAAAACAAGGGGGAGAGATATGAAAACTTTTAATCTCCCCAAGGCCACCTCGTAGGTGTCTAAACGGGAAAAATGTGATATAATATTTTTAAGATGAAAAGTGAAAATTTTTATCATGTTTTTACAAAGAGTATAGCAGGGTATAAAATATTTGTGAAAGAGTCGGACTATAGGAGAATGCAGGAGATAATTTGGTATTATAGATATGAGAGGAAAAATAAATTTTCAAAGGTGAAGGATTTTATGAGTGAGGATTTTGGAGATAAACTTGTTGTTATAGTGAGTTATTGTATAATGCCAACACATTTACATTTTACACTTGGAGAGGAAAAGGAAGGCGGGATTTCAAAATTTATGGCAAATATATTAAATAGTTATACAAGATATTTTAATTTAAAACATAATAGGAAAGGACCTTTATGGGAAAGCAGGTTTAAATATGTTTTAATAGAGACACAGGAACAGTTATTACATTTAACAAGATATCATCATTTAAATCCTGTTGTTGCAGAATTAGTGAAAAAGCCAGAGAATTGGAAATTTTCTTCATATAGGGAATATTTGAATTATGACGGAGGACTTAAAATTTGTGAGTTTGAAGAATTGATAGATATGAGTTCATCTGAATATAAAAGATTTGTGGAGGACAATATTGATTATCAGAAAGAGATTCATAAAATTAAAGAACTTATTAAACTTGAAACACTTTGAGGGACAAGGATTTCCCGAGGACACCTACGAGGTGGGAGGAGGTTGAAAATGGAACTTACAAAAGAATTATATGAAGCGATAATAACGATAGTTGAGGATAAGGTAAAGGATATAAAGGTTACAAGAGAGGAGTTTGAGTTATTGAGAAAGGCAGTTTTAGATTTGACAGAGGCACAGAGGAAAGCAGAGGAGAGGTTGACAAGATTAGAGGAAGCGGTTGAGAGATTAGCAGAGGCACAGAAGAAAGCAGAGGAGAGGTTGGTAAGATTAGAGGAAGCGGTTGAGAGATTAGCAGAGGCACAGAGGAAAGCAGAGGAGAGGTTGGTAAGATTAGAGGAAGCACAGATAAGGACAGAAGAGAGGTTGGTAAGGTTAGAAGAAGCGGTAGAGAGATTGGCGGAGGCACAGAGGAAGACGGAAGAGAGAGTAAGTAGATTAGAACAAGTGGTAGAGAGATTAGAGCAGGCAGTAGAAAAATTAGCAGAGGCACAAAGGAAGACAGAGGAGAGAGTGGGTAGATTGGAAGAAGCGGTAGAAAAATTAGCAGAGGCACAAAGGAAGACAGAGGAGAGAGTGGGTAGATTAGAAGAAGCGATGGAGAAATTAGCAGAGGCACAGAGAAGGACAGAAGAGAAGTTGGGAAAGTTAGAAGAGACACAGAGGAATTTACAGATAGAGATAGCAAAACTTTCAGATACAATTGGATTTGGAATTGAAGATGTTGCAAAAGTTGTTTTACCTGGATATCTTGAGAGACATTATAAAATAAAAATAGGAGAGATAGAGAGAAAATTTTTCCGAATAGAAAATAAGGAAATAGAGGTTAATCTTTATGCTGAAGGAAAAAAGGGAAGTAAGAAAATTTATCTTGTCGGAGAGGCAAAATCAAGGATATATGAAAGGGATGTTGAAAAATTTATAAGTGAGAATATGTTATTTATTGAGAAATTTGGAGAGAAGAATATAATAAAAGTTCTTTTTGGGTTTTACATTCATCCATCTGCTTCTGAAATTGCAAAGAAAAATAAGATATTACTTGTTGCTTCTTATATGAGATAATTAGATATGAAAAATATTGAGAGACAATAGTTGCCAAAGGACACCTACGAGGTGGGGGAGGGAAATTGACAAAAGTTTAATTGGTGATATAATTAATACAAAAAAGGAGCTAAATTGAAAATTTTTAAATTTTTTCTTTTCTCTTTCTTCCTCTTATTTTGTTTAAATGTTTTTGGTCAGCCTCACTTTTCATATTCTTTGAGTGGTGCTCATATTAGAGGGATATATCGCGTTACTTGGGAGGAGTCTAATCCTCCTAGTCCTCCTTATACATTAGAGATTTCTATAGACGGAGGTTCCACTTGGGATTTTTTATGTAGTGGATCGAACACCTATTTTAATTTTAATACAGAAGGAAAGCCCAATGGTCCTGCTATGTTGCGAATAATAGACCATGAAGGTGGATCTGATCAAGTAAACATCACCATAGATAATACTCCGCCAGATTCAGATATAAGAATTTTTGGGACTGTAAGGGTTGGAAGTACAATTAGTTATACAGGAAGTTGGAGCGATAATTTGTCAGGACCTGTTATAGTTAAGGAAGCATGGTTATATGGAGATACAGATACTGATACAAGTAATGCTGTAAAGATTAAAGATTTGACTATTTCAGAAACG
>ERZ795046.1554-NODE-1554-length-22898-cov-12.169330_pt1 | contig 22898 bp, 23 predicted proteins | sample MGYA00375130_ERZ795046 | MGnify/ENA primary metagenome ERZ795046 (study PRJEB30175, sample SAMN05720202) | activated sludge metagenome | isolation source: anaerobic digester from wastewater treatment plant | place: Japan | collected 2015-05-15 ...
TATTTATAATTAAGTTACATCATTTTTTGTTGATTTTTATGGGGGAAGTTGTGTTACAAAAACTAAAACCGAAAAAAATCAAAAAAGTGCGATATTGCTTCTTAGTTGTTCTTGTCAACTTATTTTCCTATACACAATTGTCGCACTTTCACAAAGTAAAACATATAAAATATTGGGGGTAAATCTATCAATTAAATCAAAAAAGATTTAAAAAATAATCAATCTATTTCTCATTCTTACAAATTCTAAAGCCATTAATTCTGCTACTAAACCATAGATTTATGCTATTCCTTGTAGAAACACTCATAAAATTAGCTGCTCTATCCCATGAACCACCTCTCATGACTTTTGCTTCCCCTTTTTCTGGCCCTGTTGGATTCTCCTTAGGACTTTTAGAATAATAAGTAACATCATACCAATCCCAGCACCATTCAAAAATATTTCCATTCATATCATAGATACCAAGTTCATTTGGCTGTAATTTACCAACCGGGTTTGTCCCTTCTTTTGGTGTTTTGCCAAACCAGGCAACTTTCTCTATCTCATTTGCTCCACTATATTTATACCCTTTTGACTTTAATCCACCTCTTGCTGCAAATTCCCATTCCGCCTCTGTTGGCAATCTATAACCATTTGCAGTCTTATCAATTGTGATAATCCATTTTTGGGTATCACCACTGTTTAAATTGTTTGGATCCTTCTGTGTTTTATCGATTTTATATACTGGCTTTAGCCCATCTTTTTGACTCTTTTTATTACAGAATTCAATTGCTTCATACCAGCTTACATTTTCCATCGGTCTATCATCTCCTTTAAATTTTGAATTATTATATCCCATTACTTCAAAGAATTCTTTTTGTGTAACTTCATATTTGCCAATCCAGAAAGAATTTAATGTTACTTCATGAGCTGGCTTCTCGTCATTTGCACCATTATCGTCTCCCATCTTGAATGTTCCACCCTGAACAAACACAAAATACCCATCTTTACTTTCCTGAGCATTAATAAAAAATAAAATTAATAAAGCAATAAATAAAGAAATAATCTTTTTCATTTATTTTTCCTCCTAAATTAAATATAATGATGTTATATTATATAACTAAAAATAGAATTATGCAATTAAAAAATTTTTATTTTAATAAAAAATATTTTTTTATTTTTTTCTAAAACTTGTAAAGGATTTTCTTAAAAATTTTGTGATTAATATATAGAAATATTTTTTTTAAGAGGAGGATTAAAATTATGAAAGAGTTTGATTTTGTTATAAATCAGGTTCTCTTTAATAAAATTGAAAACTTAAAAAAAATAAATAACAGAAATTTTTCAGTTATTGTTAGGGAAATAATTTTATTGATGATGCCGGTATTAAGAAAAAAACACCTTTATGAAAAAAGGAGAAAGAAGGACTACAAATTTATAAATGGCACTGAAAAAATAAGGGTGTTTTTGCCAGAAGAGATATATAATGAGTTGAAACTGGTGCACGACCAGTTAAACTCATTTAGTATTGCAACTCTTATAAGGGAGTTGCTTGAGATATATTTTATAGGCATTGAAACTTATGGGGAAAAGAAATTTATGCAGATAATACAAGAGTTAAAAAATGAGATAGAAAGTTTAAAGGCAAAAAAGGCTTGTGTGGTGAAGGAGATAGGAGCCCAAGATATCCCATGCTCTGACGCACAGGCCGACTACTTTTTACTCAAATTTAGCTCAAAATTTTACCTGAAAGAGATAAAATTTTTATAAAAGTTAAAATTTACCCCACATTTTTATATTCTCTCAATTTTCTTTTTAACTCTACCTCAGGTTAAGTCTGCTTTTTTTGTCGCCTGAAAATAAAATCTTACCCGGGTATTACAAATAATTAAAAGAATTGTCATATTTATTTTTATAAAATATCTTTTTATTTTTTTAAGAAAAACTATTTGACAAAAAATAATTTTTGTTTGATAATTAATTCAGTAATTATAAGCAGGAGAAATATAGATGAAGAAAGGTAAATTAGCGAAAGATTTAATTTTATTTTTTGTTATTTCAGAGTCTTTAGCATTTAGTGTGATATTTCTTTTATTATATTATTTTATGGGTCTAAATTTTTCTAAGATCTTAAAAGAAAGTATTCCACCAATTATCATATCTTTTATAACTTATGGAATAGTTTCTTACATAATATATAATTTAATAAAACCAATTACCTTAATAGAAGAAGGTAATGCCCCATTAGATAAGGAAGTTATAATAAAAACAGGAAATAAATTAGGAATATTTTTTATTATTATTAATATAATAGGATTCATAATGGCACCTGGCGTAGCAGTTGTTGTTAGAATAATAATAGATGGTTTTCTAAGATGGTCAACATTGAGGCTATTTACTATATGCTCTTTTACGGGAATTCTTATGGGCATCTTCCAGTATCTATATTCCACTTTTAAAATAAGAAATCTTAAAATAGAACTCAACATCATAGAATTTGATTCCAAAAAGTCTATTTTAGGATTAAAGTCAAAAGTCTTTCTTATTACTCTTTTATTGGCTACTTTTTTAGGTGTAAATTTCTATTTATTTGTTCTAGCTAATGAAGAAAAAGTGGCTGGTATTTCTCACTTTGCTATTTTAAATAAAGAGGCAGATGAAAAGAATCAGGGCTATTTTACAAAATTACTCGAATTAGCAAAAAAATCAGAAGACACTCAGGTTAGAGAAGAGGCATAATATTTAGTAAAAAATTGGGAAATTCTTAATAAGAAAAATCTTTTGAAAACATCTCTTTTCTCTATTTTAATTATAAGTATTTTTTCTATATTTTTATACATTCTTGTTAATAGTATAGTATCAATAGTGAATTCAATTAATGAAAGAGTAAAAGAGATTTCAAATATAGAAGGAGATTTAACTAAATTTTTAGTAAAAACAAATGATGATGAACTTGGAGAATTACAGGTTTCGATAAATAAACTTATGATAAGTATAAATAGTTTTTTTTATAAAATATATGACACAATTAATGAAATAATTTTAAAAACAAATTCAGAAAAGGAAAATATTAATCTTTTAGTTACTTCTAATGAGGAATTCTTTAAAATTTCTTCTGATGTAAAAAATGATATAGAACAGCATCTAAAACAGGTAAAAAATACAACAGAATTAGTTAAAAATCTTATTTCTTTGAACGAAGAAAATTTTAAAATTATTCAGAATCAATCAACCATGATAGAAGAGTCGAGTGCCTCTATTGAAGAGATGGGACAGTCGATTAAAATGGTCTCTGTGGCAACATCAAATGCCAATGAATTGGGGAAAAGATTAAATTTAGCATCAAAAGAGGGGCATTCTGTTGTTAGTGATATGAAGGACTCTATTGATAGAATTACTCAATTTGGCTCAAATATAATGGAGATAGCAAATACAATTTCTAATATTGCAGAGCAGACAGATTTACTTGCTATGAATGCAGCGATTGAAGCAGCTCATGCCGGCGAATATGGTAAAGGGTTTGCCGTTGTTGCAGATGAGATAAGAAAATTGGCTGAAAACTCTGGAAATCAGGCAAAAGAGATTTCAAAATTATTAAAATCAATGACAGATATTATTAGTATAATAGAAGAAAAATTTGAAAATATGAGTCTTGCTATGGAAAAAATTCAAAATGATGTTAATAATACCATAAGAATAATAGAAGAAATTGACAATGCTGCAAAAGAACAACTAATCAACTCGCAGGACAACATGAAGGCAATTCAGGAATTAGTTGATATTACTTCTAAAATCATGGAAAATCTTAAAAATCAAAAAGAGAAGAATAAAACATTAATTGAAAATATAGAAGTTATGGAAAAATTCTCTATGAATGTTAATAGTGCAAGTGAAAAACAGATATCTTATTTAGAAAATCTAAAAGTAAGTTTTATCACTTTTAAAGAATATTTTGATAATACTAACAAATTACTGGATATTTTAAGTGATAAGTTTAAAACAATAAAGTTAGTGGATAAGAAACTTATTGAGAATAAATAAAATTTATTACATTCTCAACAAATTGTTTACTCTTTTCAATATGAACAATATGATTTGTTGAGGGGGATATCCATAGGTTTGAATTTCTTAATAGTCTAAAACCAGTTGTTGCATGTTCAATATCAAAGTAAAAGTCAGAATCCCCATATATAAAAAAAACCGGAACTTTTATACTTTTTATCTTATCCCTAATGTCATAATTTCTATTCATTATATAAGACTTTTTGTCTTCTCTAATTATATTCCATAATGTTTTTGAATATATTGCATCGCCATGCATTTTTATAAGAGTATTTCTAAAATTAACATCAAGATCCTCAAATGGCTTAAAAACCCAGTCACATTTATCCTGAATTAGATCATCAGAATAAAGACCAGTTGATTCAAGAATCAATTTTTTAACTTTATCTTTATTATTTAAGTAATAAAATATTGCTATTGCCCCACCCAAACAATGTCCACAAAGATAGAAACTTTTTAATTGGAGTTTCTCTACAAACTCCTCTAACTCTTTAACGCTGAATTCTATTATCTCTTTATCAAAAGTCTTAATATGAGAAGATTTACCATACCCATATCTATCATAATCTATAACCATAAATCTTTTTGCTAACTCATCTCTAACACTATCCCATGTCTCTGTGCCGTAAAATCCATCATGAAGTAAAATTAAAACTTCTCCACTGCCAGTGATGTTATAATATACTTTATAATCATTAATATCCACATAAGGCATAAAAATTCCTTTTTTAGATTAAGATTAAAAATAAAAATATAATAAAAATTTAAGATATTTTTGAAAGACTCTTTATCCTTTTTAACATATTAGGATGAGTACTCAATAATTCTAACAATCTATCGCTAAATTTTAATTTTATATTTTGATTCTTTAAATAATCAAGCTCATTTCTATCAATATGTCCACTCCCATCAAGATCTATCTGAGAGAGTTCTCTTATCTCTTTATAGGCTAAAGATGGATCACTTGCAAAAAAAGCCTTGAATCCCTCTGCACTTTTTAGTTCTTCCTTTGGAATACTGGCAGCCCCATATACAAGTTTATATAAAGCAGATGCTAATGCCTCTGGTTTACTTCCGAGTTTAATTGAGCCTAAGTCAGCAAAATATTCTCTTATTCTTGAACCATATAAGACCAATAAATTCGTAATAAAGTATAAGATCATTGTAATAAGTCCTACAATAGCAACATTACCAGCACTTCTTCTTCTACCATAACTACCACCCCACATTAGACTTCTTGATATAGCATAAAGAATCATTGGTATAACAGAGAGTATCATTATGAATAAAACATCATTATTCTTTAAATGACTTATCTCATGCCCAAGTACTGCCTTTAATTCCTCTTTATTTAACAATCTCATTAATGGAATTGTTACACAGACACTCCCATTATTTTTACCATACCCAAAGGCAAATGCATTTGGAATATTTATTTCACTTATTGCTACTTTTGGCATCTTTATCTTTGCGTTTTCTGATAATTCTTTTACCATATCGTATAATTGAGGATTTTCTTCTCTTGTAATATATTTTATTCTCATTGCTATCTCCACGATTTTAGGACCTGCAAGATATTGAATAAAAATAATTAAAAGAGAAAATCCTATATAAAAATAGAGATTACCTATATTTAAATAAGTACCAATAATGGATATTATTATGAATACTATAAAACCAAATATTGCTAAAAGAAAATAAAGCCTGAAATGTAACCCAAACATTTTTAACCTCCAAAAGAATTTAGTCTTAAAACATAATTTAGCATAATTTTAAATTATTGAAAAATCAAATTTCTATATTCCAGATTTTTTTTACAAAATCTTTTACTATTTCTTCTTCTCCTTCGATTATAAATTTTGAATCATTCCAGCTTGCATAGCCAGTAATATCAATATTCTTATTAACAATTCTAAATTCTAAATTAAAGCCATAAACAGATTGTTTTACTTCCTCATAAATTTTATCCATATCCTCTATCTCAAAACTATACTCAAAGCAATCATTAGAATCTATTCCGTATTGATAAAGAATTAACTTATAGGCTTTATTCTGTAAAAAACCGCATATTTTTGAAATCGAATTTAAAAAATGAGCCCAGTATTCAGCATCATAAATATACTTCATAATATTAAAATTATATTAAATTTTTCTAATTTTGTCAAAAATTTTAGTTTTTTTTAAAAAATTGAATTATAATTAAACTATATATGCTATTAGCATAAAATAATAATTTTTTAATTTTAGGAGTTTTTTATGAAAAACATCTTAATTAGTGTGAGTTTGGTGATTAGTTTATTAGTAGTATTATTATTAGGATGCCCTACTAATACACAGGACAACCCACAAAATAATAATACTAATAATACAAACCAGATAACCACAAAAATTGTCCCATCTAAATTTATGGTTGATGTCCCTGATTCTATTCAAAATGACCCTAATGCGGGTCCTTTTGATCCTCGAAAGAGCGGATCTGGCAGTGGTAGCTATGCAAGAGATCAGATTGCTATGACTGTGGAACAAATGCAAGGTGAGATTAAAAATATTCTTTTTCAACTGATGTATATTGATGAGATAGTAAAGGATCTATCACCTTCTGATACTCTTATTGAGGATAAAACAATTACTATTACTCAAGAATTCATTGAAAAGATGAAATATTTTGCCCCAGATGATTTTGTTAGAGAGTAAATTGATAGTTTTAAAGATATGATAGGAACTGAATGGGGTATAAATCCTTTTTACTATAAAAATTCACCTGATCCAGATTTTAATAAACTCTATAAAGAGGTCTATATGGAGCAAACCTCAGATGATTACAAGAATATTCAAAATCAACAGGTTTATTGGTCAGACGATAAGAAAAAGATAAAAATTGTATGGGAAGATATTTTTGAAGGGACAAATGATATGATGAATAAGGCAAATTATAAGTATAGTACTATTTATAGTTTTGTCTATGATGATTCCAAAAAATTATCAAAGATGTTTTATATTCACGAACAATTCCAGGATGACCCAGTAGATAATTCCAATGACTTTAATCATACCAATTTCTATTCTATTACATTAAAAGAGGATTCGTCTAATGCCAATTTAGACGGGGTTTATATTATCTATGAAAATGTAATTAATGATGACTTAAGTAATTATAGTTATAAAGCTGAGGGATATGCAGATGATAATGGTGGTTACTTAGAATCAACATATTCTTACACAGATCCAATGAATAATAATATACCAGTAGTATGGAAATATAAAGAGGCTTTTGACGGAAATGGAGATGAAACATATTTTGCATGGTGGGAGAATGGAACATGGACAGAAGATACTGATTTAAGCGATGATTCTTATGTCAGTATGTATAATGATGAATGGCAAGAATTTGAGTCATATGATGAGACTATGAACGATAATAGCTATGTAGACGATATATACAATACTGCAAGCGGAGTCACTATAATAACAATTGACACTACTCCGGATTCTTTCTTCCTTATTTATGGTGATCAATTATCGCCGGGAGCATTGGACTATCTAAATGGAGAGAATATGTCACCTACCCCAGAACAAGAGGCAGAAGTAGCTGCTGTTATAGGAACAGCATATTCTGATGAAGCCGGGGATAAATTGTATATTTATTTCTATGACCAGACGGATGATACAAGTGTATATCTTTATGTATATGATTGGCAAAATACCTTTAAATACTACCTTGCACACGATAATGTAAATATCCAGCCATAGATAAAAAAGAGGCTATCATAAGATAGCCTCTTTTTTCTTTTTAATTATCATTATGATAGAGATATCTATTACCCTCATAATTTCGTAGTATGATATTCCCATTTTCATCCTTCCCAATATAATAATCTGGTAAAATAGGAATTTTACCTCCCCCCCCAGGTGCATCTATAACATAGTGAGGTATAGCATATCCGGATGTCCAACCTCTTAAATTTTCTATTATATTGATGCCAGTCTCAACAGGGGTTCTAAAATGAGCAGAGCCTACTATAGGATCACATTGATATAAGTAGTAAGGTCTTACTCTAATCATTAATAATTTATGATAGAGACTCTTCATTGTCTCTGGATTATCATTTATATCTTTTAAAAGGACTGTTTGTGACCCCATAGGAATACCAGCATCTGCTATGCTGTTACATGCAAATTTCACCTCTTCTGTTATCTCATCTGGATGAGTAAAATGTATACTCATATACAATGGGTGATATTTCTTAAGAATTCTTAAAAGATTCTTTGTAATTCTCATAGGAAGAACAACTGGGACTTTTGTACCTATTCTAATTATTTCAATATGTTTAATCTCTCTTAATTTACTCAAAATATAGTTTAGAGATATATCAGAAAGTGTTAAAGGATCTCCACCAGAAACAACGACATCTCTTATCTCTGGATGATTTTTAATATATTGTATTGCATTATTCCATCTAACAATATTTGGAGTATTAGAAACAGAATGAGAACCACCCACTATTCTTGATCTTGTACAGTATCTACAATTTGTAGAACAAAAAGAGGTTACAAGAAATAAAACTCTATCAGGATAGCGATGAACTATTCCTTCAACCGGGCTATCATGATCCTCTTTTAAAGGATCAATCGATTCTCCTTCTGAAATTATAATTTCATTTAATGATGGAATAACAGATTTTTGCAATGGGATTGAATTATAAACAACACCAGAATAATATGGAGTTATTCTAAATGGCAATTTTTTCTCAATAAGAGTGTTATATTCCATATTTTTACCAAATATTTTCTCGAGGTCATCATATTTAGTTATGGAATTCTTTATCTGCCATCTCCAATTGTTCCAATTATCCCATCTTTCATTAGAAAAAAACTTCTCTTTGAATTCTTTAGACTCTTTACCAATTTTAAAATGAGATAAATAAGATTCGTTAATTTCCTCGATTTTTAATAGATTTGAATTAAAAGAAGTGCAATTTAATCCAGTAGAAGCAAAAAATCTACCCGAAGGATCGAGTTCTTCCGGCGGCGGCTCCTCCTCTTTTGATAGAAGTGAGACATCATCACCATGATTGTTAATTGTAGTCATTTTTTATTCCTCCTTAAAATAAAAAATAAATTTTATTTTGAATATAATTATACATCTTTTTCGAAAAAATGCAATGTTTTTTTAAAAAAAATTAAAAAATTTTAATATAAAATAAAAAATAATTGAAACCTACATATTGCTAAAAATTAAAAAGGCTCTCTTTTAATGAGAGCCTTAATATAACTAACTCTTTTTACTCAAATAATTCTTTCCCTCTTCACTATCTTTATCTTTAAACATCATCTTCTGCCTTCTCAGAAATGCTGGTTCCTCAATATTATCAAAACTCTTATCATCTTTAATCTTTAAGCCGGGTTGTGTTAACTTAATAAAATCCTGATAGGGATAAACTTTTAGATTGTTTTCTTCTTTCTTTTGCACCTCTTTTTGAATTTCTTCAGAATCAGATTTAATCTCAATATCATTTGGTGTTCTCTTGATCTTATTATTTTCTTTTTGGCTATCAAATTCTGTGGCAATTATTGTAACCTTTACTCTATCTTCAAGAGAATCATCAAATGATTGGCCAACGATTATCAAAGCATCATCAGAGGCTATATTTTCAATAAACTTCATAACATCACTGAAACTCTTTAATTTCATCTTTGAAGAGCCTGCAACATTAACAAGAATTGATTTAGCATTATTGACAAAAAGTTCTGGCATCAAAGGATTTTCTATTGCCATGGTCACAGCATCAACACTTGCATTCTCTCCTTTTCCTATCCCAACTCCCATTAAGGCAATACCCTTATTAGCCATAATTGTTTTAACATCAGCAAAGTCAATATTAATTTCACCTGGATTTACAATTAAATCAGATATCCCCTGTACCCCCTGTTTTAAGACATCATCTGCTCTTCTCCATGCCTCAATTAATGTTATATCCTCATCCGAATTGAGTAAAGCCTGATTTGAAATAGTAATAACAGTATCACACTCTTTTCTTAAATTATTAATCCCTTCTTCAGCAATTGCCCCTTTTCTCTTTTTTTCAAAGTCAAAGGGTTTTGTAACAACAGCAACTGTCAGAATATCAAGTGATTTTGCTATTTTGGCAATTACTGGTGCTGCTCCTGTTCCGGTTCCACCACCCATTCCAGCAGCAATAAAAACCATATTTGCTCCCTTAAGTGCATCCTGTATCAATTCCTTTGATTCTTCTGCTGCATCTCTACCTATTTCTGGCATAGCACCAGCACCTCTACCACCAGTCAATTTCTCACCAATTACGATCTTTCTTGTTGCCTTACAATTTTGCAATGCCTGCTTATCAGTGTTTACAGCAATAAATTCTACACCTCTTATACCAGCCTCAATCATTCTATTGATAGAATTACAGCCCCCACCCCCTACACCTACAACTACTATCCTTGTGCATGCTGTGTTTGTTTCATAAAAATTAATGTTACTTGTCTGCATATCTCCCCTCCCAAAAATATATTTATTTTAATTTTTTTTCAAATTAAAAAAATCCCTCTAAAATTGTCTTTACTTTCTTTAAAAATCCACCCTTATATTCCTCTTTTTTGGACTTGCTAAAAATATCATTACTCCTATTAAATCTTTCATATCCCCACAATATAAGACCATTCAAAACAGAATATTCTGGACCCGATATCTGATCCCCAAGCCCGGAGAATTTATGTGGATAACCAATTCTTGCTGAAGTCTCAAATATCTCCTGAGCAACATCAGTAATACCAGTAAGTAAAGATGTCCCACCAGTTAAAACAACACCACCGTTTATTTTATCAATAAATCCCTTTCTTGTTAAATCTTCTTTTATTATCTCAAAAATCTCTTCCACTCTTGGCCTTATTATATATACAAGATCGGATCTTTTTACGATTTTAGGAATTCTGCCACCCACAGAAGGAATCTCTATAACTTCATCCTTACTAACATAGTCAAAACTTGCAACCCCATAAACAACTTTAATCTTTTCAGCAGTGGCATAAGGCACCTTTAATCCAGCAATAATATCATTTGTGATTAAACACCCGCCAAGAGAATATATTGCATTATAGAATGGTGCCTGCTCACAATATACGGTAACCTTTGCTGTCTCTGCCCCTAAATCTATTAAAAGAACTCCCAATTCTTTTTCATCTTCATATAAAATAGACTTTGCATTTGCAAGATTCTGTAATACCACATTTGATATTGAGAGTCCAGTCCTATCCATACTCTTAACTACATTCTGAATAGAAGAAATTCCAGTAGTGATTATATGTATCTGACACTCGAGTCTTGTCCCTACCATACCAACTGGATATTTTATACCTTCCTGTCCATCTACTGTAAAATTTTGAGGTATAATGTGTAAAATCTGCCTATCCATTGGAATAGCAACAGCCTTTGCTGCCTCTATTACTCTTGTTATATCAAATTCTCTTATCTCTTTATCATTTCCAGAAATTGCGACAATTCCCTTAGAATTAAGAGATTCTACATTATTGCCAGAAACTCCAACTATAGCACTGGATATCTCCCTTCCAGCCTGAATTTCTGCCTGTTCAACTGCCTCATTTATTGCCTTTACTACTGATTCAATGTTTATTATTATTCCATTTCTCATTCCACCTTTTGTATCTGATTTACCTATTCCGATAATAGAGATATTTCCAGTATCATTTATCTCTGATATAGCAACAGAAATTTTACTCGAACCTATATCAATTGCAACTATTAAATCATTTTCCTTCTGCCTCAATTTATGCTCCTTTTAATAGACAAACCCAAGTCCAGCATAATAAGGGGTGCTGCTCTTTATATCATTCTCTTTAAGATATAAAGAGAGAACAAACCCTTTCTTTAATAAATCGACATTTATAAAATTTTTTAAATAGATATTTTCATTATTTCCATAATATTTTACAAAATAAATTAAATTAGGCTTTTTCTCACTTATATCTATACTTTCAATATTTCTATATATATTACTATTTTTATTTTTTAAATCAAGTAAAATATCAATTATTTTTGAATATTTTTTTTCAAGAATTTTACCATAATCAAGATTCTGTTTTATATCAAAATTCAACAATGGAAGATTATCACTATCTTCAGATTCACTGAATATAACACAATTTTTATCAATAAACATTATTTTATTATTTATTATAAGTTTTGCAACCGGTTTTCTTATCCTTAAAAAAATAACAAGAGTATCCGGATATCTTATATTTACCTTATACTGATCCAAAAAAGCCTGCCTTGCAAGTCTATTTTCCATATCAGAAATATTATATTCCCATACATATTTATCTGGCTGAATATCAAGATATCTTATAAATTTTTCATTATTAAGAGAAAAATCCTTATCAATAACAATATTCTTTACTATAAAAAAATCCTTTGCTACAAATATCAATATAAAAGAAAGAATCACACTTATAACAAGAGCAAACGCAACTACATATTTAATCTTCATATTCCAATTTCCTCTTATTAAAAGATATATTGAGTAATACACCTGTTAAAAACATAAAAACAATTAAAGAACTTCCCCCAGAACTTATAAAAGGTAGAGTAATACCAGTAGAAGGTAAAAGCCCAATAACAACTGATATATTTATAATTGATTGCAAGAATATAATAAGTGTAATTCCAGATGCAAGGAGATAATAATATCTATTTTTACAACTCTTTGCAATATTGAATCCAGTAATTGTAATAATCATAAATAAAATTACAACAATAATAGCAAAAAATGCCCCACCTTCTTCTGCAATTATTGCAAAAATATAGTCATTCTGAGCCTCTGGAAGTCCAAAATTTTTCTGTGTGGACTCTCCTATTCCAACTCCAAAAGCCTTTCCAAGAGCAAAACATTTCATTGCCTGTATATACTGCCAGCCAGCACCGAGTGGATCAACCCATGGATTTAAAAATGCTAAAAATCTTTTTAATCTATACTGAGCAAATATAAGCATTACAAATAATCCAAGAAAACCAGTTCCCAAAAGCATAAAAAATGTAACTAAATTAACACCGGATAAGAATAACATAATAAAAACAAGTAAAATTAATATAAAAGAAGTGGAAAAATCTGGCTCAATAAATATAAGAAATATGATTAAAAAACTCATTATTAAAGGTGGCAATACACCTTTATAGAAATCCTTTATTAATTCTTTTTTATTGGCAAGAACAGAACTTAAATAAAGTATTATTGAAATCTTTGCAAATTCTGATGGTTGAAACTGAATGAATGAAAAACTTATCCATCTTTTTGCACCACTTACCTCTTTTCCAACAAATGGAAGTAGTGTAATTATTAATAGGACAATTGTCCCTATTACTATAAATTTAATATATTTTCTATAAAGATCAGGGCTAATAAAAAGAGCAGCAATAAATATAATCATGCCACAAAAAAAGTAGATACTCTGTCTTATTATATAGTAATATTCATTGTTATAAAATTTTATGCCTGCTGGTTTACTTGCACTGTATAAAAAACCAAAACCGATGCCCACGAGTATGACAATACTTGCAATAAGAAAAACAGTGATAGAAGATTTTACCTCTTTATTAGTCTCTTCCATGTTTTGATCCTATCTTAACTTTAATGAGCCAATAGCAATTATTGCTAAAATGCCACCTATTATCCAGAATCTTGTTATTACTTTTGACTCCTGCCATCCCTTTAACTCAAAATGATGATGCAATGGCGCCATTAAGAATACTCTTTTTTTTCTTATTTTATAAGATAAAACCTGAATTATTACAGATAGTGTCTCAAAAACAAAGACCCCACCTATTATTATTAGTAATAATTCCTGCTTTATCATTAAGGCAATTGTCCCTATAATTCCACCCAGGGATATGGATCCAGTATCACCCATAAAAATTTGAGCAGGATGAGAATTAAACCATAAGAATGCGACAATTCCTCCAATCGCAGCAAGACAGTACACAAGCACCTCACTTGCAAGCGGCAAATATGGTATATATAAATATTCTGCCATCTCTTTATGACCCGTCACATAGCTTAATAACCCAAAGGTAGCAAAAACCGGAACAAGTAGCCCACCTGCAAGCCCATCCAGTCCATCCGTTAAATTAACAGCATTTGAAAAACCAACTATAAAAAATACCCCAAAGGGTATATAAAATAACCATATATCAATAAAAAAATTTTTAAAGAATGGTATTGCTATTTTGGTTGACGATGGACCGAAAATTAAATAAATTAAAATTGTAATAATTAATGCTACTATAATTTGAGATATAAGTTTAAACCTGGCATGAAGTCCATCTGTTGATTTTCTTGTTATTTTAAGATAGTCATCTAAAAAACCTATAAAGGCAAATAGAATTGTCGCAAAGATAAGTATTACAATAAAAAGATTATTAAAATTTCCACAAATAATCATACTTATAATAATACTTATTACTATAAGAACACCACCCATGGTAGGTGTCCCGCTTTTACCTATATGAGACTGAGGACCTTCTTTTCTAATTATCTGGGATGCCTTCCATCTCTTCATTATCTCTATGAATGTTGGGAAAAAAATTATTGCTATTAAAAATGAAATTATAAAAGCAACCACAGATCTAACTGTTATGTAGCCAAATACATTAAAAATGCTAATATATTTTTTTAATGAGTATAAAAAATGGAAAAGCATCCCCCACCCCCAATTTAAAAAAACTTTTTATTCTATAATTATTAATTTTATATCTTTTAAATTAAGATTAACATATTCATTATCCTTGGCAAACTTTAATACCTTTACCGGACTTGTAAGAGAAGATATCTCTATCTCTTTCTTCTTGATATCAAGGATAATCTCATTGATCTCTTCTTTGATTTTAGCAAGTTCCTCTTTTTCTGTCTTAATGCCAAGATTTATAAAAACAGTGGTAAAAAATATTATAGAAATTGTTAAGGCACCTATAAAAACACCTATATTAAAATAGTTCATACAATCTTCTCCACAATTCTAAGTTTTGCGGATCTTGATGCTGGATTATTCTTTATCTCTTCAGAAGAGGGTTGAATAGGCTTGCTAATAATCTCTATCTCCTTTTTTTTATTACAAACACAAACAGGCATTTCTTTTGGGCAGATACACTCTTTTTTCATATATGAAAAAATCTCTTTTACTGTTCTATCTTCTACTGAATGAAATGTAATTACCCCAAGTCTCCCCCCTTTTTTAATAAGAGATAAAATCTTAGGCAATCCTATTTTTATATTCTCAATTTCATTATTTGCCTCAATTCTTAAAGCCTGAAATATCTTGGTAGCTACATTTATATTTTTAGGCCAGAATTTTTTAGGAACACTTCTCTCGACAATCTCAACCAATTCAAAAGTAGTCTCAATCGGTTTTATTCCCCTTTTTTTTATAATATTTTTAGCAATCTCCTTTGAGAATCTCTCCTCCCCATATTTATAAAAAATTTCAACAAGCCTATCAAAATCATACTTATTTAAAATTTCTTTTACACTCAAACCATCTTCTGAAAGTCTCATATCCAATTTTTCATCTTTTAAAAAAGTAAAACCCTTTTCACTTACCTTATAATGATAACTCGATATCCCAAGATCCATTAATCCAGAACAAAATTTAAAATCAATATCCAATTTATCCACATCGGTAAAATTAATATTAAGTGGAATAAATCTTGTGCCAAAGATCTTTAATCTCTCTTTTGCAATCGAGAGAATATTTTTATCTCTATCAAGCCCATAAACGGTTATATTTTTAAATTTGTTTAAAATAGCCTCAGAATGTCCACCCTCACCGACTGTGCAATCAATAAAATACCTATCTTCCTCTTTTATGAGAAAAGAAAGAATTTCATTGACCAGTACCGGAGAATGGACATAATTCAAAATTCCCCTCCCCTTTCATAATTCTTTAGAAGAGCGCATGGACAACTTCCCAAGTTCTTCAAAAGAATTTATATAATCCTCTGAGGCTTTTTTATCTTCATTATTAAAGATCTCAACATCCCATAATTCTATAACCTTATTCATACCAAGAAAAACACAGTCCCTTTTCAATTCTGCATACTCCCTTAGACTCTGAGGAATAGCAATTCTCCCATTTTTATCAATTTCAATCTCTCTTGCCGGCGAAATAAATTTTCTATAAATCCATCTTGCCTCTCTGGTATAAATATTAATCTTACTTTCTATTTCTTTAACTGTTCTTTCCCATTCTTCTGGTGAATATATCAAAAGGCATTTATCATTATCCATACCTTTCGTGATCCATATTATATCCCCATTTAAAATTTCTTTTAATTTTGACGGAAAAGCAACCCTCCCTTTTTCATCAAGAGTATTAAAATATTCTCCAAAAAAATAGTTTGCCATTTGAGCCTGCTTCTTCTACCACTTTATACCACTTAATACCAATAAGTTATTAATATTATTCTATTTTTTAAATAAATTGTCAACTATTTTTTTATAAAAATTTTAAAAAATATTTTTTTATAAAAAACTATTATCAAAAAAGATTGCTATAAATATAAATAAGTATTGATTTTGACTTTTTAACTAAGAAAAATTCCTTAAAAATTCAAGTGAATTTTTGTGAATTTTTGTGGTATAAAATTTAAATTAATGTTATCAAATGAATATAATTTTTTCTAAAAGTTATAAAGAATTTTATTAAAATTTTGTAGATATACTAAAAAATTTTATTTTTTCAAAAAGTTAAACTATCTTTGAAATGTTGAAAGCAGAGTTATGGTAGGATCATTTTTGAGGAAGAGTAATAAAATAAAAAAAAATTTTAAAAGTTTTTGTTTCTATAGAAATTGAATCTGTTTTAGACAGAAATCTGTTCCAAAAACAAGATAATAATATACTTCTTGGTCGATATAAAAGGGGATATCTGGATGAATCCTCTCATCCTTATCCTTATACCATTTCACCTTCCTTGCCCTCATATCCTCTATCTTATTTTTTACCTTCTCAAGCCTCTTTTCAAACCCATCAACCCCATACTTTTCCACAAGTTCAAAATATAATTCCAATATTTCCCTTATCAATACAGCGATACTAAAAGTATTTAAAGTATCGTGTATCTGTTTTAATTCATTATAAATTTTCTCTTCCAGAAATACCCTTACTCTTTTTGTCGCATTCACATAAGGATAGTCTCTCTTTCTTCTCTCCTCTGTTAAATGCTTTTTCTTCAAAAAGGGTAACATTGTACTTATTACTTCCCTTATTATTTCAGATACTCCTTTATTATTTTTTTCTGTTAAGCTTTTAATCTTATTAAATAAAGAATCATTAATAACAAAATCAAATTGTAACATTTTTACCTCCAATAATATAAAAATATTTTCTATATATTAATCACAAAATTTTTGAGAAAATCCTTTACAAAATTTTAGAAAAAATTATTTTTTTTAGAAAATAACATCCTCATATTTTAAACTTAGTGAGGATTTTTAACAAAATATAGTTTATTGAATATAATTTGAAACTAAAGTAAAAAAAAAGTAAATTTTTTGCCTTTATTATTTTTTATAATTAAATATTTTAGTAAGAATAATTATTAAATCCTTGTAAGGAGAAAAATTTTATGTTTGATTTTTTAAAAGATATAAGTATCTTATTATTCAGTATAGCTGATGAAGTTGAAAAGAAAGCAGACGAATTTAAAAAAGAGAGAGAGGAAAAATTTAAAGATTTTGAAGAAAAGACAAAGGAGAAGCAGGAAGAATTCAAACAAAAAGCAGAAGAATTTAAAAAAAATTATGAAAATGATTTTGAAAAAACTAAAGAAAAAATAGAAGAATTTTTTTCTAAATTAGGAATTGCAACCAAAGATGATATAAAAGAAATAAAAGATATGATTTCGGAATTAAATAAAAAAATTGATCAGATTTTGAACAAATAAAATTTTAAATGTTTCCAAAATAATAAGAGAGATTTTATGCTTAACCTTATGGCGAAATTTTTTGAGTTTATATATAGGATAAATAAAAATAAAAAGAAAGATATCAAAAAAATAGAAGAAAAAACGGTCAAAACCTTAACAACAATATTATCTATTTTTAAAAGAATAAGTAAAAATAAAAAAGTAAAAATCATCCCTTCTGGTCTGCCATCTACTTTTATATATAATTGTAAAGTGTGCAAGAAAGAATCTATATTACTGAAAGATGAGAGACTCAAATATAAATTATTATATATAAAAGATATTAATAATTTAACAGATGATTTTATTATTTTTTTACATGGGACTGCAAGGGATCATACTCAGTGGCTTGAAAAAAATGGTTTTGGCGATCAATTTAAAGAAATTTTTAAGGATAAACATCCTGCCTTTGCTTCAATATCTGTGGGTATGAGTTATTTAATAAAGGATAATCTACCTTTTCCTTATGATGTGGATCTTGAAAAGGTCTTTTTAGAAAAGATTATTCCTTACATAAGAAATAAATTAAATAAAAACGGTAATATTCATCTTATTGGCCATTCTATAGGTGCATTTTCTGCTTTTAATCTTGGTTTTAAATATCCAGAAATATTCAAGAGTGTCTTTGCTATATCTCCTTTTCTTGTAAAGGATAGTCCTTTTAAGAGTGACTTTTTATATCATAAAGATGCGATTAATAATAATCCAGAATGGTCATATTTTATAAAGTATAATCTTATGTATGCTTTTAAAGACGAGGATGATTGGAAAATGAATAATCCTTATGATCTTGTTGATAGTATTGATTCTCAAAAAACACCATTTATTATAATAACAGAAGCAGAAAAAGAACTAATTGGCTTTAATGAAAATATCTTTTACTTTTTAGAAAAATTGAATAATAAAGGACTAAAATATCATTATTATAAAGTCAAAGGAGATCATCATAAATCTGATATAAGAGAGGCTTATAAAAATTTTTATAGATATTTGATAAAAGATTAAGACAATGTAAAGTAGGACAATTGTCGTATGTTACTATAAAATATTTTAAAGAAGGGGAGTTAACCCCCTTCTTTTTTTATTTTTAATTATTAAAAAATTCAAGGACTTTTTCTACCATCTTTTTATTATAATCTTTTAAATAGGTATTCAAAGCATTCTGTATTGATTTTAATTCTGTAACACTGCCCTCTTTTATCTCTGGTGTTGCTTTTGAGAACACCTCATTATTTTTTGTGTTATCTATTATTCTTACTGTGACTGTTAATCTTGTAAATATCTGACCCGACATATCAGATTTATTTATATATGCGTTAAAATTCATTATCATTGTTACTTTAGAATTACTATCTGTAAATTTAGCGCCAGTCTTAGTGCTAAACTCATTTTTAAAATTTGCAGCACACTCTTCTATTTTTGATTTATATTGAGGATCTTTTAGTAAATCGTTTTCCATTTTTATCACAAAATTAAAGACAAGTGGCTCTACCTGAACGATAACCTCTTTTGAAGGAAGTCCTAAGTTAAGAATCTTCGCCATATAGAAATCCTGCTCGTCTTCATATTCCACTGTCCCCTCAAGAAAACTACTCAAATCCAGCTCAACCACAAAAGATTGCATATCTGATTTATCTTTTACCTTGGATACAATACAGCTTACTTCACCATTATAATCGGTTGTGCTTTTTTCCGTAATTTCAAGTCCTCCCTTATTTACCCTAAATCTAACAGGAAAATTAGAAACAGCAATTCCTTTATTTGTAATTTTAAATTTTACTTCTACCGGAGTTGGTGCTATCCTTGCAATTGAAACGTTCTCTCTTGTTGAAGTTATATTAAAATCCTTCATTATTTTTTGCATCTTTGCAGTAAGTTCATTTACAATTATAATCTCTTTCCCATTATAAGTCCCTTTTAAAGCATTTGTCACATATGGAGCTATATGATAATACCCCATAAAAGCATATCTAAAAGCAAGAGCCGGATCATTCTCTTCATCTGCTTTTTTTAAGAAATCCAGAGCATTCATTTTAGCATTTTCCATTTTTTGTAGCTGTTTTTTTCTATATTCTTCAATGTTTAATCTATAATATACCCAATATCCCTTATCCACTGAATACCATGTATCAACCAGTTCAAGATCTTCAACTGTTTCTCTCACAGTAATCTTAATACTCTGAGTAACCTCCTCTTCTGTAACCCCTTTAACCTCTCTCATATAATCATTCAGTTCTGATTTTACCTTTGCCTTTATTTGTGTAATTAAGGTATTAATTGCTGCATCCTGTGCCTGCTGTAGAGTACCACCATTCCCTATACCAATAAAATAATTTTTGTCAGCCGGGAATTTTTTTACCCATGCTGGCTCTTTACCCTGATTAACCTTGATATTTTCTGTGTTTAAAGGATCTTTTTTTTCTACTTGGGTAGATCCTTCTGATTTATCTTTGATACCAAATGTGCTTTTTAAATTTCCTTTTATTTCTGAAACTAATTTTTCTAATGAAAGATCAGTGGATATTTTAGAATATTCACTCTCTCTCTTTTTTTTAGTCTCCTCAATAGACCTCTCTATATCCTTTACAGATATATACATAAGTATAATAACAGTTTCCGGTGTCGTTGAATCATCTATAAAACTGTCTTTAATTTTAGAACCAATAATAACATTCTCACTTATCTGTTTTGAGACACTCTGAGAAAATTCAAGCACACTATTTTTATTCTTATAATTTGAGTTTTCTATAAAATCCTTTATCATGCTTGAAATTTTTACCTCAATGGTTCTTGACAATTCTGCTCTTGCTCTTAGTATAGCAGCCTCTCGTGATAATGCAAGGTTTTCTTTCTGACCAATCCCTACAGCATAAACATATTCATTTGAGACAGGTAGTTTTGTAAACCATTCTGGATAGCTTATCTGCTTCTTTTTTGGTTTATCCTTGGCAAAATTAAATACGACAATTGTCGTAATAATCATCAATAATATAAAAATTTTTTTAAATACATTGTTCATTTTAACTCTCCTCTATTAAAAATTAATTATTTTATATAAAATATTTTAACTCTTTTTTTCAAAAAATCAAATTATTTTAATAAATTATTCCAGTATATCCAACAAAACTCTCATCTTTTCTAATATCATAACTGGTGGAATAACCTATTAATTCCCCCTTTGTTACCCCTTTTTTTCTTGCTATATAAAGGGATCCATAAGCAGCCCCAGCAGAACATGCTGATTTATTATTATTTGCATATTCAATTGATTCTTCCCCCTTCATATTTATCAATAACTCAATATAACCTCTATCATTTATCTGTTTTACCCATTTTACTGGATCAATTGACTTATCCTTGTGAAAAAAATTGTAAAAAGAACCATAATGTGTCAGATCAGTTGATCCAATAAATATAGAATTTTTTGAATAATTTTTCTCTATAAAATCTAACATATCATTTATTTTGATATTTGGAGGTAAATAAATTGCGACAATTTTTACCTCTTTAAAAAAATATTTTATAATAGGAAGCACTATCTCTATTGTATTATCTGGTAAAAAATCTACTTTTTGAATATTAAAATTTGAAGTTAGGGCATTGACAACCTCTTTATTATTCTCAAGATTTCCAAAAGGAGTCTCAGCATAATCAAAATCTTCTATAATTGGTAGATTACTTTTTGATAGATGTCCACCAAAAATAAAGATTTGGCCTATATCACCATTTTTCTGTTTTAATAATTTTATCACATTTATTGACCATTGGCCACAATAATACCAACCAGCATGTGGCACTATTCCAGCCACTGGAATTCTTCCTTCTATAAATATAGAATCATCTATAAATTTTTCGATTTCTTTTTTGCATAAATCTTTTGAATGTGGGTACCATCCCTGTCTTGCTAATAACATTGGTCTTATCATATTTTTCTCCTCTTAATAAGATTGTACTTAAAATAAATATATCAAAAACTTTATTAATAGTAAATAATTATTTGAATATAAAAATAGTGGAGTGTGATTTTATTTTTAGGCAATTTTTTTTAATTTTTTCTTAAATTTTGTAAAGGATTTTCTTAAAAATTTTGTGATTAATATAATAGAAATATTTTTTATGGAGGATTTATTATGAATACAAAATTAAATTACAAAAAAGATCATGAACTACATTTTGTAGTTACTTCTACTATGAAGAAAAAGATTGCAAACATAGCAAAAAAAGAGAATATTTCTCTATCAAAATTGATCTGCTATGTATTGCAAAAGTTCTCTGACAGGATCAAAAAAAGATACTGTTTTGGCCATGAGGATGAGAATGTTTATGAAAGAATAGATGCAGATGATTCTATTCATTTTTATTTGTCAAAGGAAGATTATAGGTTTTTAAAGAAAATTCATGCTGACTTGAATTTTTTTAGCATGGCAAAATTGTTGAGAGCAATTCTTGAGATATTCATTGAGGAATATGAGAGAATAGGAATGCTTGGATTTGAGAAGAAATGTAGTCTTGTGACATTGAGATTATGGCTGAAAGTGACAGGGGTAAAGAGGTGGTGGAAGAATAGAGAATTGTCCCACTTCGAAGGCAATACCAAGCCATTTTATAAAGCTATATACAATAATTGTTATCAAGTAGTGGGCTTTGAAACCTATTATTGACGGAATTTATTTAAAATTCTACTGGAAAATAAATAAAATTATTACAATCTTTTCTCAAAAAAAATTAACCATGGGATAAATTTATCTTTATTATCTGCCTAAAAATAAAATCATACTCTAAAAATCACACCCTTACTTATTATTTCAAAAAAATTTGGGATTTTAACACACATGGTATCCCCTTGCCATAATCTAACTAGCTAA
>ERZ795046.1557-NODE-1557-length-22864-cov-5.002806_pt1 | contig 22864 bp, 17 predicted proteins | sample MGYA00375130_ERZ795046 | MGnify/ENA primary metagenome ERZ795046 (study PRJEB30175, sample SAMN05720202) | activated sludge metagenome | isolation source: anaerobic digester from wastewater treatment plant | place: Japan | collected 2015-05-15 ...
GAGACGGGAAGACCCAACCCAGACGCGAAGGCGATGACGCTGGCCGAGACGGAGGTAATCACCGCGGCGCGCAAAGCATCGTAGTGCTGCAGTTTTTTGTTGGGGTCTAACTCCGGTTCCGGGGCGAGGGCCTCTTCCGGATGGGGTGGTTTTACGAATTTTTGGGCGATCCAGAGGCACCACCGGGGCGCGTAAAGGCGGACGATGTCGCCCTGGCTGCCGGTGTTGACCTCGGCGCGGGTCACGCGCTGGGCGTTGCGGGTGGTCATGCCTACGGCCAGCAGTATCCCACACACTAACAGGAGCCAGGAGGGGACATCGATCTTCGGGGCGACCTCGCCGTGCCGCAAGATCATGAAGGCCGCCACACCGGGAGAAGCGCAGTTGGCCAAGTCGTTCTGACCAAAAGCAAAGGCGATGGCCAGCATGCCGACCACGGCCAGGGCGGCAAAGAGTTTTTGGTAAAACCGGTCTCCTCCCGCGTTCAATACAATATATGCGGCGAGTGATAGCACGGCCCACAATGCGATCAACACCAACGGCGCGCCCAACTGGTCAAAGGTCAGGGATCGGACCACCTGGACAAATCCTACATTATTCATGCCCTTCATCACAATGAAATACGCCAGGCCGGTCAGCAATGCCCCCGCGATCCACGGGCCATGAAGACGGACTTTGGCCACGTTTTCGCAATTGGGGCCGATGGCCCCGCGAAACGCCCGCTGTACCAGAAAACCGAACGCGCCGCTGATGAAGATCGACCAAATTATGGCGGCGACCACTTCGCCGCTTTTCCCCCAGTGAACCGATCCGAATCCACCCAGCGCCATTCCGCCGCCCATAAGCGAAAAAACCAAGCCGGCCGTGGTTGAGATAGGCAAGCCAAACGCGGAAAAAGAATAGAGCAAAACGGTGTCGGTGAGATACACGCCGAGATAAATGGCGAGGGCGTCTTGCATGGACAGCGAGAACGGATCGAATATCCCCTTCCGCGCGGTTTCCATCACCGGGGAGGAAGCCCACGCGCCGATGATGACGGCCAATCCAGCAATGTGAACGGCCTGCTTGCGGCGCAGCACGCGCGCGCCGAAGACCGCGTTGACTATGTTGGCGGCGTCGTTGCGGCCGACTTCGATAGTGTCCCAAACGAGCATGGCAATGGCCACCGCGCCCGCCACGTAGATAAATAGTTTAGGGCCCATGGTTTTGTGCCATTCCTTTTAGGATGATCCATGTGAAACGTTGCTGGATGATGAATCACATTCGGAGGTCCATGTCATCCGTGCGCCGAAGGATTGAGTCTGACACCACTTTCCCAGATCAAATTCCGAGGAGGAATATAACTTCGGGAGGGCATTTCGACAAGCACCTGCGGTTTGATCCAGTTGATCCGCCGGAGAAGGCTGGCCACGGTTGCACAAGAAAAAAGACCGGTTCCAAGCTCCGCTTGTTTCCGGTCTTTCCATGACCGAAGGCTGTTGGGTCAGCTCCGCCAACATCCAACCTTCGATTGGACGAAGGTTGATGGGTTACCTCGGCAGTTCACTCGAATATCCTGTCGAAGCAATCAGATCAACCTTCTAACAGCACCCGCGTGTACTCCTCACAAACGTTGTGCCAAGCCGGCCGGTCAGGTATTCCAGGGGGCGATTGGACTGCGGATAAGAAGATAAGTCATGGAAATCAGGGGAGAATCAAAGGGTTGGATTCCTGGGGGAAGGGCTGCATCCCCCGCCTTAATCCTTTCGTCCCGGTTTATGGATGGGAAAAAATTGCCGGGAGTGGATACGAAAAGCGGAAAAGGAATTCATTCGCTGGATTCAATTGATTCTTCCGGAGATTGAATTTCAGCGGTCTGGATTTCCGGTTCACCGCGTTTTTGCGATACAATAACTACCCCTTCCTGTATTTCACGGCCTTCGTAGACGAATCCCGGCTTTAGGACGCGGCAGATCCGGCCGGGCTCGATTTCATCGCTGAATTCAGTGCCCATGATGTGGACGTAATGGGGATCGGGAACCGAACCAATGCGGGTGCTGATGTGCAGAGGCATGCGCTCCATGGCGTGATCGAAGGACTCGGCAGCCTGGGCCAGGGGCTTGTGAATGAACACGAAGCTATTTTTAAAGATGCCCAGATCGCCCTCTTTGACCTTGTGCTCCATAAATCGCATCGTTTCGCGAAAGCGGGCATAGAAATTCAACAGCGTGGCCATGCGGTCCTCGCGAATGGAGACTGTGTCTGATCCTTTGTACTGAAATACTTGGAAGGAAAGGGTTTCCTGCCCATAGCGGAATTCCCGGGACCGTCCCAAACGCGCGGGATTGGCGCCCGCTTCCAAACCTACCACCTCCTGGGCGGTAACCAGAAAGCGCGATAAATGGTCCTGGCAAAGACGGATGGAGTCGCCGATCTCGCCACCGATGGTCCTCGCGTAGCGCTCGAATTGCTGCATGGCCTTCACGAAGAAAGGATCCATCCCCCGCGGCTTGGGCGCCACGACATCCACCATGACTTCCCAACTTGCGGCGGGCACGTAAATATCCCGGGGAGCCGATGCCATCATTCGGGTCCTTTCCCAATGGGTGAAACCTGATCCAATCGCTGGCTCTAGGGCCTCCCCCGGACCGGCGCTGAATCATTAACGATCTAAACCCATGGATAGATTTTTTAATGTTTTACCATATCCCCAAACGCACAAGTCAACAAGCGCCAGAAAGCCCAGGGCGAGGCCGATCAACAATAGAGGTTCGAGAGGTAACCGGAAACGCGTGTTGGCGAAAAAGACCATACACGCGAATGTGTACAGCCCTAAGGCCGTGAGGATCGATCCCACCGGTATCCTGCGAAGAGTGGCATAGAGATATCCCACGAGCGCTCCATAGAAAAACCAAGGTCTCCATGGAATCAGAGGCCAAGGAATGTCGCCCGTCAAGCGTAATCCGGTTCCATGATGATATTCGTCCCACGGCCAGGGAGGGACATCAGCCAAATAGAGAAAGAAAAATTTCCACCCGGCCCGTTCGACGGCCGCCCACGGATCTTGCAGCGCGTACCACAAACCCAGCCGCAACAGGTGGCGGTCTTCCAGAACTTCATTGGGTCCCTGTTCCTGGATGAATTGCCGGCGGATGACCTCTTTTAATCCGCCTTCGTAATAGCCAAACGCCGGATTATGGCCGGTGAACAGATTGACGCCCGAGTTGGTAGTGATCAGCACGAAATAATGAAGCACCAGGATGTTCCGCAGGGTCCACGGAAAAATCGGAAACAACCAAGCGGTCAGGGGAAGCCAGGATTTCTTGAGCCATTGATCCCGGGGCAGGTGGCGGAAGGTTTGATAAACCACCATGGGAAGAAAAAACAAAGCGATGGGCCGTAACAAGGCCAGAATGCCGATCAGGAAAGAAAATCCAAACAACCGCGGGATGGACCATCCGGAGGCGGGGGACAGGCCGGTCCATATCCAGATCAAAAATATCAGCACGAACAGGGTTTCGCTCATCAGCACCGAACAGAAAAAGACTTGGTTGTTGAGCCACGCGAACGCCAGAGAGATCAGAAACGGCACGAAATGGGGATTCCGGATCACCGCTAGAGGATGATGTTCCTGCCAGGAAGCCAAGAAACCGCGGGACACAAAGAACAACACCACTGCGGAGAGAGCGCCGAGCAGGGATTGAAGAATCCGGATGGCCAAGAGCGGCGCGTCAGGGAAGGCTTTCAAACAAAAAACCAGGAACAAGGGATAAAGCGGGGCGCGGTAAGCCAACCGGTCTTCCGATTGGGCCAGATACGATCCCTTGAGAAAATTGACCGCGCAAAGGTAATAATCCTCCATGTCGGAAAAAGGCTGCGGATGCCGGGCAAAGGCCCAAAACAGACGAGGGATCAATGCCAAAACGAATAGAACCAGGCACCAAGCGGCTTCCCGGGACCGGAACCAAGCGATGAGAGGTTTCAGTTTTGAATTATCGAGAGAAAATATGGCTTCCGCATACCGGCCTGGCGGGGGGGAGGCATCTTGAGTTAATCCGCAACGGTAATTATTAGCCCGAATGGTGGGCTTTTTTAGTGTTTTATGAGGGGGATAAGGATGGATGGGACCGCCAAACGATTCTCTCTCCCTTGGGGAGAAGGACAGGGTAAGGGAAGCCCTGAAAGGGCGAAAGGCATCCAATCCACGATGGCCCATATATTCTGCCCTCTCGATCCCCTTTTCGTTCGATTATGGCATAACCTCATAAACCGCCGAATAGATCTCCCGCGCTTCTTTACGGAACTTAATTTCGTAATGGGTGGCGGCATCGGAGGCATCCTCAATGTCTTGAAGGGTCTCGCGCGAGACGGATTCGCTGATCACCTGGAAAAAGCCGCCGGCGAGGAGGTTGGCATGGGCCTCGGCGAAATACTCCCCGTGATCGGTTTTCAGGTGCAATCGTCCTCCTGGAGCCAACGAAAGGGCCATTTTTTCGATGAAGCGGGGATGGAACAACCGCCGTTTGTGGTGGCGGTCCTTGGGCCAGGGATCGGGAAAATAGACGTGATACGCCTGGATGGAATGAGGCAAGAGCAGCAGTTTGACCACGAGATCGGCATCCAGGCAGAGGAAGCGACAATTGGGGCGGGGAGCCCGGCAAGCGCGCGACAGGGCGATCCGCAGCCATTTTAACGAGCGTTCGATCCCAAGAAAGTTGGTTTCCGGACGCTGGAGGGATTCGGCCAGGATGAAGCGCCCCTTCCCGGTGCCGATTTCGACTTCCACGGGCTGGGTATTGGAAAAGATGGCCGGGAAATCGAGGTGCTCGTCAATGCTCCCAGGCCGAATCAGGTAATGCTCCATTTCCGGCGTATATTCGTAGACGGTTTTCGCGCACATGGGTGATAGGTATATGTCTTTAATTTCGATTTATTTATTGTAACGATCTGCCGCTTTACAAAACAGGCTGTGAGGAGTGTCCCCACGCTGGAATGTCCTCAGGCCAAAATACCGGATAGCGCCGAGAACAAACCAGCACACCAAAATGAAGATAATCACCCTCAAAATGCGAACCGCTTACTTGATGGCCAGTAAGCGGTTCGCGGGGGGGAGAGGGCTCCGATGGGACCAGTATTCCGTTGTATTGGTGAGCAACTCGGTTCGTTAGAAATATTGGGAGAACCGGTTCAGATGATTGTAATAAGCCATTCGCCTTTGTTTCTCCACGCGGCTAAAACTGCGAAACAAGCATTTATCCCGCAGGGTCAGGGGTTGCCGGACCATCCGCTTGACCAATTGCTGCTCAAACAGGCTCTGGGGACGAAGCGCCAGGGTTTTCCGGCGGGAGTTCGTCATCCAAACCATAAAAATCACCAGGAAGAGCAAACCCATGATGGAAACGAACAACAGATCCACACGCACACTCGGAAGGGCGAACATCATGAGATAAGAACTGGACATCATTGTACTCCTTCGCTCGTTACTCTACACTCTGCGTTCCAACTGGCTTGTCACCTCTGCTAGGTAATACGTGCAATCGGCATTCCATATTCACTATACGCAGACGAAAGCCGATTTGTTTCACAAAAAATGGAAAAAAAGAGAGGACATGTGTGGTACATACGACACATAAATTCGAGGTACGATGGGAGTTATATGCAAAATATTATGACATATTATACCAATATATTGCATATAAATGTGAAAAACGCCCCTTCTCCGAATTTCAGTGAAATGGGGCAGATGGTATCAAGGGGGTACGGAAATTCGATTGGGATGTATCGAATTGGGACATCTGTTTTTCTCTGTAGTTATTGAAGGAATTCCTCGGTGTTGGAGGTGCCGGCTAGTCAAATTAGGATCAATCCACCCAACAGGGCAAGGCGGGATGGAGACGGTATCATGGCGTGAACCATGAAATTCCGGTTGAGGTGTGACAATCTTCTCAAAAAATTATATCTTTAATGAGATACACAAAGCGTGAGAACCCCGGCCCGCTTGGTTTTTTTTCATGTGGTTGATTAAAGGGGGAGGGGGGAAGTACGGGATGCAGGAGAAACAATGAATTCAGACCGGATACGCAGGGAGGATTTCATGGTGCGATCCATCAGTGGATTGGTTTTCATCGTGGTGATGGGATGTGTCATACCGGTGCCGGCGGACGTGGTGATCAACGAGATCATGTATCATCCCCGCGTGGATGGCGCTAACGGCGAGTATGTGGAGTTGCATAACACCGGTACCGCCGCGGTGGACCTGTCCGGATGGCGGTTTTCCGAGGGCATCGACTACGTGTTTCCCCAAGGAACCGCCATTGACGCCGGCGGCTTTTTGTTGCTTTGCCGGAACGAAATTTTTCTCCGGCAATTTTATGCGTTGGGCAACGAGATCAAAACCGTGGGCAACTACGCCCCCAGCAGTCTTTCTAACTCCGGAGAAGAGATTGTTTTAGAAGATGCGCTGGGACAGGTCGTAGACCGGGTGAATTATAATGACAAGGCCCCCTGGCCTCTCACGGCGGACGGGCAGGGAGCCTCATTGGAATTGATTCACCCGCTTGCCGATAACGATAACGTGCTGTATTGGGCGGGCAGCCGGATACCTACGCCGGGGAGGCCGAACAGTGTGTTGTTGTCCGCAGTCCCTCCCCGGATTCAACGGGTGAGCCGGGTTCCTCTGGCGCCCGGGAGCCAAATCCCTGTACGCGTATCGGCGGTGTTCGCCCCGGATGACACGCTCAATAACGTGATCCTGTCGTACATGGTCAACCGGGGGGTGAGCCGGACGCTCACCATGGTCAAGCAGGGTACGGCCTATGTGGCGGAGATACCTGGGCAAGCGGCCGGCAGTGAGGTGGAATATTGGATCACGGCCAACAACGCGTCGGGTTATCCCATCACGATGCCGGCAGGATCCGCGCAATCCTTTTATTATTACCGGGTGGAGGCGGATCCCCCCGCGCCGGGTTCGATCGTGGTCAATGAATTCATGTATAACAATCCCGGCCCGGATGGGGAGGACCGGGAATGGATCGAACTTTATAATCCTGCCCCGCAAGCGGTGAATCTCTCGCACTGGATATTAAAGGATGAAAATGACAACCATGCCTTTCGGTTGCCCATAGGCACTTCCATTCCGAGCAATGGATTTTTGCTGATCGCTCCCACCCGGGATCCCGCGTGGACCAGCCCGGTGGTGGAAGGATTGACGTTCTCGCTGGGCAACAAAAGCGATGCCGTGCGGCTGTTCGATCCGAACGAGCGGCTCATCAGCGGTGTGTATTACAACGACGGCAGCGAGTGGCCGGCGGGCGCGGACGGCGAGGGCGGCAGTTTGGAATTGGTCCAACCTGAACGGACCGCCAGCGAGCCGAACAACTGGGCCGTTTCCCCCCAGGGGGGGACGCCGGGACGGCCGAACGCGCGGCTTATCGTTGATCCGGAATACCATGATTACGATGTGGTGATCAATGAAATTTTCTATCATCCAGAAGATGAGGAATACGATAACAATCTGGAAAAGGAGTATGTGGAGTTATATAACCTCTCCAGCCGGCCAGTGGATCTGAGCGGTTGGCGCTTTACGGATGGCATCGAGTTTCTTTTTCCCCAGGGTCAGTTGATTCCCGGCAACGGTTACTTGTTGGTCTGCCGCAACACCGGCCGCTATCCGGATGTACCCAATAAAGTGGGAAATTACCTGTTGCAACTGAGCAACGGCGGGGAGGCGGTGGCCCTTTCCAACCGCCATGGGCTAGTCATCGATTACGTGCGCTATAACGACCGGCCGCCCTGGCCGGTGTTGGCGGATGGGGAAGGTCATTCATTAGAGTTGATGGTTCCAGCGGCGGACAACCGTCTGGCATCCAATTGGCGGAGCGGCCAGCCATACAGTCCCGGCGCGCCCAACACCGTCATGTTGCCCAACCTCCCGCCGCGAATCGCCAGCCTCACGCATACGCCCCGGTATCCCGCCGCTACCACCAGCGAAGTCCGGCAGGAAGAGGTTATGGCCATTGAAGTGGGCCAGGTGTGGAAATATTTCAAGGGGAGGAGCCAACCTCCTTCGGATTGGAAGAATGTGGATTTTGACGATACCACCTGGGATCAAGGGCCGACCGGCATCGGATATGCCGATGGAGATGACGCCACGATTCTGAATGACATGCGCAACAACTACGCGAGCGTTTTTGCCCGGAAGACGTTTACGCTTGCCGGTCCCTCCCGCTTCAGCGGCATGGAGTTGGGTGTAGATTACGACGATGGTTTCATTGCTTACCTGAACGGCGTGGAAATCGCGCGGGGAAACATCAACGGGACTCCCCGGTACAACGAATTTGCCGCGGGAAGTCATGATGCCGGCACGATGGAATTTTTCAACATCTCCAGTTTCTTGAACTTGCTGACAGAAGGAACCAATGTGCTGGCCATCCAGGTTCACAACAACAGTCTAGGCAGCAGCGATCTGAGTTTGATCCCGCAATTGAAGCTCACTCGGGAACTTCCCGCCGGGCAGGATGAATCCGATGTCATCACGATTACGGCGGGGGTAGAAGATGACGACGGCGTGAGAGAAGTGCACCTTCATTATCAACGGCTATCCAGTCCTTTGGGCGCGGGCCTGGTCCAGGGAGATTGGAAAACGGTGCGCATGGTGGATGACGGGACGCAAGGGGACGCGATCGCCGGGGATGGGATTTATACGTATCGACTCAATGCGGCGGAAACGATCCGGCCGCGTGAAATCTGGCGGTACAAAGTCTCCGCGGTGGACGCCTTGGGGCTAGAATCGGTGTATCCCTTGCAAGACGAAACCACCCGGAACGCCGCGTTGTTCGTGGAGGATCGCCACGAGAAACCGGCGTTTCCCACCGTGTATGTTTTTGCCGAGCGCGAAGTGATCAACTGGCTGAACCGTAATGTGGATTCCAACCAGGAGCAACCAGCGTTGGTGGTAATCGGCGGAGATGTGTATGACCTCTACTACGAGGGCGGCATCCGGTATCACGGAGACACAGACCGCAACAAACCGAAAAAGAGCTGGCGGGTACGGTTCCCCAAGGGAAGCCGGTGGGAGGACCAACGGGTGATAAACCTGTACGCCAATTATCAGGATTCCCCGCTGGTGCGGGGCGAGTCGGGTTTTCTGGAGCATTTGGCTTATCAATTCATGCGGGAAGCCGGTGTTCCCGCGGCCGATACCCAGCATTACCGGTTGATGGTGAATAATAGTTATTACGGCTTGTTTTTGCGGGTCGAAGAATACAACCAGGATTTCGTAAGCCGGCATGGTCTCCCCGCCACCACGCGGATTTACAAGGCCGGCGTGCGGGCGCGGCGAAGTTACATGGCGCGTGAACCCAATTTTGAAGCGTACGCCAGCAAATATCAGTACACCCTGGGCCGGGAAGATGACATTCACGAGCTGGTCGCGTTCATCGAAGAACTGAACACATCCGAAGATTTGAAGGCGTTTTTCGAAAACAACCTGGATATCGAGGCCTTCCTGAATTACTTGGCCTGTGTGGCGGTGTTGACCCACGTGGACAGCACGGAGAAGAACTATTACCCCACGCGGGGGGCGGATGGGCGTTGGTTGATCCTGCCGTGGGATATGCGGCATTCGTGGGGCGAACTGCCCACCAATGACGCGTTTCCTTTCGTGTCCACCATCAACCTGCTTGACGGGGCCGAAGGGGGCATGTACGGAATCAATCAATTGCGGATGAAGTTCTTGAGCATACCCGAGTTCCGGCAACGGTATTACCAGCGGCTGCGGGATATAGTGGAACACCAGTTTACCCCGGAGCATTTGGATCCGTTGATTGATTCATACTGGAGTTATTTGCAGGACGCGGTTGCCGAAGACGCGCGGCAATGGAACTCGCCCGGCAATCTGACCGCCATGGCCGGGGAAATCAAAAAATATATCGGCGCGCGGCGGGCGTTCATTCTGGCGGACGCCAATGTCAGGCCCACGGGGACACCTCCCGCCCCTGCCAACGTGGCGCCCGCGGAGGGTACCGTGGTGGCCACCCGCCAGCCGGTGTTGCAGGTGTCGATCCCATCCGGGCAGACGGCTGAGGCTGTGGAATGGGAAATTCAATCCGGCCGATTGGATTTTTACAAACCGCTCTGGTCGTTGACCACGCCTGGAGGAGGCGTATCGATTTCGGTTCCCCCAGGGGTTTTGGCGGCGGGGGGTGCCTATTACTGGCGCGCCCGTTATCAGATTCCCGGGAATTCGTGGAGTGAATGGTCCCAACCCACATCGTTCAAAACGCAGGACCGCCTGGCGCCTCCCAACGTGCAAAACGTCGTGGTAACACCCATGGACGGCGCGTTACGGCTCGAATGGACCTTGCCGGTGGCGCCGGATCTGATCCGCGTGGATGTATTCCAGCAGGATGACATTCTTGAATCGAAGCCGATTCACGACAACCGGCTGACGGTCCGGAATCTGGTGAACGGTGTCTTGTATACGTTTGTGATCAAAACCGTATCCGTGGATCGCATGACCTCGCCGGGCGTGACGGTGAGCGGTCGGCCTTTTGCGCCTATTGTGGAAGGTAACACTATCGCCTATTTCCGCTTCGAAGGTGATGCGTCCGACACGAATGGCCTCTTTCCGGATGGGCAATTGCTGGGTACCGCCAATTTCTCCGCTCCCGGTTCCGAATCACCTGTTCCGTTGACCCAAATGCCCAACACGGCCTCGCTGTTCCTGGGAGGAATGCCGGGCAACGGATTCCGGTTTGGGTCGAACGAACCTTTCCTGGACGTGGAACGCCGTCTGACTTTGGAATGTTACGCGCAACTGGAAGAAGGATTCACCGGACGGGCGATATTGTTGGACCGGTACAACGAAGCGAATGCCCCCGTGGACGGCGTATGGCGGTTCGGTATTGGATTGTCCAGCCCTGGTTCGCTTGATTTTATCCTGAATGACGGAGACGCCAATTCCGGTTACGAAGGCCGGTTGCATATCGCCACGGCCGGCGGGGCCGCGCCCGGCGATGGAGCGTTCCACCATTACGCGGCGGTGGTGGATTTGCAGGAAGCGTCCATGCTCGAAAAAGTGCGGATCTACCGGGACGGTAATCCGCTGCCGGTAGCCGTCATTCATGATGATGGTGAGTCGAATTACAATCGCTTGCGAATGAATAGCGACTTGCCGGTGACGGTGGGCGCGCGTTCCACGGCAGTGAGTACGGCGGATGTCGTCCCAGGCCGGGTGGACGAGGTTCGGTTGTCGGCCGGCGCGTTGACACCGGACCTGTTCCTGCATCCGCAGGGCGTAGCAGTCGAGGATTGGGCGCTGTATTGATTCCGCCCGTTTTGGGAATCCGATTTTCGAAAACGGCAGGATTGGGTGAATTTTTCGAGCAGGGGCACGGGATTCCGTGCCCCTATCGATGTCAGGTGTTTCACTTGAAATGATCTTGATGTTTCATTATCGGCAGCACAGTCCGTAAGGGCTTGAAGGGCCGATGGTCAGGCGGCCAATCCGTCATCTCCCACGGCATCGACCGGGCATTGTTCCATGGCCTCCCGGATTTGTTCTTCTTCCTCCATGCTATCTGGTTGTTTACAAACTACATGATGGTCGCCCACGGCGCTTTCAGCAAAGTTGCGGGGAGCCAGTTCCATGCAGATATTACATATAATACAATTCTGATCCACGTAATACTTTCCCGGCGCGTTGTCTTCCCATCTCGCATGAATGTTCGCCATATCCATATCCTCGATAGAATCATCCATGGGTGATCCGAAAATCCGATGACCGATATAATAAATGATTTTTCTTGTCGATCGAATAGAACAACAACAAAAGCGCCCCATTTCGGATCGCAAATGAATCCACCGCGCTAACCGTTGCCTGCTTATACCGTAGTGAATGATCTTGCACGGAAAACCGAGGATGACCCAGCGTTGCGCAACAGGTGTATATCGGTGCAAATCGCAGTTGGGCATTGCACCGCGCTCCTGACACAACAACGAGGATATTGGACTGGTATCGAGGTACCCTGGATTGTTTCTCTTCGTGAAAACAGGATCTCTCTTTTCAATATTCAATATGGCAAAATCACGCACCGGTAGAACAATTCACCGGAATGCTGGGAGTTGGGATAGGCGTAGTTGGTGAACTGGGAAACGATCCCATAGGGCCGGTTGGTTCCCCCGCGGTTGAGGTCCACCAGATTCAAGGGCCGGCCTAAGATCCGGACAAGATGGGGGATTTGGAGACAGTAATCTTTTTGGACCAGGATCACGGGAACAAAGCCCGCGGCATTGTTCATCCGGATCGTATATTGCAGCGTCTCGAGGGATCCGGCGGGGATTTGCCCCTCATCCGGCGCGATCACGGCGATATGGGTGTTCATATAAAATTCGAGGCCGTACGGCGGCCGATTGCCTACAAGGTAATAAGGATGCTGACTGGGCATCGTGGAGAGCGAAGCGAGAATTTTGGTTGCGATTTGCTGGTCGTTTTTGGGAGATTCCATGTACGCGAAGGCTGCTTTTCCTATAATCGTCAGCATGAACATGTGTGCCACGATGACGGTGATGCATTGCGGCCGCAGTTTGTGTTTCCCGGTCAGCCAAGCGATCATCCGGCCGAAAGCCAGGGAGATGAAAATGAAGAGGGGCAGGACGTACAAGGGCAGCCGCGACTGGCTCAGGGAAAAAATGAGGAGGGGAATCCCGAATGAAACCGCCAGGAAAAACCATTCCGGATGGTGTTTCCAAAATTCCCACCGGTGGAACGAAATCCGGCTCCACGGCACCTGCCGGAGTTTCCCGAGTATTAAGAAGATCCAGGGGAACGCTCCCAAAGTCAGCACTGGACCATAGACGGTGAACGGTTTACTCCAGCCGGCGTTGCGGCGGAATTCATCCGTGGCCACCCTCCCGTACATTTCGTGGAATAACCAATAGCGCAACAAACCCGGATGCAGGTATGCCTCGTACAAGTACCAGCTCAATCCCAGGCCGAGGAAAACCAGAATACCAGGCACCGAAAACAACCGCGGCAGGCCGGGCCGGGTGGAACGGATCAGGGAGTGGACCAGGATAATTCCGGGTAAGGGGATAAGTCCGGGAGGCCCCTTGGTCAAAAAAGCCAAGGCGAACGCAAGCCACATCAGGAGCAGGAAAATGGTTTTTTCCCGGCGGACGGCCATCCAATAAAACAGCACCGCGGCGGCTTCGAACAAGACCAGCAACGTGTCGCAAGAGACGACATTCGCGGCGGCCAGGGGAAAAAGCGACGTGGCGTACACCAGGGCGCAATAGGGTGCCGTGTGGGTGTCCCACAAATACCGGGCCAGATAGTAGATCACAAGGACGGTGAGGGTAAAGGCGAAAATGAGGTAAAAACGCGCGCCCCAGGCGTTGAAACCCAGAAAGACCATACCCAGATTGATCCCCCAGTAGACCAGCGGCGGCTTGGTCCAGTGCGGTTCCTGGTCGAGAGTAGGCTCCAGAAGATTGTGTTGGAGCAGCATTTCCCGGGCGCATTCCACGTAGCGGGTTTCGGTGGTGTGGTAGAGCCCCCGGCTGCCTTGAAACAAGGAGGCCGCCAACAAAGCCAACAAAATGATGGACCATGGCTTAAAATCGTTTGGGTGTGGAATCGCATTCATGTGCACTTGTTATAATTCCACCTGCGCCAATAACTATAAACATTCCAAGAATTACATCCGTGATCTTCTTGTAAAAAAGCGAGCAGGAATGACTGGGTGAATGGGATACAGCGGTGTGTTTATCCTGAAAGAAAAAATCCCGGTGTGTATTTTACATACCGGGATTGGAATTGCAAAGTATGGGAATGAATGAATCAGTTGGGGCCGGTTACGCTGGTGGCCGGAGAGGTGGTGATTTTGAAATAATCCACCACCGCGTTTTTACGGAAGTCCGGCGCGACGGAAACGGGAACCGCGTCATGGCCCACCACGAAATTCTCCACCGGTGGGGCCTTGGGCAGCCACAAAGGCGCGACTTCCACGGCCCGGAAGAGATCGGAATACAAAGTCACGCCACGGCCATTGTTGCCGGTTTCGCTGACGCTGAAGGTCTTGGCGGCGCCGGCTTTATGCGTAGTGCCGAAACCATCCAGTACAACAAATCCCACCGCGATGTCGTTGGTTTTGAATCCGAGGTCGGGATTTGCCTCATTGCTGACGATGGCCAAGTCGCGGGCAATGGGGAATCCGAAGTAAGGTGTCGAGCGGCTGGCCGGCACCAAGGTTCCGCCGATTTCGTCGGGCGGGAAAATAATCTGCGCGTCACCGATGGTATGGACGCCGCCGAAGACGTCGAGCAGGAAGAAGCCTTTGCCGCTGGGAGTAATTTCGAGATCCACGGCGAAATCCCCGCCGAAATAGGGCAGATCGGCTTGTTGATCCAGCCAAGGCACGGCCAGGACGGCGTTGTTGATTGGCGCGCCGAACAAGGGATTCAAGGTACCGTCGTCATTGATCATGTCATGATAATCCACGACCCCGTCGTCGTTGGTGTCCCAGTCGAGAGGCAAGCGGCTGGTGTGGACGGCACCGTATCCGTCCAGAATGTAATATCCGTTGGTCATTGCGATCGTGCGGGTGTCGAGCGCGCCGGGATTGACCGTGGAAGGCATGGTGATGGTGACATAATCCGCCGAGATTTCCAGGTCCCGGGCGATATCGGATCCGAAACCGAAGTAGGTGAAGATCGGGGTAACGCTGGCAATTTGATTGGCGGCATACAGGCGGTTGACGGGATAGGTGAGAGGACCGTTTTGAATCAATGCCTCAGGGGTTACCGGAGAACCGGATACATCAATGGTTTCCGGGAAGAGCGTCACGTGATAGGCCCCTTGGGTAACATCGGTGGTATCAGGCGGGAGGTACACATACAAGGGGAGGTTGGTATCACCGAGTGAATGAACCACGCCGTCGGCATCCAGGACGAAATAACCTCGAAAGCCGAAGGTGACATCCCGCCAGTCGGGCGCGATTTCCAAATCCTTGGCGACGTCGAATCCCCAAAACGGCGGATATTGGGACCGCAGAAAGTCATCGATGGAGAGAGCCTGGGCTTTCGCCGCGGCGTATTTCCCGATCCCATCCGGAGAAGGTTGGGGAAGCAGGACTGTATCGGCGGAGGTGACGTAGGATGAAAGGTTCAGGGCGAATTGGCCTCCGAAGACATCCAGCATATACGCGCCTTTGGGATTGCCCGCCGGATCCCCGACAAATTCAATGTCTTTCACGATGGGGATTCCGAATTCGAAACGTTGGGACGTGGCTTCCAGCTCCGCGAACAGAAATGGGCCCATATTGCTTGAATCGAGGGGGGCGCTGAACACCCGCCCGAGCGCATCAATGAGCAAGATTCCGTTCTGGTTGGCGGTAGTATTTTGCATCTGAACATATGCCACGTGCGGATACCCAACCGATAGAGCCAAGATGCCAAGCAGCAGCAGCCTCTTCAGGGCCATTTCGACCTCCTTGGAGCTCGTTGTAGTTCGTTAGTCCCTCACACCAATTCCCTTACATCCGGACAAGCAGGGGCCGGATGGGAACCCTCTTCCTGCGTGTTACATCACTCTTCCACAAACCCTCGCTTCTTGCAAGCCTTATGTGATAGAAAAATCAGGAAAATAGAATCCCACATGACCACCCGGTGAAGGCAAATCCCGGCGAGGCAAGATGATTCTGAATCTTCCGCAGTATAAGAAATTCCCTTCTTACTGTCAAGAGAAAATTCACTCAAGTACAACAAAAATCAGTATATGCGTTGTTTGGAAGCGGTCTCGGCCGTTTCATATTCCTGAGAGGTTCTCCTCTCCCGGGCGGTTCTATGGCCCAGGACGGAATTCCATCCCCGCCGCATGGGGGGATACTCCCGGAATTTGTGAAATTCCTGGAGGTTTTGCCAGTGCCAGGGGTGGCCTGGTTTTAGGCACGCGAAATAAAAAAAGAATGTTTTTAGCCGTCTCGCCATCGTTTTCGACATTGCTCATGGACAACTTTACCATTGGGGCTAGAGAATCGTAAAAATTGAGTGGAAATTTTCCACGAATTGCATCCGACTGAATATGTTCGAGACTACTGACGTCGAACTAACAGGTAGCGAAAGCGCAAGGGAAGAAAGGGATCTGGTGTTCCGCGCCCAACAAGGAGACCGAGAGGCTTTCACGGTCTTGGCGCGGACCTACCGGGATTCCCTGGTCCATCTGGCGTATGGCTTCCTTCATGACCGGGAAGAAGCCTTGGATGTGGCACAGGACGTTTTGTTGAAGGCGTACAGGAAATTAGGTTCCTTCAAAAATGAATCTTCTCTGTACACATGGCTCTACCGAATCGCGATCAACCTGTGCAAGGACCGGCTGCGCCGGATGCGGCGCAAGCCTACCGTCCGTCTGGATGATTTGGGGATCGAAGGGCAGGTCTATGAGATCCCCGATCCGGGGGCTGGTCCCGGAGAGTGTCTGGAGTTTGCGGAGCGGGAACGGCAGGTCAAAGCGGCCATCGATTCGCTCCCGGATAAGCATAAAAAGGTGCTTCTATTGCGTGAATTGGGGGAAATGAGTTATAAAGAGATTGCCGCGGTGTTGAAATGCCGGGAAGGCACGGTTATGTCCCGCCTTTTCCATGCCCGGAAAATGTTGGCGGAACGATTGAATTCACTCATCGAGGATGGGGAATGAAAAACCGCAAATCTTCCGATATCAATGAGTTGGAACTTTCCCGCTACTTGGATGGAGAACTGTCTCCACAGGAATTTGAACAATTGGCCGCGAAAGTATCTTGTTCCGGAGAACACGAGCGGATTCTTAAACATTTCCAAGCCGTCTCTTCTCTGGTCCGTCAGCATTCCCGGGTGGAACTGACCCCTGGAGAACAACAGCGCTTTGAAATGCGCTTGGCCAGGGGGATGCGGGAAATCACCCCCGGCCGCCTGCCCTGGCGTCATTATCTCACATTCCCCGTAACGGCTTGGGGGCGATGGCCTTGGTCTTGGCGGATGGTAGCGGCCATGGCCTTGACGCTGGCTTGTTTCATTCCGTTTTTCACAGAAACACGCCCACGGAACGAAAAAGTGTTCCATGGCCCGCTGATTTCTGACTACACCACCAAAATTTATCATGAAAGCAATTCCAAAGCCCATTACGACATCATTTGGGTGATTACCGAAGAAGAGGAAGAGAATGATTCCAGTAATCCGTTGGGATTATTATATTTCTACAGAGTTTGAATGAATCATGCCAAATTTTATTTATCTCAGGCAAGCCGGAATGATCCTTATTTTTTTGGGGATGGCAGGCGGCATTGCGCGAATGGAAGAACCATCGGGCGTCAAGATGGTTCGCGTTTCCCTGATAGAGGCGGCCAAGTCGGAGACGTTTTTTGTCGATATTAAAATCAGCTCGCTGGAATTGCGGCTGAAAGAAGTGATCGAAGGCCGGGATGATGACCAGGAACGCAAAGAACTCCGCCCATACAAGCATTTTACCCCGTTGCGTATCCTGGATAAGCAGAAAATCGACTTCGGCCGTGCGCATCTTATTGAAGTCGACAAAGACAAAAAAATGTTTGTCGAACTGAAATTGGAACCATTGACCGGCCAATACTATCCCGCCATGATTCGCTGGTTTACCCGGGAAAAAGATGCGGAGAAAGATATCATTGAAGCGAAGGATTATAAATTTTATGAAGATCGCAGTCTTTTGCTCGTCAAACTAAACACCAATTCCTCCACTGCTCTCCTCCTCGCCATCGAATTTGTAGAACCTGATCCGGCAGAAGATACCAAAAAATAAGGTCACCGTTTACTCGATTGCCGTGAAAGGAAGCTGGATACCCTTTCCCAACGATCTTCACCCTAATCCTCTCTCTAAGAGAAAGGGAGTTGTGGGGGGAGAATTTCATCTTCCCTCAAAGCCATGGAGCCTGCCGGAGCACCTCGGTTTTTTTCTCCAGATGGAAGATCCGCCTGGCGTTGCCGCGTTGGATAGGCTCCACCAAGTCTAAGGCCGATTCCGTGGACAACCAGCCCTCGTCCACCAGCTGGATCAAGGCCTGGGCGATACCCTGGCGGGCAATGGCGGCATGGCCGGTGACCGGTTCGACGGGGATATAGTCGCCGCCGAAGGTCAGGACTTTGTTGGCAGGGGCAGTCACTAAGTATTGTTTCAGGAAGTTGACGCCGGCCACAGGGCTAATGATCCAGGCCCAGCACATGTCGATGTGCGCGTTGGTGTAGTGCTTGGCCACGGAGATCATCGCTTCGTAATAGGGATATCCGATGTGCATGAAGACGAACCGGGTATCGGGTGAGCGGCGGCAGAGCGCGGCGGCGGCGGCAGGATTCTTCTCCACGCGGTCGAGGGGCATGCCGTTTTGCCCGGCATAGTACCCGGTGTGCAATTTGACCGGCAAATTGTATTCTGTGGCCTTCCGGGCGCAATACCAGAAAAGATGGTCCTCCAGGCGCTTCTTTTCGTCGGGGCTGAGGGGATCGCCAGTGAGGCGTCTTTGGAAAGGCCCTTCCGCCTCTTCAGCGGGGACGTCTTCGAAATCGATGTTACGGCTATAGGCGGCCTGGGATTTGACGGCCACGGCGTATGGCCCGTAGCGATCAAACCACCAATCGATGACGGCGTGCCAATCGGCCAGGCTTTTGACTGTGATGCCGGCTTTGGCGGCGTATCCTTCGATATTGGGACCCATGTGCATGCCAAGGATGCTGATGTCCTGCATGAGCAGGGTGGGCTGGCGCGATTCGCTGAAGGGACCTTCCAGCGAGTTGACTTGGCAGGATTCGATGTGGGCGATGTTTTGTAAGAGATGTTTGTAGAAGCCGGGGCGGATGGTCTTTTCGTATTGAGCTTGAATGGTCCGGACGGCGCCGCGGGACAGACCGTCCACCCCATAAACGCGGCGCATGGCGATTTCGACGGCCTGGCCGTATCCCGTATTCCGGACCGCGGGCCACCAGGGTTCGATAAGCTCCCATTTTTTTAGTGGATCGGTATCCTTGGCGAAGAAGGCATCCAGCTGGGCGCGGGGCATGCCTGCCGTCAGGAGATCGGAATCGAGGTAATGCGCGAAGAGCAGGGACCAATCGTTGACCCGGATGCGGGGATGGTCGCCTTGCAAGCGGGCCTCTTCCTCGAGTAGGTGTTCGTGGGTGTCGACCAGGGGGGTTTCCTCAACCCGCTGGCGGATCGCTACGCGGTAATCCGTAGTCCGGGCGTTAGCCGGCCAGGTACTCCAAGAGCCGAGCGTGGCGGCGGACCCGATCAGCCCCATGTGTTTCATCGTGTCTCTGCGGGAGAGTTTCCCGGGGGAGGATTCCATGATTTTTTTCCGTCCTTCCATGCGATCCGGATGCGATGACTCTAAAAGATGACTCTAAAAAAAGAATTTGGGTGGTGTCAAGTGTGGGCGGGACGAATCAGCCGTCCGTCAGTCCGAGGGAAGCAGAAGAAAATCGAAAACCGGAAGGGCGGGAGACTCCAAAGGGGGTCCCGGAGGCGGATTCCGGGCGATGGCCCGGGCGAAGGCGGACAGTTCGCCAAGATCCAATCCCATGAAACGGGTATGGTCCGCGGTGTGACGGCGTATCCCTTTTTCAAACAGCGGAATGGCGTTGAGGGCATGGCTTCGCGCGCCATGGGGAATGCCTTCCCGGATTTTGACACCGGCTGCCGCCAGTTTGATAAGGCCTTTGAGGAAATCGGATACCGGACCGATCCGGCCGTCCGCCTGCCAGAGTTCTTCCCAGGCTTCATGCGCTTCCCAGTAATAGCCGTGGTTGAAGAGATCGACGCCGTGGAGATAGATCTCGCACCTGGCCCAGGCCTGGGGGTCGGGCGGTTCGATCTCCGCCGGAGCCATGCCGAAACTGTGCCCTTCGGGATGGTGGGTAGGATGGGGATGGCAACCCGGAATAAAAGTATAGGGTGGAAGGGGGCGTCCGGGCGCGAAACGGGGAAGAGCCGAGGGCGAGGACCGGTTCATTATCCAGGTAGGGATGAACGCACATCCCGGGGTGCACGTTGGAATTGAATTACATTTGAGGAACAGTATCCACAAATTCAAGTATATTCCAGCCTTGCTGGCGGGGCACCTTGATAATTCCAAGAGAATCAACCATAAAATACACGTCAGAAAATGTCTTGAGTTAGGGAATAAGATCGATTTTCGACGAAAAGGGCAGGTACCAGGAATAGGTGATAGCCATGGAGATCAAGGATTTGCAGAAGAAAATCGCGGTGGTGACCGGGGGCAGCCGGGGAATCGGATTCCACATTGCCCAGGCGTTGCATGAGGCGGGAGCGGTGGTAGCCATCACCGGCCGTAATCCCGACACCCTGAAGGAAGCCGCCGAGAAGATCGGGGAGCGTTGCACGCCCTTCGTCTGTGATCAACGGAAACCACCCGAGATTATCGATATGGCCAAATACGTGCAGGCCGAGCTGGGGGTACCCGACATTCTGGTGAACAACGCGGGCGTGTTTCGTAGCGCGGCGGTAGTGGACATGCCTTTGGAAATGTGGAATGAAGTCATCGAGACCAACCTGACCGGTGTGTTCCTGGTAACGCAGGCTTTTTTACCGGCGATGATCAAAAAAAACCGGGCGGATATTTTTATGATCAGCTCGATGAGCGGGAAGAAAGGGGATCCCGAGACATCGGCCTACAATGCCAGCAAATTCGGCTTACAAGGCTTCGCCCAGGCGTTGATGTATGAAGTGCGGAAATACAATATCCGGGTGATGGTGCTCAATCCCAGCAGTGTGGATACCGGGAAAGACGCCGGGCCGGAATACGGGGCGGGTTTGCATCTCCACGCGGCCGACCTGGCGCGGACCATCGTCCATCTGGCGGCGTTGCCGGGACGGACGATGATCCGCGACATGGATATCTATGGGACGAATCCCACAGCCTGAGGTAATAGACCGGAACTGATCAAGTATGGAGTAGCGATTTTAAAAACTCCATTCCTCGCGTTAATCCGTCTTATTTCGCCTTTTGCCATTGCTTCTGGATGAACGCCAGGCCTTTCTTGGCGACTTCGAGGTTGTCGCCGAAGAGGTCGCGCCAGATGCAGGTGGCGGCCGCCAGTTCGGGCAGGGCGCTGCCGAAGGCCTCGATGGTCAGCCAGCCGTCGTAGTTGATCTTCTTGAGAACCTTGAACACTTCCTCGAAGCGGATATGGCCCGCCCCGGGGATGCCGCGGTGGTTTTCGGAAATGTGGACGTGGACGATCTTCTCCGCGGCGGTCATCATGGCCTTGGGGATGTTCTCTTCCTCGATGTTGGCGTGGAAGGTATCGAACATGACGCCGAAGCGGGGATGATCGACCTCCTTGGCGAACTGATACGCGTCGGCCATGGTGTTGATGAAATAGGTCTCGAAGCGGTTGATGGCTTCGAGGGCCAGGGTAACGCCTGCCTTGTCCGCCGCCGCGGCGGCCTTGCGCATGACCTCCACTCCCCATTTCCATTCGTCTTCTGTCCGGCGGCGCCCCACCAGGCGGCCGACCGGCGAGGTGAACGGCCCGGCGACGATGTTTGAGCCCAAGATTTCGGCGGTGGCGATGGCCTTTTTCAGGAATTCAAGGCTGGCCTTGCGGATGGCGGGATCCTCGCTAATTGGATTGGCTTCGTTAGGGACACAAGTGACCACCGAGCAAGACAGCTTAAGCCGGTCGAGATGGCCGCGCAATTTCTTGCATTGTGTCTGTTGCGCCCGGCTGAAGGCGAAGAGGGGAAACTCGACCCCGTCGTACCCCATCGCTGCCAGGTCCTCTAACACACCGACATGCTTTTCCGTAATACTTCCTTCCCACAGCAGCAGATTCATTCCGATTTTCATGGTGTTTTTACCCTCCCCATGGAGTGATTGATGAATGATTGAATGGCTTTTGTGTCGTTATAATGCAGGTTTTGCGATGCTTAACCTAAGTTGCCTATTGAATTCTCCGTATATTCTCTAAAAGATTCTCCAGCAGCTCGGAAGTGACCTGCGACGGGATGCCGCCTTCGGGCACTTCCAGTTTCGCGGTCCAGAAGATCGCGTTCAGTATGATCGTGCGGTAGTTGTCATTGCCCCAATTCTTGTGAAAATGTCCGCCGGTGAAGCCGAAACCCCGGCCACCGTCCGGGCGTTCCACGCACCAGGCCACGATTTCGGACCGCCCGGGATGCGCCCGGGCCGCCTCGGTACCCCGCACCTCATCGGGCGGGATGGCGGAGAGAATCGGCGTGACACCCTCCATGCCCGGCCGGAAACGCATATTGAAATACCATTCGTCCTCAATGGTGAACGGCTGTACTCCGCGGGTGATGGGATGTTCGGGAAGGCTCTTGAACTCGGCGGTCCATATCGGATTGGTGGAGTAGGGCCGCTCATAATAGCCGCCGATCCAGTCGAGAAACTCCGCCCCGCCCCGCTCCTTCGGCACTTCGACGGCGTAATGCAACACCACCAGCCCCGTGCCTGCCTTCATCCGTTCCCCCAGAATCGCCAGGCGGTTGTCCTGGATCATGGGATTGCCGCCCCCGCCGTCCATGAAGAACAGCAGGCTGTCGGCGTTGTCGAAGGCGGTGGGATCGGCCGGCCAGCCGTCCAGGTACGTGACCGCCAGCACTTCAGGGAACGGGTCCAAGCAGTGTTTCAGCAGTAAAACGCCACCATTATGCTCGTGGGTACCATGGCCGTGGCTTTTTTTGCCAGCCACCAGGACGATTTTCTTCTTGTCACCCAAGGGAAAGCGTTTGAGGCGGATGTCCTTGAACTGGACGGTCATGGGGGGGCCGGTGTGGATCTGCAGGGCGAGGATGCCCGACCGGCCGCTCTTGGCGGTCTCGTTGTCAATCGTCTCCGACATG
>ERZ795046.1564-NODE-1564-length-22760-cov-4.895574_pt1 | contig 22760 bp, 34 predicted proteins | sample MGYA00375130_ERZ795046 | MGnify/ENA primary metagenome ERZ795046 (study PRJEB30175, sample SAMN05720202) | activated sludge metagenome | isolation source: anaerobic digester from wastewater treatment plant | place: Japan | collected 2015-05-15 ...
AAATATGCGGTTTTTAGTTTTAAAACTTTAGGAAGAAAATACAAAGAAGAATAACATTTTATGAGAACCCCTTTCCAGAGAGATAGGGATAGAATAATTCATTCAACAGCATTCAGACGGCTTGAATATAAAACACAGGTTTTTATATATCATGAAGGTGACTATTACAGAAACAGATTAACCCATACCCTTGAAGTTCAGCAAATTGCACGAACCATAGCAAGAGAACTGAAGGTTAACGAGGACTTAGTTGAAGCAATATCTCTTGCACACGACCTCGGGCATACACCTTTTGGTCATAAAGGAGAATCTGTTTTAAATGAAATAATGCAATTACATGGTTTTCCGGGTTTTGAACATAATAGACAGGGTTTGAGAATAGTGGACTATCTTGAAGAAAGATATCCGGATTTTCCGGGATTGAATTTAACATATGAAGTAAGGGAGGGAATAATAAAACACATGACAAGTTATGATATTCCACTAATAGGTAAAGAGTTTGAAGAATTTATAAAATTTAAATCCCCTACTATTGAAGCACAAATTGTAAATATTGCAGATGAAATTGCTTATACCTGTCATGACCTTGATGACGGTATTAAATCCGAAATAATAACTTATAAGGATGTAGAGGATGTTGAATTATGGAAAGAAATAGAAAGAATAAGTGATTTAGATAAACAACCGGAAAAACATAAAAGACATATAATGATAAGAAATCTCATAAACTATCTTGTAGTAGATTTGATTGAAGAAACAAAGAAAAATCTGTCAAAAATAAATCCACAATCTGTTGAAGACGTTAGAAATTCAGAAATTATAGTGAAAAACTCTGAAAAAGTTAGAACTCAACATGCTGAATTGAAAAAATTTCTTGAAGAAAAAATGTATAAACATCCTAAAGTTATAAGGATGACAGAAAAAGGAGGAAGAATTATAAGGGAACTATTTTATGCTTATTATAATGAACCAAGACAGTTGCCCTATCACATTCAAAAGAAAATAGAAAAAGAACCAAAAGAAATTGTTATTTGTGACTATATTGCAGGTATGACTGATAGATTTGCTTTAAGTGAATATCAGAAATTATTTGACCCTACTTCTTTTTGAAAATGGATGAAAAAATTTACTGGATAGCATTAAATCTTATCGGAATTTCTTATGTAAAACTCAAAAAATTACTTGAAGAACTTAAAAGAGTTGAAGAAATTTTCAAACTGAATACAAAAAAATTAATAGAACTTGGATTATCAAAAAACATTGCAGAAAAAATAGAAAGATGGGAAGAATTACCGTTAGAAGAAGAAATTAAATATATTGAAAATGAAGGAATAAATATTATAACGATAGACGATAAAAATTACCCGAGTTTACTTAAAGAAATTTATGATCCACCATTTTTAATTTATTTTAAAGGGAAATTAGATTTAAATGCTCCCTCAATAAGTATTGTGGGAACAAGAAATCCTTCTGTTTATGGTTTAAAAATGGCGGAAAAATTTGCTTTTGAACTTGCTTCTTATGGTTTTATAATTGTAAGTGGTCTTGCAAGAGGAATAGATACTTCTGCTCATATAGGAGCAATTAGAGCAAATGGAAAAACAGTAGGTGTAATGGGTTCAGGATTTAAAAATTTTTATCCACCGGAAAATAAAAAACTTGAAAAAGATATGATAAAAAATGGAGCCATAATAACAGAATTTCCATCTTATACTTTACCGGAAAAATACAACTTTCCTAAAAGAAATAGAATAATTTCAGGCCTTTCAAAAGGTTTAATTGTAATAGAAGCAGGTCCAAAAAGTGGTGCTTTAATTACTGCAAATTTTGCTCTTGAACAGGGAAAAGATGTTTTTGCTTTACCGGGAAGAGTTGACACCCTTTATTCTAAAGGAACAAATAAACTTTTGAAAGAAGGAGCAATTTTAATTGAAGATGTTAAGGATATACTTGAAACAATGAATATAGAAATAGAAAATATAGAAAACAAAAAAGAGAAAATTATTTTAGAATCAGAAGAAGAAAAAAATATTTTAAGTGTACTTGAACAGACATCAAGTATTGAAGAAATACAAATGAAAACAAAAATAGAACCAAATATTTTGTTGTCTCTTTTAACAAATCTTCAGATAAAAGGATTGATTGAGGAATTACCAGGAAAACTTTATAGGAAAAAATAAATATTTTTAATTAAATATCTTGAGTTTTCAGAAATAAAAAAATATTGTATAATTTTTTCTTTAAAAACAGGAGAAAAAAATGAAATGGAGTAAATACTTTATACCCACTCAAAAAGAAGCACCAAAAGAGGCAGAAACCATTAGTCATAAATTATTAATAAGAGCAGGTTTAATAGATAAACTTGCTTCTGGAGTTTATACATACTTACCCCTTGGTTTAAAAGTTTTAAGAAAAGTTGAAAATATAGTCAGGGAAGAGATGAACAACTCAGGAGCAATAGAATTACTTATGCCTTCTTTACAACCTGCTACTTTATGGAAAGAAACAGGTCGTCTTGATAAAATGGGAAAAGATATGATTAAATTTATTGACAGGCATGAAAGGGAAATGATTTTTGGCCCTACACATGAAGAAGTTATAACTGACATAGTTAGGAGATACATAAAATCTTGGAAACAGTTACCCATAATTTTATACCAAATCCAGACAAAATTCAGAGACGAAATAAGACCAAGGTTTTCAATAATAAGGTCAAGAGAATTTTTAATGAAAGATGCATACAGTTTTGATATTAATGAAGAGGGACTTGATAAATCATATATTTTAATGAAAGAAGCATATAAAAAAATATTTGAAAGATGTGGACTAAAATTTACTATCAGAGAAGCAGAAAGTGGCGTTATAGGAGGAAAATTTTCAGAAGAATTTGTGGCAGATGGAGAATGCAGTGAACTTGAAGTAGGTCATATATTTAAACTCGGACTTGAATACAGTAAATCTATGAAAGCATATTTTGTGGATAGAGATGGAAAAGAAAAACCAATATATATGGGTTGTTATGGAATAGGAGTCAGCAGAATAGTCGCCGCAATAATTGAAGGAAATTACGATAAAGATGGCATTATCTGGCCTATTTCTGTCGCTCCTTTTCTGGCTGATATTATATTAACAAACAAAGAAGATGATAAAATCGTAAATACAAGTGAAAAAATTTATAATGGACTTAAGGAAAATGGTTTTGATGTCATTTTTGATGATAGAGATGAAAGTGCAGGTGTAAAATTCAAGGATGCAGACCTTTGTGGTTTTCCATATCAAATTATAATAGGTAAAAAAATAAAAGATGATAAAGTAGAAATAAAAGAAAGAAAAACAGGGAAAATAACAGAGATCAATCCGGATAAAATTGTTGAATACTTCAAAACACTAAAAAATTGAAATTTTAATTAATGAATTTTTAACTTCAAAATAACCTTTTTCGTAATTGAATATCTTTTTTTATAATTTCTACAACTTCCTCCAGAGTAAAATATCCAAGCATACCACTACCATGCTTTCTCACTGAAAGTTTATTTTCTTTAATTTCTTTATCACCAATAATTATCATAAAAGGGATTTTCTCGTCTTCTGCTTCTTTAATCTTCTTATTTATTTTTTCATTTCTCAAATCAACTCCTGTTCTAAAATCTTCTTCTAATTTTTTCTTCAAATTAAGACAGAATTCGTTATGCCTGTCCGCAATCGGTAAAATTCTTATCTGTTCAGGGGCAAGCCATAAAGGAAAATTACCTTTATAATGTTCAATTAAAATTCCAAAAAATCTTTCCAGAGAACCAAGAATTGCCCTGTGTATCATTATGGGTGTTTCAAAATTTCCATCCTTATCAATATATTTAATTTCAAATTTTTCAGGGATATTAAAATCAATTTGGATTGTTGAACACTGCCATTCTCTTCCAAGACAATCTTTTATTTTTATATCAATTTTTGGACCATAAAATACACCTTCTCCAGGGTCTATTTCATAATTTATATTCTTTGTTTTTAAAGCGTTTTCAAGTGCTTTTGTTGCTCTCTCCCAGTTTTCAACTGTTCCCACAAATTTTTCAGGCCTTGTAGACAAAAAAACTCTGTAATCCTTAAATCCAAAACTGCTTAGAAAAAAATATACAAGTTCTATTATTTTACAAACCTCATCTTCAAGTTGTTCAGGTGTACAAAAAATATGAGCATCGTCTTGAGTAAAACCTCTAACCCTCAATAATCCGTGTAAAACACCGGGTTTTTCATATCTGTAAACAGTTCCAAGTTCAGCCCATCTAATAGGCAGGTCCCTGTAACTTCTGATTTTACTCATATAAATCTGTATATGAAAAGGACAATTCATTGGTTTCAATTGATACATTCTACCATTTTCAATTTCCATTCTTGGAAACATATATTCACTATAAAAAGAAAGATGTCCTGATTTCTCCCATAAAGAAATATCCGCTATATGTGGAGTATAAACAAGTTCATAACCATTTTTTAAATGAACCTCTTTCCAGAAATCTTCAATAATTTTTCTTATAATTGCTCCTTTTGGATGCCAAAAGATAAGACCGGGTCCATATTCTGGATGAATACTGAAAAGGTCGAGTTTTTTCCCGAGAATCCTATGGTCTCTTTCCTTTGCCTCTTCTATAAATTTCAGGAATTCATCAAGTTCTTCTTTAGTTTCAAAAGATATCCCATATATTCTCTGCATACTCTCTCTATTTTCGTCTCCTCTCCAATAGGTTGACGAAACTGAAAGCAGTTTAAAAAATTTAACCTCTCCTGTAAAATTTAAATGAGGCCCTTCACATAAATCTATAAACTCTCCCTGCTTGTAAAAAGAAACAATCTCATTATTAATATCCTTAAGAATTTCAAGTTTAAATGGCTCATTTTTTAAAATTTCTTCTGCTTCTTTTTTGTTCTTTTCAAATCTTTCTATTTCAAAATTCTCTTTAATTATCTTTCTCATCTCTTCTTCAATTTTTTCTAAATCTTCCGGAGTAAATGGTTTATCCCTGTAAAAATCATAATAAAAACCTTTATCAATGGCAGGACCGGTACCTAATTTTACTTCGGGAAATAACCGTTTAACAGCCTGAGCCATTATATGAGAAGTTGTATGCCAGTATTTTTTATAATCCATTTTTTATCCTTTGGAAAAAAATCGGGGCCGACGGGATTCGAACCCGCGACCTCCAGATCGACAGTCTGGCATTCTGGTCCGCTGAACTACGGCCCCTGATTAAACTTTATAAATTTTACACTTTAAATTTTCCAATGTCAATTTTTCTATAGGTATTGACATTTATTTATTGTAGATTATAATATATGAATATATGGTCATATGAGAAAATGAAAATGGAAAAATATACAGAAATTTTTAAGACAGTTGGAGAAAAAACAAGGTTGAAAATTGTGAAATTACTTTTGAAATCAGAAGTTCCTCTATGTGTGTGTGAAATTATGGATTGTTTAAAAGAAAATCAAACAAATATATCAAAACACTTGAAAATTTTGAAATATGCAGGAATTGTTGAAGAAAAAAGAGAAGGTAAATTTGTTATGTATTCACTCACAAAATCAGAGGATAGATTTTTACTATCTTTACTCAATACCATCAATTCTATCCCAGAAAATATATTTAAAGAAGAGATTGAATGCCTGAAAAAAAGATTAAATTTAAGAGAAAATGGAAAATGTGTAATAGGTATAAGGAGAAAATAAAATGATAAAAGAAATTATTGTTGGGGGATTTTTAGCACTTAAAGATTATATTGCAACTCATGTTTTAACCTGTCTTATTCCTGCATTTTTACTTGCAGGTGGAATGGTAAGTTTTATAAATAAAGAAATAATAATAAATTACCTTGGAGAAAAAGTCAATAAAATAAAGTCATTCTCTATTGCAGGTATTTCAAGTTTTCTTATTGCAGCGTGTTCTTGTACAGTAATTCCTGTTGCAAGTGGTCTTTATTATACAGGCGCTGGAATTGGTTCTGCTTTTATAGTTCTTTGGGTTGCTCCTTCATCAAATATACTATCTTTAATTTATACAGGAACTATTATCGGAGGCCAGATAGTCATTTCAAGAGTTATAAGTGCTTTAATAATGGCTTTTGTAGTTGGAAGTGTTATGAGTTTTGTTTTCAGAAAAGAAAAAATAGAAGAGATAAAATTAGAAAAAGAACCAGAAAAAAAAATAATTGAAAGGAATTACTTAATTCTTCTGATTTTAATACTTTTATCCCTGCTTGCACCAAACTATATTGTTCAAAAAGGTCCTTACTGGAAAAAAGTTATTGTATGGTTTATCTTTACCCTTTTTGTGGCAATTTTTGCTTTTAAAAAAATTGAAAAGGAAAAAATTAAAGATTGGTTAAGAGAAACATTATTTTTTGTCAGAATGATTTTCCCTCTTTTACTCATCGGTGTTTTTATCGTTGGAATTATAGGAAAAATTTTACCTTCAAACTGGATTGAGAGATTTCTTGGTGGAAATAGTTTAAGAAGCAGTTTTTTTGCAACTTTAATTGGAGCAACAACTTATTTTGCAACTCTAACAGAAGCACCATTTGTTGACACTTTAATGAAACTCGGAATGGGAAAAGGTCCTGCTCTTGCTTTACTTTTAACAGGTCCTGGATTGAGTTTACCTAACTGGATAGCAATTTCAAAAGTTTTTGGTGTAAAAAAAGCAATAGTTTATGTTATAACAATTGTTTTTTGTGGAACATTTGTAGGATGGTTTTTTGGTAATTTTATATTGAAATAAAAAGGAGGAAGATATGGAAATTTTAATTGTTGGTGCTGGATGTCCAAAATGTCAGGCAGTAGAAAAAGTTGTTAGAGAAGTTGTGGAAGAATTAAAAATTGAAGCAAATGTTTCTCATCTTTATGATATAAAAGAATTTCCAAAATATAAAGTTACAATAACGCCTGCAATAGTAATTGATGGAAAGGTCGTTTTTGCCGGTAAAATTCCGTCAAAAGAAGAAGTCAAAAAATTACTTAGAAAATAAAAAAGGAGGTATTAAAATGAAGCCAAGATTTATTATGTGTATCTGTACAGGACAGTGTCCTGGGTTTAAAAGTTTAGATTTATGGTCTTTAATAAATTTTGTAAGAAATGAATTAGATGTTGAGTATGCTATAGTTCATCCGCAACTCTGTGTAGATGATGGAGACAGATTTATTAAGGATTATATAAAACCGGATGTTAAGTATGTTATTGGTGCGTGTGACCCTAAGATGCAGAGAAAAATGTTCAAAGATGCTTTTATGGAAGCAGGTGGTGATTATGATAAACAGGTTATTTCTCTTGATTTAAGAAATATGCCAACAGAAGAAGCAATGAAAAAAGTTAAGGAAGCAGTTGAAAGCATAAAATGAAAATACAAAAAAGGAGAAAAATATATGGAGAAAGATAGAAGTACATATACTGGACTGCCAAGAAAAAAAATTGACTGGTTTCCCAAAATTGATTATTCAAAATGTAAACCCGAAGAATGCGGTTATCATTGTGTAAATTTCTGTCCATTTAAAGTATTTTCAAAAAATGAAAATGACCAAAAAGTTATTGTGTCTCAGCCCTATGAATGTAATGTCGGAGATGAATCTTGTAAATTTCAGTGTCCATTTGGAGCAATAAGTTTTCCAACAAGAGAAGAGTTAAAAATGATGTTAAAAAAAGTTAGAGAAAAATATGAAAAACAGGGAGGGAAAAATGTTTAAAAATATACCAAGAGAAAAGATACCATGGTTTCCTACTGTTGATTATGAAAAATGTATTGGTTGTAAGGAATGCTATAACTTCTGTAAAAATGGTGTTTATGAATGGGATGAAGAAAAGAATAAACCCATAGTTAAAAATCCATACAATTGCGTGGTTGGATGTTCTGCCTGTGCAAACCTATGTAATGGAGAAGCAATCAGTTTTCCGAAAATGTCAGATATAAAAAAAATGTTAGAAAAGGAGAAATAATTATGATATGGAAAATATAAGTTATATTGGCAGTTTTATACTTGGAATTATTACATGTTTATCACCCTGCTCTATTGCGATATTAATTGCTGTTTTGTCTTTTATAATAAGCGAGGAAGAAAGTATAAAAAACGGAATATATATAGGGATTTTTTTTACCCTCGGTATGTCTCTTGTATTTTTCATACTTGGTATATTTATCTCTAAAATTGGACAACTTTTAAAATTTTCTCATTATTTTTATTTAATCTCAGGAATCCTTCTGATATTTTTTGGACTTCTAAATCTTGGTATTTTTAAAAAAAAGAAAACATCAGGGTCATTGAATTTTTTTCAGAGATTTGGTTTTTCAATTTTATCTTTAAACAAATATTCAAAACTTTTAACATCATTTTTATTTGGAATACTTTTCTCTCTCGGATGGGCTCCCTGTGCTACTTCTTTAATTATGCCTGTTGCTATTTTAGTTATGGCTCAGGAAATAAGTATATTAAAAGGTGGATTTTTGCTTTTTCTTTTTGGACTCGGACATGGATTTCCTGTTATTCCTCTTTCTGCTTTATCCGGTACGGTAAGGACAAACATAACAAAAAAGACAGCAAGAAAAGGCGATTTGATTATAAAGATATTCGGAATTATTATAATTTTGTTTGGAATTCTTTTTATAGTTTATGGACCTAAAATTAATACATTAATTGGAGGCAAAAAATGAAAAAACTAATTATACTTTTTACTCTTTTGTTTCTCTTCTCTTTTGCAAAAACTAATAAAGCACCTGATTTTAATTTAAAAGACCCTTATGGTGAAACTTTTTCTCTTTCTCAATTCAAAGGTAAAATTGTTGTTCTTAATTTCTTCAAAATTTATTGTGGCGGAAGAACTGCTCCAGGTACTTTAAACCAGATTGAAGAACTCAAAAAAATATGTAATGAAATGTGTAAGGGCAAAAAATGTAAAGACGGAAATTTAACAATTATTGGCATAACTCTTTCAAGTTGTTCAACAACAGATTTGAAAATCTGGGTTGAAGAAAAGGGAATAAAATGGTATGTAGGAAATGACCTTGATGACTATAATCTTGATATAATTAAAAATTATGCAGAATATTTGAAAACATTGAAAGACCCGTGTTTAATCTTTATTAACAAAAATGGTGAAGTTGTGTTTAAATCAAATTATATGAAAGCTGATGAAATAAAGAAAAAATTAAAAGAACTCAATTTAATATGAGAAAAGAGGTTATTGAATTTGAAGAAAAAGATATAGTTTATATTACCAGAATTGTTCTTGATAATAACAAAGAGGAAGCGCTGAAATTTTTGAAAAAGATTTACATCGTTCTCAAAAAAAGAGAAAAATCCCACTGTAAAACAAGTTATGCATGGGAAAAAGATATTGAAAAAAATCAGAAATGAATATAACAATTGAAAAAATATTACCATGTATCGCTGACCCGGAAAAAATCAGATTTATTGCTTCTATTGATGAAGATATATCAGAGATTCTTCCATACTTAAATGTAGTTTTACCAAAAGCAATATATAACCACGAAGGAAAATGTTTAACAATTACAAATGAAGAAGGGATTATTACAATTTACCCCCATAAAATATCTGCTGGGAAAATTAAGGATGAAAATGGTGCGAGAGAAATAATAAAGTGGTTAAAAGAAGAAATTGAATACTGTATTAAAAATAAAGATAAAATTAAACCTGATTATACAAGAAAAGATAAACTTGAGGTATTACATGTCTATAAATTACTTCCTCAAAAAAACTGTAAAAAATGTGGTGAAAATTCCTGTCTTGCTTTTTCTTTTAAAGTTATAAATGAAGAAAAAAACATTATTAACTGTAAAGAACTGTTTCTACCGGAATATAACGAAAAAAGAAAACTATTATTTGATATGTTAAAAGAATCTGGCTATAAAGTCCCTGATTTTTAATATTTACTTTATAAAAGTATCAAGAATCATCATAATTAAAAACCCGATTATAAAAAAAATCGTTGAAATATCAGTATTTTCTGCTTTTTGAGTTTCTGGAATGACTTCTTCAATTATTACATAAATCATAGCACCTGCGGCAAAAGATAAAGCAAAAGGTAAAATTTTAAAATAGATTGAAGTGAGTAAAGCACCAATGATAGCAAAAATTGGTTCAACAATTCCTGAAAGTTGACCATAAAAAAAACTTTTTCTTTTACTCAATCCTGATGCTAAAAGAGGTAAACTCACTGCAAGTCCCTCAGGGAAATTTTGAATACCAATACCAAAAGCAAGTGAAATAGAAGAAGAAAATGTTTCCTTACTTTTTAAGTATTTCAAAGAACCAAAAGACACTCCAACAGAAATACCTTCTGGAATATTATGAATTACAATTGCTAAAACAAACAAAAAATAAACCGGTAATTGCTTTCTTATCCCCTCTTTTTCTGAAATATTTGTATTTAAATGTAAATGGGGAATCAATTTATCAAGTCCAAAAAGAAAAAAACTACCCAATAAAAATCCAATTAAAACTGGAAACCATTGAGGGATATTTAAATTTTTTGAATATTCTATAGATGGAAGAATAAGAGAAAAAAAACTCGCAGAAAGCATTATCCCACCAGCAAAACCAAGCATACAGTCAAAAAATTTTCTATTCGGTTTTCTATTAAACAATACAATAGATGCACCGAGCAAAGTAATAAACCAGGTAAAAAGACCACCATAAAAGGACTGAAGCAAAGGAGTAAAGTTATAAAATTTATTTAACATTACATATTCATCCAGTTCCAGATTTTACTTTCTTCCTTTTCAAACCAATCGCCTGTTTCAGTCAAATAAGAGTATACATTTATAATTGCCTCAATATGTGATTTTTCTTGCTCCATTAAGAATTTAAATAATCTTTTCTCTTTTTCATTTTTTACTTCATTATAAAACTTTTCATATTGTAAATATCCCTTTTTTTCTATTTCGAGTGCCATTTTATATCCATCTATATTGCTTTCAATTTTATTTTTCTCTTTAAGTGAGGTAAAAAACTCTTTGAGATCCTCCTCAATCATTTCAGTTTTTTCAGTTTTATAATCATCACTTAATACAAAATTTTCAATAATTTCAAGATGCTCAATTTCCTGTTTTGCAAGTGAATAAAAAAGTTTTTTTGTTATTAAATTTTCTGACTTCATACCAATTTCAATATACAAATTTGCTCCATGCTTTTCAAATTCCTTTGCAAACTTTATTCCATTTTCCATAAAACCTCCTTTTAAATCTCACTTATACTTGTATCAGGACCATTTGGAATTTTAACAAATATTCTCAAACCTTTCTCAATAATCTCCATCTTTTCTAAATCAAAATCATCTGGTAAAATCCTTATATGAGAAATATTTTCTCGTGGTATAAGTATAATCCTTTTCTCTTTATCGATATCTACAGGACTTACCTGGCCTTTTATAACTACAATACCTTTCCCCTCAATCATAATCCAGTTTTCTGTAAATTTCAAAACCCTCCCTATGAAAACCCACAATTTTTGTTCAAGATAATATTTTTTAAACCTTATTTTTACAATCTTCCCTTCTATCATTTTTCCTCCTTGCTTATAAAATCATCAATTTTTCTTTTTAAAATATCTCTTACTTTTCTAAATCCTTCTATCTCATTTTTTTCAGCAGGGTCAGGTATCTCCCATGCTATTGTTTTCTTTGTTTTTCCTGGGAAAAATGGACATAATCCCTTTTTATCACCTACACAAACAGTTATAACATAATCAAATTCTTCATTCAGAAACTCTTTTATTGATTTACTTCTATGATTTGATATATCTATACCTATTTCTTTCATTACTTCAATTGCAAGTGGATGAACAAATTTAACAATAGAACCTGCACTAAATGCAATAAAATTATCTTTATAAAAATAATTCACAATCCCTTCTGCTATTTGACTTCTTGCTGAATTTTCCCTACACAGAAATAATATTTTTTTCATTTGTTTTCCTCAATATGATGCTTAATTATTTTACCTTCTGTCATAAAAATAACATCCTCGCTTATATTTGTTGAAAGGTCTGCTATTCTTTCAAGATTTTGTGCAATCCTTATAAGATGTAAAGACCTTTCAATTGTAGTATAATCAGCTATCATATATGTTATAAGTTCCCTTGTAATTTGATCTTTTAGATTATCTACAATATCATCTCTTTTACACACATCTCTTGCAAGTTTCTCATTTTCTTCAATAAATGAATTTATACTATCTTTCACCATTTTTATTGTTTCATCTGCCATCCTTGGAATATCAATCAATGGTTTCACATCAGGTTTTTCAATTAAAAATAATCCACTTTCAGAAATATTTACAGCATGGTCTCCTATTCTTTCTAAATCATTATTTATCTTTAAAATCATCAATACAATCCTTAAATTTTTTGCTTTCGGTTCATATTGAGCAATTATTTCTGCACACAACTCATCAATTTCAATCTCAAATTTATTTGCGATTGGTTCAAGTTTTTCTATCACTTCTTTTAAATCTATTCCATTTTTATTTATTATTCCTTTTATACTTTTATCAATCATTTTCTCTATCAGCAATGAAAATTCAATAATTTTTTGTTTTAAAATCTTTAATTTATCCTCTAACATATTCACCCCCAAAATTAACCAAACTTACCACTTAAATATTCCTCTGTTATTGGATTTTCAGGAGCAGTAAAAATTTTTTCACTTTTACCAAATTCAATTAACTCTCCAAGATAAAGAAAAGCAACATAATCAGCAATTCTTGATGCCTGCGAAATATTATGAGTGACTATAATTATAGTAACATTATTTTTAAGTTTTTCTAAAAGATTTTCAATTTCAATAGTTGATTTAGGATCAAGAGAAGATGTTGGTTCATCAAGTAATATAATTTCTGGATTTAATGCAAGAACACGTGCTATACATAATCTTTGTTGTTGCCCTCCTGAAAATTGAGTTCCATTTAAATACAATTTATCTTTGACTTCTTCCCATAATGCAACTTTTTTTAATGTCTCTTCCACAATTCTATCCCTTTCCTCTTTTCTTAATTTTATCCCATTTATTATATAACCTGCAAGGACATTTTCATAAATAGTTAAATGAGGGAAAGGATTTGGTTTCTGAAAAACCATACCAATTCTTCTTCGCAATAAAACAGTATTCATTTCAAAAATATTTTTTCCATCTAAATAAATATTACCTTTATGAAACGCATCTTTATTTAACTCATGCATTCTATTTATACATCTAATCAATGTTGTCTTGCCACATCCTGAAGGTCCCATAATTGCAGTGATTTTATTTTTAAGAATTCCAAGATTAATATCTTTAATCGCTATTGAATTTCCATATCCTGCCGAAAAATCTTCAATCTTTATAATTTCACTTTCCATCTTCTAAATCCTATTTTACTTATAGAATTCAAAAATAAAACAATAATTACAAGTATTAAAGCACATCCCCATGCATGTTTATGCCAGTTTTCATAAGGACTCATTGTATATACAAAAATTAAATGAGGTAAAGAACTTACTGGTTTTAAAATATTAAAATTAAGAAAAGGATTACCAAAAGCAGTAAAAAGCAATGGAGCAGTTTCTCCAGCAATTCTTCCTATACCAGTTAAAATTCCTGATATAATACCATTTAAAGAACAAGGGAGTATAACTTTTAAAATTGTCCTCGGATATGTAGCACCAAGTGATAGAGAAGATTCTATTAGCGAAAATGGTATCATTTGAAGACTTTCTTTTGTGGATTTTATAATAATAGGTAAAAAGATTAAAGATAAAGCAATTGCTCCAGATATTGCGGAAAAGTGGTCCATTTGTTTTACTATCCATAAATAAGCAATAATTCCTATAACAATTGATGGTATTCCTTGAAGAACATCTATTAAAGTATTACAAAATTCTCCAAATTTTTTATCACTGAATTCATAGAGAAAAAGACCAAGGAAAATACCTGTTGGTATTGAAAAAAAAGATGCTAAAAAAATTAAAATGAAACTACCGACAATTCCGTTTAAAATCCCTCCTCCTATTTCTCCAGGCGGTTTCGGTAATGAAGTTAAAAATTCCCAGTTAATTGCGGTAAATCCTTTTTTCAAAATTGTAAAAAAGAAAAATAAAAGTGGTACAATTGAAAGGAAAGAAAAAAATATCACAAAAAATCTAAAAATTTTATCCTTAAAAATTTTCATATCTTCACCCTCATTCTTTTTATTATTATATTTGCGACAAAATTCATTATAAATGTGATTAAAAACAAAATTAAAGCAAGTTCTATCAGTGAAGAGATATGAATATTCTCAACCGCCTCTAAAAATTCATTTGCAATTACAGAAGATATTGTATTTCCAGGGGAAAAAATATTTTTAGGTATATAATTTGAATTTCCTATAACCATTGTAACAGCCATTGTTTCACCTATTGCCCTACCAAAAGAAAGTAAAAAACCTGCCAAAATACCACTTCTTGCATATGGAAATACGATTTTTTTTACAACCTCATAACTGGTTGCTCCAAAAGAAAATCCCGCTTCTTTTAAATCATTTGGAACAAGCTTTATAACTTCTTTACCCACAGAAGTTGCATATGGAAGAATCATAATTGAAAGAGTTAAAGATGCAGTAAAAATACATACTCCTGTTGGAGGCAATGAAAGTTTTGCCTGGATATTCCTTATAATTGGAGTAAGATAAAAAAGTGCCCATAAACCAATAATTACTGATGGAATAACAGCAAGAATTCCTATAAGTGTTTCAAGTATTTTTGATAAAAAGGTATCTCTATAAAACTCTCCAACAAAAAGAGAAACAGAAAGAGAAAATGGGATAGAAATTATAAGAGAAATTATAGATGTCAATAAAGTTCCTATTATAAAAGGTAAAGCACCGAAATTTCCAAAAACAGGGTCCCATGTCTTTTCAAGAAAAAATTTAAAACCAAAACTTTTAATAGATGGTAATGAATTGATAAAAAGAGTAAAAAAAATAGATAGGAGGAGTCCGATAATAAGGACTCCTCCTATTATTCCAAGTAAAGTTTTATAGGCTTTTTCTGATGTCATTTAATCAATATTTTACTATCATAATGAAGTTTTTTCAACAAATTTTCTGCCTTTTTTACTGCTTCTTTACCAAGTGGAGCATAATTTAAAGGTTTTGTATATTTCTGACCTTCATGAGTCATCCACCAGAGCAACTTTACTAAATTTTCTGCCTTTTCATAACTCATTTTTTCATTCGCATTTTTTAAATTTTTATAAACAAGTATATAAGTAAATGCTGATATTGGATATCCATTTTTATTTTCTGTATCTGTAATTGAAACTCTCATATCATCTGGTAATTTTATATCTGATGCAAATGTTATTGATTCAATAGATGGTTTTACAAAATTTCCAGATTTATTTTTAATAATTCCAAAAGGTAGATTATTCTGCAAAGCATATGTAAGTTCAACATATCCAATTGCACCTGGTGTTCCTTTAACAATTCCTGAAACACCCTCATTACCTTTACCTCCAATTCCAACTGGCCAATTAACACTTGTTCCTCTACCAACTTTTGTTTTCCATTCTTCACTAACTTTAGAAAGATAATCAGTAAAAACAAAAGTTGTTCCACTACCATCAGACCTTCTTACAACTATTATTGGCATATCAGGAAGATTAACATTTGAATTTACCTTTTTTATCTTATCATCATTCCATTTTGTAATTTTACCAAGGTAAATATCTGAAATTATATCAGGTGTAAATTTAAGTTCTTTTTCTACAGGAAGATTATATGTTATAACAACTGCACCAAGACATGTTGGAATATGTAAAATTTCATCATCAAAATCTTTAAGTTGCTCATCTGATAAAATTGCGTCACTTCCAGCAAAATCAACTGTCTTTGCCTTTAATTGTCTTATCCCTCCTCCTGAACCTATTGATTGATAATTTATTTTTACTCCATAAATTTTATAATACTCATCAAACATTTTAGAATAAAGAGGATATGGAAAAGTTGCTCCTGCCCCCACTAATTCTGTCTGAGATTCAACTTTTGCAATTCCTACAAAAAGCATTACTAATCCCAAAAATATTTTTTTTATCATCTTTTCCTCCTTTTTAAAATTTTACTAAATAATCAATTTGAAGTGTATTTCTATTATCTGTTCTATTTACACCAAGTGATTTACCTATGAAATATGTTATACCAAATGATGAATTTTTGTTAACTTGATAAACAAATCCAATCTTATGTCCTTTTAAATCAGTTCCTCCTCCATTTATATCTGAATCTGAGAATATCGCCAATGTAGCATCTGCATCAATTTTTCTGTAATTATATTCAAACTTCCAGTCATTCTTTTCTTTTAATTTTCCTATAGAAAATCCAATAAGATATCCTTTATCCTCTCTAACTCCACTTTCAATATTTTTTAAGTAATCAGCATACAATGTAAATGGTTTTTCTGCAATTTTAAATGGTGTTAATTCTAATATAATATCAAATGGTTTATATTCATATATATATTTACCATTACTTTCAAGTGTATTACCCTTTGGCTCATATTTTGGTGAAATTTCTGATTGTTTTTTCCCTTTTAAACTTTTTGTGGTATAAATAGAAGTAGCAATTTTAAATTCTACTTCATTTCCAATTTTACTACCATATCCCAATTGAATTCCATATAAAAAGGGGTCATCTGTTAAATTTTTAAATTCAGCCAAAGGAAAAATTCCAGAATTAATAAATAAACCTTTTTGATTTTTGTAGATAAAAGCAAGTCCTTCAGGATTTATATCTGAATCCCAGATAATATCTGTTGTATAAAATGGATTTTCAATTTTACCTGCAATTAAACCAAAATCATTAAAATTGTGTTTCAAATATGCTCTATCCAACCAAAAACTTTTTTGACTGAATGCTTCGCCAAATGTTTGATTGGTTGAAGTTTGTTCACCAGTTCCTGTTGCCAATCTTAATCCTATTTCAGTATTTTCAGAAATCTTTGTTTTAAATCCCCATCTTGCCCTTATTCTATATCTATCTCTATCAGGACTCCCTTCTATATCTTCATTTTGATATCTAACTCTTATGTCACCTGAAAATTTTGTATTTTTAAGAAAATCGTATTTCTCTTTCTCCTTTTCTTTCTCTTTCTTTATTTCATTTTTTATTTGCTCTGCCTCGTCTTTACTAATTATTCCTTTCTCAATCAACTTTTTCATTAAAATGTCAACCTCTCCTGCATAAGAAAAATTAAATATCAAAAACAAAAATAAAAAAATTATATAAAATTTCCTCATTCTTTCCCTCCTTTTTATTTAAAGTTTTAAAGAAATATCTCAATAAAAGATTTTTACTCTCATATTTCATCACCTCCTTTCTTTTTATTTCTCTATCCATTTTTTTTCCTTCCATTTTAATTTTCCTCTTCTTTACAATTATTTACTTTTTTTTTGTTAAATCCATTTAAAGTATTTGTTAATTTTCTGTTAAAATTCTTTAACTTCATTAATGCTTTTTGCTTAATCTGTCTTACCTTTTCCCTTTTTATTTTTAACTCTTTGGCTATTTCTTCAAGTGTCTTCCCTTCCAAATAAAATTTTTCAATTATATTTCTTTCAAAAGGTGATAGAATTTCCAGATTTAGTTTATAAGAAATTTCTGAAAATTTTGTAATATTTGTATCTGTGGTAAATGAAAGAGCATCTTTTGAAATATATATTTTTTGCTTCTTGTATTTTTCTACACTTTCAAGAATATATTTTTTTATCCAGTAGGTTGCATAAGTTAAAAAATTCACATTCATTTCTTCTTTAAAATTATTTTTTGCTTCAATAAGTCCTATACAACCTTCTTGAAAAAGGTCTTCACTTTCTACACCAATTCCCTCATATCTTTTCACAATTTTTTTAACAAGCGGAAAATAATTTTCAATTTTTATTTCCATTCATAAAATAAGATACAAGGAAAAAATTAAGAAAGTTTAAAATTTTTGTTAAAATTCTGTTAAAAATTAAACTGGAAGGTATACTTTAAATTTTGTTCCTTTATTTAACTCACTTTTTACTTCTATTTTTCCATTATGGAGGTCAACTATCTTTTTCACAATTGAAAGTCCAAGACCTGTCCCTGCTTTTGGTTTACTTTTTGAGCCAATAAAAAATTCATCAAATATTTTAGGAAGGTCTTCTTTTGAAATTCCATACCCAGTATCAGAAACTTCAAAAATTACATAATTTTTTTCCTTATACAAATTAATTTCTATTTTCCCTTTATCTGTAAATTTAACTGCATTGTCTATAAGATTGATTATTACTTGCTCAATTTTAAACTCATCACCCTTAATCAATGGCACATCTGAAAAATTTAATACAAACGATAATCCCTTCTTTTCTACTTTTTCTTTATACAAATCATAAACTTTTTTAACAACTTTAAGTAAATCAAATTCTTCCAATTCTATTTTTTTTGATTCAAGAGAAGATAGATTAAGAATATTTTCTAAAATTTTTATCAATCTATCTATCTGGTTTTTTATAATAATGGCATAATTTTTAATATTTGAATCTCCTGTCTCATCTTCTATGGTTTCAGCATATCCTTTAATAACTGTTAGCGGTGTTTTCAATTCATGAGATATGTTAAATATAAAATATTTTCTTATTTTCTCAATTTCTTTTGTTGTAGTTATATCAAACATAAATAAAATTATTTTTTCTCCTAAATAGATTGTTTTTAAAAGATACCATCTATTATCTATCTCTGCCTCTTTTTCCTGTCCTTTTTTGTAATTCATTGTCTTTTCAATAATTTCATTTATTTCAAAATTTTCTATAACCTCCCAGAAATACCTATTTTGAAAAGGAGATTTCAAAAATTTTTTAAAATTAACATTGAAATTTAAAAGTTTTCCTTCTTCATTAAAAAAAGCAACTGGCTCTTCCAGAAATTTTATAACTTCAAACATCTCTACATTCTTTTTCTCTAATTCTGAAGTAAGCAGTAATTTTTCACTTATTAAATTCAATTTTTCAGCAATATTTTTTAGTTCCTTCTGTTTAAAACCCAATAATTTTTCTCCATATTTCCCTTTACCAATCTTTTCAATAAACTCATCAATCAATGAAAATTCTTTTAAGAAAAATGGTATCATAAAAGTAAAAATGGAAATAAAAATCAAGTATGTTATTAGAAAAATTAAACCGAATTGTTTTTTAAATTCATAAAAAATTTTTTGAATATCTGTTAAATTTTTACTTACTCTCAAAACAACTTCTTTCTCTTTTACAAAAACTGCATAATAAAACATATACTCATTTAAAGTAGGACTTAATCTTATAGATTTTCCTTCTCCCTTTTCTATTGCAGATATTATTTCAGGTCTATCTTTGTGATTTTCCATAAATTTTGGATTTTCCCTTGTATCAATTATTACAGTTCCATCTTTATCTATCAAAGTAATCCTAATTCCTGTATATTTATCAATTTTCTTTAAATCTTCAATAAATTTCTTATTCTCTGAATTTTTTTCTAAATCATTATAAATTTTAAAGGCAAATTCTTTAAGATTTTCTTCAACATTAAGAAAAACTATTTTATGAAGGGTTTGAATAAAAATTATATAAAATAGGATAAAAACTGATCCAGAAACCAAAATAGAAGTCCTAACAAATTTTTTAATAAGATATTTTTTCATTCTTCAATTTTATAACCAATCCCCCTAACATTCACAATAAACCTACCCCCTTCTTTTAATTTTTCTCTTAATTTTTTTATATGAACATCAACTGTTCTATCAATGACTGCCTTTTCACCCTGCCATAGTTCTTCAAGGATTTTTTCTCTGCTAAACACCCAGCCTTTTTTACTAAGTAGAATTTTTAAAATGTTAAATTCTGTTGTTGTAAGATTTATTTTTTCTCCTTTAACATAAACCTCATATTTATTTAAATCAACTCTTACAATTCCTCCTATGTCAATAATATCTGATTTTGTTTGGTATCTCCTTAAAACTGCTTTAACCCTTGCTATTAATTCTTTAATTGAAAAGGGCTTTGAAATATAATCATCTGCTCCAAGTTCAAGACCCAAAACTTTATCCGTTTCTTCTCCCTTTGCAGTTAAAATTATCAATGGAATATCTAAATATTTTCTTTCTCTTTTTAAATATTTACATATTTCAAGTCCATCCATATCAGGTAGCATTAAATCAAGTATAATCAAATCTGGTCTATCTAATTTCAAATAATTCAGAAAATCATTTCCATTTTCAAAACCTTTAATATTAAAACCTATTTTCTCAAGGTTATGTTTTAGAAGTTGAAGTATATCTTTTTCATCTTCAATAATTGCTATCGTCTTTTTCATAAGTATTTAAGATATTCAAAGGCAGAAATATTTGATTTTGCACCTTCTCCACAAGCAACAATTATCTGTTTTGCAAATACATTTGTAAAAAATAATTTCTCTATCAATAACCTATACATAGAACTTTTATCCATTCCCAATAAAGACGTGTCTTTGTAGAATATACAATAACTTTCTTAACCATTATTTTTTTCTTTTAAACCCGTATAAATTTCTTTTATTTTCTCAAAACATTCTTTTTTCTCTTTCACTTTACCTTTTTCATCAACCCCTTTACATATTATTTCTCCATAATAACTTGCACCAATCGTTGCAAAAAAATTTTTAATTATACTTCTTGCATTATCAATAAAATCATCTCTATTACTTGCCTCAACACAAATAAAAATTCCTTTTTTCCTTTTTGGTTTAAATGACTTAAAAAAATTTATACCAAGCCATTGACATTGAAACCTATCTATCATCATCTTTGTTTGAGCAGAAATAGAACCAAAAAAGATAGGGGAAGTAACAACAACTATATCTGAATTTTCTATCTCATCATAAACATTCTGCATATCATCATTTATCTTACATCTACCATCTTTTCTTATATTTTCACATTCCTGACATGGGACAAATTTTAATAAATTCAGATATATTTTTCTAACTTCTGCTTTTTCTTTAAAATAACTCAAAAATTCATCAAGTAATATTTCTGAATTTCCATTTTTCCTCGGACTACCACATATCCCTATTACTTTCATTCCTTTTCTACCATCTTTTCACCACAGCATATTTCCTGTTTTTCTGACTCTTTCCCACACTTTTTACATACATATTTCTTTTTTTCTCTTTTTATTCCACAGCCACAACTTTTGCACATATCTCCCTCCTTTTTATTTCAATTTTTTATAACAAAACCACCAGTCATAACATTTAAATTCGCCCTTTTCACTTTTTTCCAATCTCTCTTTTGCGGTTTTTACATCCCTTGCAGGAGGAATTATAACATTTGAGCCAATAATTTCATTATTTGGCCAGTCAGCAGGAGTTGCAACTTTATATTTATCTGTTGTCTGTAATGCATTTAAAACCCTCAAAATTTCATCTATATTTCTTCCTACTTCTTGAGGATAATATAAAATTAATCTGATTTTACTTTCTGAATCAACAATAAAAACAGCTCTTACTGTATTTGTTCCTTTTCCAGGATGAATTAAACCAAGAATTTCGGCAACTTCTCCTGTATCTGCTATAATTGGAAACTCTATTTCTACTCCAAACTTTTCTTTTATCCATTCTTCCCATTTAATATGTGCAAAAACCTGGTCAACACTTAAACCGATAAGTTCACAATTTAATTCTCTAAATTTATTATATTTGTTCTGAAAAGCAACAAATTCCGTAGTACAAACAGGAGTAAAATCTCCTGGATGACTAAATAAAATAAACCACTTTCCTTTGAAATAATCAGGTAAATCAATAATTCCATGCGTTGTTACGACTTTCATTTTTGGAAATTCATCACCCAAAAGAGGCATTCTACTAATTTTTTCCATATTTCCCTCCTTTTTATTTTTAATACTCTTCACATTTTAATTGATAAAAACTTCTATCATGACTGCAGGAAGGACATTTTTCAGGTGGTGTGTTCCCAAAATGAACATATCCACATTCCCTGCATACCCACCATACTTCTTTTTCTTTTTTAAATACTGTCCCTGCTTCAACTTCTTTTAAAATCTTTTTAAATCTTTCTTCATGATGTTTTTCTGCCACAGCAATTGCTCTTAATCTTTCAGCAATTTCTGGAAATCCTTCCTTTTCTGCAATATCAGCAAACTCAGGATACATCTTTGTATATTCATAATTTTCACCTGAAATAGCCGATTTTAAATTTTCAATAGTTGTTCCCAGAGTTGTTAAAACCTCTGCTTCAACTTTAATCACATCAAGGGCTTCATTGCTTTTTTGTTTTAATTCATTAATCAATCTGAACAACCATGTTGCGTGTTCTCTTTCATTATCCGCTGTAATAAGAAAAATTTCACCTATCTGCTCGTATCCCTATTTTCTGGCTATTTTTGAATAGAAAGTGTATCTATTTCTCGCCTGACATTCTCCAACAAAAGCTTTTGCCAAGTTTTCAATCGTTTTTTTCATACCTCTCCCTCCTTTTTTAAATTTTTTCTTTTACCATTTTTATTGCTTCAACTAAATCTGTTAAATATGTATAAGCAGGACCTCCACCCATCAAAACAGCAACCATTCCTGCCTCAAGAATTTCATCTTCTGTTGCTCCTGCTTTGAATGCTTTTTCAACATGAATACCTATACAGTAAGAACATCTAACAGCAACTGCAATCCCAACACATATCAATTCTTTTGTTTTTAAATCAAGAA
>ERZ795046.1566-NODE-1566-length-22699-cov-7.798136_pt1 | contig 22699 bp, 24 predicted proteins | sample MGYA00375130_ERZ795046 | MGnify/ENA primary metagenome ERZ795046 (study PRJEB30175, sample SAMN05720202) | activated sludge metagenome | isolation source: anaerobic digester from wastewater treatment plant | place: Japan | collected 2015-05-15 ...
CCCCGTTTTCTCTGTCAGGATAAACGAGAAACTCCTTTTCTTTATCCCAAATAGAAGCAAAAAATCCTTTCGGGTTTTCCACTTCTCCTTTGAGAAACTTATTGATTGTGAGATGTATGTAAGACCCAAACACCTCACTACTTCTCTTTACCCTTGGCACATATCCTTGATGGTATCTCAAATCAAACATATAAGGACATTGTGCATGGGTCCTTAACTCACTACCTGTAATGTAGTTTTTCATTTTCTTCTCCTTTTGTGGACAAAATTTTAATAATAAGGAAGTTTGTCCACTTTTCTCTTCCTTACTTTTTACTTTTTTAGTTTTCTCTGGTATTTCTTATCCTAAAATGGAAAGAACCCAGAAAAAACATCTCAAAACTCTTTCCCCATACTTTCTCATTTTAATCACCTCCCTTGGCCAATTAGTTTGTTTTAGTTTTAGGGTGTTTTTTTAACTATTCACTACACACCCTATTGTCAAAGAACATTTTGTCCGAGAGCAATTTTAAGTGTCTCTCCTTCACTGCCCTGTTGACGCACAAGACAAACGGCTGGATTTTATTAGGTTTTTTAACCCAGCAAACCTTTGATTATTTATATTATATTACTATATTTTATTTTTGTCAAGAGGATTTTTTCCCGCTCCCTGCTTGCGTTTCCAAATTTTCCTCTTTCCCTCTCTTGACATCTGGGGTATAATACTAACGCCAATTAGTTTGGTGAGAAATCACCTTCTGAATTAAACCCCAATCCAGCCCCATACGGGTTGGGGTTTTTCTTTTATAGTGGTGTTTTCTGATTCTCGGTATCAGGTGCAGGTAAATCCAACCTAATAGGTGGTGTTGGATACCATAGTTTATCAATAGCAGTAATCCTCTCATTTATCTTATAGAGTTTCTTTCCTGCCCTCCTATGTATCTTTTCCCTCTCTTCCAGTATCTCTTCTATTCTTTTCTTTGCTTTCCTTACCTCCCTTAACATCCTCTTTACCTCTTTCCCTTCCCCATCCTGTCTGCTGATTACTCCCTCTATTCTTCTCAACATCCTACCCAACTCCCACAAATCCGCTTTACCCACCTCATCCAATATCTTCGCCCATTCAAACCGCCATTCCCTTTTCACGCTATACTTCAACTCCTCCAACCCCAACGCACCCAGCCCATCTGCTACTAACTTCCGTATCTTTCTCTCCGTTCTTTCTTTATCTCTCTGTATTTTCTTTATACTTCTCCTCACCCTATACAACTTCTGCAACTCCCTATTCCATCTTGATATTTTCTTCCCTGTAAAAGAGAATATCCACCCTCTTTTAGGATTATTACTTATCTTTCTTATTCCCTTATTCCATCCTCGCATCCTTCTCCAAGTAAAATTCACTGCTATATACTTATACCGCCCCCTCTTCAAAACCATCCCATCCTCTCTTTTGCTGGGTCTCCTTTTTTGTTCTGCCCAGAAATAATAGATATTCTCTTTTGACTTCTTTGTTATTATCCTGATAGGTAGTTTCCATTCCTTCATACTCTTATTCACCTTCATCTTAATCTTTTCCATAAACCACTCTGCCTTCTCTAATAACCGGGTATCAATATCCTCTATTCTCTTTATCCCCTCCTCCCGCTCCTTTTCCTCTCTTTCCTCCTGTTCTACCACACTCTCTTCTACCATACACCCCCCTTTTTTACTCTTTACTCCTATCCAATTATACCATAAAAGTTGTACAGTCCGTCTGTCTTTTAGGTGTTACCGTTGTATCCACTTCTAAATTCCCCCCTCTTATAAAACCTCTACTCCTACCTATCTTTCTATCACTTATTTTATATATCCCGTCTTGTATTTGAAAATTCCCCTATAAATCCCTATTAAATAAGGGTTTTTTGAAAGCATCTTCTTTCAAAATCGGACACGACGGTTTTGTATAAAACTTTTTTTATTACTTTTTTATTATTTTATAAAAAGAATAGAGATTTCCTTTTTTATTATCTTACTATCTTTTCTGTTTCTCTATATTTCTTTTTTGTTTTTACCCCCTATTGCGATAGGGGGTCAGGGGGGTTAAGAAGAAGGTTTTGAAATAGCGTAATCAGTAATACGCTTTTATAATCTGAAATACTAATCTGAAATACTAATCTGAATATATGCGGTAAGTGTATAATAGATAAGGAGTTAGAAGGAGGTTTTTTACTTACTATACCAGTAAATCTTACTTACTATACCAGTAAATCTTACTTACTATACCAGTAAATCTTACTTAAAAAGCCCCGCTACTTCATAAAGTAGTATTTTTAGGATATTCTGATGAGAATTTCTGTAAAAGCCAAATAAGATATGCCTTTTTATTTTCGGGTTGGTATACCTTTGTCTCTGATATAGCCCTATAAAGTAGGTCATTATAGTTCTTATTGGTCGTTATTATCTTTTGTATGAGATATTTTAACTCATCTACTTTTTCTTTTATTCCCTGTTCTATCTCCTCTAACCAATACTTCACTTCTCTTTCTAACTCTTCTCCATCTACTATTCTACTTTCTTTATTTTCTACTACTTTCTCTACTAATTTCTGGTGGTCTGCTTTTTTCATAAACTCTTTTATTTCCTCTTTTATTGTTTCACCTATAAAGAACCTGCACCTGATATTCTTTTTTTTGGGGTCCTGCTGGTCTAATATCTTTTGGAATTCTAAATCTCTAATCACTCCTGATACTTTTAAGGCATCCTTTATCCTTTCAAATTGTTGTTCTATCCGGGCAAGAGCCTTCTGTGGTATAAGCCCTAATTTTTCAGCCAAGTCATTATACCAGAAATCAATAGTGTCCTTTTTAGTAAGGAAGTAGTAGTAAGAGAGTAGTTGATAGAGGTTAGAGGCAACAATGTTTTCATCTGTTAAACTTTTTAGGGTCTCCATCCCATTTGGTTTCAAAAGTCCTTGCTCAAACATATTTCCAGTAGTATCTGATATTTGGATTAAACCTCTTGTTAAAACACCGCCTTCCTCTGTTTCACTCCCTTTTCCAAGTATTCTATCAACAAGATGGAATGTTATTCCCTCTTTCTTCCCGTTGGTGTCTGTTAAAGAGGAAGTAATGGTAGTGTGAACTAAATTTTCCAATGCGTCTTGGAGAAATTTAATGTTTCTTCCTTCTGGCGAAAGATTCCAATACTTTGCTATCTCGTATAGGGAGTAGTCAATGTATTTGGGAACTTCTCCTGTCTTTTTTTTCTTTTTCATTACCTTATCGCAGAGCCATATCCATACTTTGTATTCCGGCTCCCCGGGAAGAAAAGAAGTGCTTGCAATACTCCAAGAGATTTTATTGCCGTTTTCTTGTGTTTCGTAGGTCAGGTTTCTTCTTTTGTCTTTCCCAGAAGCCCTGACAAAGAAAGGATATTTGGATAAGCAGATAAGATTAAAAAGTGGTTGGAACTCTTTTAATTCTTGTGGGGCTTTTTTGACTATTTCTTCCATAATTCCCCTCCTCCCTTTTTTTACGGATACCATTTTTAGACGGCGAGGAGGTATTGGAGGCACGCCCCCCAAGTGTGGTACGAAGAGAGCGTGTGGTATCCCGCCTCCCGCCGTCTACAAGCAGTTTAATCTTATTTGGGTTTTTTGTCAAATAGAGCATTGTTAAGCCCATCAAAAAAGTTTCCTGTTGTTCTTAAAAGTTCTCTATCTTTATTCTTAAATACTACCAAAGGGACTTGTTTGACCTTCATTTCTATCGCTTTTTTCATTGAAGGGTCAAACTCAAAAGTAAATGTATTATCAAAAAGGAAGGTGTTTTTCAAAGCCCCTTCCTTCAAATTTTGTACCCTGTCTATCAAATATCCTCGTGCTACTATTTCTGGGTGTCTTGTCAAAAATTGTTTTACTTCTCCAATTACCTGTTTATTGTTCTCTCCGTCTTCCATAGAGACGAAAACATAAAGTTGATATTCTGCTATTTCTATTTCTTTTTCCTGTGCATCTGCATCTTTCTCGCCTTTCTGAATAGTTGTTGTATCCTCATCACAGTCATCACATCCTTTCCCGAACTCAAAAAACTTCACGGGCTTATCAAAATACTTCATATCTTTATCTTTTGTCCCGTCAGCATAAACAGAACACGCACAGCAGAAAATTATAAAATACAACAGGTAATTTTTCTCCAATAGAGCCATAGATATTCTCCTGTGGGACTTGTCCTTCCTGCTTCCCATAAGAGCGGATTTGTCCCAATTTTAATACAGCCAGAGGGTTTGGGAGATAACATCATAATTTTGTCATCTCTGGAAGCAGACCAAAAAATAGGAGTGATTTTAATATGGTTAGCACTTTTTATATTAGTATTACTTACAGCCCTAAAAACATCTCCCGCACTCCCTACCACTTCGCTTTGGTGTGTCAGGAATCCTGTTCTTGGGTAAATTGGACCCCAATACCTCATACAGGTAGAAGGGTTGACAGGAGAAGTGCAGAGCATATTAGTCATAATTTTGGGCAGATGGATAACACTTTCAAGTGTTCCAAACCGCCATTCCTCAAAGTCCAATTCAGAAAAATACTTAAAAAATCCTATTGACCCCCAGGCAAAGAACCCTCCTCTACACCATAGCCCACCATAAAAAAGCCCAAGCAGATTTTTAAGAGGGAAGTCATAGACATGAACTTCGTTGAATTGTAAGTTAGATTGCTTTGTTTCTTGTGAACCACTTGTAATAGTAGCCCCGATGAGAGATTTCAAACTCTGTTGAGCGATATTACTTACCACATCTCCAACGACAGGAACAATGCTTTCGCCGGGATTTTTAACGGTTTCCACAAGCAGTTCAGGACGCCATACCCGAATTTTTATTCCTACTCTGGGTGGGGTTCCTTTTACGCAAAGCCCGACAATTTCAAACTTTACGCAGTCAAGAAATTGGGCAGGATTCCAGATAACATCAAAAGGGACTTCTTTTGCTACTGCCTGTCCGATAAACAAAAAGGTGAAACACAAACCACAAAGTATTTTTTTCTTTCTATCCACAATTCATACACCCCCTTTTCAAAAGAAATATCCCTAAAAGCACCAAAAAAATGCCAACAACTATTTTGAATTTTTTCAAGTATGTTTCGTCCCAAGTGGAGCAGAAGCGTCTTCCTCCTGAAACCACAAAGCACCCGACTACAAGAGGCAGGACGAAGCAGAGATTATAGATAAAAAGAGAAAGTATTGCTCTTGGCTCTCCCAGAGCAACGAAAGAGTAAATAACAGGTAAATATACCTGTCCTGTGCAGGCACTCTCTAAAAGAGAAACAATAATACCCAAACAGAAAAACGAGAACATTGTTTTTTTAGAAACACCCGTTTTGATAATGAGAGAGTGTATTTTTTTTCTTGTATCTTTTGGAAGTGAAAGTTTTGACTGGGAAGGTCTCTTCCCGAATATATGAGCAAGTCCTAAAATGACCACTGCTCCTGCTATAATTCTCGTAGTAATGTTTGCTATTTTAGGAGAGACAATTTTTTCCAGTAAAAAATACCCGCCAATACCAAGAGAGAAATAAGTAATAAATACACCGATGATAAACCAGAGAGCAGGGAAAACAACCTCTCTTTTGCTGGTGGAAAGAAAAGAAAAAAGAAAAATAATAACAGCAAAAGCACAGGGGTTGATACTATCAACCAGTCCACCTAAAACAGCAACTTTCACAATCCCTCCTTAATAATTAAAGTGTTTCCTCTTACCTCAATAACAGCAGGGTAAGATGAAATTTTGAAAAATTCTTTCCATACACTATCGTCTATTACAACCCCTGTGGGAAAGTTTAATTTCAGTTCTTCTTTCATCTGTTTTATCTCCTCTAAATTCCCGAAATTTACACAATACCCATAGGAGAAATTTTTATCTTTCTGGAAAAATTTTCTTGATATATCATCAACCCCGAAGACCACAAATCTTGTTCCGTCAACGAAAGTAGTTTTTCCTTGTAGTTTAATCTGATATGTCTTTGGGGTTTGAGTAATTGGAAGCGATGTCTTAAAAGAAATTTTTGGTTGTTCTAACTTGACTTCTGGTTTTGGAATTGAAATACTTTGAAAATAATTTAAGTTGTCTTTTGCTATTTTTTCAGGGTCAATATCTCTTCCAAAGAGAAGTTCACAAAACAAAAATAATAACAGAAAACATCTTTTCATATTTTTATTTTACCAAAATATCAAAAAATAGTCAAGAATTACTTGACAAGTTTTCTTTTATATTATAAATTAGTATCAAATGACAGAAGCACAAGTAAAAGAATTAGTAAAAACCAAAAGAGACCTTTTCTCTTCTGATTTGCCAGAAGGGATACGACAGAAAGCAGAGTTTTATATTGATAAGATTTTTTCTATGCTTTCTTTTGAAACCCAACCTTTTGCGATAGATTTTCTTATTGATTTCTTTAAGTTCGTCTATGACCTACCTGCTTCCTCTGATATTGATTATTTCGGCGCCCATCATCAACAGGAGTTTGGTTTGTTTTTACACTCTCTTGAAGTGTGTAGTGAAACATTAAAGAAGACCCAGCAGAGAACTTTCATAAAACAAAAAGATGGTGTCTTCTTTTCAGGGACTTACTACACAACTAAATCTGCCCAAGAGTATGTTATTTTTCTCACCTCGCTCTGCCACGATATAGGGAAAGCCCTTACCTATAAAATAACAAACAAAGCCCAGAGAACAATCCATAAGCCCTTTTTAATGTCTTTATATGATTTCAAAAAGCAATCAGGAGACGCAAAAACAGAAGTGGAGTTTACGCCTTATGACCATAAGCGTTTTTCCCTGCTTTTATTCTGTTTGCTTACAAAATCGGATTTGGAATTTCTTTCAGAACCAAAACCCACGCAAGGATATTCTCTTGATGGAATTGAATATCTCTTTGATATTCTATCTGGTAAAGGAGAAACGGATTTTGGAAGGGCTATTATAGATACAATTACCCAGTCCGATAAAATATCAGTAGTAGAATATGCGAAGGCAGAAAAACCCGAATATGTCCTGATAAAACAATTTTTACAACGACAATATAAAGCATATTATAATCACAATGTCTTACTTAAAGGAGAACAACATACAGCCTTTCTCTTTCCTCGTGTAGTAAAAGATATTGCGAGGGATGTTCTCCGTATCAAGATAGAGAAAGAGCAAAAATTGTCAGGTCCTATCCTTCAAAAAATTATTTCTCTTTTAGAAGAACATATAATTTTTTCCAAAGGCAATACCTATGTGTATAAAATTCAACATAAAACCAAACAAAATTATCCACAAAGAAGAGTAATTTTATTAAATAACGACTTTTTCGGAAGTGCTTTAACATCTCTTCCTGAAAATCTCTCCGAATGGGAGATTCTATCAAAGGATAGCGAAGAAACACAGCAAGATGAGAATATAATAGCGGATATAACAACAGAAGAAACAAACCAGAAAGAAATTCCAAAAAACATTCCAACACAACCCATGCAAGAAGAACTGCCTGATAAGGATAATGAACAACAGATGTATAACTATTTTAAGAGTATCCCGATTATAAAAGTATCATCAGTGGACGATATTAAAGCAAACATTGATAATAAAAGAGTAATTATTTTCAAGGCAATGCAGGAGGTCTTTCCTACATTTACTTCTGATATGCTTATATCTTTTTTAGAGGAATTTCAAAGAGAGCAAAGTGAGGAAGAAGCAAAAGCAGATGGAGTGAAAAATGGAACAGGAAATATATCGTAAAAGACAGGTTTTCCTATTTTTTACTTGCCTTTCTTTTTTGTTTGTATTCTGGTGGTATCTTCCCGCATTGAAATATATTCAATACACAGGAATAGTTTTTATTTTTGAAGGTCTACTGTTATTTTTTATTCTTTCTCACCTAAAAACAAACGAGAAAGAAAAAGAATTCCTTGAAGGATTTAAGCAAATAGTCCCGATAAAGTTAGGAAAAGACGAACTGCCTTTTATAGAAGATGGTATTTATCTTGGAGAGGGTTTTATTTGGGAACAACGACACGCTAAATATGTCTATGAAAAAATGAAAGATGATTTAACAAAAACATTAGCACAGGTAAAAACAAAAACGGATAATAACACAAATTTAGAAGGAGTGAACTTCCACGCGGTAGAGAGGGAAAAGAAGGATATAGTTATTCCAAAAGCAGAGTTTTCAGGGCATTGCTGTATTGTTGCTACCACAAGAGCAGGGAAAACTACTCTTCTTCGCAACATTGCTACACAACTTATTAGGGCAAAAGAACCCGTAGTGATTTTTGACCCCAAAGGAGAACACTTCCTCCTTAATAGTTGTTTTGAGGAGACGATGAATACCTATGGGTCAGCAGAGAAATTCTCTTTTATTTCATCTTCATTTCCGCTTATCACGGATACTTTTAATCCTTTCAAAACCTATGTAAATATCAGTGATATAGGAGATAGAATAGCAAGTGTTTTACCACAAACAGGCGATTCTGCTCCATTTGTCAGTTATTCTTTTTACATGGTAGATGTAATTACCCGATGTTTGGTGTATTTAGGAGAAAACATTACCCTGACAAATCTAAAAAGGTACTCTCTATCTCCTAATGAGTGGCGAACTCTTGGAACAAAAGTGTTCCAAAAGTTCTTTGAAGAAAATAATCTCCAAATAAAAGAAAGGTCTTCGGAAGCAAATGGGAAGCCCCCATCTCTTTTAGATAATTATAAATACTCCTACTTTTTCTATAAACGAGAGGGATATTTTAATGAAGTAATTGAAAATCTCTTGGGAATTTTAGAGCAACCAAGAGAACACTTACAAAAAATGACCTCTTCGCTTATTCCTTTCTTTTCTTTGCTTTCTTCTGATGAGAAGCCCATAATCTTTGCTCCTGACCGCCCAAGTTTTGAGTGGGAGCAGATAATAGATAAAAGGGTGGTTTATTTCTTTTTCTCTTCTTTGGAAGCAGTAAAGACGGTACCACTGGTCTTAAAACTTGCCCTTCAATCACTTATCTCCTTTGTTGGCAGGAGACAAGTTAGAGGAGAGGGTGGACAAGAACCTATTTGGCTCTTAATAGACGAGTTTGGACAGATAAACTATCCTGAATTCGCTGACCTTTTAGCACAGGCAGGTAGTTCAGGGTTAAAGGTGATAATGGCTATGCAGTCCCTTTCAGACCTTGAAAAGTCCACATTTGGTTCAACGGGTGGAAAGACGGTTGCCCAGAGGATTCTTGATAATACAAACATCAAGATATTCTTGCGAAATACAGATAACAACACTGCCAAAAGGTTGGCAGATGATATTGGAAAAGTAGGTATTCCAGAAGTTGCTCGGCAGACAACATATAAACCAGAAGACCTTGATATTACCCACGATGTTAACTACCGAACAACCACAAATTACAGAGATAGATACCTGCTTGACCCTTCTTGGACGCAGGCATTACCAAAAGGAGAAGCATTTATTTTTGCTTCTGGAACATTGTTCAAGGTGAAAATCCCTCTTTTAGACAAACCAGAGAAAAAACTGTTAACAAAAGAGGAATTTCAAGTAAGAGATAGTGCGGTAAAACTTTTAGAAAGAGAGAGAAGAGAAGTAGTAAATGTATAATATAAAACAAAAGATGATAGGTGTTTTGGCAGGGCTGATGATGTTAGGCGTAGGGTTGTGGTATGTCTTGCCTTATATATTAGTGATGGGTCAGAAACCTGATATTGAACTCAAAATAAGACAGGATATTGTTTCTCTCTATAATCAGGTTTCTGTTCTATCAAAAAGCAATCCCTTTGTTAGCCAGTATTTTACTAACTGGATAAAGGACTGGCAGAAGTTTCAAGCAAAACAAGAAGAAAGAAAACCCGTTGTTAAGGAAGAGGGGGAAGGAAAGGAACTTCCAATGTTAACCTATACAAAGAAACAACAGGAAAAGATAGATACGAGCAAACTTGCAGGATATATTGCCCAATACAGAAAACTAAAATTATTTTTCCTTCTCTTTTATGCTCCTGTAATACTTGTTTCGTTTTTTTGCGGTATATTTTTAGGGATGATTAAAAGAACAGAGAAGGTAAATAGATTACAATCTACATCTGAAAATTTACAGAAATTTAGTTATGTAGGAGTTCTCTTAACATTAGTGGGATTTTTTATCTTATTTGTCGTATGTCCAGAAGTTTTAATGAAGAATACAATAAATATCTCTTTGCCAGTGGGAGTTTTAACCTTCTTTCTGGCAATGTCAATTTACCCGGTAGTGGCAAATATACCTCAAACACAAGCAACAACGCCGGGAAAATAAAAAGGAGAATGAAATGAAAACGAGGGAACTTTTAGGCAAGACAAGTAAAGAGTTAAAAAAGTTAGAGAAAACAATAAAAGAAGGGATAGAAACATCCCAAAGCCCAGAAGAGAAAAAGGTATTGAATAAAGACCTGCAACGACTTACTTTAATTAACGGGGTCTTAAATATCAAGGGAGTAAAAGATGTCCTATTAAATAATGCTTCACCCCGCCAAACTCTTGCAGGTCTAAAAGATGAAGAAATTTTTTTCCTCGTTAATAATATACTGTCCCTTCAAAAGGAAGGAGACGAAGTGCTGAATAGAAAAATTCTGGATTTCTGGAAGGTGGCAAGATATGAAAAAAATATCAGAAAACAATTTTCCGATTTCCTTGCTCTTCTTAAAGACCATCCTTATAATGAAGTGTATGAGCAAGGATGGAGGGTTCTTAAAGTAAATTCACCAGAAGGAAAGAATATGGCAAGTTTATTGTCTCGCTTTGAACAAATAATGGAGAGACGATTTAAGAATAGGGGTTTTCTGGACCTTGCTCCAAATGAAATAGGGCAATTTACACAAATCAGGCAAGAGATAACGGCGTTAACAGAGAAATTCAAAAAAGCACTAAAAGAATTACAAAACTATGACAGGAATAGGAGAAAATATAGGAGGCGAATATGAAAAAGATAATAGTTTTAGGATTGATTTTTGCAGGGGTGGTTTTTGCTGAAACCAAACAAAAAACTTCTACATCTACACCTGCTTCCACAAGTGAAGTAGAAAAACAATTACTATCTTTACAACAGCAGATAGCGATAGAAAACAAGAAGAACGAACTTTTGAAATTAAAAAAGGAAAATACTCAATTAGAAAGGGAGATGAAGCCAGTAAAAGAAACACCACCCTCTCTTCCCACAAGTTCCTCATCACCTTATTCTTACATTTCTCCTTTTCCTGAAACAGATGAAAATATGTCTTCGGTCAGAAACGGAGAATTAGAATTAGTAGGTATTTCAGGGAAAAGAGCGATAGCAAGGGAGGGTGAGAAATACTTTTATCTCACAGAAGGGCAGGAATTAAAAAATTATCAAGTAGTAAAGATAGAAAAGGATGGAGTGTATTTGAAAGACAAACAACAGAAAATACAATTTATTGGGCTTTCTTACAAGAAAGTTTTACCCCCAGAAATGATAATACAGCAACCCATTAAACAACAGGAGACAAAATAAAAAGTGGAAAAAGAAAGAATTGGGGAGATACTTTTAAGAAAGAAAAAGGTTTCCTCTCCTCAACTACAACACGCTTTGAATGTGAAAAAAACAACAGGAGAAATGTTAGGTGTGATTTTGAAGAATATGCACATTGTTTCAGAAGAGGATATTATTGAGGCACTTTCCGAGCAATGTAATGTTCCTATTTGGTCAGGGAGTATTGACAAAATATGTTTGGATTTAATTCAGAAGATAGGGATAGATAATTGTCAGGCGGGGGGTCTTTTGCCTGTTCAGAATGGCAAGGGACCTGTTTTAATCGTCTCTGCTCCTAATTCTGAAATAATTGCTAATATCGTTTTTACCCATAATCTCCTTGATATACCGCAATTCCTCGCTCCTTATTCTGTTATTTCAGAGAATCTCAAAAGAGTAATCCCAAAAACAAAACGCCAGAGTAAAATAGAACAGCAGGTTCAAAAATTACAGGAGAAAGGGATAAGCGGTGGAGTATTGCCAGAGTTCACTCAATTTATTTTAGAGGAGGCAATGGTAGAAAATGCCAGCGATATTCATATTGAGCCGTCCTCTGAAACCACAGATATACGATTCAGAATAGATGGTATTTTAGTTCCTATCGTGTCTCTCCCTCGTTTTTTCCACGACAATATCGTTAATGTTTTCTACTCCAAATCAGATATTACGCAGTCAGAATTTGTGAAGTATCACGATTCAACCTTTTCATTTGTTTTTTCAGGAATGGAAGTAGATGTTCGTCTCTCATCGCTTCCTTCTGTCTTTGGGGCAAGTTTAGTTCTGCGGTTGCTTAATAGAAATAAAACAATAGTTCCTTTGAAAAATTTAGGATACAGAGAGAGACACTTAAAAGAGATAGAGAAGATGGTACAGAGACCAGAAGGACTTGTCATTTTCACTGGGCCAACGGGAAGCGGTAAAACAACTTCTCTCTATTCTATTCTTTCCTCTATTCGTTCAGAAGAAATTAAAATAATCACAGTGGAAGACCCGCCAGAGGTAGAAATCCCTGGCGTTATTCAGTGCAGTATCAATACAAAAGCAGGGATTACATATTCTAATGCCCTGCGTGGGTTTTTAAGACACGACCCAGATGTTATTTTAGTAGGAGAAATTAGAGATAGAGAAACAGCAGAGGAGTGCATAAGAGCAACCCTGACAGGTCATCAGGTTTTCTCTACACTACACACTTATTCTGCTATTTCTTCCACACTCCGCCTAAATGATTTAGGAGTGCAGTATTCTTATATCGCCATGGTTTTAACAGGGGTGGTTAACCAGAGGTTAGTGAGAAAACTTTGCCCTTTCTGTAAAACGAAAGTGCCTACTTCTGAAAAGTATAAGGAATTTATTGGGCAGGAGACATATTCTCCGACTGGGTGTGAGTATTGTTTCGGTGGATATAAAGGAAGAATTCCTGTGGTAGAAACATTATGGATAGATGAGAAAATGAGGAAAATGTTAGAAAAAGGCAAAATAGAAGAACTGGAAAAGTATGTTATAGAAGAAAAGAGGAATATAACACTTCTTGAAGACGCTCTTGAATTAGCAAGGGAAGGGATAACAAGCATAGAGGAATTAGAAAGAGTTGTAGGAGGATTTTATGAAAATTAAAATTCTAACTCCATTTTCAGAAATTCAAGAAAGAGAAGTAAAAAGTGTGGCAGATATAAACCTTCTTGAAGAACAGGGGTACACGATTTTGGAAAGGAAAGGCGTCGCTCCTAAATGCAAAATTAAACTTCTTAATCTCTCCCCTAACTTTTTATCTAACTTTTTTAGGGACTTGTCTGGCTTTGAAAGTGTGGGTATTCCCCTTTTACAGGGTATTGAAGAATTATTAAAAACAACAACAAATAGAAATGAAAAAAGGATTCTTACAGAGATAAAACAACGAGTTCCAGAAGGGTTTTACTTATATCAAGTGCTTTCGGATTTAGGATTTCCAGAAGAAGCAGTTTCCTCTGTAAAGGTAGGAGAGACAGGGGGATTTTTAGGAGAGGCATTTGGACAACTCGCATCTTACTATGAGCAGTTGGTCGCTTTTCAGGGAAAAATGAAGACCGCTTTCATTTATCCCGCTTTTGTTTTATTCCTAACATTTGTTGTTGCTACGGGAATTTCTATTTTTGTCGTTCCTAAAATAAGAGAGTTTTTAATTACGATTCCTGACCTGCCCAAAATGACAATAGTTTTTCTTGCTCTGACAAATTTCCTATCAAAGGTGTGGTGGGTTTTCCCACTTGCTATAATCGGTATATTTGTTTTGTTGAAATGGGTTTTCCAGAGTGAAAAAGCAACAAAGATAATTGCTTCTCTCTGGAATACAAAAATGTTTTCAATAGTCAAAGAGAGAATTCTGGCTCAATTCTTTCTTGAACTCTATATGTTGCTTAAAAACGGAGTGTCTTTACAGGAAGCATTAGATATAGTTGAGGTAAATAATAAGTATTTCACAAATATAATCCAAAGAGTAAAAAATTCTCTTATGACTGGCTCTTCTTTTGCAGACGCCTTATCAAAAGAAAGAGTATTTCCATCTTTTGTGGTTCAAACGATAACAAAAGGAGAGACGACAGGTGCGCTGGTTGATTATTTGAAAAGGGTAGCGGACTATTTCCAAAAACGGCTTGAAAGTTTCCAGAAAGTTTTTGGAGAAATGATAGGTCAGGTTTTAGTTGCTATTGTCGGAGTAGCCGTTGGGGTTTTTGTTGGGATATTCCTCTTTTCAATTTATGGTGTTTTGCCTAAAATTTCAGGTGGCATTACAAATGTAGTCCCGAAATTAAAGTAAAACTAAACTAAAAAGTGTGGGAAGGAGAGAAGATGATGAAGAAGACCAAAAGAAAAATGGGCGGGCAAATTATTTACTTACGACTTCCCGCAGAGCTGAAAAGCGAAATTTTCCAAAAAGCAGAAAGAGAAGATATGGTAGCAACTAATTTAATGAGAGGGATTTTGCAGACATTTATGAACTATTGGGACGATTTAGAAAAAAAAGAAAAGACAGAAATAGGTTTTTATAGGGTCGTAAAAGAAATAGGAGGAGGTAAGCATAAGTGAATATGTTAAGAAAATCTTGACAAAAATAAAAATAAAGGGTAAAACTAATTAAAAGGAGGCAAAATATGAATGAAACAATGAAGAGGGTAGCGAGAAAAACGAATGGGATTGTTTTAATAATAATGTTGTTGGCAGGAATATGTTCAGCAGATTATAAGTTCACTTCTTATCCAATGAAAACAGAAGACGGGAAGTGGATTGAGATAGCCACAAAGTTAATTGATTTTATAGATGAGGATATTTACCCTGATTTTGTAGGAGGCATTGCTGACGAAGGGGAATATATTTTCTGGGGAAATAGTTTTTCAGATAAAATCCAGTATGAATGTACTCCATTTCCTTCTGTCGGAGGATTGGTAGATATTAATAAAGATGAACTTGTAGATATTGTTTTTGACGAAGAGACAGCAGATAAAAACAATGTTTATGTCAGATATAATTTAGGAAATAGAGAATTCTCTGCCCCTGTTTTAATCCTTTCTGTTAATTCTTCGGACGAATGGGGCAGATTATATCCTCCAATTTTTGATGTGAACGGAGATGGAAATTTAGACCTTGTTTTCCTTCACCCGTTAGATAGTTGTCTTACCAATATCTATTGGGGTGATGAGAATAACGAGTTTTCGGCTGACAGGCACACTGATTATTACTCGCTTGATATTATGCCCTACCCGTGGTGTGATGTGAATGATGATGGTAAAATGGATTTTCTGACTACTTCCAAAGTATTTGTCCAACAACCGGATAAGACATTCCTACTTGTTTATACTCTGCCCGACGCTATAAAAAGTAGGGTGGTAGTTGATGTGAACGGAGATGGAAAGACAGATATAGTTGCGGATTTCCAAGATGGGGTGGTAGATAGAATTGTAGTTTTACTTGGCAATGGAGATGGCACTTTCTCGGTACCTCATGAACTCTTTTCTGAACAGGGAGATGAAGAAGGGACAGATTATTTAGAATTCACATTTCAAGGGTGTACCCCTGCTGATTTTGAAGGTGATGGGAAAGTAGATTTAATTATAACAAGAAGATATAAAAATACTTATAGTCAGCACCTTCTTACAATAGATAATGACCTAAATTATGAATTTATAGACCTGAACTGCTATCAGAAAGGTGTAGTAATGTCTTTCAGGGATTTTAATACTGATGGATACCCTGACTTCACCACTGTGGGAGCAGATGGCTGGATTATGTATTTTGGAAGTGAGGCAGACGAAGATGTCCCGCCTTCAAGTGGAGGAGGTGGCGGTGGGTGTTTTATTGCGACTGCCTGCTTTGGTTCTTATGACCATCCTTTTGTAAAAGTATTGAGGCAGTTCAGAGATAAGTGTTTATTAACAAACCCTGTTGGTAGTGCTTTTGTCAGGTGGTATTACAGACATAGTCCTGCGGGAGCAGGATTCCTTAATAAGTATGTCATATTGAAAGTACCTGTTTTGATATGCCTGCTTCCTCTGGTCTTTGGAGCATATCTTGTGCTTCATCCATATCTTATAGTGTGTGTTATAGGATTGTGGGGTGTTAATAAAAAGGAGAAATATGGAGGATAAAAAAGATAGGCAAACAATAGCAGAATATTTGGATTATGGGGAGAAAGAGTTAGAGGATATTCTCAAAAGCATTGCTCGTTTAGGAGAGTTTCTTGGACATTTGAAATTTCTTGCCGAGCAAAAAGAAAAAGAGTATAATATAGATAGGAGGTAATGAGGTGGTATCCTTATTATTGAAGTTGTATATTGGAATTTACAGGTTTTTCTGGCGGTTATTATTATTTGTTTTTGTAGCCCCCTTTTCTAAAACATACCGAAGATATGCCATTGCTTACTATCAACCCCTGTGGTGGGCTTTGAAGTTGGTCTTTTCTAATCTTGCCGTATTATTACTTACCTGTTTCCTTTTGGACCACAATATAATACTTGGAGTGCTTTTTATTATTGGGGTAATAGTTTATAAAATACAGAAGAAAAGAAAATGTAGGTTGGCGGTCTCCCATAGTAATAGTGGTTTCACCCTTTTAGAATTACTTATTACGATGTCCGTTTCTATGCTTTTTGTTATGGGAACAATAGGGTTTGTTAGAGGAATAAATGCACAAAAAAACACAAATAAAATAGTAAAAGAAATTGAGAGTATCCAGAACGCCTGTATTGAAATGGCAATAGAAACAACTTCTTTTACCATAGATGATTTGGTTAGTAAGGGGTTAATAACGACAAAAAGAAGTTTTGTGGGCAACGATTATTCCGTTGTATCGGATGGGAAAATACTTTCTATATCTCTTACACTACCATCAAAAAATAGTGGACTGATAAAGGAATTTGCAGCCCCTATAACATATTCTTCATTAACAAATCAAATAACTGCTAATTATGTTTTACCAAGAGGACATAGGAGTATAGCAGATAAACATTGGTATGGGTTTTGAAAGTAAAAAAAAGAGGAGGGAAAAATGAATAGGAAAGGACTAACTCTTGTTGAAACAATAGTAGCAAGTGCTGTATTTAGCACCTTAATGTTAGGGGCTATTCCACCTACCGTGAAGATGATACAACAGAAAGCAGTTCAGACAACAGCCAAAGAAATACTGGTAGTGCAGGAAGCAGAAAAAAACTATTGGATAGATAAATTAAACGCCACAGGAAGAGGAGAGTGGGCAGATAGTATCGCCTCTTTACAGAGTGAGGGATACCTGCCTGCTGATTGGAATATGAAAAATCTCTTTCAAAATGATTATGTGGTTTCTACTACTGCTACTACCTGCGAAGTTCAAACAACCATTCCCAAAGGATTGGAGGGGGTAGTTCAAACTATATGTCCACAGGTAAATGTATCTTATGCTGAAAACAACGCGATTGTATCTTCCACGATTCCAATACCAGGGCAAGAACCTACGATGGAAGCATTACTCCACAGGACAGGAGACATACAATTTAGAGTAGCGGAAGAACCTGTGGGAAGCAAAGAATATATTGTGGCAGGGACGGACTTAACAGAAGTTGAGAGCAAGATACAGAAAGGGAAAATAGAAAAGAAGCCAGATATTTATAGTAAAGCCCTTGCGGAGCAGGGCATCTCTTCTACTGGCTGGTTATCTGACGCAGAGTTCCCAGCACAAATTGACCCACAGAAGAGGGTGTGTTTTTATCTAGATTCACATAACTCTAATCCCGCAATAACACTTCCTAAAAATATCCAAGTTTTGGAGAAGAAATACTGGCGTTTAGGTCATTACGGTATTCAGGGTCCTTATGAGTTAGATGTATCCTCTAACAACTTTTATAAACGATACCAAACACCATACCCCTACCACTATCCCAACAAGTGGTGCACAAGAGTATATATGAAGTGGAAAAACCCCGATACGAAAATTTATGAGTGTGATTGGCAAATCAGTCAAAGAAAAATTATTTTTTCAGAGGGGACAACTTTATTTCTTATAGACATTCTTGATAGGGATAAACATACAAGAACTGGTTTTGAGAGATTTGCTATAACAAGCCCTAATGTTTTGGAATGGGTTCCTGGTGGTTTCCCTGATGATGGCTCTTTTATAATAAGTGTGTGCTATAACTAAAAAATAGGAGAAGAAAATGAAAAAGATAGGCAAGAAAGGTTTTACGCTGGTGGAACTTATGGCGGTAATCGGGGTAATTGGTGTTCTTATGGCCGCAGTGCTTGTTGGCGCCTCCTCGGCGAAAAATACAGCAAGGATTTCATCAACAGCCCAGCAGATACAACTTATTTATTCTGCTTGTCAATCTTGGCTGGGTAATGGCAGAACAAACTATACCGGTATTAGTATCACTGCATTACAAAACGCAGGATACTTGAATCCTATTACCAACCCATACGGGGGGACATATACGGTATCCCAAAACGCTTCTGATTCTTCAAGGGTGGATATTTCTACAACTGGCATACCAAATTCAGATGTACATGGTGAAATCGCATCAGCTTTAAGCAGTGTCTTACAAAGCGAATCTTATACTTCTACTGGGAAGAAATCAACCTTTACTTTTTAATTTAAGAAGAGGAGGAAAAGACGGGTATAACTCCAATAGACACGGGCTATACTTACGCGGGATATGTAATAGCAGGGGGAATAATGAGTTATCTCCGCCCCCTATTTATTGCTGTTGCGATTGGGAGTTTAATATGGATGGTCTATCACTCGCTATTGGCAAATTCTCTTAAACCGCTTTTTGTCTATTTCATTACCCTATTCCTTCTGGTAAGTGTTTTTATGCCTACTGTTTCGCCACCTGCCCCTGTTTCTTCAACACAGGGGAAAGAAGAAATATCAAGTCAGCAGGTAGCACAGCAGATTTTAGGGAATAATTATGGAGGGCAAACTTCTGCGGGGTTGGTATGGATAGGCAGATTGCTGGACTCCTTTGCTATTACAACTGCCAAACTAATTGAAAGCGGAGGAGCAGTAGAAGTAAATGGAAGAGTAGTAGGAGGTGTCCCATTTCTTTATAGCAGAGCATATACCGAAGTGATGGGAAACAGAATTCAAGACCCAGAAACAAGAGAGGAGTTTATGGATTTTCTTGCTACTTCTTACACTAGCGCTCTCCAAAAATGGGTAAATGCAGGAAGCCCTCGTCTTAATGTAGGGAAAACTGCTCTTTATCCCGGAGATATTGTCGCCCAGTATGGAACTCCTGACGATGTAAATAAATGGGGAGATATTCAGGAAAAGATGTATCAGGATTTTTCAGGAAGGAGTAAAATCCATAGTTTTTTTATACCCAGATTCTCTAAAAAACATTTTATTATCAATACTATCAAAAACGAGTTTGCTGATAATGAGACGGTTAATGCAGTTAGCGAACGAATTTTAGCCAATACTACTTATTCAACAGGTGCAAAGGGGAAGGTTGGACAGATTGCTAATACTATTTTAGGGAAAGGCCCGTCAGTTCTTCTGGCTCATCTTGTCTCTGCGTTAGGTTATATCTTAACTAGTTTAATTCTCCCTGCTCTTCCAATGATGCAAGGGATGTTAAACTTAATGGTTTTGGTAGCATTCCCTTTTGTGTTTTTATTCTGTTTATTCCCAAATAATTTTAGAATTTTGCCGAAGTATTTTTTGACATTACTTTGGGTAAAGTCATTGACGATTGCGTGGGCAATCGTTAATTGCTTCCAGAACTTTGGCTGGGTATTTGCTACTTCTGGGGGCGAAAATACTCTTTCTTGGACCATTGGCGGGATACCCCTTTTTGGAACATTAGCAGGAATTTTAGTTCTTCCCGCTGTTTTTTTTAAGATTTTAGCAGAAGGTCTCTCTTATACTTCCGATTTTGTCGGTAGTAATGTTGTAGGTAGAGGAGAGGCGTCAGCAGGAAAAGTGGGCGAAAAAGGAATGCAAAGTATGGAAGAAATGAAAAAGAAATGAAAAAAACAACAAGCATAATTATTCTACTTTTTTTCTATGGGTGGTTGGAAGCAGGAGCAGGAGAAAGTTTTTTTGGGTTTGATAGAGTCCAGTTCTTCACTGCTCCTCAACAAGAAGAAACGACACAGGAGACACAATTAGTAGAGGAGAGCATATTTGCTGAACCTATTGTCGGACCAGATGGGAAAACAAGAATTTATGTTCCACCCCGTCAGGTGTTAGAATTCCTTAACTCTCCAACAAAAGAAAATGCGAGAGGATATTTGGAGTGGAATCAAGAGAAGATAAACAAGATAACACAGGCACAACAGGTATTACAGGAGGTAGTAGCGGAAGAAAATCAAAAAAGAGATAAGAAAGAAGCAGAAAACAAGAGTGGAGGAAAGGAAATAAGTAGTAATGCTGTAAGTGTGGCAAAAAAAACAACGGAAACTACTACCACCAGACCAAATGTATCAAAAAAGGAAATCAGCGTGGCTTTAACACCTGATTGTAAGTATTGTAATGCTCAACTTTTTGTGTTAGAAGCGTTCAAAAAGAAGTATCCGTTTCTTGATATGAAAATAGTTTGGTTTGGTGAGAAAGATAAAGTGCCGTCAACTACAATCCCTGTGTTTTTAGGAAGAGAAGCAGACAAAAAAAAGATAAAAAAGTTTCCAACTTTCTTCTTCACTCTTACCAATGGAGAAGTAGTAGCAGGAGAAGGGTTTGTTGACGGGAAAAATCTGGAACTTTTTTGCAAAAAGGTAGGTGTGTTATGAAAACCGATGATTGTGATTTTGTGTTAGAAAGCAATGCAAATCTTTTAGAAATCAGAAAAGGGCTTTGTAATATCTGTAAAAAGAATACAAATCAAACTTGCCCATTTAATCAAACAGGAGAAAACAAAGAGTTGAAAAAAAGGAGGGAAACAAAAATGAAGAGTAGATATATTATTACCTGTGTTTTTGTTGTTTGTTTTCTGTTCCTCTCGGCTTTTGTATTTGCAGGAGACGAACAGGGATATTCTTATAGAGGAGGAATAGATTTTCAGCCCGATTACTACGAACTTCCACATGCAAGTTATTCTTATGGCATAGGTATGGGATGTGAAGGATTTGATTTAGAAGGAAGTTTTAATGCCTTGCTATCAGGAGAAGCAGTGAAAGATTATTTGCAGGGTGCGGCAAAATCAGCCATCTCTGCTGCCCCCATGCTTCTTTTAGAGTATGCTTCTCCTACTCTTGCAGACACATTAAAACACTTTCAGAACCGCTCACAAGAATTACTAAATCTCAACTATATTACTTGCCAAGATATTATGCAGAAAGGCGAGGATAAGTTGGCAAAGTTAAGAAAAGAAAATCAGGCACAAAGCATACAAAAGTCAGGGGGAGGAGATTTAGTAGCAACTGTTCAGACAACAGGGCAAGACACAACTCTCGGGAATATACCAAACTATTCTGGACAGGCAATAGGACAGAGTGGAAAAGTGAAGGTTGTGGAAGAAGGGCTGGCGTGGGCAAAGGCTCCGGACGATATTAAGACCGTCGGGACAAATGTATTAGGAGATGTGATTATTGAAGGAAGTGGAAATATCAAGTATGTTGAAGCACAGAAAACACCTAATCAACTTTATGTAGAAGAGAGAAATACTTTCCAAAAAGATATTTCTTCTGCGGTTTCTCGTTATGTCTCATCTGGAAAAGTAAATCAGTCAGATTTAACAAAAATCTCTTTACCCGCTTTCCCTGTAAATGAAGTTTTAATAAAAAGTATTGGAGATATGCCACAGGCAAAAAGAGAAATGGCAGTTGGAAAATTAGCATCAACTCTTGCACATCTTAAACTACTTTCTGAATTTAATGATTTGCATTTTGCTCTTTTGAGAGCAACACAAAATCCTGTAATTACTCCTACAACAAAAGAAATTTTACAACAGAAGATTACTTTAACTGAAACAGCAAGGAAAAATCTCTCTCTTGAAAAAGAGACAGCAGAAGAGTATTTTTCCAGAACAGCGAATTCTATTATTTCAGAAGCAGAAATAGATAAGACAAAAAGTTTTGGTAAGGTGATAGAAACAAACAAAATACCCGAAGGTCCCGCACAGAATAAATGGAATTGGGGAGGAGTGAAAATAGAATGAGTTTAGTGAAAAAAGTTAGTATGGGATTTATTGTGCTTTTGGGTTTTTTTATTGCGAGTGCTTCTGTACAAAAGAAGGAGAAAAATTTACGGCAGAATATCAAAGAGATGGAAGAGAAAATCCCGGAGGAGGAAGAAACTCTTTCTCAACCTATTATTCTTCCGATTGATGAAGTAGAAGGAAAGATAATAGAAGATTGGTTGAAAAAAGGGACAATATATAATCTTGTTGTATCAATAGAAGAAAATACCAGCCAAGAGATACCTCTTATTGGAGAAATTACGGGCAAAAACCTTATAGTTAAGGTAGATGTACCAGAAGGGATAGAAAATGAAGTTTTACGATGGGTAGAGGGGATGAGAAACCAATACCCGATGGTGTTGGTAGAAGGAGTAAAAATCACAGGAGAGGAAAGGAAGTCCACAATGGAAGTAAGTATGATAGTGTATGGTAGTTGATGTTTTTGCCCGTCAAATAACCCGTTGCCGTCTGTCTTGCCCGTCATCTTTTCCCGTCAGGTGTCTTTCCCGTAGCGAGTGAGGAACGAACGAGCAGTATAAACATTCCCCGTTATTCCCGTCCACCGTCCCC
>ERZ795046.1575-NODE-1575-length-22576-cov-21.806758_pt1 | contig 22576 bp, 3 predicted proteins | sample MGYA00375130_ERZ795046 | MGnify/ENA primary metagenome ERZ795046 (study PRJEB30175, sample SAMN05720202) | activated sludge metagenome | isolation source: anaerobic digester from wastewater treatment plant | place: Japan | collected 2015-05-15 ...
AGTGATTAAACTAGCTGCAAATATTATTGAGGGAGATACCTCTGTTTTTCAAGATGTAATTCGTTATGAAAGTGAGCTCATAAAAAAACGATATTCATGGTGCCCATAAAACAGTGTGTTCGTGGTATGATAAGGAGGGCAACGACTTAAACGCAACTAGGTTGCGTTTATTTTTTGTGTTGAGGTAGGATGACCTATTCCCATATGGATGATTTAATGGTATAATTAAATCGAACATATGTTTGGAATGGGAAGTGACAGACATGGTTGAAGAAATTGGTGAACCTGTTAGTGTGTTGGCGTCGTTTTCTCAAGGCAGGGTAGCGCCGTTGCGGTTCAAATGGCGTAATCGTTGTTACCAGGATTTAACTCTCGCCTCAACTTGGTGCGATTATGAAGGTGCGTCGAAACGGATTTATTTTTCGGTCTTAAATACTGATCACGCCAATCTCTACGAACTATGTTTTCACACCCGGGATTTGCAATGGATCCTGGTAAGGATTCACCATGACTGACTGGCAGGGACGGTTGATCTTTCACGTGGATGCCGATGCTTTCTTTGCATCGGTCGAACAACGTTCTAACCCCAGGCTGATCGGCAAACCAGTTGTCGTCTGTGGGCTGCCTTGGGAAAAAGGGGTAGTAACCGCCGCCTCGTATGAAGCACGCCGTTATGGCGTCAAAGCGGGAATTCCAAATTTTCAAGCCAGAAAACTCTTGCCAAACGCTTATTTTATCCCGGTGAATATCCCTAAATACTTATACTATTCTTTAAAACTTTTTGCCATCTATCTTCAATATTCACCAAAAGTTGAACCATACTCTATTGATGAAGTTTTCATGGATATGACCGGTACGATCAAAAATCCGACTGTACTTGAAGTTGAAGCCCTGGCCCAAAATATAAAAACGAAAGTGCTCCGCGAAACCGGTCTGACAGTTTCGGTCGGGATTGGACCCAATAAGTTGGTCGCCAAAGTCGCTACCGAGTTGATGAAACCTAACGGACTGACGATCATTGGACCGGATAACCTTGCGAAAAATTTAGCTCTACTACCGGTCAAACTATGCCCTGGCATTGGGGCCAAAACTGCATCGCTACTGAATGACGCTGGGATTCAAACCTTCGGTGATTTAGCAGCAGTCCCTCTCTTCAAACTCCGGCGGATATTTGGAATCAACGGTGAAAAGTTCTATTGGGCCGCCAGAGGTATTGATAATACGCCAGTATTGTCTTTAGAGGAGCTTCCTCCGGAAAAATCCAAAGGCCATGAGGTGACCTTGGCTCAGAGCATCAGCTCTCTACCAGAGATCAAAGGGTTAATTTGGCAACTTGCTGACAAAGTCGCCTTCCAGCTCCGTGAAAAACATCTTGAAGCGACTGGGGTCCGAATTAAAGTCAAGATCGATACAGTCAAAAGTAAACTATGTCAGTGTCAATTGACAGACGCAACCTCTGATGGCAGTGTAATTGCCGCGACTTCTTTTAAACTTCTGTCTAAAACTTGGGATGGGAAACCTTTGAGAGGTCTCGGTGTCTATGCAATCGGTCTGATGAAAGCAAATGGCGGTGTCCAGTTGCCATTATTTCCGATCGATGATTCAAAAACCAGTGATGAGTTAGGAAGAACGATTGACTGCCTAAAACAAAAATATGGTGAAGGAATTATCAGTACAGCGGTGAATTTATTAGTCAATCATCTTTCCCAAAACGGCGATCAATAATGAGGGGCAGGGCATAGTATGGGTATTGCACTTGTAGGCACGTCTGGATTTTCGTACAAAGATTGGCGGGGAGTATTTTACCCCGAAAATATCAAAGCACAGACGATGCTTAATTACTACGCACAACAATTTCCCTTGTTGGAATTGGATTTTTCTTATTATCAAATGCCTAATTTTAAGGCAATGGCAGCGATGGAAGAGAAAACGCCCGATAATTTTCTTTTTTGTGTTAAAGCCCATAAGTCGATGACCCACGAGTTCAGTCGCGTCCCGTCGGAAGACCGTTTGAATTTTAAAAGCTTCACTCAGGCGATGGAACCGATCCGTCAAGCTGGAAAATTAGGGTGTCTTTTGTTTCAATTTCCGTGGGGATTTAAAAATACCCAAGCCAATCGAAGCTACCTCCGGTTTATTCGGGATGAACTTCCCGATGAAGAGTTGATTATTGAGTTTCGCAATGTCGAGTGGGTTCAGCCAGCTGTCTTCAATTATTTAAGAGGACTTAAACTGGGGTTTTGTTGTGTTGACGAACCCAAGTTAAAAGGATTATTTCCACCGTTAGTCACTGCTACGTCGGAATTGGGTTATATCCGGTTTCACGGGCGAAATGCCGCTAAATGGTGGAAAAACGAACATCCTTGGGAAAGGTATGACTATCTGTATTCCCGGGAAGAATTAGAAGAATGGGAGCCGAAAATCCTGAAGTTGACCGGTGAGACCAAACGGACATTTGTATTATTCAATAACTGCCATGCTGGTCATGCCGTCATTAATGCCAGAATGCTAATAGAGTTGTTATTGCGATAATGCATTTTTACTTATTTGGCATTCAAAACAATTACCAATTAATTAATTTTCCAATGCTGACAATGATATTCTTCAGCAAGTTAATCAATTTCTTTATTATTTCTTTGTCTTAAAATTTAAAGTGCAAAATATGGCATATAAAGACCTAACTTATTTATTGGTAGGTCTATTTTTTTACCATTTTATTTTTCTAATTAACATTTAAATTCTGGCAAAAAGTTCTAAACCACAGCAGGATAATGGAAAAATTTGTAGAAATAAACCTGTTGTTTTTTTGTTTTGTATAATAAATATTTGTTTTTAGAAATTCTAATTTTTAATATATTTGAAGAGCTTAGTAAGTATTTTTACGGGGTGAAGTTATGTTTACTTGGATTAAAAAAACTGGTTACGTATTTGCAATGAGTTTCTGTTTGTTATTAATTCAAGCTTCATTAGTTTTGGCGGTGACTGATATTGGCAGCGCTACAATTGCCACTGATACGGTTTGGACTAAGGAAGGCAGTCCTTATGTTGTCAGCAATTTAACAATCAATACTGGAGTGACACTTACAGTCGAAGCGGGAACGGTTGTTAAGTTGACTTCCCAAGGGACTGTTCAAGTAAACGGGAAACTCGTTTTAAATGGAACGAGCAGCAGTCCGGTAGTCTTCACCTCGATTAAGGATGACAGCTTTGGCGGAGATACTGATGGAGTTGACGAAATTCCGAAAAGGGGTGAAGGGGGAAATATTATTGTTGGTAACAATGGTGAATTTATTTGTGATTATACCAAACTGTTATATGGTGGAATTAATAAAGATAAACAATATTATGTATTAATTAATAATGGTAATAGCAAGTTGACTAATACATTAATTAAGGATTTTTATGGTAATGCAATTAAAAACGCAGGTGAATTAATTATTAACCATTGTGATATTATTGGCCAAAATGTCGATGGGATTGAAAATAATAACAAATTAAGAATTGATAATAGTAGGATTGAAGTAGAGAGAGTGGGGATAATCAGTAACAAAGAAGCTATTGTCAATAATTGTAAGATTAATTCCAATTATGCCTGGTGGAGTATTGGAGTTGAAGTTACTGGAGAAGTAATAATTAGTGATAGTCAGATATTTGGCAAAGGAACAGGTATTAAGTCTAACGGGGCCAAACTCGAATTGAATGGTTGCACCATTTCCAGTAATCAAGAATCAATATCTGGAAACAACGGAATTGGCTTGCTTGGTTATGGGGAATTTAAGCTGAAAAACAATCAATTTGTTGCAAATGGTGTTGCAATAGCGTTTGAGCGTTATCCAAATGATGTGGTTATAGTTGAAGATAGTGGTAATACATATTCAAATAATAAATATGATGGTTATGGGTTAGTTTCATTGAGTAATACAGCGGCCAAAATAAAACCATTAACAAAACCCTATATAATAATTGAGACTTTAACAGTAGCAAAGGATACCGAAACCGAGATTGAAGCGGGGACAATATTCAAGTTTATGGTTGCTCAAAGTAATACCAAATGTATAAAGATAGAAGGTAAATTAATTTTAAACGGGGACAGTAACAATCATGTAGTATTTACCTCAATCAAGGATGATAATTATGGTGGAGATACAGATGGGGTTGATGAAACACCGGAAGCTGGTGATTGGGGAAATATCATTGTAGGGACAAATGGAGAATTAATCTGTAATAATGCTAAATTATTGTATGGTGGTTTTTTCAGTAATAGTACGTGGAGAACTTATTTGATTGGTAATAATGGGAAAGTGCAAATAAAAAACAGTATAATTGGAGACTTTTATTCGACGGGGATCGAGAATAATGGGATTTTAATTATCGATCAACTGGCAATCAATGGAGTAAACTCAAGTAATGGAATAATTAATAACAAAGAATTGGTAATAAAAGACAGTGAGATAGCAGTAAAAAGTTTGGGAATAAAAAATCAAGATAAACTTGAAGCAGATAATTGTAATATTATTGCCCAAAAAAATAATCAAAGTATTGGAATTGAAACAACTGGAAATGCAATTATTAAAAATAGTCAAATAACTGGTTCCGGAATCAGCATTAAGTCAGATGGAGCAAAACTGGAGCTAATTAATAGCATCATTATCAGTAATAAAGATTCAGGAACCGGTTTATCAGGCTATGGAGAATTTATTATAAAAAACAACCACTTTACCGGAAACGTTTATCCAATGGCATTCGAAAGATATCCGAATGAAGCAATAATTACAGAATACAATGGAAACAAATATACAGATAACAAATACAATGCAATAAGGATCAGTTCACTGCCTAATACATCAGCAAAGATTGGACCAATGGATCTATCATATATAATAACCAATAATCTAACTGTGGCAGAAGGTAGTGAGGTCGAACTCGTTGCAGGGACTGTATTTAAGTTCATTACTAAAAACGATAATAACAAAATTAATCTGTATATCAACGGGAAATTGGCAATAAACGGCAATAACTCCAATCCGGTAGTATTTACTTCAATAAAAGATGATAAATACGGTGGCGATACTGATGGATTAAATGAGACACCTCAAGCGGGAGATTGGGGAATAATTATTATTCATTCTAATGGAGAACTGAATGGTAGTAATTTTAAAATATTGTACGGAGGCCAAGGCATTGACAGTCAGTCTTATAAGACATACTTGATCGAGAATAACGGTAAAATTGAATTAAAAGACACAATAATCAAGGATTTTTACCATGATGGAATTATTAATGATGGAATTATAGTAATCGATCGAGTTGAAATAGTTAGAAATAATGGCAATAACTACCATACTACAAGTTATGGAATAGTAACATCGAAGAAATTAACTATTACGAATAGCCAAATTGCTGGACCGGATATTGGAATAGCAGGCTCCGGAGAATTTAATGTTAAAAATAATCAATTTGTTAAAACGGCATATCCAGTAGCATTTGCCAAATATCCAAATGGGGTAGTCTTGAACGAGTGGAGTGGTAATACATACACTGATAATCGCTATAATGGGATTAGAATTATTTCGCTATCGGATTCTTCAGCAAAAATTAAACCATTTGGGCTACCATATCTGATTGCGGATAACTTAACAGTAGCGAAAGATATTGAGGTTGAGATCGAAGCCGGCACCGTGTTTAAATTTATTCCAATTAATAATAAAAATTATATAGAACGGTTTAGTATTAATGTTGATGGTAAATTATTATTGAACGGAACCAGTGATAATCCGGTAGTCATTACATCTGTGGCTGATGACAATTATGGCGGAGATACTGATGTAAGAGATGAATCACCACAGAGAGGAGATTGGGGAGCTATAATTATAGGTTCAAGAGGGGAGTTGGTTAGTAATTATGGAAGACTTTTATATGGAGGTTGCCGGTATATCAATTTTCAATATAGTTACCAGTTAATAGTCAATAATGGTAAAGTTCAATTAACAAATAGTATCTTACATAATTATTCAAGGTATGGAATTATTAATTCGGGGGAACTGGTAATCGAACGATGCCAGATAGGTGGAGAAAATTCAGGTTATGGTGTGATTAACAATAATGAGGCAGTAATCAAAGATAGTAAAATTGAAGTCTTAAATGAAGGCATTAACAGTAACAGCAATATCCAAATAGAAAATTGTGATATTAAAGTAGTCAACGCTTATTGGAGTTTTGGAGTTTCAATAACTGGAAATGCAGCGATTAAAAAAAGTCAGATTTATGGTGATGGTTTTGGGATAAAAGTTAATGGTGGTAAACTCCAATTGCTTCAATGTGACATTTCCAGTAAAAAAGATTATGGTATTGGTATTCAACTTTTAGGTGGAGAAGCCAGAATAACTTCATCTACGATCAATAACAATTTCATTGGTATTGATATCAATGGTGGCCAACTTGACTTGTTAAACTCGGAGATTTCAAGCAATACTACCGGTATTTTGTATCAAAAGTCAGCAGTCTTGCCCTATATCCGTAACAATAATTTTATGGATAATGGGATTGCAGTTAAAAACAGTAACTCAACGGCAATCGATTGTGCTTGGAATTATTGGAATCACGAAGCCGGTCCCAGTACCTACCAATCAGCAACAAAAAGCTGGACGAACTTCGGGGATCGGATCGAAGGGGCAGTAACTTATATCCCGTTGTTTAACACTAAGTGTTCTGAGACGATAGTACCGGTACAGATTTCGATCACCGGGATCACCGAAGGCCAGAAGCTTAATTGTGAACCGGAGATCACCGTAACTATTACGGAAGGAAAGCTTAACAAGCTGTTAATGAATGGCGAACCGTGGCAAAACGGTAACCAATTACCCGATGGTGAACATTGTTTTAAAGTTGTTGCCGAAAACTTTGTCGGTGAAGTCCGTGAAGTTGAAGTACGGTTCACAATTGACCGTGTGAAACCGGTTGCCGTAATTGATAATGGTTTAGAGATCAGAGCAGTTGCCGGAAAGACGATTAAGTTTACCGCAAATCAATCAAGTGATAATACAAAGATAACCAGTTATAATTGGAAGTTTTCTGATGGGACCAATCATACATCTAGTACAGTAACCAGGACCTTCGCCAATGTTGGTGAATATCAAGTAACACTTACTGTAACCGATGAGCATGGCAATAACTCCGAACCGGTTACCGCGAAGATTGTGATCGAAAAACCCCTTGCCATCAATATAGAAGGGGTTAGCGACGGTCAGAAAAGCAATCATGATCTAACCATCAGTGTTGGAGTTTTGGATGGGACTATCCAAAAGATTGAATTAAATCAAGTAGCGATCACCGAAAATCCGTTTGTGGTAACCAAAGAAGGTAATTATACCTTAAAGGTCACTACTAAAAGTGATACCGATGCAGAGAATGTCAGGACAATTACATTCTCAATTGACAAAACTCCTCCGGTAGCTATTTTGGGTACATCACGAACATTCTATATTAATGAAGAAACTGTAATCAGTGGCGGATTGTCCATTGATAATATGGGAATTGCTGAGTATGTCTGGAATATTGAGGGTGATCCAACTGAATATAAAGGAATGATTTTGCGAAAGGTTTTTACAGAAGCTAAAGAGCACAATATTTACCTTAGAGTTCGGGATAATCATGGTAACTGGTCGCAAGAAGCAGCGACACTAAAGATTCAAGTTCAGTACCGACCGGTAGAAGTTAATTTTATTGATATTCTTAATATTAATGATGGTCAAAAAATCAATCAGGATGTTGAACTGAAAGTCACATCAAAATATGGTTCAATTAAAAATATAAAACTAAATGGAGAAAACGTTGAGAATAATACAAAAGTGACTGTGGAAGGAACCCATAAGGTTGAAGTAATTGCAGTCAATGAAAATAATGAGGAGCGTATTTTCACGCTAACATTTTCGATTGACAAAACACCTCCGACAGCTTTCATTGATCACTCAGTTATCATACAAGGATGGAATGATAATCGGGAGATTACTTTTGCTGCTGCGGATACCTGTTCGGATAATACGGGAATCGTTGAATATGAATGGAGTTTTTCCGATGGTCAGATTTATAAGGGTCAAACTATAAGCAGAGGGTTTTCACAAGCAGGCGAATACGTAGTATCATTAGTTACAATTGATGGTTACGGTAATCGTTCGCTACCAGATACCAAAAACTTTACCATTAAAGAAAAGGGCAATATCCAAATTCAATTTTCCGGAGTGGTTGATCAAGGACGTTATAATAAACCACAAACAGTGACAGTCAATGTTTTAAATGGTACATTGTTACGTGTTTGGAATAACAATCAGCTTGTAAACACAAATACCATTACAATCTCTAAAGATGGAATTTATGATATCAAAGTCGAAGCTCAGAATGAACAGGGGTATATTGCCATTGATACTCTGCGAATATTCCTTGACACAACACCACCGGTTGCAGATGCAGGCAAGGATCTGGTTTGTACTGTTGGTTCCGAATTGATATTGACTGGTCGGGGAACAGACAAAAATGGGATTGCCGAATATAAATGGGTCTTTTCTGGAGATAACCAAGAATATTTTGGTCAAACATATAAGATCAGTGATTTGAGTTATGGAGAATATACTGCTAAGTTATTGGTAAAGGATACTTATGGGAATTGGTCGGTTGAACCAGCTGTTATTAAGATTAAAGTTGAACATCGGCCGGTAGAGCTTGAGATTAGTGGTGTTTATCATGGAATGTATACCAATAAGGATGTGATTATAGAAGCCAAAGCTACACATGGGAACATTAAATCAGTTAAGCTTAATGGAAGTCCTTATCAATTTGGAAGTGTGATCACCGAAGAAGGTCGATATACTTTAACACTGGAGTTGCTTAACGAAGGACAAGTATCAAGCGAACAAAAGATAATATTTACAATTGATAAAACCAAACCTGTTGCCAATGCCGGACAGGATCAAAAGTGTTTTAATGATGATGAGAAAGTGCCATTCAATGGTTACTACTCAAGCGATAACGTTGGTATTGGAAAAATGGAGTGGACTTTCTCGGATACCGGTCAAAAAATGTATGGACCTCTAGTTTATAAACGGTTTGATACTCCTGGGATTTATACTGTAACGTTAGTCGTAACTGATATGGCTGGTAATGTTTCAGAACCGGATACCTGCCAAATTGAAGTTATTGATAAAGGTAAAACTAAAATTTTAATTAATGGATTTGAACATCGTCAGAAATATAATCAGGATGTACTGTTTAACATTGAAGTTGAAGAAGGATTTATTCAGAAAGTCTTAGTCGATGGCAAAGAATTTAAAGGTAATTCTGGAAAAATTGATACAGATGGTTATCATGAGATTTATGTTGAGGCATCCAATCAAAACGGTTATGTGCTGCGAAAAGTGCAAGGATTTTTCTTGGATAAAACACCACCGGTACCGGATGCTGGCGGTAACCGTCGAATTTTTACCGGACAAACTGTCAAACTTGACGGCAGTTTTTCGAGTGATACTAATGAAATAATTGAATACCAGTGGGAATTTTCTGATGGTGAAGTTGTTAAAGGAAAAAAGATTGAACGTAGCTACGGACAACCGGGTATTTACTTTGTCGATTTATGGGTTGTCGATAACTTTGGTAATCGTTCGACCAAATCAGACCGTATTGAAATCGAAGTCAAAGATCCTGGTGAGTTTTCAATCATAAACATCAAGGTTAAAAATGATAAAAATCAATCATTACCAAGCTCAACGGTTGTTTTTGAAGACGAACACGGTGAAAGTATTAAGTTAGTTACTGATTTTAATGGAGAGCTGAGTGAATTGTTGGACCTTGGTACTTACCGGATTTATGTCTTTGCTCCTGGTTATAAATCCCTGGTTAAAGAACTTGTAGTAACAACAAAGACAGTTTTTAATGAGGAATATACTTTGGAAGTCGGAAGCGATATTGTTGCCAAAGCAGAAAGTCGGCAGCTGGATCTTAATGAAATTAAAGAATTGGGAATTGATACTAATGACCCTGAGAATCGATTTGTCTATGAGTTTGGAATTAACTTATATTATAAAGAAGAGCATCAGCAATCCGAACCAATAAAATTGGTAGTTACACCTAAAAAGGTGGTCTATGAATATAAGCCGGAAAAAATACCAGGTGGTACAACTGTTGAATATCGCCATGTCCCAGAGACGTCAATTGTTGTGTTTTTAATTAAAGGGACAGCGAGTGTGTTAAAGGAATTTCATGAGCTATCAGTCATTGTGGCAAATGGAGCAGATGCCTCAGTAACATTAGATTCAACTATGTTAAAACTTAATTTGCCAGAGGGGTTGAGTCTGGCTCCGATTCCGGAACAATATCAAACATATAGTGGCTATTCGATTTTAAAACAGTCAACCCAAGTTGATGCGGGGACTATTCGCGGACAGGAACAAAAGAAGATATCATGGGTATTACGAGGTGATAAAGCAGGAACTTATAGTCCAACTATTGAGTATTCAGGAATTCTAAATCCGTTTGAAGTAACAATTAATGGGACTACCACTCTTAATGATCCGATCAAAATCAGCGATCCTTCAAGGTTAGTCTTAAGGACAATTTATCCGGAAAGAATATATAAAGATGAAAATTTTGTAGTAACTGTTCAGTTAGAGAATAAGTCTGATATTACATATTATGAGGCTTATTTACAAATTGATGAAATCAATGTTGGCGCAAATCTGGAGTTAGTATCCAAACCGGAAATGGTAAAACAAGATTATTTACCTGCAGGATCAGTTATTAAGGTTGACGTTGTATTTCGTTCACTGATTACGGGAATATTTGACTTTGGATATATCCGTAGAGTGGGTGGAAATGTAAGCTTTGGTTGTGCCCTGGCAGCTGTTGACGATGCTTCTCCTGACGCGCCTGAAGCAGCTAGGCCGAAATCGTCAGCAGATGGGAGCTTTAAAGGTGGTGTTTATTATACTAACAAAAGTCAATTAACAATCGAATGGGATCAGCCGGCAGATAATGCTTCATTGTATGATAATAAATGGTATGGTCCAAGTGGGATTAGAGACTATTTAATTTATATTAATGGCCAACCGGTTGATTTCGATGATGATGGTAAATTGGACTGGGTGACAAAAAATAGTTGTACACTGCCATATTTGGAGAGTGGTCATTACGAGATTAAAATTCAGGCTAGAGACCATGAATATAATGTTAGCAGCCTGGGGACCGGATTTATATTGATTGTCGATAAATCGGCTCCAACGATGCCTGATCCTGGCCCTGCTACACCGAACCAAGATGGATTTACTAACAATAAAGAGTTAACCTGGTCGTGGGGGGCGGCCCAGGATGATTTTGGTATCAGGGGATATAAGATCCAGATCGATACAGATGGAGTAATTATTGCAACCGAAATATTACCAGCTGATACCCGAACCTTTACCAGTCAAGCTCAGGATGGAAAGCTCAACCGGTGTACCGTTTGGGCAATAGACTATGCGGGTAATTACGGGCCGGAAGCTATTGGAACTGTAAAAGTGGGTATTTCAGTACCACAAGTGAGTTTGCCTACCAGTCCGGTTCAATTTAACCATGGGAGTGCTATTTTTAAATGGCTGCCAATATCGAATAATCATTATGGTGCAATCAAGTATGAGGTAGCGATAACTGAAACAACTGCTGAACCAAGTAGTAATCAGATTGTTTCAACAAATGATAATCAGTTATCTTATCAATTTAATGGATTATCAGTAAGGAATAATTACTATTTCTGGGTGCGTGGTATTGACCAACTCGGGAACATTGGGGCATGGGTCCGGACTGATGTTATGCCTGGGTATGATATTGTAGCGCCTGATAGTGAATTGTTGTCCGGCATAAGGACTCATGCTTATAATGTTAGTGGGAAAAATAATGGTAAAGATTATCGGTTCAGAGTGTTTTGTCAGCTACAAGGTTCAACTAATGCACCTTTTATCAGTGGCAATATCCAAGAAGGTCCAATTACCGTAAGTTTCCCTTCAGATGGTATTTGGGAATGGTGGATGGAAATAGTAGAATTTGAAGATGGGAAAGAAATCCCAGAGACGAAACAGATTACGGAATCATTTATCCTAAAAATTGATACCACAAGTCCGACGGGGACTATAAAAATTAATAATACTTCATCTGTGATTGAAATCAGTGAGTTAAAAGCAGATGATAATGGTTTATATAATTCAGGAGTAAAAGAAGTTATTCTTTGGAATGGTGATGAGCGTCCCAAAGTAATAAAGACAATCACAATTGCTGATTTAATAGCAGGTTTAGACGAAGAAGCGCTTGAGGCAATTGCAAAGCATGAAGTGGCAATTAAAATTTTGGCAACTGGATCATCCGGCATTAGTGCTCAAAACATTTTGTGGAGAATCAGTGGTGATTCAAAGGTTGTAATGGAGATAATTGATAATGCCGGTAATCGAACAGTAGTTGATAGTTTATCCAAACCTAATATATTACCGCAAGTGTTGTTACCAACAGTCATTAATACAACACCGGGTCAACCGGTACAATTGACAGCTTCAGTTTATGATGCTGATGGGACAATTGTTAAATATGAATGGGATTTAGGTGATGGGAATGATTGTATCTATGAAGGACAACCGGTAATAAAATATACCAAAGTCGGCAACTATACTTTGACCCTCAGTGTAACTGACAATGATGGTGGAATAACAACTGCCGCTACTACTGTAATAGTATCCAATACCACTCGGGGAAGACTGTATATGGATGAGACTTGGAGTGGAACTCATTACATCTATGAAACAGTAGAAGTGCCAAGTGACGTTAAATTGACCATTTTGCCGGGGACAACAATTATTGTTGATACTGCTGCAAATGCAAAACAATTAAATGCTTTGATAATAAAAGGTAATTTAGTGGTCCAGGGAGCGAGTCAAAATGTTAAATTTACCTCAATCGTTGCTGAGCAAAATTCATGGGGTGGAATAATGATTGAGGGCACAGCGACTATTGAAGGGGCTGTAGTTGAACAGGCAGTTCGCGGAGTGATTATTACTCCTGGTGCAACTGTTGATATTAATGGTTGTATCTTCCAAAATTGTGAAGTAGGCATTCATGTTTATGGAAGTACACCATCAATTACTAATTCTACATTCCAATGGTTGGTGTATGGAATAAAAGAAGATGAAAATGGAAGGCCGACAGTTATTAAATGCACATTCAAAGATAATGAAGTTGATTATTATCATGAACAGTTTAGCCGCATCACAATAGATCGTTTGAATCAGATTGAGGGTAATAAAGATAATACAAACTAAAATAGTTTTGGAGTTTTTAGATTTCAGGGGGTTATCTGATGAATCGTAAGTTGGAGTTTGGATTAGGGGCTGTTACTGTAATAACCTGTTTGTTGCTATGTTTATTCTTTTATACTCCAGTTGCTTTGGCTCAGGAACTTTCAGGTTCAATTATTACGAAGATTGTTGCTTCAGCAAATACTGATACTAATTATCCGGCCTTAAATTTGCTTGATAATGATCCGGCTACTTTCTGGAAAGTACAGTCAGGCAATGAAGGTTGGGTTGAATTCAGTTTTAATGAAGCCAGATTAGTGCAAGGCTTAGAGCTACAGGGGAGTTTAAGCCCTGATTCAGAATTATTAGTCGAATATTATGACGACTCCGAATGGTCACAGTTTACCGGAGGAAGCTATCGGATTATCCCCAATGAAGTTATTGATCTTTCGTTGGATCGTGTTGTTACATCTAAATTAAGAATTCGCTTGGTTGGCTCTGGAATTGTTTCCAGTCAATTAAGCATGGCCAAGATCCTAACCCAGGATCTCCGGACAATTTTACACCGGATTAATCCCCGTTTTATACAACAGTCAGAGAATACTTCCCCCTTTAATCAAGGAAATTTATTAATTGACGGAAACACCTACACATATTGGCTGGCAAACGTTCGTCATGAAAATGGAGACGAAAGCTTACTTAAGTCAATTGAAGAATATCTCAAACCAACCGAACTTGATAAAAGCCCTAACCGAATGTTGGGGAATCAGGGATATGTTATCTTTGACTTTGCGGAAATAAAACAGATTTATAATGTAAATATCTTTTTTACTTCAGAATCCAAAGGAAAAGTTTTAGTTGAAAGTATTGAGAATGATAACTGGAAAGTAATCGGACAACTTGAAGATCCGCAACGTTCAGGATGGGTCCGGTTAGGTTTTGATACTCCGGTTATTACTTCAAAAATTCGGTTAGTAGCAGAAACTTCGACCGATGGTCCGGTTGGGGGCATTAGCGAAGTTGAGTTTTGGGGCTTTGGAAATTATCAGGGGTATAAACATCAGAAACTTGAATTTAATAAATCACAGACAGTCATTAATCGTAGTTTTCAACTTAAGCAACAATTAGTTCAAGATTATCAATTGGATTTGGTATTGGATTCAGTTGATGCTAATCTTGCAATGATTCAATTAACCTTAAACGGAAGAGAATATTTGGCTGACAGAGTAGCTAAGGTCAATGGTTTAACTGTTTATCGCCTGCATTTAACAGAGGAAATGCTAAGTGATGATATTAATTTTTTACAATTGATTCCTCCGCTTAATGCTTCGGTAGCAGCAATAAAAATTACTAATGTTGCAGATGGGGTTCAACAACATGCTACCGCAGGATTAAATAATCAATTGTTACTAACGGTAGCAAATAATGTTCCAACGCAACTGATTAAACTTAATCAAAAAACTTTAGTTGAACAAATTGAGATTTATAAGGCTAAAGATAATGATGGAATAATTGAGCTTTATTACAATGACGGGGTTAACTGGTTACCACTTGATTCAAACACTGTTGAATCTGGGGTAATTCGTTTTGAGACTCCGATAGTCACTGATCAATTTGAGATCCGTAATTATTCAGGAGTATCAATTAATGAAGTACGTATATTGGGAAGTGCAATTACGGACCATGCACCGATTGTTAAACTGTTGAATTACAAAGAATCTGAGCTTATTAATTCATTAGATCTCAATAATAAGTTTTTAGTAGGATTTGTCGATAACCCGGAAGCAACTGTAAAAATTAATGGGATAGTTGCCTCAAAAGTGGGGCACTATTTTGGAGTTTCGTTATCTTCGTTGCAACTAAACCGCGAGGGGAAGAGTGAAATTGAAGTTGTTGCAGCTGACCCTCAAGGCCGGGAAACCAAAATACGACAGACTGTATTTATTGATCAAGCACCATGGTTTGTTATGGATCAGTCAGATACAGTTGTTTATACCAATAAAACAACCTATATGGTCCGGGGCGAACTTAAAAAAAGTAATGCGGTCATTAAGATTAATGGTGAAGTTGTTACTGAACGGACCGGACGCTTCAGACATGAAGTAAAATTGGTTGATGGACTTAATTTAATTAAGGTGGAATGTATTTCAAAGGATCAAAACCACCAAGGATTTGTCCAAACTGCCTGTCGTCGGGTAGTTCATTATAGCGACAAAGTTCAATTGCAGATTAATTCCCCTTTGTCTGAAACATGGATAAACTCCAGGACAGTTGTTATTACTGGGACTGTTATTGGATTGGGTGAAACCAAAGTTTGGGTCAATGGCAAATTAGCTACGGTTGCTGATGGGCGATTTAGCTTTCAGGTTGGACTGGTTCGCGGTCAAAATAAGATTACCATTAAAGCTGAAGATAGCAGGGGAGAGCCAGTTACAACTGAATTAACCGTTTGGAGTGACATCTCCGCTCCAAAATTAAAAGTAGTCAGTCGTGTTGATGATATGATCTTCAAAACTAATCTGGTAGAAGTTACCGGAATCGTTGAAGATGAACTGATTGCTGCAGTTACTGTCAATGATGTTGTGGCGAAATTGTCGGGGAAATCGTTTAATTCAACAATTTCATTATCTGAAGGGCTTAATAAAGTTGTAATAAGGGCTTGGGATGCAGCTGGAAATGAAACCCAAGAAATTATTGATGTGATAGTCGATACAACTCCTCCGGAACCATTTGAGATCAAAGTTGAGACTGGGGGTATTCAACCTATACTCATCTTTGAAACTAACGATTCAGGTTCCGGTGTGAAAGACTATTGGGTTAGTATCGATAATGAAGACTGGTCGGGACCAATTGTAAGTCCTTACCGGACTGAGTCTGATTTGTCGGAAGGAGAACATACTGTCAGAATTAAAGCAACTGATAATGCTGGATGGGAGACAGTTGCCACTACCAAGTTAACGATTGGTTCCAATCTTGTCAAACCGCCAATCAATATTCGGGCAATTCCTGGCAATAAAAAGATATTGGTAAAATGGGAAGCTCCGGCAGACAATATTGCAGAATATCGAATCGAACGACAATCAGGCAGTGAATCTTTAAATAGAACAACTACTAACACCGAGATTGAAGATCTTAATTTAATCAATGGTGTTGTCTACCGGTATCGAGTTTGGGCAATTGATCAAAATGGTAATCAAAGTCAGCCTTCTGACTGGGTTGAAGCAATTGTTGGAGTGGCTGAAGTTGCGTATGATGAACAGGGAGCAGTTATTGAGTACGACAATGTTATGCTAATAATACCAGGTACCGGACTACCTGAAGGTGTTGACAGGATCGGAATTACTGAAATAGTCAGCGAACAGATGCAGGAGAGAGCCATTTTTCCGATTGTTAGCGCGATCTATGAGTTTTCAGCATATAAAGCGGGAGAAACCAAACCGATGGCTGCAGTTACCATGGAACAAGGTTTCTTAGGTAAGATCACCTATGATCCGTCCAAAATTCCTGCAGGGTTTCCGGAGCAGAACTTAGGTGTCTATTACTATGATCCAATGTTTGACCGATGGTTTCAGGTCCGCGCCTCCGGTGTTGATGTAAAAACTAATACAATTTACTTTCATACCAACCACTTTACAGCTTTTGCAGTCCAAGCAAATGTCATTCAGGAAGTATCACCACAGGAATTGAAAGATGCGGGATACTCTCCGTTAAAATCCTATTCACAGCATGGCGGGATTAATGTTTCACCGTCAGGCGGCACAGTCTCGACCCAGGTTACGGAGCTGGTATTGCCTGGCAAAAACGGTTTTGACCTTGTTTTAACACGTAATTATGATACTGTTGCTGCCCGGCAGGATGCTTTTGCAATAGCCGTAAGCGCCGTAACCGGATTTAATTTGGTTAAGGGCAATACTTTTGCCAGTTTGGAAGCTCTTACTGAAACAATTAATAACTGGAATATCCTCGAACAGTGGAGTCACAGTCTGTTCTTTGATAATGTAATGAATTATGTTGAGAAGTATTTATATGAGCAAGGAAACTATGGAACTTCAATGGGGCAGGGATGGCACTTAAACCTCCCTTATCTTGAAAATACTAATACCAGTTTTAATATTGTCACTTCCAGTGGGACCAGGCATTCGATTAACGAAATGGAGATAGTTGACTTACCGGTCGGGATAGGGATCAATATTGGAGATAATGCTACTAAAGTCCGTTATGTAAGATTTAGACAACATAATGGTGAAGATTTTACCTTAGATGTTGCTCAAGTATACCGTGAATTAGACATCAAGTCAATTATCAATATCAAACAAGACGGTTCATCAAGTATAACAGACTCCATCATCGATACTACTGAACGAATCGTAAACCGACATCGCTGGTGTGGAATTGCTTATAAGTTGACAATGAAAGACGGAACGGTTTATGAGTTGGATGGCAGTGGCCGGACTACCAAAATTATTGACCCGTCTGGGTTAAATGAGATCAAAATTGTTTATAATGGGCGTAAGATTGACTATATTGAAGATTCGATGGGGCGTATTATTAGGTTTGATTATAAGTCAGGAGTCATCTCACCCAGCATTAAAAGGATTTGGGTTGAAAATGATCCTTATCAACGCGAGATCAACTATACGCTTGATTCGGCCCACCGTTTATTAGAAGCAAAGGATGCCGGTGGAAGGACCAGTAAATATCAGTATGATACCAAAATAATGTATTGTACGGATGTAAACGCTACTGTTAACTTTGTTAGTATTATCTCCAAGTATGTGGCCCAAACAGCGAATCCTATAATTGCTTGGATCATTTCAGAACTTGCTGCTGAAAAAGATGTTGTCTTACAGGCAAATCTCCAAGCACAACTAGTGTTTCCATTAAAAGAGGTAGAAGCTCCTGGTCAAGGGTTGATAACAATCGATTACGCTCAAGAGAACTATATGAATTTTTACCATGATGTTGAATGGGTCTCGATCTTTCCGGTAGAACTTAAGTTTGGGCTTAAAGTTGACCAACGGCTTTATGCGAAAAAAGTTGAAGTTCGTCCCGAAAGAGATCTGCCGGTCCTGAAAACGGTAACTTATGATTATAAAGTTGATGCGGGTCTGTTTGACCAGGCATGCGTAACTGAGGTAGTTGAAGACGATGGTAACCGTAAAACGGTGTACAAGTTTTCAAAAATAACCAAAGCCCAACATCATTGGGAAGATCACTATGTTGATATTGGTGATGTAGTAGGAATTAGTTTTTGGTTTCCAATTAGGACCAGTAATTATGTTGATTTACCGCTTAACACAGAGACGGAGATCCGGGATTCAAGAAGCAATAAGTTATTAGTCCGATATACTACCAAATATGATCCCGATAATATGCGTCCAACGGAGAAGACTACCTGGCATGGTAATAACTATCAACGGCTAACTTATCACTATGATAACTGGGGTAATATTACCTATGTTGAAGACTATAGTGTTTCCAATGGCCGGACTAACCAGTCTCAGACCTGGATGTACTATTATAATACCAGTTCGAAGCCAGAACCATCAGTTCCCTGGTTAGATTCGCCGTATCAAGTGACAAATGCTGGTTCACACCGTTATGACTTACTTTTGGGTAAAGTTATTGCTAATTATATACCGACAGTTGACGGTAAGACTCAAGTCCAGTATTTACACAGTTTTTATAATTATAATGAGTTAGGTCAACTCGTTGGTAATGCTGTTTGGAATGGTAAAGAATGGTTGTTAAGCGAATTTAAGTATCATCCTGTCCACGGTAGTATCACATCTAAGATTAATCCTGAAGGGCATCAAACCGTTTATGAATATGATGATCATGGTTTATTAACCGCAGTAATTGAGAAAGATGTTATTGATGCTGATGGTAAGAAGAGTGATATTGTAACCCGGATGGGATATGAATACATCTCAGGCTGGAAACTCTGGGACAAAAATCCACGCGGTTATGTGATTGAGTATCAGTATGACTCTTTAGGGAGAATCACCAAGATAGTTGCCCCTGATGATAATGATCAGACCGATTGGATTCCGGTGCTTGGCGGAGAGTGTCCGGCATTTCGGCAGGACAATCCGGTGACATTAATTGACTATGATGATCAAGAGCTTGCATCGACAGTGACTGATCCGTTAGGAAGACATGTTATTTATGACTTTAATACCTTTGGTCAACTGGTGAAGATTGAGAAAGACCAACGGGACCGTGAAGGTAATTATCTGGAACCCAACGTGACATCAATCCATTATGATGCTTGGGGAAATATCTTTAAAATTGTTAATCCCAATGGTTATACCGGTTCAATTGAGCGAGCGACGATCCGGTATGAGTATGATGCTTTGGGACGTAACACTAAGATTATCTATCCTGACGAGACAATTGCGTTAGAAGACAATCCTTATGTTGAGTTTCAGTTTGATTACGATACTAATAAATTAACGATTATTGATGAACGCAAGGATCGGATTGAAGAAGAACATGATATGCAGGGGCGGGTAATCAGGCGGCTTCAATACAATAAGGATGAAATTATTGAAAGTAAAGTCTATTATGATGGATTAGGCAATGAAGTTATCATCATCGCTCCTCCAAAACAGGGAGTAACAGTAAAGACTTATAATGAGTTGAATTTGCTCACAAAAGTTGAACTGCCAGCAGAAACGGTCTGGGAAGACGATAAAGAGGTCACTGTTGTCCCCTATCAACGTTTCGAATATAACAAAGTCGGCGGTAAGGTTGCCGAGTATATTAACACAGCTAAAGGTGAACAACCGATTAGTTACGGACTGGATGGCTTAGGTCGGGTAATTTCGGTAACGACTTCGGTAACCGATCAGGGTGAGACGAAGCAAGCTATCACTAAGACATATTACGATCCTAATGGTAACAAGGTTAGGGTAGTAGATGCCAATAATAGTCAACTGGACCCTAAGGATCAGAAGTTTTACGAGTATACCTATACAGCTATGGATCTGGTCCGTTCCGAAATTGATCCGCTTGGCAACAAAACTGTCTATGACTATGACCCAGTTGGTAACCGGACCATGATGACCGACCCGCGTGGAAACAGCGGTAAATATCAAGGTGACTTTACAATTGTCTATATTTATGATGATTTAAACCGTTTAATCGAAGGGCATCTACCGATGTCCCCTGGAGAAACTGCCAAACCGGTGGTTAAGTTGAAATACGACCAATATGGCAATCTTTTGGAACGGGAGGAGCCAGACGGCAGTAAGACTGTTTATACCTATTACCCACGTCACTGGGTACATACGGTAACAACGGTTGGTAAAGACAAGCAATATACTACTACTTATAACTACGATGCTAAAGGCAATCAGACCGAGATTATTGACACCCGCGGTTATAAGACTGTCAAGGAGTATGATGCGTTACAACGAGTCACGAAGATTGTTTATCCGGAGCTAAACTCCGAGAGTTTTGAGTATGATACCAATAATAACCTCCAAATCTATAAAGACGGGCTTTTCAACGAAACTGTATATCAGTACGATCGTTATAATCGCTTAGTATCAGTTAAAAATGCCAAAGACGGCGTGACCAGTTACGGTTATGACCGTTGGGGTAACATGACCAGGATGGTCAATCCGTTAGGCCATACTTATCGTTACCAATATGATGAGTTAAACCGGTTAATTTTGGAACGTAATTCACAAGGTTTTGAAACCCATTACCGTTATGATCTGGCCGGAAATCGGGTTTGGAGTAAAGACCCTAACGGGACAGTCAGTGTATATCAATATTATCCCAATAATCTGCTTGAAAAGATTGTCCTGAAAAACAGCGATACCACCCAAGAATTACAGTACCGGTATGATGAGGCTGGCTATCGTAAGGAAGTAAGTAACGGTGTGGTGATAACTCGTTATAATTATTACAATGACGAGTATGTCCCCAATCCGTTCGGCAGGATTTACCGTGAGAGCAAGACCTTTAGAAGCCGCACCTATAATGTTGATTACCAGTATGATGTCAGTGGCCGCTTAAGGGGGATCAAATATCCGACCGGACACTGGGTAAATTATGAATATAATGATTTGGGACAACTGATTAAAGTACCCGGCTATATCGATCAGGAGCCGGAGTATGATCAGGGCGGTTTGTTAAAGAGTGTTCAGGCTGCTAACGGTGTTACTACTGCTTATCAATTTGATAAAAACGGCCGGTTGACCTTACTCAGCTACAATAATCAGGCTAAGATCTTAAAAGAGTATAATTACCAATATGACGCTGCTAATAATCTTCGTTTTAAAAATGAAGATGAGTATCGCTATGACAAACTCAATCAGCTGATCTTTGCGCGGATCAAAGGTAAGTTTGAAGCTGAATCCGACGAAAATTTTGAAGTTGGGCGGGCTTTAAAAGATTTACAAGGACAGAAGCCATTAGAATTTTCAATTGACCAACTGGAAGTAATCGAGCTTGACTATGCAGCAGGAAGCATTGGTGTTGATCTCCAGGCTCCGGTGCCTGTCTCAAGAGTTCGACTGACACCGCAAAGTCCAATTCACCGTGTGACAACACCGGAATCACTGGCGGTGTATATTAGCCAGGATAACTCAACCTATACTAAAGTTACCGGTTGGCAGTTAGCAGCCGGTAAAGATGGTGTATTGGAGTTAGTACTGGCTCAACCAGTAAAAGCCCGTTATCTCAAAGTAAAGTCTTACTTTGACGATCGTGACCTCGACTACGAGACAGTTAATAAAGCTGAGTTTGTCAATGTTGCACAGGAGATTATTAAAGTTTATTACCAGACCGACTACCGTCAGGAAGAGTACGTTTATGATGCCGGCGGTAATCGTGATACAGAGACGATAACCTATAACAGGCCGGTTACCCGCAAGTATGAGTACTATCCTGACTCCAACCGCTTAAAGTCAAACGAAAAGTTCATCTTCGAGTATGACAATAACGGGAACTTAATCAAGAAATCAGCAATCAACGGCGAACTGGTTTGGGAATACCAATATGATCTTTTAAACCGTTTAACCAAAGTATTTAAAAACGGTGAACCGGTTGCCGAATACCTTTACGATGAATCAGGACTCCGCCTCCAAAAGACAGGTAGCCAAGGCGCGGTTTACTATGTCTTTGACCAAGAGGGGAACCTCCTCTATGAAGAGAAAGACAGTGAATATTCGGAGTATGTCTATATCTTTGGCAAACACTTTGCCAGAGTTGACGGGAACCTTGACAATCCGGAACAGTTTAAGAAATACTTCTACCATACC